>Ga0116170_10002139_pt1 | contig 19364 bp, 20 predicted proteins | sample AD_JPNHW1_MetaG_FD_89797 | JGI IMG/M metagenome (GOLD analysis project Ga0116170, IMG submission 89797) | Active sludge microbial communities of municipal wastewater-treating anaerobic digesters from Japan - AD_JPNHW1_MetaG | ecosystem: Engineered > Bioreactor > Anaerobic > Digestate | place...
CGCGCTCACGCCCCAGTTTATCCGCAGACGGCATATCATCGCCAAGAACATCAACGAGCCCCTCTTTGTGCATACTCTTATCCGGCAGAAGGATGACGCTCCACAGCAGGAAGAGCTGGACACAGCCTATATCCGCATCAGGATGGAATACCTCAGCCCGGATGCCGATCCCGAAGATCTGGAGATCACGGTCTTTGACCCCATCAACACCCGCTCGATCCTGATCGGACGGGACGAGATCTGCGATATCCGTATCGAGGAAGACCATATATCCCGGCGTCATGCCATGATCAATTTCGGCAACGACAATAGGTGGTATCTGCAGGATAATCAGTCCCGCAACGGCACTTTCCTGAACGGCGCGTTTACGACCTCAGCGCCGCTAAAGGTCGGTGACCGCATCCAGCTCGGAGATCATGCCCTGATGATCATCGACCTTTGTGACACCTCACCCGGTACGATGTGGGGAACGAAAATGAGAGAGACGCGTAGTGATTACAATTGTAACAATAACTTAAACAACAAGTAAATGATACGGAGGTAGACCATGAACGGTAAATCAGGAATGCTTGTTCTAGCATTAGTGTTATTAAGTATGACGGCTTGTGTCGTCAACTATACTGACTCGGATTACAATCCTTATAAGAAGTTCTATAAAGGTATGAGTAGAACAGAAGTCGAGGCGGACAGCAGCTTGATTATATCAGGTGCTGAATTGTTGTTGCTTGAAGGTAAGGATATACAGAAAGATAGCGAATGGTATTTGAGCAATGGTTACAAGAATATTGGAATCACATCTTTTGAGGATGATCAGACTGATCTTAAGTACGCTATGGAGTACGCAAAAAGTCTTCATGCAACAATGATTCTAGTATACAGACAATACAGCCGAACCAAAGCAGGATCTGTAACATATTTTCCCCTATCTTTTATGGGAATAACTCAAGACAATAGTGTGGATAGATTCAACTTTATCGTAACTTACTGGATTAAGGCTAAACCACCAATATTTGGTGCAGGTTTGATTGATCTGACACAAGAACAAAAGCTAAAAATCCAGAGTAATAAGGGTGCTTTTCTGTCATACATCGTCAAGGGTTCACCGGCCTACAATGCAAATATAATACCGGGTGACATCGTTCTGCGAATCAATGACAATGAGGTACTTGATATGGTTGATCTGCAGAACACAATAGATCGCCTGGCTGGCACACAAGTTACAGTAACTCTTTTCCGAGAAGGCAGAATTCTTCAAATCCCGGTTCAGTTATCCAATAGGATGTGATTATCTGGTAATTCGAACTACAAAAAAAGACTTGTATAAAAAACGCCATTCAAATAATACGACTCGACCATTAAAGTTCATAGTAACTACCTTAAGGAGATTGGGATGAAAGTCATCGAAGGAAATCTGGTATCAAAAGGTTATCGGATCGCTATCGTAGTCAGCCGGTTCAACGAGTTTATCAGCGGTAAACTACTGGAAGGCGCGATAGATTGCCTGAAACGGCATGAGGTCAAAGACGAAGATATCACGGTCATCTGGGTTCCCGGCGCGTTCGAGATCCCCATGGTCGCGGGGGAAGTCGCGGCGAGTGACGCTTATGATGGCGTGATCTGCCTCGGAGCCTTGATCCGCGGCGCGACTCCTCACTTTGAATACATCAGCGCGGAAGTCACAAAAGGCATCGCTCAGGTAGGCATGAGCTATGGCAAACCCGTGATCTATGGCGTTTTGACCACCGAATCGATCGAACAGGCTATCGAAAGAGCCGGGACCAAAGCCGGCAACAAAGGATTCAGCTCTGCCTCGGCAGTCCTGGAAATGCTCAATCTCTATCAGGAGCTCAAGTAAATGGGGCAACGCCGCAAAGCGCGTGAGATGGCAGTTCAGACTCTGTACGCGCTGGATTTTTGCGAGATCGATCCCGATTTTCGGGAGTATTCCCTGCTGAATGAATATCCCGGCGTGCTGGAGCAATTGGGCGAGGATGAGCACGTGCCTTCTGATACTCCGGTCTATGCCTTCGCGGATGAACTCATCAAAAACACCATCATCAACCTCGAAGACATTGAGACAGAGATAAATAAACACTCCCAGAACTGGCCCTGCGAGAGCATCGCGCAACTGGACAGAGGCATTCTGCATCTGGCGGTCTATGAGCTAATGTTCACGGGCACTCCCGCTCCGGTGATCATCAACGAAGCTCTCGAGATCGCCAAGAAATACTGCTCCGAAAACACCGGAAAACTGATCAACGGCATCCTCGATGCCATCCATAAGGACACACCTCAAAGCAAATGAACGAAAAATTGATCTGTTCCGTGGGCGTCTTTGCCCACAATGAAGCAGGGAACATTATAAAACTGCTTCAGGCTCTGGAGGATCAGCGCCTGGTCACGGCGGAGATCGCCGAGATCATCGTGGTCTCCAGTGCGTCCACCGACGCGACAGACAGTCTGGTGACCGAGTTCGCCGCCGAACATCCCCGAGTCCGTCTGATCACTCAAGCCAAACGTGAAGGCAAATCAGCGGCGATAAACGTCTTCCTCGCGGAAGCCAAACACCCTCTGGCGGTGGTGATCTCCGGCGACGTCATCCCCGAAGAGCATACTCTGGAACGGCTCTTATCCGTCTTTTCCGATCCCAGGATCGGCGCGACCGGAGGCAGACCAGTCCCAGTTAACGATCCTCACACCTTTATGGGCTATGCCGTGCACCTCCTCTGGAGACTGCATCACCGCATGGCGCTGATCTCTCCCAAGCTGGGAGAAATGATCGCCTTCCGCCGGATCATGGATCAGATCCCGCGAGACTCCGCAGTCGATGAAGCTTCGATCGAGGCGATGATCCGTAAAGCCGGATTGCGCCTCAAATACGTCGGCAACGCTCTGATCCGCAACAAGGGTCCGGAGAACTTCCGTGACTTCGTCAAGCAACGCCGTCGTATCCAGAACGGGCATCTCTGGCTGAAGAAAGTGCAGAACTACTCAGTCTCCTCGCAGGATGGCGGAACTCTTTCGCGGATCCTGATCTCCGAAGCTCAGGAATATCCGCTGCAGATCCCCAAGCTGATCGCTGTCATGGCGATGGAAATGTATTGCCGCGCGCTGGGCAGTTTTGACTTTTATTTCCTGAAAAAGAATCCCTTCACCTGGGATATCGCACGCTCCACCAAAGACCTCAGTAAGTGAGACCGGAGAAAGTTTGAAATACATTAGCATCTTACTAAGAATCGTCGGGTACTGGCTGATGAAGCATCTGGGCTTCCCCCTGATCCTTCCCATGAACTACACGGTCAGCCTGCTCTACACCTGCAATTCCCGCTGCAGCACCTGCAACATCTGGAAAAAGAAAGCGGATAACCTCACGGTCGAGGAATACCGCAAGATCTTTAAAAGCGTCCGCCACAGTCCCTTCTGGATCACCTTCAGCGGTGGCGAACCCTTCCTGCGGCAGGATATCTTCGAAGTCGTCAAGACGATCTATGACGTCTCCAAGCCCAAGATCATCAATATCCCCACCAATGGTATCCTGACCAAGACCATTGTGGAGAAGGTCGAAGCCATCTGCCTGGCATGTCCGAAATCCCAGATCACAATCAACGTCTCACTGGACGGTTTTGACTCTCAGCACGACGAGATTCGCAACGTTCCGGGCAACTATAAGAAAGCGACGGCTACCTTCACGCGGCTAAAAGCTCTGAAGGTGCCCAATCTCAGCGTGGGAATCCACACGGTCATCTCGAACCTCAATGTGCAGAACTTTTCCCAGATCGCGAACGACCTCCTGAGACTCAAGCCGGATTCCTATATCACAGAGATCGCTGAGGAACGCATCGAGCTGGATACCATGGGCACGAATATCACACCGAGCCTGGTCGACTATAAATCTGCCATCGATTACCTCATCCACAGGATCAAAAACGAGACCCCCAAGGGGATGAGCAAGATCACACAGGCATTCAGGATCGAATATTATAACATGGTCAAGCAGACCCTCAGGGATCAGAAGCAGATCATCCCTTGCTATTCGGGCATCGCTTCGGCGCAGATCTCTCCCGATGGAGACGTCTGGAGCTGCTGCATCAAGTCCCGGGTCGTCGGCAATCTGCGCAAGACAGATTACAACTTCCGTAAGGCATGGTTCAGCACGGAAGGAGATCTGGAACGGCGCAGTGTCCACAAAAAAGAATGCTGGTGTCCGCTGGCAAACGCGGCATACACGAACATGCTGATGGATCTGCCCACCCTGTGGCGCGTGTTCTATCGCTCCTACATCAAATGGTGGTCTTAAGATGATCTCTATTCAGAACAAGTTTTACACTTCTCCCGGTAGTAATTGCGACTATTATGCCTCATCTGACGGTAAGACGGCTTGGTTTCTCTGCACCTGGCATCCTGAGAAGGACACGGAGCTCGAAGAGATCCAGGCGGAGATCAAGCTGGAGATCCTGAACGCGGAGCCTCTCACTCACAGCAAGATGGAAGCCGAGAGCTGGCTTAAAAGCTTCTTCGCCGAGTACCACTGGAAGCTGCATGCCAGGCTGCGTAAGAGCAATCTCGTCGAGAAGGGAATCTCGCTGTTCTTCGGGCTGCTCTATGAACGGGAGCTGTTCTTTGTCCAGTTTGGCAGGATCTTCTGCGCCATGGCATCGGACACGACGGTGGAAAGTGTCGGCAAGAACTGGAAACATTATCACGTCAAGACAGCTGATGAACTCGAGCTGTTCGGTTATTCGGAGCGTGATATGCGGGTGAAGGTCACGAGGATACTGATCGAAGACCGGCGCGAGCTCGTCGTAGTTCCCTCGGTCATTGCCACCAAGCTCTTCGATCAGATCAAGGATCTGGCGACGATCGACGCTCTGCTGGATTCCTACGCGGGGGTGACCAATCCCCTCTGGCTGGTTCTCGCAGGGAAGACGGAGCTTCAGCCCAAAAAGCGCAAGAAGCTTTCCCGTCTGCAGATCTCAGCTATCGTAGTGATCCTCATCACTATCCTCGCAGTCGTCTATAAGTCCTTCGGCAACAACTTCCTGGAGACCGGGATCAGAAAACTTGGGATGATCTTCCAATCGCAGAAGAATACCAGCCTGGAAAAGCTCCCCGAAGCCCTGAAGATGGAGAACGCGAAGGTCGTGGACGTCGTGGATAAGATGCTCAATTCCGCGGCACGGAACATTGAATGCAGCATCAGCTGGACGACTCAGCTCCCCTATGAGGCGAGCGCCAATCCCGTCTTTGACCTGAATAACATCTATCTTGCTTCCGGCAAGACCCTCTCCTCTTACGGGAAGAAGGAACGTAACCTCCTCTGGAATCAGGAGATGTCCGCGGACATCGTCTCCCTGACCCGCACGAAGGCATCGCTGATCGCCGTGCTGGCTGATAAAACCGTGATCGGTCTCGACGAGCGTGGCACTGTCAACTGGCGCGGAACCATCCTGGATCAGCCTCTGCCGCAGCAAAAGCTTCATCCGATAGAACTTACCAATGCCGACGACGCGCGTCTGAACAGCAGCGTCATCATCATCCCTGACGAGTTTGGCCTCAGCATTCTAGACAGCAATCGTGGTGATGCTTTCTCGCAGGTCAGGCTCAAACAGAAGCTGGAACGTCTCTCAGACTACGACACCTTCGACAATACTTTCTACGCCATCGCGGAACGTTCGCTCATCTGCATCAAGCTCAAGATCATCAACTGACCATGCCCAGATACCTCGTTGTTCTTCTGCTCGCCTGTCTATGCCTGCCGCTCCCGGCAGTGATGGACAGCCCGCTCAGAACAGGTTTTGCCCGTCTGAACTATGACGGTGGGGGAGACTGGTACAACGATCCGGAGGTTCTTCCCAATCTGGCGATCTACCTGAATTCCGCTGTCAATACGACGTTTCCGACCGAGCAATCCGTGGTCAAGGCGAGCGAATCCAAACTCTTTGAATATCCCTTCGTCTATCTGACCGGGCACGGCAATATCCGTTTCACAGACCGCGAGGTGCAGAACCTGCGTGACTGGATGGAGCGGGGCGGATTCCTCTACGCTGATGATGACTATGGCATGGACGAGTCCTTCCGCCGTGAGATCAAGCGTATCTTTCCAGAGCGCGAACTCGTCGAGCTGGATGGTTCTTTTCCTCTCTTCACTTGTTTCTACGACTTCTCAGCCGGGCTTCCCAAGATCCACAAGCACGACGAGAAGCGTCCTCAAGCCTTTGGCATCTTTGACGATAACGGTCGTCTCATGACCTTCTACACCTACGAGAGCAATATCTCTGACGGCTGGGCGGATCCTCAGACGCACAAAGACCCCCAGGAACTGCGTGAGACAGCCCTGAAGTTCGGCGTCAACATCGTCTATTATCTCCTGACGAGGCAGAAGTGAAGATCTGTATCGTTTCAGATATCCACTTCAAGTTTACCCGGCTTGATCCCGAAGAGCAGCAGCGTCACAGGCTCGTTCTGGATTTCTTCCGAGAGTGTGTCGGCAAGTACGACCTGTTCATCCTGAACGGAGATATCTTCGACCTCTGGTCTGAGACCTCTCATACGATCATCAAGCAGTATTTTCCTCTCCTGAGACTGCTTGCGGATATCCATGACGCAGGCTGCAAGATCGTCTATATCAGCGGGAATCACGACTTCTGGTTTGGTGATTTCTTCGCTGACATCCTCCCCGTGGAGATCCATCAGGATGCTTACAAGAACACCTGTGACGGCAAGAGGATCCTTGTCACTCATGGTGATCTGCATACCGTGAACGATGTTCGCTACAGGATCTTCCGCTCGACCCTGAGGACTTCTTTGGTGCGCAAGCTTTATGGTTTCCTGCATCCTGAGCTGGGTCTGCAGATCGGTTCACGTCTCTCCCGTTCGAGCAATGCCCGTCGGGTCTATAAAGACGCCCTGCGCCTCAAGAAAGCAGGACTGCAAAGCTTCGCGGAACACCAGATCAAGCTTCAGGGCTATGACATCGTCGTTCTCGGGCACAGCCATCATCCGCTTCATCTGCGTCTCGATAAGGGCGAATATCTCAACTGCGGGGATTGGATGAAGAACTTTACTTATATAAATATCATTGACGGATTTGCTGAGCTATGTAATTATGCCCACAAACCCGAATAATAGGAGTTAAGATGTATAAACCGGCTTTATTCAAACTGCTGATCATCGCGGTGCTCATTGCTACCACTCTGGTCCTCTATGCCGACGATAAGGAGATCGAATTGACTAATACGAACCCCAGAGCTATCATTCAGACCAATCAGGGAGACATCGAGGTGGAACTCTGGTCCGGACTCACTCCCAAGACCGTGGACAACTTTATTAAACTCGCTGAGTCTGACTTCTATGTCGGAACCTATTTTCACCGTGTGATCCCGGAATTCATGATCCAGGGCGGAGACCCGAACACCAAGGACACCGATCGTTCCAATGATGGAATGGGCGGTCCCGGCTACAGATTTGAAGATGAATGCTACAAGCAAGGCGAAGTCCTGACCGGCGCTCTGACTTCCGAAGCGGATGCCAACACCGTCTGGACCAAGGTCGTGCTTCCCTATCTGCAGAGCGGGAAACCCACCGACGTCGAGATCTCAGCCATCATCGACGCCTGCAATGCCGCGAACAGCTTTGGCCCCTTCATGAAGAAGACCGTCGAGTTTTACACAGGAAAGACCGGCTTCACCGGCACGTTGTACAAGCAAAGCCTCATCGCTCCAGTGGATTACGGCACCATCTGCATGGCGAATTCGGGACCCAACACCAACGGTTCGCAGATCTTCATCGTCACAAAAAAGCCCGGCGCTTACCACCTCAACGGCAAGCACACCGTCTTTGGCAGAGTTCTCTCCGGCATGGATATCGTGCACAAGATCGAGAACCTTCCCCGCGATTCCAAAGATAACCCTCTCGTGACGGATCAAGCGATCGTCACCAAGGTCACGATCGTCAGGAGCTAGGCTCATGGCACGCACCAACGAATCCGCCCTGCAACAGGAAGTCATGTCCTGGATCCGGCAGAACCAGTACGCCTATCTGGCGACTTTGGACAAGAAGCAGCCTCACGTTCGTCCGATCGTGCTGTTCGCTTTTAATGACGGATACTGGATCGTGACCTTCTCCGGGGATTCCAAGGTGCAACAAATCGCCAACAACCGCTGGGTGGAGATCTGCCTCCCCATCCACGAAGAAGGCAATACCGGCTATGTCCGGCTGGTCGGCACCGCCTCGATCGTCACCAATTCCAATCTCAAACTTGACGCGATCGAAGAGTGCTATTTCTTTGATGAATACTTCAGCGGGGCGGATGATCCGGATTACTCGCTGATCTCTTTTGACCCCTCGGACGTGGAATATCTGCGTCCGGGGGAGACCTTTTCCCAGTCCTTCCCCCTAAAACGCTATTGAGGCATGATGAGATCAATATTTGTCTATGATGACGAGCACCTGGGAAAAAGCTATCTCGTGATCCCCAAGATCAGGGAGATCTCCAAAGCTCTGGGCAACGTCGTGATCACCTTTGATAACGGCGATAAGAAGACCCTCGCACTGGACGACCCCAATCATGCAATCGAGAAGATGCTGACCGCGATCGAAGCCTTCTACAACAGAGACTGATGCAGGCTTTTTCCGGCACAGACCCCGTCCTCCTTGCCCTCTACGCCACCCTCTTCACCTGGTTCATGACCGCGCTTGGTTCGAGCTTCGTCCTCGTTTTCAAGTCTGTCAAGGACTGGATCATGGACACCATGCTGGGCTTTGCCGCCGGCGTCATGATCGCAGCCAGTTTCTGGTCTTTGCTCAATCCCGCGATCGAGATGTCCAATGGCAGCTGGGTTCCCGCTGTATGTGGCTTCCTGCTTGGCGGAACCTTTCTTTGGGGAGTCGATCTGCTCCTGCCGCACGTCCATCCCGGCGAGGATATCAGCACCCGGGAAGGGATCAAGACACCCTGGGGTAAGTCCACTCTGCTCTTTCTGGCGGTCACTCTGCACAATTTTCCCGAAGGTCTGGCGGTGGGCGTTGGTTTCGGCGCGCTTGCCTATGGCATTCCCAGCGCTTCCCTTGCCGGCGCGATCGCTCTGGCATTGGGTATCGGCATCCAGAACCTTCCCGAAGGAGCTGTGGTCTCCATTCCTCTGCGTCGCGAAGGTATTTCTCGCTGGAAAAGCTTCTTCTGGGGTCAGTTCTCCGGCATGATCGAACCCATTGGTGGCGTCCTCGGCGCTTTGATGGTCCAGCTTGCCCGTCCGATCCTGCCCTACACTCTCTCCTTTGCCGCCGGCGCGATGATCTACGTTGTCGCGGAAGAGGTCATCCCCGAATCCCAAAAGGGCAAACACGGCCACCTCGCCACTGCGGGAGTCATGCTTGGCTTTGCCATCATGATGCTGCTCGATGTGGCGCTGGGATGAGTATCTCTTTAAACACAGAAGCGCTTTTGAAGAAGCGGCGACATCCTGTCCCCGAAAACCTGATACTCTAGGTTCTGCGTCGAAAATTTGATTACTGAAATTTTGCCTTTGATTAACCTGATGCTAAATAATGAGATACAGCCAATAGCATAACTTATCTATCACTGATAGCGACAGGATGTCGCTGCCAATTCACACACTCTTACATATTACTATCTTCTCTCTATCCCCTCTCTATCATCTTACGTCATGACGTAAGATGATAGAGAGAGGATAGCCGGATGATGCCCTCAAATCCAGGAGAAACAGATAGGAAAAGTGAGAGGATTGTACCCACGACCGTAAAGTTCAGATCCACACCAATCCATCCTGTCCCTTCAGTCCATCTTGTCCATGATGTCCAGTCGTTATCCTGCCAAAAGTCGCAGTAATTCCACAAAATGTCGCCACAATTCCTCAATGTCATACAATTATTGTGGTAGTGATAAACGCTAAAGTTATGTTGTATAATGAATAAACACTTTTTCATTAATTGGAACGACACTTGCAGTAATATACAGCAGTTCCCTATTTACCGGACTCCCAATCCGGCAGCTTGAGGCACTTCCCTCGGTGTCTCAAGCCATGACCTCCTAAGTCAAAACCTGTGAACCCCCGCTACCCGCGGGGGTTTTTTATTGCAGGGAAACGATGTCCAAAAGAAAAACCGCTGTCGGAACAGCGGTTTTTTGACGAATCATGTATGAACAATGATGGCGTTCAGACCATCTTGATGGTTTTCTTGGGACAGACACCAACGCAGACTTCGCAGCCGACGCATTTGTCTTTGTCCACGACGTGAACCTGTTTTAGTTCGCCACTGATCGCCTGGACGGGGCATTTCTTGGCGCAGATGGTGCACCCAATGCAGCCTTCCGGGATGATCTCGGCTTTTCTGCGGATCCCGCAGAGGAGATCGAGGATCGCCTTGGTGGGGCAAACAGTGGCGCAGAGTCCGCAGTTGATGCACTTGGTATAGTCAATCCGGGCAAGGTTGTCGGTCACGGTGATGGCTTCGACGGGGCACTTGCGGGAGCAGATGCCGCAGCCTATGCAGGAATGACCGCTGCCGCAGAGTTCTTTGGCGACGTTGCCCTTGTCTTTGGAAGAGCATTTGACATAGACGTTGCGGTTGATCGGAACGAGAGCTATGAGCTTGCGGGGACAGGCTTTGACGCAGGCACCGCAGCCGGTGCATTTGTTGAAGTCTATGCAACGCATGCCGTACTCATCGACGCTGATGGCATCGAAGGGACAGGCATTCATGCAGTCGTTGTAGCCGAGGCAACCGTGAGAACACATGTTCGGTCCGCCGGCGATATTGACGGCTGACTTGCAGGATTCCACACCTTCGTAGGCATATTTCCAATTGGTGTTCTTGTAACCGCCTGAACTGCAGTGGATGACGGCAACTTTCTGCTCCATGGCGTTCGCCTGCACTCCCATGATCTTGGCAATGGTGATGGCGACGTCAGAGCCACCGGGGGCACACTTGTTGACTTCGGCTCCACCGTTCACGATGGCGTCGGCGTATCCGGCGCAACCGGGCATGCCACAGGCACCGCAATTGGCACCTGGCAAAGCTTCGGCGATCTCAGTGACTCTGGGATCGACATGGACGGCGAAGACTTTGGAGGCGAAAGCCAGGACGATTCCGAAGATCACGCCCATTCCGCCCACGATGATGATCGGGGCTGCGATGATGGACAGAATGCCTTGGTTGGCGGCTTCCAGTAATACTATGCTTATCATTCTTCCTCTCCCTTTAGATCTTGAAGCCCATGAATCCGTAGAAAGCCAGCGCCATCGTTCCGGCAAGGATCAGGCCGATGGGCATTCCACGCATGCTTTTGGGCAGGGGGGCGAATTCCAGACGCTCGCGGATCCCAGCCATGGCGAGCAACACGAAGGTGAAGCCCACGCCGGAGAAGAAACCGTTCAGGGTCGCGTCCAGGAAATTATAGGGGGTGACGCCGTCGCTACGGAAGGCTGTGATGTTGATCAGAGCCACACCCAGCACGGCGCAGTTTGTCGTGATCAGGGGAAGATACACGCCCAGAGATTTGTAGAGCGCGGGGGAATTCTTCTGGATCACCATCTCCACGAACTGGACCAGCGCCGCGATCGTCAGGATATAAGCGATGGTTTGCAGATATTCAAGATGATAGGGCACCAGGAGATATTGCTGGATCAGGAAACAGAAGGCGGAAGCCATGGTCATCACAAAGATCACCGCAAGTCCCATGCCAATGGCGGAATCAAGTTTCTTGGACACACCCAGGTAGGGGCAGAGTCCCAAAAAGCGGGATAGCACGAAGTTCTGAATGAATAAGGCGGACATCGCCATTACGAAGATTTCACCGAGATATCCCATCTTTACTTCCTATTCTTTAGCATATTCATGCCGGCCATGAGGAATCCGAGCGTGATAAAAGCGCCCGGGGCAAGGATCGCGACCAGCATCGGATCGAAGCTGTGCGGCATGACCCTCATCTTGAGCCAGGTGCCGTTACCCAGGATCTCGCGGATCGTGGCAACGACGGAGAGTGAGAGCGTGAAGCCCAGTCCCATACCGATACCGTCGGCGAGGGAATTGATCACGTTATTCTTCCCGGCGAAAGCTTCCGCTCTGCCGAGGATGATGCAGTTCACGACTATCAAAGGTATGAAGATACCGAGGCTCTTATGTAGCGCCGGAACGTATGCCGCCATCGCCATATCCACGACAGACACGAACGCAGCAATGACCACGACGTAGATCGGTATCCTGATCTTATCCGGGGTGATGTTCTTGATCGCGGCGATCATGATGTTCGAACAGATCAGCACGAAGGTCGCTGCCATGCCCATACCCAGGGCGTTATCGACGGATGTGGAGGTTGCCAGCGTGGGGCACATGCCGAGCACGATCACAAAGGTCGGGTTTTCTTTGATGAAGCCTTTGGTGAGTTCTCTGAAAAAGCTCATTTAACTCCTCCTGTGGCGCTTGCCAGATCGGCGCGCAGAATGTTTATATCATCTTTGATGCTATAGGTGACGGCACGGGTCGTGATCGTGGCACCGGAGAGAGCTTTGATCGATTTCCCGGGGAGTCCGCCGTCTTTATCGACGATCAGTTCCGCGTCTGTCTTGCCTTTGAACTGGTCTGTGAAGGCAGGAAGCGCGGAATTCGTTCCCAATCCGGGAGTCTCGTTCTGCTCGATCACCTTGATGCTGATGATCTTCAGGTCTTTATCCAGGCCGACCATGGTCTTGACCGGAGCGGCGTAACCTTTTCTGATCGCAGTGAAGACATAGCCCTGAGCATCTTTTGTGCCCTTCTTCAGAGCTACGTAATATTCGAACTCAGTGTCCGCGACGGCAGTGTGACGCTCGAAATCAGAGCCGGGGATGAGGGATTCACGTGCTTCTTTCGCTTCCTTGATCTTGCGTTCCGTGATGATGGGCTTCGTCTTGGCGTTCACATAAGCCAGGACGCCGCTGCCCACGGCGCAGAAGATCAGGAGGGTCAGAGCCAATTGGATATAGTACTTCATTTTTTCACCTCCCCGAAGGTTCTGGGAATGGTAAAGCGGTCGATCAGCGGGGTCATCACATTCATGAAGAGAATGCTGTAGGAAACACCTTCAGGATATCCTCCCACAAGCCTGATCACCACAGTCAGCAGACCGCAGCCGATACCAAAGATGATGCGTCCCTTCTTGGTCAGCGGCGTCGTCGTATAGTCCGTTGCCATAAAGAAAGCTCCCAGCATCAGACCGCCGGCGAAGATATGGAAGAACGGCAGCATGATCGAGGGGCTCGAACCTTTGATCCCTCCAAAGAGGAAGGTGAGCACGAACACGGTGCCGATGTAGAAGGAGGGGATGCGCCAGTCGATGATGTTCTTCCAGAGGAGATAGATCGCTCCGAGAAGCAGGGCAAAGACAGAGACTTCACCGATGCAGCCGCCGATATTTCCCACGAAGAGAGCTTTCAGCGTTCCCAGATCAAAGAGGTTGTTGAAGATGTTCTGGGTGATCTCGTTGTTGAGCTTTGGATCGGAGGTCAGAGAGGCTACCCAGGTGCTGTCACGCAGGGTTTGAGCGACCTTGAGCGGTGTTGCGCTGGTCACCAGAGCGTGTGCTTTGGGTGCGATGGTTTTCAGACTGTCCGCGATCAGGGAGAGATCGTTCATGCCGCTGATCGCGCCTTTCTTAGCAGCGATCCAGCCGCTGGTCATGAGATTCGGCCAGGAGGCGAGCAGGAAGGCACGTCCCAGAAGAGCCGGATTGACAGGGTTGTTGCCCAATCCGCCAAAGACTTGCTTACCAACGATGATGGCAAAGACTGAACCAACCACGGGAAGCCACATGGGCGCCGCGGCATGGATATTGAAGGACAGAAGCATACCGGTGAGGAAGGCGCTTCCATCGGCAACGGAGACCGGAAGCTTGCGCCATTTCTGAACTAAAGCTTCGGTGACCACCGCGGAAAGAGCTCCGGCGAGGGTCAGCCACAGGGAACGGAGTCCCCAGAAGTAGATCGCGGCAACCAGAGCCGGAACCAGGGCGATGACCACGTTCCACATGACCTTGGGAATCGATGTATGGTCGTGCAGATGCGGAGCGGGTGAGACTTTATAGATATCTTTCATGATCGTCCTCTTCCTCTTCACTTCTTGGAGCGTTGGAGTTCTGCCCAGCGTATCTTGCCGGTATCGATCCACTGTACCAGACGAATATGCGCGGGGCAGACGTAGGCACAGCTGCCGCACTTCATACAGTCGTTCAGACCGGTCTTCTCAGCCAGATCGAGGTTCTTATATTTGACCGCGCTGGCGATCGTTGAAGGTATCAGATTCATGGGGCAAACGTCCACGCAACGGGCGCAGCGGATGCAATCCCTCTCTTCGAGGAACTTGGCTTCCTGCTCGTTAAAGAGCACAAGACCGCTGGAGCCTTTGGTCATGGGAGCTTCCAGTCCGGGGAGCGCGAAGCCCATCATCGGACCGCCGGAGATGACCTTGCCGATGGTCTCGGTCGCGCCTCCGCAGAGCTCTACGAGTTCCGCGTACAGCGTGCCGATCCTGGCTTTGAAATTGTGCGGTTCTTTGACTATAGCTCCGGTGACGCTGATGATCCGGTCAACCAGAGGCTTTTTGAAGCGAACTGCTTCATAGATGGCAAAGGCAGTGCCGACGTTCTGCACGACGACGCCCACAGCCATGGGCAAGCCACCCTTGGAGGGGACTCTGCGCCGTGTCGCGGCATAGATAAGCTGCTTTTCCGCGCCCTGAGGATACTGGAGCTTCAGGGGGCAAACGCTGAGATCGCTCTGCGACTGGGTCTTCTGAGTGAGGAGCTTGATCGCGTCAGGCTTGTTTGCCTCGATGCCGATGATCCCACGCTTGGCTCCGACTATCTTCATGATGATCCTGAGTCCGTTGATGATCTCGTCCGGCTTTTCCAGCATCAGGCGGTAATCTGAGGTGAGATAGGGTTCGCATTCGACGCCGTTCAGAATGACCGTGTCGATGACCTTGTCCTCAGGAGGAGAGAGCTTCACCTGAGTCGGGAAACCTGCTCCGCCCATACCACAGATGCCGGCTTCGGTGATCCGGTCTTTCATCTCTTTGGTGGACAGGTTCAGGTAATTCTCGTCGTTCACAAGATCGATCCAGGTATCCTGACCGTCTCCGGTGATCTCGATGGCAAGCTGTTTGTTGCCGGTGGGATGAGGGAAGACGTCGATCTTGGTGATCTTGCCGCTGATCGAGGCGTGTTGCGGGATGGAAACGTATCCTGAAGCCTCTGCGATCTTTTGCCCTGTCCTGACCTCATCGCCGACCTGCACGATTGGCGTGGAGGGCGAGCCGATGTGTTGGGAGACAGGGATGATCACCCTTGCGGGCAGTGGAGCTTCAGCTATGGGTTTGGAACTGGAATAATGCTTTGAATCATGAGGGTGAACTCCCCCGGGAAAAGTCTTCAAGCGCATCAAACACTCCCTTATGCTTCTGCTGGTTTTTCCAGCTTGGCTGAAATTTTCGCCATTATTTAGACACTCGTTTAAAAGGCAAGTGTTTTTTAGCCTTTTTACGTTATTTTATGCGCTTAGGAGCGTTTTGGCGGGTTCCTTCTCTTTCCCTTCCTCTTGGGATGTTGTTAGCCGGAGGCATCCAGCCGGAATGATCGCCCTAATCCGGGCGAACATTTGTACGGTTATCATACGGTAAGCGTACGGGAAGCATACGGTAGGCGTACCGGATAGTAAGTAGGGAAGAGACGCATCCGATTCCGGTTTCCCGGCTCATTCAGGAATACCCCGAACAATAGCTCTTGCTTCAGCCCTCAGAAACGGATAAATTAGGAGTATACCTTAGATTTGGAGTTTACCATGAATAAATACTTTCGCACCGACCTGGCGGATAAAGAACCGCCGCTCATCAGCGTACCCGTCCGCAGACGGATGATGTGCCTGAACGAAAGCTGCCTCGATCCCTATCAGGCGATCAAGGAGAAGTTCCTCGCCCGGATGGAGGACGTCCGGCTGAACCGTTATCTTTCGCCCATGACGGCAGAACTGAACAACAAGCTTGCCGATTACGTCGGCTGTGGGATCCGTCCGGAAAACGTCGTCTGGGGCAATGGCGCGGATGACATCCTCTACCATATCTTCCTCTCCGTGCGTGAGGACGCGGAGTCCTTTGCCGTGAGCCTCGCACCGTCCTACTTCGATTACAAGACTTTCTGCGACGCCGTCGGACTGAAGATCAAGTTCCTGGAGCTGAAAGAGGATTTCAGCTTTGACACGGATAAATATCTCGAGCTGGCTTCCGATCCGCACTGCAAACTGGCGATCCTCTGCAATCCCAATAATCCCACGGGGAATCTCTATGAGAAGAAGCAGCTTCGCGGGATCGTGGATGCTCTGCCGGAGAAACTTGTCCTGATCGACGAGACCTATTACGAATTCTCGGACAGCACCTTCGCCGGGGAACTGCCTCAACATCCCAACCTGATCCTGACCCGCTCCTTCTCCAAAGCCTTCTCCGGCGCGGGATTGCGCTTCGGCTACGCGATCTCCTCCGCGGAGAACATCTATAACCTGAAGAAGGTCTTCACGACCTTCCACACAAGCATCCTGAATCAGGCTTTCGCTCTCACGATCCTGGAGAACGTTCCATTGTTCTGCGCACAGGTTCTTGGCGTGATCGAGCTGCGCGGCAAGTTCTACGAACAGATGAACGAGATCGGCGGGATCACGGTTTATCCCTCGAGGACGAACTTCCTGACTTTCACGATAGGTGAACGGACTCCGGAGCTATTTGAATACCTGAAGGATCATGATATTGCCGTGCGGGACGTCGGAGCGCACCGGCGTTTGCGGAATTGCCTGCGTGCGACTCTGAGTTGCGAAGACGATAACAACGCCCTGGTAGAGGCGATCAGGGATTTCCTGCTGTAGAGTCGCTCACCGTAGAGACAACTGAACGGACGCTCACCGAAGCGACATTGGAAGCAGCCCAACTGTACAGTCGCTCACCGTAAGCGACATTGGATGTGCTACCAACTAGACTGCGAGCTTACCTCTTGCTTTCCTGATGCTGCGTGTTGAAGGCGTGGCAGCCGGTGTCTTTGAGCCTGGAGATCACCTCGCTCAGATCGTCCACAAGAGCATTACCTGTCTTTCCCTGACAGAATGGACAGGCGTGGATGTCGCCCAGGGAATCGACATAGAGATATCTGTGTCCGGCGCCGAAACAGCCTAGCTTCCTCTGATGAAATCCAGCGTACTCCACGAGGGGCATAGTCTTGCAGGCGGGGGCTGAACCTGCTCTGAGATAGAACTTGGTGAGTGTTCTGATCTGATCTTCTTCCAACTCGATGCTCTTTCCCTGAAAGTGCCCAACTTGCCTGGGCTCGAGGATCCTGACGATGCCTGCGCCCCAGTCCTTTGCCAGATTATAGTATCTATTCAGGTTTTCGTCTGTAACGAAATCCCTTGTCGCGCAGAGGGAGAGCGCGACCACGAGCCCGGCATTGACGGCATTCCGGGCAGCTTCTCTTGCCCAATAGTAAGCTTTATCATGCTTGCGAAAACGATTATGCTCCGCCTCATCCCAGTGGTCAAGGCTGATCACGACACCCGCGAGACCTGCCTGCGCGAGGAGTTCCGCCCGTTCCTCGGTTAAGCCGAAGCCTGAAGTGAGGATCCACAGCTCTGTGTTCTCTCCGGCTTCCCCGATCAGACGCAGCAGATCGTCAAACCTGCTGAGCGGTTCTCCGCCGCTGAACTGGATATTGATGATGCCACGCTGTTTGAACTTCCGCAGGATAGTGCTAAGCTCTTCATAGGAAAGAGTTTCCTGAGCGGAGAGATTGTTCCATTCATAGCAGTGTTCGCAAGACAGGGGACACCTGCCCGTGATGGAGAAGATCATGGTCTGGAGCGTCGTGTCTCCTTCCCGGAAAGGCACAATGCGGTTGAGCTCGGAGCGTACCATACTCTCAAAGACAGGGGAGTTCCAGGCTGCTGAAGTGATCGCGCGGTAGTACTTCCCTCGTGCCAGAACAAGCCTCGGCAGGGCAAGCTCGCCGAGAATCTCCTTCTTCTTGCGGAAGATCGAGAGTAGTACTCTGAGGGCTGTGAACACGTCGCCATAGGCATCCAGAGCGATCTTCAGGATCGTCAGCTTGGTTCGCAGGCGGATAACCCAACAGGGAAACCCTGTCACCAGCGACGTCTGTCCTCTGCGCCTCATTTCTTCGTGTTCAGAAGCTTTACTCATGCCCTTCAAAGCAGCTACTTTCCGTTCTTCTTCAGCATCTCCAAATAGATCTCCTTGGAGAATTCACCGAATCTTCCCGGTTCGCGGAAACTTTTCAGATAGGCGAGATCGGGATTGCCTTTGGGATCGCGGATGACCTCGTAATGCCCTTTACTGTGCAGGAACACGGATCTTGCATAGTTCTCCCGCACGGCAGGCATGGCGTAGCGCAGGAGCGCTTCGTTACCGACCCGCTCCATTGTGAAGTAATTCTTATCATCCCTGGTCAGTTCAGAGGTCACGTCACGTCCGTCCTGATCCCTTGCCGAGATCAGCGGAACCACCTGTTGAAAGGCATATTCCTGAGGCGCGAAGTCCAAGCCGGCGTAGTCGATCTCCCAGAAGAGGAAACCAAAATCCAGCTTGAGTTCGATCGTGTCGCTGTCCAGTTTGGAGATATCGATCGGCATCACGACGTCTTTCTCCGCCACGGGTCCGATCACGTTGAAGTAATCGACAAACTGCCATTTGCCGTTCACCTTCATGGATACCGAGAGCGGGATGCCCTGCTCCAGCGACCACGTGCCCTGCTGTTCCGGACTAAGCTTCTTCTGCTTCTCATACCAGACCTTATATTTATCGCCAAACTGCTCGAAGAACTGACCGAAGGTGTAATCCAGCCAGAAGGAGTTCTTGGCGCGGAGGACAAGCTTCGCGGTGCTGGTATTGACCGGACGGTCAAAGCTTAGATACATAGTATCTTTGCTCTGCTGAGGATCAGCAAAGGCGTCGCCCAGGTATTTGAGACTATCCCGGGAGGCGATCAGCGGAAGGATGTCCTTATCCTGCTGTGTTCTGGCGAGCTTGGGCGGGCTTGGCTTCTTCAGGATCTGATACTTGCCGTATTTATCGACGAGCAGACTCGTCCCAAGGGGGTGGTCTATGACCAGCAGCTCTGCTAAGTTCGTGTGCTGTATCTCCTTGACCTGATTTGCCAGCTTCAGCTGATATTCATTCCCGAGGGGTTTGAGATTGGGTAGTGGCAACCAGTCGTGACGTTCCAGCCCGGGATAGATCGCCCCGCTAAAGATCTCTCCGGTGAATTCAAACGTCTCTCCATTATAGACATAGACGAAGGGACAAGACTCTTTAGTGAG
>Ga0116170_10002140_pt1 | contig 19359 bp, 21 predicted proteins | sample AD_JPNHW1_MetaG_FD_89797 | JGI IMG/M metagenome (GOLD analysis project Ga0116170, IMG submission 89797) | Active sludge microbial communities of municipal wastewater-treating anaerobic digesters from Japan - AD_JPNHW1_MetaG | ecosystem: Engineered > Bioreactor > Anaerobic > Digestate | place...
GCGATCATGTACGCGCTGAGGTTGCCCACGCGCACGGATAGGAGGTCGCCGATATAGAGCGAGAAGCTCTTGATTGTCCTGATGTCCTCGTCTGTGAGCGTGGCGGCGGTGCCCTTACTCGCGTCGAGGAGCCCCGACGGGAACGCCGGGTTTCTCTGGATGAAATACAGCGTGATGTTTTCGACGGCGTCCATCTTTGGCGCTATGAGTTTCAGGAGCGTCCGCGTGTTCGTCTCCTGCTTTTTGCCTTCCTTCGTGTTCAGATACAGATGCTCATGCGCGCTTTCCATGAACGCGACGATGTCCTTCTCGAGCCCGACGCGGCATTCCCGCCATTCGTCGAACGTCTGAAAGAGGTTTTCCGTGATGAGTAGGTCCTTGGAAAGCGAATTGAGCCGGCTCGCGTTTTCCGTCATGCGCGCGAGATCCTCGCGCATGGCGAGTATTTGGGTTACGCCCCTGAAGGCAAATAGCATTCCCCCGAGTATTACCGCGAAGCCGGCGACGATGACGGTCCTCAGTAAACCCGTTCTGAGGCGTCGATAGCGGGGGAGGGCGTACTCATTCACGGACTACCCCCTTTCCGACCTCTTGCGCCATGACGCCGATAAGCCCCGCTACCGCCTCGTCGGGGCTAAGCGTTCCCTCGACGACGCCGTTGAGGCATCGATCGTATTCGGCCCGGATTTTCGGGTTCGAAATCGAAAGCGAGGGAACGATGCCCTCCGTCTCGACGGCGAGGGTGCGATACAGGCCGTTCGTCGCGTTTCGCGCGACGGTCATCGGGTCGTAATCGATATGGGCGGGATAAACGCCCGAGGTACCGAGAAGCGACTGTCCCTTCGTGGCGAACCATTCGATCATCGTCCACGCCGCTTCCTTGTTTTGGCTGTCGGGTGAGATCATGAGATAGTCGATCTCCGCGGTCGCGGCCTTCGTGACGGCACTCGGCATGGGAATCGTCCCGATGTCGACGTGGGCCGCCTGGAGAAGCGGCAGGGACCAGAGCCCGGAATACATGAACGCCACGTTCTTTCCCGCGAGCGCGGTATCGGTGGTCCCGAAGGCCCCCGATTCCTGCCCCTCGCTTGAGGGCGGGAGAAGGCCCTTTCGGTAGAGGCTGCCGAGCATCGCGAAGGCGCTCACCGCGCGGTCGCGCACGAGCACCGAGGTGTCCTGGGCGACCGCGTCGCCGAAGAGCGGCGTCTGATAGGCGTTGAGGAGGCATTCAAGGAGGTCGCCTGAGTCCATGCGGAGCGGGTATATCGCGATTTTACCGGATTTATCGACCTTCTTGAGCCTTTCAAGGAGGCGCGCGAACTCGTCCCAAGTCATGGGCTCCGTTTCCGACGGCATCGGGATTCCCGCGTCGCGCAGAATGTCCTTATTCTAGAAAAGGACTTTCATTCCAAGCTCGATCGGCATCCCGTATCGCGCGCCGTACTTCGTGATCGGTGCAAGAATCCTCGGGGAGAACCTCGTGAAGGTTCTGTGGCTGTCGAGGCGATCGAGCCGCTCGAGCGGGATCGCGCTGGATACGAATTGGGCCGTCATGGCGCTCGAGAGCATGAAGACGTCGGGTGCGTCGCCCGTTTGGAGCGAGATGGTCGTTTTCTCCACGTAGGGATCCAGCGGGAGATATTCCGCCTTCACGTCGATGCGCGGATTATCCTTTTCGAATTGATTGATGAGATACTGAAACCGTTGGGCGTCCTCGACGCGGGCCCAGCGGGCGAAGCGAATCGTCACGCTTTTGTCCTTTTGCGCGTTGCACGACTCACAAAGAAGCGAACCGGCGACGAGGAAGCAACAAATCGTGAGGGTAAAAGAACTCCGAATCATACGTAGAAGTATATAACGGAAATCTTGAAATGAAGAGCAAAAAAAAGCGATTCGCGAAAAGCCCGCGTTTTCGCGAGGCGCTGGGGCATGGAGCTTGTGCGAGGCGCTAGAGCGCCGCAAGGGCCTCTTGCCGACGTTCTGTCATCGCCTGGTCGCCCTCGAGGCGGCAGTCCTTGAGAATCCCGATCGCGTCGTTCCATTTGAGGCTTGAGCCGTACTTGGAGAGGAAGCGGAATCGGTAGAGCGTGTGATCGAAATAGAATTCGATGTGTCGGCGGAGAAAGGCGATGCCATCGATGCCCTCGATGGGAAACTCGAAGCCCTTGCGATCTTCGTCGGTTGGGGTAAAGACGAGCCGGTCAGAATATAGCTTGAGCGCGCCTCGGGCGTACCGCTTCATGGGGCTGACGCGATAGCCGGTATACGCGAGGACGGTATTGAAAAGGAGCGGCGCGTTTCCGTCCCGCGCGCCGCGAAGCGCCTCGGTCAAGATCGCGGTAAGCCGCGCGCGTTGCCGTTTATTCCATTCATGGAGGTTTTCCGGCAAGCCGGGAACGCGTGGATTGATAAACCTTCCCTTGTTGTTAAACCGCGCGATGAGCCCGCATTTTCCGCATCGGACGAGGTTAAGCGAGCCCCTGATCGATCCGATCGATCCGCATGACGGGCACGCGTACAGAACCTTTTCCATGCCGTGCGCGCCGAAGAAGTTGTTGAAATAGCGGTGCGATCGGGAAAGCCAGTCCCATTCGTTATAGGATAGCTCCCGCTGGATTACCCCCTGTATCGCCTCGACCGAGGAGGCGCGGATCTCTTCCGCGGTGAGTATCTGCTTAAAGTTGAGGGTGACGCGGCCTTGGCGGCGATTGCGGCTCCAGCGCGGGCAGGTGGAGAACGCGCCGTGGGAGATGACGCGGATTACGGGTACCTTCAGGAGCTTCAGGAGCCGGGCCGTCGCTGGGTTTAAGGGAAGGGTAGCGCCGTCCCAGGTCTGCATGCCTTCGGGATACAGGCACAGCGTGTCCCCGCGCCTGATCACGGCCATGATATTCCGTATCGTTTCTATATCGGGAATCGCCTGGCTTTTCGGGATGCAGCCTAAATGCTTGAGCCAGTAGGCGATAAAGCGGTTCCGAAAGAGCGCGTCGCTCGTGACGAAGAATGTGGGATAGGGGATGCAATAGTTCAGGAAGAAGGGGTCCCAGAGGTTCGCGTGGGTGGGGAGGAGTATATATGGCGGCTTGACGTCGGAAAGCACCTTGCTGTTTTCCGCGTGGAGGTCGTATTTTCCGCGAAGGAGAAGCCCAACGGTGCAGTTTATCAAGGTGGTGAACCAGTGGTGCGTTTGGATGCGGAGCTTTTCTGCCATTACGACAGTATAGCGTATTTTTACGGGAATGAATCGCCCTTATCGCCAAAATCCTCTCTGCCGTGTCATGGGGACAGGTGGCCCAATTGATCGTATTCGGCATTTTTGTTACTATTCGTCATCTATGTCTTTATAGGAGTTTCACATGCGCAAATATTTTATCGCCGGTAACTGGAAGATGCATAAAACCACTTCCGAGGCCGTGGCTCTCGCCTCCGATCTCGTCAAGGAGCTCAAGGGTGGCCCGAACAAGTACATGATCGCCCCGTCGTTCACCTCGCTCGACGCGGTTTCCAAGGTCGTCAAGGGGACCAATATCCTCCTCGGGGCCCAGAACATGAGCACCGACGAAGCCGGCGCCCACACCGGAGAGGTGTCCGTCCTCCAGCTCAAGGACCTCGGCGTTCAGGTCGTTATCCTCGGCCACTCCGAGCGCCGCCATATCTATAAAGAAGACGACGCGATGATCAACAAGAAGGTCAAGCTCGCCCTCCAGCACGGCCTTGAGGTCATTCTCTGCGTCGGCGAGCTCCTCGAGGAGCGCGAGGCCGGCAAGGCCGAGAAGGTCTGCGAAACCCAGACTCGCAAGGGTCTCGAGGGTATTTCCGCCGCCGACCTCAAGAAGGTCACGATCGCCTACGAGCCCGTTTGGGCGATCGGTACCGGCAAGACCGCGACCCCCGAGGACGCCGACGCGATCCACGCGTTCGTCCGCAAGGTCATCGCCGATATGTACGGCAAGAAAGCCGCCGACGAGATCATCATCCAGTACGGCGGTTCGATGAAGGCCGAGAACGCGGCCGCGCTCCTCGCGAAGGAGAACATCGACGGCGGCCTTATCGGCGGCGCCGCGCTTAAGGCTGATACCTTCAAGCCGATCGCTCTTTGCAAATAAAGATACGCCGGGTTGCCCGGATAAAAGCCTCAATTTGACCATGAAACCGGCGGACAAGAACCTTTGCCCGCCGGTTTCATACTTGCACAAGAAGGCTCTTTGGGGTATATTGAGACTGATTTATACTTTGGAGTTATACAAATGGGAATTATTGGTATTGTATTGCTGGTAGTCTTTGTCATCGTGTGTGCCCTCATTATTACTCTGGTTCTCATCCAGAATGAGGATGGCGACGGTCTCGGCGGTCTTTTCGCCGGTGGAAGCAATTCCGCTTTCGGTTCCCGCTCTGCCAGCGTGCTTACCAAGGCTACTTATGTCGTCGTGGCTCTTTTCTTCGTGACGACCTTCTTCCTCGCGTTTATCAACAAGACGCCGAGCGATAAGGGTATTGAGGAAGCAGCTCGCGTCGAGCAGGGTTCGGCCGCAAACGAGTGGTGGAATACCGATACCAACAAGGCTCCCGCCGCGACCGGCGACACCACTGCCCCGGTAGCGCCCACGGACGCTCCCGCAGCCCCGGCAGCTCCCGCGCCGGACGCCCCGAAGACCGCGCCCGCCCAATAACGGAAGGCAGCACAGCATGGTCCTTGGAAGCGTGTTTTCTCCGGACCTGATCAAGATCGGTTTGGAGAGCGAGGATAAGGATGAGGTCTTCGAGGAACTTGTCGACCTGTACGTATCCTCAAACGCGGCTTCCTCCGGAGCGCGCCAGGGAATCCTTGACGCGATTCGGGACCGAGAAGAAAAGCTTTCAACCGGCATAAAGCCGGGTATCGCGATCCCGCATGCGCAGACCGATGAGGTTTCCGGCGTGCGGGGTATCATCGGCATATCCCGCGCGGGCATCGACTACGATGCCCTTGACGGGAAGCCAGTTCACGTCATCTTCCTCCTGCTTGCCTCGAGCGAGGGTTGCGCCCTCCATCTCCGGTCTCTCAAGAGACTATCCATCCTTCTGGACAATCCTGACTTAATCCCCACGCTGCTCGCCCAGAAAGACTCCGGGGGCGTATACGCCACCCTGTGCAAATTCGAAAGCATGTTGGCATCTTCCCTGTAAGTAACCGATACTCCATATCGGGATGAACGCGTTTTTAGGCGAAAACGCGCTCCGTGCGGCTAACGATCGCAAGGAGGTTACTGTGGTTGAACGGGACGTAATCGGGCATTTGATCGACGTCGAACGTCAGGCCGCCGATCTCACGCTTGAGGCAAACGCCGAGGCAGACAAGCGCAAAAAGGCGGCTCGGGAAAAGGCCGACGCCGAGCTTAGTTTCGCGTCCGCGTCCATCGCGGAGGAGCTTGACCGATCCTTCGAGGCCTCCCGTGCGGCGTGCGACGTGGCGCTTCGCCGCGAATTCGATACATACATCGAGCGCCTCGAGGCGATGCCGCGGGATCAGGTAGCGTTCGCCGCCTGCCTTGACGAGTACTTTTCGGGGTAGCGAGCCATGGATCGAACCGGCGCCGACGCATACGCGTACGCAAAGGCTTGCGGTCTCTCATCGAAATCCTGGATAGGGGAGCGCGCCCGGCCTTTGTTCTCGGCGCGGCGGCTCCAGGATCTTTGGGCCCTCCTTTTTGCCGAGGACGTTCCGCTCATTCCCGAAGGACTCATAGCCCAGCAAATCGAGCGCAAGAGCGAGGAGCGGATCGTCCGCGAATTCGCGCGCCTTCTTTCCGTCTATGACCGGCCAGATCCGGTATCGCAAACCCTCCTTTCGCTGTATGAATACGGGAACCTCAAAGCCGCCGTCGCCGCCCTCGCGCTCGGAAAGGCCGAGTTGCCCTATCTCGTCGATATCGGCCGCTTCTCGTTTATTGCCTGGGACGTATGGCCTGATCTCGAGGCCATGACGCGAAATACCCCGGTCGACTGGCTTAAGATGGCGCCGAGCGTCGCGGAGGAAGTCTCCCTGGAAACGCGGCTCGACCAACAATATTACCAAACGCTTTTCACCTCGCTTCAGTCGCTTTCCGCCCGGGATCGTGACTCCGCGGAGCCGCTCGTTCGGGAGGAGATTATCCTGCAGAATATCTCCTGGGCACTACGGCTTCGGGCATATTACGGGATGGGCGGTTCCGCGATCGCGCCGTTATTAAGCCACGCCGGTCGGGACCAGGCGGACGCGGCCCTTCTCGTCGCGCCGGCGCTTGCGATACTCGATCGTCCCGTCGACGCGTGGGACGCCTGGCAGGATTGGAAATACGGGTGGCTCCTCAATCCGCACGAGGAGGGCGTTCCCTGGTCGATCGATCCCCGGTGGGTCCAGCTCGCCGCCGACCGGTATCTCTATCGGCTCGCCCGCGCGCGATTCCACCAGACGCCGTTCACGGTCGGCATGCTCGTTTCTTTTTTCAAGATCAAGCAGCTCGAGGTTCAGATGATCAGGGTCGCGTCTGAGGGCTTGCGCCTTGGCGCGAGCGAGGCCCAGATGCGGGATTTTATGGGAGACGGGGAGAATGCTTAAGACGGCGCGGATGCGGCTTCTCGAGCTCATGGTTCTCCACGAGGACATTGACCGCGTCCTCGAGTACCTGGGCAAAAAGGAAAGTTTTCAGCTCAGGCGCGAGGGCGCGGAAACGGGAACTTCCCGGGCGGCGCCCAAGGACAGCGTCCTGGCGAACCTCGAGCTCTCCCGGCTCTATCTCGGCATACCCGATCTCGAGCGTTTTAGCCGGGGCGCGACGATACCGGCAGAGTCCGACGGGGATGCGGCCCATGTGATCATCGCCGAGGTTAACGCCCTGCGCGAGCGGGAAAAAGAGGCGGCCGAGCGCGATAAGCAGACGCGCGCGGCCCGCGACGAGGCTCGCGCCTTCGCGAACCTCAAGGTTCCCTATTCGGAGTTCGAACACCTGTCGTTCCTGACCTTGAGGATCGGGAAGCTCGATCCCGAGAATATCGAACCCCTGTCCCGCGCGCTCGGCGATCGCGCGGCCGTCGTTCCCCTCGGGGAAGACCGCACCCGCGTGCTCGCGGCCTCGTCGAAGAAAGGCCGCTTCGCCCTCGACTCGGAGCTCAGGCGATTCGGCTTTATCCCGCTCGAGGTGCCGAAGGATTTTATGGGCGTTCCGGACGACGTGCTCGCGAGCCTCGATCGACAAGCGGAAGGGGCGGCGGGCGCCCTCGCGCGCATCGCCGACGAAAAGCGCGACTTCGCGCGCGCGCGCGGGCAGGAGCTTATTCGCCTCCTTGAGGCGTTCTCCCTCGACTCGCAGGTTCGCTCGGTTCGCGATACCCTCGAGGGCACGCAGCTCGTGTATCGGGTTATGGGCTGGGTCGCGGAGTCTGACGCGCCTGGGTTGACTCGCGAGCTTGAGGAGCTCACCGAGGGGCGCGTCGCGGTTCGGTCGTACGCCCCCGAGGAGGTCCCCTCGATTCGGGACGGGACTGAAAAGGTCCCGGTCAAGTTCAAGCACGGACCGGTCGTCAAGAGCTTCGAGCGGATGGTGTTCAGCTACGGCGCGCCGCTTTATGGCACCGTCGACCCGACGCCCGTCGTCGCGTTTTTCTTCACGCTCCTTTTCGGGATCATGTTCGGCGACCTCGGGCAAGGCGGCGTGTTCTTCTTTCTCGGCATTGCGCTCATTTCGGGAAAGGTTCCGTTCCTTTCGCGGTGGAGGCATTTCGGGCCGCTTTTCGCGACGATCGGGCTTTCGAGCATGGCGATGGGGCTCCTTACCGGCGAGGTGTTCGCGAACGGCGAGCTCCTCAAGCCCGTGAGCCGCGCGATTACCGCGCGATTCGGTGCCGAACGCGACCGGATCCTCGAGCTCATGCCGCAGCGCGGCGCGATGACGAAGCTCATCTATTTCTTCGGTTTTACCCTCGTCATCGGCTTCATCGTCAATTCGCTCGGGCTTCTCATCAACATCGTCAATCAGTTCTCGCTCCGGAAGCCCGCGCGCGCGATCTTCGGCAAGACCGGGCTCTGCGGTGCTTTCTTCTTTTGGTATGCGGTCTTCGCGTCGGTCAGGATCGCGGTAACCCGCGGGGCCGTCGAGTGGTACGACATCGTCTGCTTCGCCATCCCGCTCGCGCTCCTCTTCTTCTCGGAACCGATCACGCGCTATCTCGAAGGCGAGCGCCCGGTGCTCGAAAACGGCGTCTTCGCCGCGGCGATCGGGGGAATCGTCGAGCTTCTCGAGACCGTGTCGACGGTTATATCAAATTCAGTAAGCTTTCTCCGCGTCGGCGCGTTCGCGCTTTCGCACGCGGTGTTGAGCTACATCGTATTCACCATGACCGACTTGGTCGGCGGCTCGCTTTCCGCCGGCGGCCTTCTCGTCGGGCTTTTCGGGAACGCGATCATCATCTTCCTCGAGGGGCTGATCGTCGCCATACAGGTCGTCCGCCTTCAGTATTACGAGTTCTTCTCGAAGTTCTTCACCGAAACGGGAAAGGAGTTTACGCCCTTTAGGTTCGTATATAAGGAGAAATAGGATGAATCGAAAAAGAATCGTTACCGTCGCCGCGTTCGCCCTGTGCGCGATCGCGGAATCCTTTTCGCAAGGCGCGGCTCCCGCGGCGGCGCAAGCGCAGGCGTCGGGCGGGCTCGCCGTTGCCGTCAAGTACGTCGCCGCGGCCCTCGCGGTCGGCTTCGCGTGCATCGCCGGCGGCATGGCCGTCGGGCGCATCGGGGCGGCGGCCATGGGCGCGATGAGCGAGAACCCCGAGCTTTCGGGAAAGGCGCTTCCCTTCGTCGGGCTCGCGGAGGGAATCTGCCTCTGGGGATTTCTCGTTGCCCTCCTGATCATCCTCCTATGACCGGGTCGTGCGCCCGGGTACTGCGGTGAAATACCACTTCATCGGCGAGCGCGAGCTCGTCCTCGGTTTCGCCCTCGTCGGCGTCGGGGGAACGGTCGCGAGCACCCGCGAGGAGGCGCTCGCCGCGTTCCTCCGCGCGACCGGGAGTGAAAGCTCACTCGCGGCCCCCGCGATCGAGGAAGCGGACCGCGCGCTCGTGCTCATCCTCACCGAGGAGATCGCCGCGATGCTCGAGGCGGAGGTCCGCGAGTGGCAGATGTCCGGCGAGTTTCCGCTCGTCGTGGAGATACCGGGGCTTCACGGTCACCTGCCGGGAAGGAAGACGCTGACCGAGGCGATCCGCGAGGCGATTGGCATTCGGGTCTAAAAAAAGATGGTACAAAAAAGGTAAGCGGGGTATAGCATGGAAGAACTTCGTTCGACGGAGATACTCGACCGAGAGATCCGGGACGACGCGCGGCGCAAGGCCGAGAAGATACTCAAGGACGCGGACCGCGACTGCGCGGCCATCGAGTCCGAGGTCGCCGCGCGGATAGCCGACCTGCGCGCGGTAAGGGAAGCTGAGGTCGCGGCTCGCCTTGAGTCCTATCGCCGGGACTCAGAGTCGCGGCTCCCGCTCGATAAAGAGCGCCGCCTCGTTTCGTTCATTGACTCTTCGGTGATTTCGGCGCTTGAGCTGTGGTTCCGCGATATCGGCCCGGAACGGCGGCTCGCGCTCTATGGGCAGCTCCTCGCGAGATATCAGCCAATGTTTGAAGGAAAGCGCGTCAGGGTCTCGTGCGCGGGGTACTCTCAGGACGCGGCGCGTTCGCTCGCGGAAGGCGCGCTCGGCTCGGGCTCGGTACTCGCGGTCGCGGAGCTCGACGGGGCCGAGGCTGCGCGCATGCGGGTCTCCGATGGCTTCCTCGTCGAGGCCGAAGACCGATCGCTTGTCTGCCGCGCCACGCGCGAGGAGCTTACGCGCGCGATCCTCGAGGATCGCCGCCAGGAACTCGCCGAGGCCCTCTTCGGCGGGAGGCTCCCCGAATGAGCGGACTTGAAGCCGTCACGGGACGGGTGAGCCGGATATCGGGCCCGATCGTGTACGCCGAGGGGCTCGGCGCGTGCGGGCTTTATGACGTCGTGGACGTCGGCGACGCGGGGCTTATCGGCGAGATAATCCGCATGAAGGGCTCGATCGCGACGGTTCAGGTTTACGAGGACGATACCGGGATGAGAATCGGCGAGCCGGTCACGTGCCGTCGCCGCCCGCTTTCCGTCCGCCTCGGACCGGGGATTATCGGAACCATCTACGACGGCATTCAGCGCCCGCTCGAAACCCTCTTCGCCTCAACGGGCGCGTTCCTCGCCCCGGGCGAGCGGAGCGAGCCGCTCGATACCAAGAAGAAATGGCGCTTCGTTCCCGCCGACGGCGTCGCCTCGGGAGGCGCGATCTATCCGGGGATGGAACTCGGCTCGGTGCGGGAAACCGATTCCGTGACGCATCGGATCCTCGTGCCGCCAACCGTTCGGGGGAGGGCGCTCGCCGCGTTCTCGGGCGCGGGTGAGTATACCGTTGACGAGGCGATCGGCGAGACCGAGCTCGGCGAGACCATCCAACTCGCGCATTGGTGGCCTGTCCGCGCATCTCGCCCCGTCGCGAAAAAGCTCGCCGTATCGGAGCCGCTCATCACGGGCCAGCGGGTCATCGACGTGTTCTTCCCGCTTTCGAAGGGCGGCACCGCGGCGATACCCGGCGGCTTCGGCACCGGGAAGACCATGACCCAGCACGCGATCGCCAAATGGTGCGACGCCGACATCATCGTGTACATCGGCTGCGGCGAGCGCGGCAACGAGATGACCGACGTGCTCACCGAATTCCCCGCGCTCGTCGACCCCCGCACGGGGCGGTCGCTCATGGAGCGGACGATCCTCATCGCGAACACCTCGAACATGCCGGTCGCCGCGCGCGAGGTGTCGCTCTATTCGGGCATAACCCTCGCCGAGTACTACCGCGACATGGGTTTCGCCGTCGCGGTCATGGCGGACTCGACGAGCCGTTGGGCCGAGGCCCTGCGCGAGCTTTCGGGCCGCATGGAGGAGATGCCCGCGGAGGAAGGCTTTCCCGCGTACCTTCCGACGAGGCTCGCCGAGTTCTACGAGCGCGCGGGCCGCGTGAAGTCCCTCTCCGGGCTCGAAGGCTCGGTGTCGGTCATAGGCGCCGTCTCGCCGCCCGGCGGCGACTTCTCCGAGCCGGTGACCCAGCACACGAAGCGCTTCATCCGCTGCTTCTGGGCGCTCGACCGCGACCTCGCGAACGCGCGCCACTATCCGGCGATCGGCTGGATCGAGTCGTACTCCGAGTACGCCGAGGAGGTCAGGCCCTGGTGGGACAGGCTCGACGGGCGATGGACGGCCGTGCGGCGCGACGCGCTCGAGCTCCTCAAGCGCGAGCAGCGCCTTCAGCAGATCGTCAGGCTCATCGGGCCCGACGCGCTTCCCGACACCGAGCGGGTCGTCCTCGTCGCGGCAGAGATGATCAAGAACGGCTTCCTCCAGCAGAGCGCCTTCGACGAGATCGACATGTTCTCCGTCCCCGCGAAGCAGGTGCAGATTCTTTCCATCATCATGACCTGGTACGCGCGCGCGCTCGCGATCATCAAGAACGGCGCGCCGCTTGCGAAGCTCGTCGCGCTTCCCTCGCGGGACGAGATCGTGCGGATCAAGACGAAATATCCGAACGAGGATATGGATGGCATCAAGGCCGTCGGCGCGCGGATGGACGAGGAACTTGACGGGTTGGAAAAACTCTATCGGAGGGCGGAATCGCTATGAGAGGCCTTGAATATCGGGGCATCGCGTCGGTAGACGGCCCCATCGTAATCGTCAGGCGGCGCGAAAACGCTTTTTTCGGGGAGATCGCCCGCGTGCGCGACGGCACAGGCGGCGTGCGGACCGGGCGCGTCATCGACGTTTCCGAGGAATACTGCGTCCTCCAGATATTCGGCCCGACCTCGGGCTTGAGCCTCGAGGAAACCACGGTCGAGTACCTCGAGCGGCCGATGGAGATGCGCGTGTCCGACGCGCTCATGGGGCGCATCTTCAACGGGCTCGGAAGTCCCATCGACGGGTATCCCGAGCTTTATTCCTCGAGGAAGGTCAACGTCAACGGATATCCGATCAACCCCTACGCGCGCGAGTATCCGCGCGATTTCATCCAGACCGGGATTTCCGCGATCGACGGGATGAATACCCTGATCCGCGGCCAGAAGCTTCCGGTCTTCTCGGGGAACGGGCTCCCGCATAACCGGCTCACCGCGCAGATCATCAGGCAGGCAAAGCTCCTAACGGACGACGAGGGCTTCGTGATCGTGTTCGCGGGCATGGGCATCAAGTACGACGTCGCGAGTTTCTTCGTCGACGCCTTCGAGCGCTCGGGCGCCCTTTCACGCGTCGTCATGTTCCTCTCGCTCGCGGACGCGCCTTCGATCGAGCGAATCGTCACGCCGCGGTGCGCGCTCACCGCCGCGGAATACCTCGCGTACGAGCGCGGCAAGCACGTGCTCGTTGTGATGACCGACATGACGAACTACTGCGAGGCCCTCCGCGAGATATCGACGACGCGGGGCGAGGTACCCGGCCGAAAGGGCTACCCGGGGTATCTCTATTCGGACCTCGCGGAACTCTACGAGCGCGCCGGGAGGATCAAGGGCTCCGCGGGCTCGATCACGCAAATCCCGATCCTGACGATGCCGAACGACGACATCAGCCACCCGATACCGGACTTGACGGGTCACATCACCGAGGGTCAGATCGTGCTCGACCGGGAGCTTTCCCAGCGCGGGATCTACCCGCCCGTGGCGGGCCTGCCGAGCCTTTCGCGGCTCATGAAGGACGGGATTGGGGAGGGCATGACGCGGGAGGACCATAAGGACGTCTCGAGCCAGCTTTTCGCCGCGTATTCGCGCGTGAAGGGAATCCGGAACCTCGCGGCGATCATCGGGGAGGAGGAGCTTTCGGAGGCCGACAAGGTCTACCTCCGCTTCGGCGAGCGTTTCGAGTCGGAGTTCCTTACCCAGGGGGAGTTCGAGAACCGCTCGGTCGCCGAGACCCTCGACATCGGCTGGAAACTCCTCGCGACCTTGCCGAGGGGAGATCTCTACCGGATCAAGGACGAGTATATCGACCGCTACATGAAAGCCCCCGCGCCCGAGGGAAAGGAGTGAGCCATGGCAAGACTTTTGGTCGCGCCGACGAAAACGAATCTCCTCGCGGTAAAGGAACAGCTCGCCATCGCCCAGGACGGGTACGACCTCCTCGAGCAAAAGCGCGAGATCCTCGTCATGGAGCTCATGCAGATGGTCGAGCGGGTCAAATTGCTCGAAACCGACATCGAGCGCCAGATCGACCGCGCTTACCCGTCGCTCAGGCGGATGTTCATGGCGGTCGGTCGCGACCGGGCCGAACGTGTTGCTAAGACCGTCTCCTATGACTATACTATCGCGGAGCGGAGGACGGTAATCGCCGGGATCAATTTTCCGACCCTGTCGGTCGAGCTTCCCGAGCTCAGGCTTGCCTGGTCCTCCTTGGGTTCCTGGGCGGACTGCGACCGGGTCATGATCGACTTCTTCGAGCTTTTGCGGCTCCTTACCGACATGGCCTCCATTCGGACGATCGTGTGGCGGCTCGCGCGGGAGGTCAAGAAGACCCAGCGCCGGGTCAACGCCCTGGACAAGCAGGTAATCCCGCAGACGCGCGAGACGAAGGCGTATATCGAAAGCGTCCTCGAGGAACGCGAGCGCGAGAGCGTGTTCGTCCTCAAGGCGCTCAAGGCGAGAAACGGAGGCAAGGCGCCATGATCAAGCCCCTTTTCCAAAACGTGCTCGTCATGGTCAACGGGACCGAGGCCTCGATCAACGCGGTCAAGTACGCGGTCCTCATGGCGCGGCTCTACCGAAGCCGGGTGTGCGCGATCTACGTCGTCGACACGGCGACGATTAAGCAGCTCGCGCTCAACAGGATTTTCGTCGAAGAGGAGAGCGCCGCCTACGAGCGGAGCCTCGCCGAGAACGGCGAGCGCTACCTTCGCTACGTCGAGGAGATCGGCAAGGCGAAGGGCGTGAGGATAGAGACCGAGCTCAGGCGAGGCGCGATATGGTCCGAGACGATCGCGATGGCAGACGAGCGAAAGATCGACGCCATCCTCATCGGTAGCTATGACGCGAGCTCGTGCGAGCAAAAGGAGATCGCGTCGACGACCTTCAAGTCGGTGCTCCTCAACGCGCGCTGCTCCGTGCTTGTCGTGAAGGAACGGATGATCGAGCAGCTCTATAAGCTCGCTTGACGCCTTGCTTGTTTGATAAGGAGAATGTGCAACCATCATGAACGTCGCGCTCGTTTCTTTTTGCCCAACGCGGGACGGAAAGTCCCGGGAAATTCTGAAGCGGCTCGAGGCCGCCTCCGTGTCGCGCGGAAACCGCGTCGACGTCATCGACGGTAACGCGGACATCGGGGACCGGCGGCTCACTATGTACGAGTACGTCGCGGTCGTCATGAAGGCGCCGGGCGCCCTTTCGGCGAAGGTGCCGCCGCGCGTGCGCGAGTTCCTCGGCCAATCGGGAACCGTCGTGGGGAAGAAGGGCTGCGCGCTCGTCATTCGCTCGGGGCTTCGCTCATCGGCGGCGTGCGCGAATCTCATGGAGGCGATGGAGGCTGAAGGCGTCGAGCTCGATTACTTCGACGTCGTCAGGAGCGCGGATCACGCGTCGCACGCGGGCAAGAAGATAGGCTGAAAACCAAGATCGTGGAAGACTGTTACCGATTATTGGGCGTCAAGCCCTCGGCCTCGGCCGCCGAGATAAAGCGCGCCTTCAGGCAGAAGGCGAAAGCGATCCATCCCGACATACCCGGAAACTTAGCCTCGGGAGACGACGGCGACGAGCTCATGCGCGAGCTTATCCGGGCGTACGAGACCCTCTCGGACCCGGCGAGGCGCGCCGACTTCGACTCGACCTGGGTTCAGTTCAATCGCTACGCCGAGGGAACCGACTCCGCGGCGGGGTTTAACTACCGGCTTTGGCTCATGGCGCGCGAGGACAAGGAAAGCCGCGCGAAGCTCGTTTTCTTCGATCTCCTCCACGATCTCGAGGACGAGGCGTGCGCGGAGTTTCTGAAGCAACGCGTCTCCCCGGGCGGATTTTTGCTCGATTCGTACTTCGACCGCGAGGACTTCATGGACTGCGGCTTTATCCTCGCCGAGGAGCTTTCGTTCCGCGGCGAGTATTACGAGTCGTTTCAGCTTCTCGCCGAGGTGATTCGGCTCGAGCGCGAGAAGCCGTACTTTAAGCATTTCTTCCCCGAGGTGATCTTGCTTACGCGGGATATCATTCGGGGAAAGCTTCCCGGCTCGGTCAACGACGAGCTCCTGCTCGACTCGCTCGAGTCGGCGCTTGAGCTAAGGTTAGGGAACAAGGACGACGCCGTCACGCTCAAGCTCATGGCCCACGCCTACGAGCGGCTCGGCGACCCCCATACCGCGCGGCTTTGCCTCGAGGAGGCGCTTCGCCTTGACCCGAAGCTCGCGGGTTTCCGGGAACTGAAAAAGCGGCTCGACGCGTAAGTGCATTACTGGAGAAGGAGAGCATCATGATCAGGATAAAGAACGAAAAGCAGATCAACGGGATTCGGGAGTCATGCAAGGCCCTCGCGCGGCTGTACCGCGCGATAACCCCGCTCGTGCAGGAAGGAGTCACCACAGGCGACCTCGACGCGTTTTGCGTCGATTTCATAAAGAAGGCGGGCGGGAAGCCCGCGTGGTACGCGGAAAAATTCCCCGGTGCCGCGTGCATCTCGGTGAACGAGGAAGTCATCCACGGCATTCCCTCGAAGACGCGCGTCATAAAATCGGGCGACCTCGTCTCGCTCGATATCGGCATCGACCTCGCGGGCTATATCAGCGACGCCGCCATTACGATACCCGTCGGGAAGATCGGCAAGCGCGAGGAGGAACTCCTCGCCGTGACGAGCCGCTGCCTCGACGCGGGAATCGCGGCGTGCCGCGCGGGGAACCGCATCTCGGACATATCGCGCGCGGTGTACGACATCGCGACCGCCTCCCGCTTCGGGGTCGTCTACGAGTACTGCGGGCACGGCGTCGGGCTTTCGGTCCACGAGGACCCGCAGATCCCGAACATCCCCGAGCGCGGGCCGAACCCCCGCATCGTGCCGGGGATGGTGCTCGCGATCGAGCCGATGATCAACGTCGGCACGGCGGACGTCGACGTCCTCGAGGACGGCTGGACAGTGGTCACCGCCGACGGCAAGGCCTCGGCGCACATGGAACACACGGTCGCGGTTTTCCCCGACCATACCGAGATCCTGACCATGCTCGCCCCCGGCGAGGCGTGAAAAACCGTGTAACCGTCTTTGACCGGATTTCGTTTTATGGGTACATTTAATGACGTCAATCATCCGGAGGTTTTCTATGAAGCTATTGACGAAAAAGAGCGGCAAGATCGCGCTCGTAACGCTTGGGGCGCTGCTTTCCTTCTCCCTTGTCGTCTTCTTTTGCACCAGGACGCCGGGATCCGCGCAAACAGCCTTCGCGGATAACCGACCCGTAACCGAGCTCGGCGCCGACACGATCGGCTTCCTCGAGGGCATGCAGAAGGCCAACCGCGCAATCTCCGCGATGATACTGCCTTCCGTCGTCACCCTCGACGTCGTCGAGACGAAAACCGTGCAGGGCACCCAGCAGGACCCCTTCCCCTGGTTCTTCTTCGGTCAGCCCGGCCAAGGCGGGCAGGACGGGCAGGGCAACGATCAGGAAAACGGGCAGAACGGGCAGAGCGGGCCAAAGCGCGAGTATAAGTCCGAGGGACTCGGCTCGGGCGTGATCGTCCGCAAGACCGGAAAGACCTATTACGTACTGACGAACCAGCACGTCGCGGGGGCCTCGAACGACATCTCGGTCAAGCTCTCGGACGGACGGGAGTTCCCCGGCAAGCTCATCGGCGGCGACGAGCGCAAGGACATCGCGCTCGTTTCCTTCGAGTCGGACGCGACGGACATACCCGTCGTCAAGCTCGGCGATTCCGATACCGTGCAGACCGGCGACATCGTCTTCGCCGTCGGGTCCCCGCTCGGCTACATGTCCTCGGTAACCCAGGGCATCGTGAGCGCGGTCGGCCGATCGGGCGGGCCGAACAACAACATCAACGACTTCATCCAGACGGACGCCGCGATCAACCAGGGCAACTCGGGCGGGCCGCTCGTCAACATATACGGCGAGGTCGTCGGCATCAACTCGTGGATAGCGTCGCAGACCGGCGGATCCCAGGGCTTGGGCTTCTCGATTCCGATCAACAACGTGAAAAAGCCGATCGACGACTTCATCGCCGGCGGAAAGATCAAGTACGGCTGGCTCGGCGTGTCGCTCATGGAGGCGGATAAGAGCGTCCTTTCGGACCTCGGGATCGCGGACAAAAAGGGCGCGCTCGCCTCGCAGATATTCATCGGCTCCCCCGCGGAGGCTGCGGGCTTCCTTCCCGGAGACTTCGTAATCTCCCTGAACGGAAAGGAAGTGAAGACCGTCGACCAGCTCGTGCGGGACGTCGGCGATCTTGAAAGCGGCAAGTCCGCGAAATTCGGGATTATCCGCGCCGGCAAGCAGATGGAGCTCACGGTCAAGATCGGCGAGCGGAACGAGACGAACGTGGCCGACGCCGGAAAGCTGTGGCCTGGGTTCATCCCCTTCGCGCTGACCGACGATATCCGCAAGCAGCTCAAGCTCGACGGCAAGCAGAAAGGCATCGCGGTGTCGAGCGTGCAGGCAAAGAGCCCCGCGGCGGTCATGGGACTGAGGGCCGGAGACGTTATTACCCGCGTCAACGACAAGGAGGTGGCGAACCTCGCAGAGTTCTTCTCGCGGCTCGCCGACCGCTCGTCGAAGGAAATCTGGTTCGACGTGCTTCGCGACGGGCAGACCGTTTCGACCATGCGCTTTAAGCGCTGATTTTCCCAGAAGGCCCCGCTCAGGGGCTTTCATCGGGCGCATGACGGCCTGGGTGAATCCGTTCCCCCATTCGAGGGGACGGCGGGTTCATCCGGGCCGTTTTCTTTTACTTGAGTATTCGATAAAAAACGGTTACAGTGGGTGTAAGCCCGAAATGGGCGCATTTGTGAGGTTTGTAACGAGCATGTACAAGGAATTCCTTCCGTACGACAAGGTGCGCAACAACGCGCTCAAGATGGCCTATCGGATCCACCAGGACGGTTTTATACCGGACGTTATCTACGTTTCCCTGAGGGGCGGCGCGTACCTCGCGAACGTCATCAGCGAGTATTTCAAGATAGTCCGGAGGGACGCGCATCCCGTGCTCTACGCCGCGGTCGTCGCCCGCTCCTATTCCGACATCAGGCAGCACGATCGCGTCATGGTCGACGGCTGGACCTATTCCCCCGAGCATCTCCGGCACGGGGACAAAATCCTCCTCGTCGACGATATCTTCGACACGGGCAAGACCATCAATCATCTCGTCGAGATACTCCTCGAGAAGGGGATCCCGAGAAAGGACATCAAGGTCGCCGTGCACGACTATAAGTACTTCACCTTCCACGAGGAACAGCTGCCGATTCAGCCCGACTACTGGTGCCGCAAGCACGAGATCGAGCGTCCTGAGGACGACCGGTGGATCCATTACATGAGCCATGAGCTCATCGGGCTTTCCGACAAGGAACTCGAGGAATACTACTACCGCGACGATCCCGAACTCAAGCACATCCTTTCGGTACTGAACGAGAAGCGGTAATGACGACGGGGCGCGCGCGCAGAGTTAGGCTCGTTTCCCTGACCGTGGTCGCCCTCGCGGCGGCGCGCCTGTCCCTATTCGCGGCGGGCCCTTCCGTTCCCGCGCCCTCTCCGCTTACCGCGCTCGGCCCGTCTCCCGCGCCGGGCGTCTATCCCAATCCTATTCTCGTTTCCGTCCCCGTACCCGAAGGAAAGCGGCTCGAGATCAGCGTGAACGGCTCGGCCTTCGCGGATTACTCAGGACCCGTGCTCCTCGCGGCCGCAGTGGGGGAGGAACGCGACTATACAATCGAAACGCGGCTTTTCGCCCTCTCGCCCGGCTCCCCAGCCGAATCGGGGGGCTCATGGCATTGGCGCGTTGACCGAAAGCCGCCGCTTCCTCCCGTCCTTTCCGTGAGCCACGAAGAAGGCGGTTACGCGGTCTTACCTGCGCTTTCCGAGCCAGGCCTCGTTCGCTACCGGATGTGGCATCCCGAGGCGTACGCCACGGCGACGGGAACCCTCGCGTCGGGCGAGCGGCTCTTCCTTCCCGAAGGCGCGTCGCTCGTCGCCTATGCCGTCGACGAGGCCGGAAACGTAAGCGACTCGGTCAGCCCCGATCGCGCGGGCGCGCGGCTTGGCGACGCTCCGTTTCGCGTCGTGAACCCCGTTCCGGGAACCTGGACAAACCGGCAAACCCTCGTCATCGAGGCCGC
>Ga0116170_10002144_pt1 | contig 19344 bp, 15 predicted proteins | sample AD_JPNHW1_MetaG_FD_89797 | JGI IMG/M metagenome (GOLD analysis project Ga0116170, IMG submission 89797) | Active sludge microbial communities of municipal wastewater-treating anaerobic digesters from Japan - AD_JPNHW1_MetaG | ecosystem: Engineered > Bioreactor > Anaerobic > Digestate | place...
AATGTCGTTGTTCTGATGGGAGGTAGGTTTTTAAAAGGAGAAAATCTGTTTTATAAGAAATTGAAATTCAATCATATAAAATTTAAAACCGACAAATCTTGTTTTTTGTCGGTCAGTAGTGATAAATAATTATTTTTTTAATTTTTGCCTACTCTTTAGCTTTTCGGCTTACTCTCCCATTTTTTCAGGATTTTCGGGCTTATCCTTTATTTTATCGACGTATTTGCTAATTCTGGAAATTAATAACTGAAATCATTTTTTTCTTTTATTTTACTTTGATTAAATTTGAGTAAACACTTGTTTAATGGAGTTTTAACTGAAACAACAGTTGTATTTCTGTCATGTTCAGAATTCCGATTAAACAAAATAACTGCCAATAATGCATATTTTTTAAAAAACAATCCAACGAAATTACAGATTTAATTTAAAAATCCAACATTTTTCAAGATTATTTTAATCTTTGTTGATAACGTTTAGGTATTCATTTTCACATTGCCTAACATTCCTATTTTATTTGAGCATCCATTTATTTCTCCCAAAATCACTATTTACAGCAGCTGTAATGATGCAAACAATTAGAATTATCTATATGCGTTCCCTCGTTCGCATGAATTTGAGACATTTGCAGATTGATAACTCCGAATTCCGTCCGATAACGACAGATTGAAATACCGGGGAATTTTTTGGGGGAGGTCGTTTTTGTTTTTCTGAGCATCTCACTCCGGATCAACTGTTCAGTTATTCCCTTTCAGCTGAATAAAAAAAGCTGCCTTACAACAATGTATAAGACAGCTTCGGAATGGTTTTACGTGCAGTGCGCGTTTAATACATTTCCTCTATATTCCATACAAAAGCTCTTAATCCGAGCATTTCAGACGATTTATCGAGGTTTTTCAGCGCCTCCAGAATTGGTTTTACTTTTTCATCATCTACCACGGTGAGCAATGCATTGTTCAATGATGGCCAGGCATGGTTTCCGTAATGAGGTTCGCCTGTTTTGCTTCCCCTACCTTGTACATTATCCCAGAAAGTGAAACCACGTACATGGTTTTCGTTCAGTAAAGCAATGACCTGATCTTTGAAAGCCTGATCGAAAGGAATAAATATCGTTTTCATTTTGTTTTCAAATTAATTGATTAAAACAGCTTTTCAATATCGTGCTGATTGTTTATTTACTTTGGCCAACTTATGCATTTTCCGTTTCATACCCATACCGGCTGTGATGGCATACAGCGAAGGTACAATTACCAAAGTCAGCAAGGTAGATACGGTAAGACCTCCGATAACACTCACAGCCATCGGTTTCCACATTTCGGATCCCTGACTGTTGGATAAAGCCATTGGCAACATACCCAGAATGGTGGTCAGTGTGGTCATCACCACAGGGCGCAAACGGGAGCGTCCGCCTTTAACCACTGCCTGAACGATACCCATACCACGTTCGCGGTTGAGGTTGATATAGTCCACAAGCACAATACCATTTTTCACCACGATACCCACCAGCATGATAACTCCGATAACGGACATCATGTTGAGTGTCTGGCCTGACATGAATAAAGCTAATGATACGCCGGATATTCCGAAAGGAATAGAAAACATGGTAATAAAAGGATAAACCAAGGATTCGAACTGCGATGCCATTACAATATATACCAGCAGTACGATAATCAAGAGCAGAGTTCCCATATCGGCGAATGATTCCTGCTGATCCTGGTACGACCCTCCTACTTCAAGGTAAACATCGCCAGGGATATCCATTTTAGCAATAGCATCATTGATTGATTTAATTGCTTTATCCATAGTGGTTCCGGAGAGTGTAGAAGCAACGGTGATGACACGCTGACGGTTTTTACGCTCAATAGTTGGCGGTGTGAACCTTTCTACCACTTTACCAAGCTCCTTCAGTCTTACTGCCTGACCCTGAGCGTTGTATATGAGGATATTTTCGATGGCTTCAATGGACTGGCGATACTTCGGATCATAGGCGATACGGATATTGTATTCTTCCCCGTCTTCGCGGTACAGCGAGGCTGTCAAACCGTTGATACGGTTACGCAGATAATTGGAAGCCGTACTGATATTAAGACCATTCAGCGCCAGTTTTTCGCGGTCGAAATCAACCTGATATTCGGGCACATAATCCTGACGGCTGATATTAATATTTGCCAGACCGTCAATCTTACCCAGTTCAGTTTTCAAATTGGCAGCTATTTTATCCGTTTTTGAGAAATCAAAGCCATATATTTCGACGTCGAGCGTGGATTGTCCTCCCATCATATTCATACCCCCTCCGGCAATAACTTTTGATTTCTGAATTTCGGGGATTACTTCCAGATCGCGGCGCAGACTGTCACAAAGACTAAACATCGATAAACTCCTGTCTTTAAGCGGTATCATACCCAGGTTCATATTCACGATGTTACTTCCGTTCGACTGCATGGAGCCCCATATATTCGAACTGCTTGCTTGCCCTACCGTGTAGTTGACAATTTCAAGGGAAGGATATTTTTTTCTCCATTCAGCTTCAAGTTTTGAAGCCACTCCACGCGAAATCTCCATGCGTGTACCTACAGGCATTTCAATATTGACGGCAATACGGCCATTGTCCTGCGGAGGGAAAAAGTCGGATCCAACAAAGGCCATCGGTATCATGGAAAGAATAAAGAAAACTGTAGCCAGCACCATCACTGTCCTGCGGTGACGAACCGCCCAGTTTACCATTCGGGCATAACCGTCATCCAGCCCATCGAGAAAACGTTCGATAGGTGTAAATACTTTTTTGAAAAACGGAGTGTGGTTTTTGTTGTACTGAAGCATTTGTGCACTCAGCATCGGTGTCAGTGTCATGGCGCAAATCAGCGACATCGTCATGATGATTGTAACAATCCATCCGAGCTGCGCGAACATCACCCCGGCCATACCGGAAATAAGCGTCAGCGGAAAGAATACGGCGATCAGGGTGAGCGTAGAGGCAACTACAGCCAAAGATACTTCGTTGGTTCCATGTATGGCAGCACTCTTCGGACTGCTTCCCCGCTCAATATGTGTGGTAATATTCTCCAGCACAACAATAGCATCGTCCACCACCATACCGATAGCTATGGATAAAGAACTCAGCGAAATAACGTTTAGCGAACCTCCCGTGGCATACAAATAAATGAACGAAGCCAGAAGCGACACCGGAATGGTGAGGATGATGATGATGGTAGCCCGCCAACGGCCCAGGAAAAACAATACCACAAGAATTACGAACAGAAAGGCAAACAGAACAGTTTCTGCAAGTCCCTTAATCGTGTTTTTAATACTCTGCGAGGTATCATTAATAAGACTGAGTTTTATATCGGGTGGAAGATTCTTCTTAATATCGGGTAAAACCTTATTAATTTCGTTGGCAATCTGAACCGTATTGGCGCCAGCCTGTTTCTGCACAACAATCATTGCGCCCTGAACACCGTTGGTATAGCTTTCCTGTAACCGTTCTTCCTTATCGTCAACCACATTGGCAATGTCGGACAAATAAACTGTTTTACCATTATAGGTTCCGACGACAATACTTTTCAATTGGGAAACATCGCTGAATTCACCCTCAACCCGGATGGAATAAGTTTCGCTTCCGATATCCATATTACCTACCGGTGTATTCACGTTTTCAAGCCGTATATTCTGGCCAATACCCTCGATGGTCAGGTTATATGCCTCCATTTTAGCCGGATCAACAAATACCTGCACTTCCCTTTCGGGTGCACCACTAATGGAGACAGAACCTACTCCGTTGATACGTGCCAGTGGATTAGATACATTATCGTCCAGAATTTTGTACAATGCCGGTAAACTTTTATCAGCAGTAGCAGCAATCATCATTACCGGGATCATGTCGGTACTAAACTTGAAAATGATGGGATCGCCGGCAGCATCGGGCAAAAATGTTTTAACCATATCGAGCTTGTCGCGAACATCATTTGTCAGCACATCGATATCCAGACCGTAATCGAACTCGAGGGTTATGATTGATCTGTTTTCGCGTGACGAAGAGGTGATATTCTTCAGATTGGATACAGTATTCAGCGTATTTTCCAGTGGCCTGGTAACATTGGTTTCGATATCGGCAGCACTTGCGCCCTGATAACTTGTAATTACCATAATCGTATTTGTTTCGATATCAGGTAACAAGTCGATAGATAATTTATTCAGTGAAAAAAGCCCCAAAATCATTACTCCGATAAAAATCAATATCGTCATAATCGGCTTTTTTACAGCACTTTCGTATATTTTCATCAATTATATTTTTTAATTATTTTGTAAAAAAACAATTTCATTCAAAAAGGATTATTTCACTACCTTTACAGTTGCTCCATCGGTCAGTTTTGCCTGTCCGGCTATCACCACCTGCGCTCCCGATGGAACTCCGGAAATAAGTTCGTACTCATTCTCCAGCCGCTGTCCGAGTTCTACCTGCAAATAACTTACTTTTCCATCGTTGTAAGTATATACATAGCGTGCTCCTGAACCTGCCTGTTTGATAACAGCCTGATCGGGTACCACAACTCTTTTTTCGGTTCCGTAATTAATAGTTACGCGTCCAAACATACCGGGACGAACCTTACTGTCATTATTGGCAAGTTTTATTTCTACAGGGAAAGTACGCGTACGTTCATCGATAGTGGGATAAATAAGGCTTACGTTGCCACTGAAGGATTGATTCGGAAAAACATCGAAATGGATATCTACGTTCATACCGGCTTTTATTTTCGAATAATGCGACTCCGACACATTTATCAGGATTTTCACAGGATTTATTTTCATCACAGTCAGTACAGGCATTTGTCCCGAATACATATCGCCACTGTCGTAGTTCTTTGCGGTAACAATCCCGCTTATCGGACTGGTCAGATAGGTATTTTCATTCAGATTACGAAGGGTGGTTTCAGCCTGTTCGAGTTGAGCCTTTACGTTGTCAACTTCCTGTTGCGATGAACCGCCAACGGCAAACAATTCGGAAATACGATTATAATTGCGGCGCAGGTTATCAATCTGTGTCTGATAATTGGCCAGATTTGCAGCATCCATCTGAACAATACGCTGACCTGCAGCTACACGGCTTCCCACATTGACCAATATACGGCGGATACGACCCGGAGATGCCGGAGCAATATTGTTTTTAATTTCAGGCTGAACAGTAGCCGTATATTCCTGATTTTGGGGAACATCCCGTTCAAAAACCTGGGCTAATTTAACCGTTAATACAGCATCTTTCTGCTGCGTTTTGTCTTTGCTTGTTTTAGTACATGATATAAAGCCAAAAAAAACTGCTATTAAGCTGATAGTTAATAATTTATAGTTTTTCATATTTTATGATGTTTTTTGTTACCGTTATATTATTTATTTCCGAGAAGTTTTTCCAGGTCGGTTTTTGCCGATAGGTAGTCATATATAGCCTGATTGTATGCCAGGCCCGATTGCTGATAAGCCAGTTCGGCATTTGCCACATCCAGATAGGTTCCTGCTCCGACTTCGTATCTTTTTTGCGATATAGTCATTGCTTTTTCGGCTTGACTGAGAGCAACCTTGTTTGATTCGATCAGTTTCATTGCTTTTTCGATATTATTTATGTAACTCATTGCCTGCAGTTCCAGACTGCGTTTGAGGTTAAGTTTTTGGTCTTTTAGTTCATCAACCTGTATTTGCAGTTGTTTGTCTTTAAAGTAACGCTGTCCGCCCTGAAATAGCGGAATTGAAAGCATAATGCCCACATTCGATGTAGGGAACCAGCGCTGATCACCTGTGAAGAGGATATCGTCGTTGGCATACGACATATAATTATAGTTGAAACTGGCCGAAAGTGTAGGCATCCACGATGCTCGCTGAAGTTTAACCGATTGGTTAAGCTGACGTGATTTAATATCAAACTGTTTCAGGTCCGAATTTTCGGCAAGTGTTGTCGTGTCAATTTTCAACACATCGGAGTACATCTTATTTTCGTAATCAGCCAAACTGCCTTCGATTTTAATTTCCTGATCCATCCCCACTCCCATCAGCATTTTAAGCTGCAACCTGGTCAGTTCAACCCCATTTTCGGCAGCTGAGAGATTGGCTCCGACATTGCGTAACTGTACTTCGGCCCGTATGGATTCAAATTCGGAAACTACTCCCTGTTTGAATTTATTCTGAACAATCCGGTTGTTTTCAGTTGAGTTTTCGTAGGTTCTTTTCAGTACATTGTACGAATCCTGCGCCATCAGAATGGCATAATAGGCTTTGGAAACCTGATTAACGAGTGCAATTTTTGAGGAACGCGCACTTTCAAGCGCAAGTTCCATATCAAGTTCCGACATATTGATTGATTGCCACAGTGCCGGAGCAAATAAAGGCAATGTAGCCATCAAGCCGTTGGTGGAACCATTGAACGTGTTATCCTGACCCACTTCAATACCATCGGGATTGGAAGGCATACCGGGTATCGAGAAAAACATTTTTTGTTTTTTCAAACTCCTAGCATACGATAATCCTAAAGAAACATTGGGCAATAATGCTCCATATTTTTCTTTCTTGTTGTATTCCACTCTTTTAATCTCTTTGTCGGCAATCTTGATAGTGGGATTTTCGCTTAACGCGATAGTGATTGCCTGTGGCAAACTCAGGGAAATGGTATCCTGTGCTGCCACACTACCTGCGAATATCAATCCGAAAATGAATAATACTGTCTTTTTCATTATCTTTTTATTTTTCTTAATTATCAGCAATTTTATAATAGTTTTCAACCATGTACCTGTAACCATTCTCATTGGTTATAAGTTTTACGATCAGATCTATAAAAAAATCCACGAGACGTTTCTTCGGTATTTTGGGTGTAAAACTCTGCATTTCATCAAAAGTGTGTCTGATCTGTATGGAGTGAAACAGGGATACGAGTTCGATATCAATGTCTTCTCTGTAGAATCCCTCTTCTATCCCTTTTTTCAGATTATTCTCGAAACAACTTCTGATCCTGACGGTCTGTTTGTCTTTGAATTTCGCGTAAGTGACCGGATAATATTTTTCCAGATCGTGCAGAAATGTATCCGGTTCTTTATCTATGCGGTTTTTAAGCTCTTTGATGATTATAATCAGGGCATCAATTGCATTCTTGTTTTTATACATTTTCTCAAAAACCTCAGTGTTTTTTCTCATTTCATATTCCAATACGGCTTCGATTAGAGATTCCTTTTGCCCGAAATGAATATAAAAAGTTTTTTTAGATATACGCAGTTCATTGCATATATCATCAACAGAGATACTTTTTATACCAAAATTTATAAATTTCTGATGTGCGGTATAAACAATATTTTCAGCTAATTTTTCCATATTATGATTTGAATTTGCAAAACTATAAAAAAAACAGTAATGATGCTCAATAAATCAGATATTTTTTTTCATAAGAAAACAACATCTTATATAATTAATTATATATCATTTCATTACAAAACAACAAAAGGAAACTACAATAATATATAAGTTTCCCATTACCCAATAAAAAAACCCTGAATAGTCTCAGAGTTTTTTATACTGTACAATTATTGTTGTTTAGTCTTTATGGAACAATCGCATGATTGATTCATTCAGTTTATCCCCGAAAGTAAGTTTAGGCATATTCTTGAATTTATTCTTTGACCGTCCGTAACCGTAACCATATCCATATGCAGAAGTGGCCGGAGTGCCGTTAAGTACGAGTGCCATTCCGTTCAACCGTTTCTCTGCATATATTTCATTGATCAGGTTGGAAGCTTCACGCGGTGTATGATCCTGACGGGCAACATAGATGCAGTTATCAATTACCCTGTTGAGCAAGTATGTATCCGATACAATACCTATCGGTGCTGAATCGAGAATGATGTAATCATATACTTTCTTGAGTTCCATTATCAGTTCATCGAGTCGGGAACTCAACAGCAATTCCGAAGGATTGGGCGGAACAGGACCAGCCGGAATAACATCCAGATTTGAATTATAACCGGATGGAATGATTACATCTCTAAGCTGAACACTGGAATCTGAGAGATAAAGCGTAACCCCCTGACCGTTGGTATTCGACAAATGCATATAATCCTTCAGCACCGGATTACGGATATCCATACCTATCAGTACAACTTTTTTGTTCAATAAAGCCAGTGACATAGCAATATTTATAGATATAAACGATTTTCCTTCACCGCTGATACTGGAGGTGACAAGGATTGCCGGATTTTTTTTACTTCCGATGACAAACTGAAGATTGGTACGTATCAACCGGAACATCTCAACGATGGTTGACGTTTTGCCTGCCTGCACAGCCACCCTGTCTGATTCGCGACTGATACAAATACTACCCAGGAATGGTGGTTTAACGGTTTTTTGAAACTCCTTAACATCCTCAATTTTATTATTGATCAGATCTCTCAGGTAAATGTACAAGAACGGAATCAGCAGTCCCAAAATCAGAGCTACCAGATAAACAATCATTCTTTTAGGCGATACTGGCGTCAATGAAGCATATGCCCGGTCGACAGTTCTGGCTGCCGGTGCTGTACTGGCCAGACTTAACGCATTTTCCTCGCGTTTCTGAGCCAGGAAAAGATATAAATTCTGTTTGATTTCCTGCTGACGTTTTATCTCCAGAAACTGTCTCTCCTGAGTTGGAACAGCTTTAATTCTAGAATTGAACTGAGCATCTTTGCGTGACACATCATTCCGGGCGATCTTCAACCCTGATTTTACACTGCTAATGCTTTCAAGTACATTACCTTTCAGCACTTTTATTTGTTGCTCAAGCTGCATCAGCACCGGGTTTTTTTCATTGGCAGTACGCGATAGTTTCATCCTCTCCAGCAACACTGAATTGTAATTGAGGATTAATTCCATCAGCGATTTATCCTCAATTCCGATATTGGCTGGTATCAGGTTATACTGATTTTTATTTTCCCTGATATAGCTTTCAATGTATTGTATTAAATTGAGCTGAGTTTCAAGTTCGGCAATCTTTTTTTCATATTCGCTGGCGGATTCAAGATAAATGCCTGCTTCTGATGCAATATCGGTCAGCGCATTGGCTTTTTTGTAATTTTCAACCTCCGACTCCACATCAAAAAGTTCTTTTGTTATCAGCACTAATCTGTCTTCGATGAAGTTTCCGGTATTGGTTGCTACGATATTTTTATCAATGATAGCGTCCAGATTGTATAACTCTACTATTTTGTTCAGAATATCCTCAGCCTTCTTGATATTCGACTCTACGATAGATATTCTGATAGCATTGGATTGTTTATTTACTACCGATACATTCAGTTTTGAACGAAACTGCGCCAGCAACTCTTTCTTTGGATATAGTTTGATTTTGTACTTCATCCCAGGTTTAACAGTCGAATTTATTCTGAAACTCAATGTTCCTGCAGGTGTTGAGAACGGTTGCTGTATATTATCCAGCGTATAATTTTTGCTGAACTCTTCTCCATATTTTACCTTTATCTTACAAGACCCAGTGCCCGTCTTTACTTCAATTCTTACAGGTGCTTTGAGCGAGTCGGAAAAATGCACCGGTATATTCAGTTCGAAAGGTAAAGATTTATATTTTTCAACGTACTTCAATCCGTTCTTTTCAAAATACTCAGCTTGTATTCCCAGGGTGTCAATTACCTGATTTAAGATTTTATTGGAATTTATCACCTGAATTTCATCATCAACCACCCGGGATGTTCCCATCAGCCCCAAACTTTCCATCATAGCCAGTTGGGAAATTTCGCTGGTTTTATCTTCATTCCGAAGTAAAATTACAGTCTGAACCTGAAATTTGTTATCAGTTTTCTTTAAATAAATTGTTGCAATGATAAATGCAAATATGACTGCCAGCACAAACCAATACCACTTTTTAACGTATTTGGAAACAAGTTCCCTCAGATTAATAATCTCAGTATTATTTATGTTGTTGTTTTTTTCCATATTATTGAAATTTCGTAAAAACAGGTTGTTAAATCCCGAAAATACTATTTTTTTGAAATTGAATAAATTAGTGCGACCAAAGTGGCTAATGTGGATAATGAAGATAAATAAAGAGGAATATTCTGTGATGATATTGATTTCACGGTGTTTGGTTCAACATAAATCACATCATTCTGCTGCAAATAATAGTATGGTGATTTGAAAATTTCATCTGAATTGAGATTAATTCTGGCAAATTCAAGTTTTCCGTTGTTGTTTCGGGTAATCAGCACATTATCTCTACGTCCGTAAACAGTCATATCGCCAGCCAGCCCCAATGCATCCAGTAAGGTGACCCGTTCATTCGGAATCGTAAACTGTCCGGGACGAAGAACTTCACCCAGAACAGTAATTCTGAAATTCACAAACTGGATATTTACAATTGGATTTTCAACGTGCTCCGATAGTTTCATTTTAATCAGATATGAAGCTTCGGGTAAAGTAAGTCCCTCAAGTTTAATTTCGCCCAGTACAGGGAAATTTATTTTGCCATCGGGGTTTACGAGATATGATTGTAAAACGGGTGATGAATAAATTTGGTCTGAACCCGGAGATGCATAGGATACAAAAGGCAGATTATAAACAGCAACCGCGTTTGGATCTACAGCTGATACAGTTATTGTCAAACGGTCATCAACCAGAATTTTTGGTTCAGGTCGTGCATTTTTGATCTGTGCATTCAGACTCTCTGTCGAACCGGAAGTAATGGTATTAAAATATGCAAGTTCTTTTTGAGTGGTACAGCCAGTTAAAAAAAATAAAATTGATGCAATTGATAATATATATGATCTTTTCATAAATCTGATTTCTGATAGAATTAATTAATGTTTCTTTGTATAAGAAAATTATATATAAAAGACTTATCACCCCCGGGAAACAATCTAAACATGCAAAATTACAAAAAACTTGTCATTTAGCAAATTAAATGTGAATTTTATCTCTTTCTCAATTCAAAAATAAATGCTGTTATTCATTGAACGATTTCTATCATAAAATTTGTTTTTTAGCAAATTTTCCTAACTTTACATACTGAAAAGAAGCATTAATAAATATTGCAAATCAATAAACTCAAAAACCTAATTTTTATATTTATGAATATCAAAAATTACATTCGTGATAATCAATCCCGTTTTTTGGAGGAACTTTTCAGTCTGATTCGAATTTCAAGTGTTAGTTCTCATACAAGCCATCAGCCTGACATTCAGCAATGTGCTGAACGCTGGAAGCATTTGCTTGAAGAAGCTGGAGTCGATTACGCGGAAATTCTGCCGACAACAGGTAATCCGATTGTTTTTGCATCCAAAATGATTGATCCCGAATTGCCTACAATTATGGTTTACGGACATTATGATGTGATGCCTGCCGAACCTCTTGAATTATGGACTTCACCTCCATTTGAACCCGAAATCAGAGATGAAAAAATTTATGCGCGCGGAGCCGACGATGACAAAGGGCAGTCGTTCATGCACGCAAAAGCATTTGAATATTTAGTAAAAACCAATCAACTGAAGTCTAATGTAAAGTTTCTGCTGGAAGGCGAAGAGGAAATTGGTTCGCCAAGCCTTGAAGAGTTTTGCAGCGCCAATACTGAAAAACTGAAATGTGATACCATTTTGGTTTCGGATACAAGTATGCTTTCGGCCAGCACACCCAGCATAACTACCGGACTTCGCGGTTTGGCTTACTGGGAAATTGAAGTCACTGCTGCTAATCGCGATTTGCATTCAGGCATTTTTGGAGGCGCGGTTGCCAATCCCATACTCGAACTGACTAAGATACTTGCACAGCTTAAAGATGAAGAGGGACACATCGCTATTCCTCACTTCTACGATGATGTTGAAGATGTTTCCGAAAAAGAGCGAGAACTCATAGCCAGGATACCATTCAGCGAAGAAGAATATAAAGCCAATCTGGGAATAAAACAGGTATTTGGTGAGGTGGGTTACAGCACCATCGAACGTACCGGCATTCGTCCCGCTCTCGATATTTGCGGTATCTGGGGTGGCTATACCGGCGAAGGCAGTAAAACAGTACTTCCGTCAAAAGCTTTCGCTAAACTTTCGGCCCGGCTTGTACCCCATCAGAAATACGAAAAGATTGCTAAGCTTGTTGAGAAACACATTCTGCAGATTGCTCCCGAATATATCGATGTAAAAGTTCGCCAGCTTCACGGTGCTGAAAGTTACGTTTGCCCCATCGAATCCGATGCCTACCGGGCTGCTGAGAAGGCTTACGAAAAAGTATTTGGCATCAGACCTTTACCGGTACGGCGGGGCGGCAGTATCGGTGTGGTGCCTGTATTTGAACAAATTCTGGAAGTGAAACCAGTTCTGATGGGATTCGGTTTGGAATCGGATGCTATCCATTCACCAAATGAAAATTTCCCGCTGGATTTATTTGAAAAAGGAATTGAAACAATTGTGGAATTTTACGCTCAATATTCCAAAATCAGATAATTGATTGAATATCATATAACTGTAACTGAGCTTTAATGCATTTGTAAAAAAAATAGGTTTTTTTTCACCATAAAGTTTGGAAAAGTAAAATTAAAACACTATGTTTATTGCTCAAAATATAAACACAAAAGTATTAACTATAAAATTCCATTTGCTATGACTAAGACAATAACTTTTAACGAATTGCGCAGAATAAAAGATGCTCTGCCAAGCGGAAGTATGGCCAAGATCGCCGAAGAACTTGGCCTGGAAAAACAAACAGTAAAGAATTATTTCGGAAGTGGTGATTATAAAGAGGGAAAGAGTGTAGGACTGCATATCGAACCGGGGCCTGACGGAGGTATTGTTCAACTGGACGATACAAGCATACTGGAAGTCGCTCTGCGCATGCTCGAAGAAATAAAATAGAATTATTACTCATAAAAAAAGCAGCTTAACGCTGCTTTTTTTATGTAAAATTGTCGTCACGCTATAAACCTTTTTCAGAAAGATACCTCTCAACTTCAATAGCTGCCTGGCAACCTGTTCCGGCTGCGGTAATAGCTTGTTTATAATGGGGATCAGCAACATCACCGGCTGCAAATACACCTTCAACATTAGTTTTGGGTGTCCCGGGTATTGTTTTAATGTAGCCTGTCTCATCCGTTTCGACCCAGGGCTTAAATATCTGCGAATTAGGAGTATGCCCGATTGCTAGAAAAAAACCATCGATTTCAATATGGACTTTTTCTTCGTCTGGATTTCCTCTGCGTTTAATCAGATCAGCACCCTGTACTACCATATCGCCTGTCAGACCCAGTGTTTCATGTTCGAACAGAACTTCAATTTTTGGATTTTCCATGACACGTTTCTGCATTATTTTCGAAGCCCGCAGATAATCCTTACGAACAATCAGATATACTTTTTCGGCAATATTTGCCAGATAAACAGCTTCTTCGGCTGCTGTATCGCCACCACCAACTACTGCAACCTTGCGTTTACGATAGAAAAATCCATCGCAGGTGGCACAGGCAGACACACCCGAACCGGCATATTTTGTTTCATCCGGCAATCCCAGGTATTTGGCTGTTGCTCCGGTTGAAATTATTAATGTTTGAGCTTCAATTACTTTTTCACCATCTATGGTTATTTTGTAAGGAGCCGATGACAAATCGGTAGCTGTAACCATCCCAAAACGGATATCCGCCCCAAAACGAGTAGCCTGTTTTTTCAAATCTTCCATTAGTTCGGGTCCGGTGATACCTTCAGGATATCCGGGAAAATTTTCTACTTCGGTGGTGGTTGTTAACTGACCGCCAGGTTGCATTCCTTCATACAAAACGGGCGACAGATTAGCCCTTGAAGCATAAATTGCCGCTGTGTAACCAGCAGGCCCTGATCCAATGATCAGACATCTTACTTTTTCGTTCATTCGTTTTCTTGTTTTTGTTTATTATTTATTGTTTTACTATTTTTAAAATTTAAATGCGTTAATTTAAAGTGACTATCAAACTAACGCATTCAACACGAGCCAATAACAAATTTTCAAATCTGTTATCGCAAATCATTAATCTCAATATCCTTATATTTTTTGGGGTTGAAGACGAAAGCGTTATCACTGATATTTAGTCCGCTTTTAAACTGCGTTAATGTTAAATCGGTAATCATACCGCCCTTATCAATCAGTTGAATAAACAACGGATAATTATTGGTTTTGTTCACATTCAATACTATCTTTTTGAATGACGAATTTTTATCCTTAGGAATCAACTCAATATTATGAAACGACTTTGAGATGCTGCTTCTAACAAACTTAATTGTTGATTTTCTTTTATAAGATGATATTATTGCCATCGGATTCGTTTCAGCCAGCTCCTTTTCAGTCGGATTAGTGATGGACACTTCATTGACCGATGTCATATATGCCGATTGCGTTTTGCCGTCGAAATAAACATTCATTTCGGCTGTATTCAGAATGAATTTATTTTCCTTCATGGTAAAGTTACCTTTCATCCGGTGTGACTGAGGAGAGGAAGGTTCTTTAACCACCATTTCAAAGTTTGTCTTTATCGCATTGTTTTTAAGCAACTGAAGCATATTATCGACTACTTTTACCGCACCGGAATTGCTCTGAGCTTTAATGGAGGTAAATGCCACAATGGCAATCATCAAACTAAAAACTATTTTTTTTATATTCATTTTTTTCAATTATAGGATTATATCCTTCAACCAGCAACTTGTATGCCAATTTATATTCTTTATTAACCGGTAAAAAATAATTTGTTGTAATCAGTTGATAATGAATCGGCCATTACAATCTCTCTGTTACAGATGTTTCAGTATCTGTTCCAGTTCATATTCTGTCTGCACCAGTACCTGTCGTGCCTTGCTACCTTCATTCGGGCCAATAATACCCGCAACCTCAAGCTGATCGGCAATGCGGCCTGCGCGGTTATATCCGATAGAAAATTTACGCTGTATCATGGAGGTTGATCCCTGCTGACTGGCCACAATCAGACGGGCAGCTTCTTCGAACATAGGGTCGCGTTTACTCATATCAACAGTTGAAGTATCGACACCTTCACTTTCGGGACCTACGTATTCGGGCAGATAGAAAGCTGTCGGGTAGCCACGCTGATTTCCGATATAGAGCGCTATTTGTTCCACTTCAGGCGTATCTACAAATGCACATTGTACGCGGATAAGATCGCTGCCCTGTGAGAAAAGCATATCCCCTCTCCCTACAAGCTGATTGGCACCAGGTGCATCAAGAATGGTGCGCGAGTCAATCATAGAAGATACCCTGAATGCAACACGAGCCGGGAAGTTGGCTTTAATTACACCGGTAATGATATTTACTGATGGCCTTTGAGTGGCAATAATCATATGGATTCCCACTGCACGGGCTAACTGGGCAATACGCGCAATCGGCATTTCCACTTCTTTACCCGCGGTCATTATCAGGTCACCAAACTCATCGACGATGACCACGATGTAAGGCAGAAACCTGTGACCCTTTTCGGGGTTTAATTCTCTGTTGACAAATTTTTCGTTGTATTCTTTTATATTCCGCACATGTGCCTTTTTCAGCAAATCATAGCGGTCGTCCATTTCCACACAAAGTGAGTTCAATGTTTGAACCACTTTGCTGGTGTCTGTAATGATGGCATCTTCGCCATCAGGCAGTTTTGCCAGAAAATGTTTTTCGATCGCTGAATAAATATTGAACTCCACCTTTTTTGGGTCAATGAGAACGAATTTCAACTGCGACGGGTGCTTTTTATAAAGCAAGGATGTTATGATCGCATTCAAACCGACTGACTTTCCCTGTCCGGTAGCACCGGCAACCAGCAGGTGTGGCATTTTGGTCAGATCGACCATGAACACCTCGTTAGTAATCGTTTTACCAAACGCAATGGGAAGCTCGAATTTAGCTTCAGTAAATCGTTTGGAACCAATGACAGAATTCATGGATACAATCTGAGGCTCGTTATTAGGAACCTCAATACCAATAGTCCCTTTACCCGGTATGGGAGCAATAATACGAATACCAGTAGCAGCCAGACTGAGCATGATGTCCGATTCCAGATTTCGGATTTTAGAAATGCGGATACCCGATTTGGGTACTATTTCATAAAGTGTAATGGTTGGACCTACGGTGGCTTTTATACTGTCAATTTCAATTCCAAAATTGCGTAAGGTACTGATAATCCTATTTTTATTTGCAGTCTGCTCTTTCATGTCAATCTGCATGTCGTTTTCAGAACCATAGACTTTCAACAAATTCAATGTAGGAGAAACGTAACTCGACAAATCAAGTGTAGGGTCATATTTTCCCAGTTTTGAAACATTATAATTCGGATCAGTGTTTTCTTCATCTTCGTACTCTTCAACCGGATTGGTTTCATCCTTCACCGGATTGGTTACTTCAAACTGCACAACTTCGTTCAAATCTATCGGTTCATTCTCAATCAGACTGCTACTCTCTTTTTCGGTATATGTTTCTTTGGAATTAGATACTTCCGATACCAGCCATTCTTCAGGAACAATTTCAGTACCTACTGCAACAATTGGTTCCTGATGTTTCCTTTCTGATTGTATATTATCGTTTTTATTGAATAAATTTTGGATATACGGTATCGTGGCACTCCACACTACAATCAGATAAATAAGCAGTGCACCAGCAATTATCATCAACGCGCCCGGACGCCCCACAAACGAATTAAGCTGAACAGCCGTGTAAGTGCCATGTTGTCCTCCAAGTGCAAAAAAAGAGGGTTGCAGGGAAGGAATAAAATCGGTAATAAATCCCAGTGAAACCGATATCCACACAAGCCAGAAAAAGCAGTGAAAAAAAGCTTTCCAAATGGAAATAATCTTCACGTTCATCAACCTTAATGCTACAGCCAGAAGAAAAATTAATATCGCGGCTGATGAAACTCCAAACCAGTTATCAATCAGTGTTTCTGAAATATATGCACCCATAACGGATGTCCAGTTAGTTACAGATCCGCGTATCCTCAACGATTCTCTGAAACTAATGTTGTCGAAAATACTTTTATCAGCTGCTCCTGTAAAAAAATAGGAAACAAAAGACAGGAATGCATAGAGGACAGCAATGGACAACAGCAATCCGAAGATGAAATGTAATTTATCATCCCGTAAGAAATGAAGGGCTTTTGAAAACAAACCCGGCTCTGAAGTTCTCTGCTTAGTTCGCGTAAGCTGTGGCTTCTCAGCTGTATTTTTTTTAACTGGTTTTTTTGGAGGCATACTTATTATTTATCGGGATATATATGCTTATTTATATCTTTTAAAATTCTTCTAATTTGCAAAATTACGAAAAATGAATGGCAATATAAATGCTTTATGTTAAATTTGCCAAAAATAATTATTCACATGACGAAACAACAAAGATTTCAAAATATTATTGCCTGGTTTGAAGAAAACCGACCCATTGCTGAGACTGAACTGGATTATAAAGATCCATTCGGTCTGCTTGTAGCTGTAATTCTATCGGCTCAGTGCACCGACAAACGGGTTAATATGGTCACCCCGAAGCTTCTGTACGACTACCCCACCGCGGAAGCAATGGCAGCATCAACTCCCGAAGTTATATTTGAATACATCAGGTCTGTATCCTACCCCAATAACAAAGCGAAACACCTGATAGGTATGTCAAAAAAACTCGTGAGCAACTTTAATGGTATTGTTCCCGATGATGTTGAAAAATTGCAGACATTACCGGGAGTTGGCCGGAAAACAGCTAATGTTATTGCCTCTGTCGTATTCAATAAACCTGCAATGGCTGTTGATACACATGTTTTCCGGATTTCGGAACGAATCGGGCTTACAACGAACTCTAAATCACCTCTCGAAACCGAACGTGAGCTTGTAAAATATATTCCGGATCATTTAATTCCGAAAGCACATCACTGGCTAATTCTTCACGGGCGATATGTATGCATAGCACGGAAACCAAAATGCGAAGAATGCGGAATAAAATCCTGGTGTCGACACTTTGAGAAAAACAATAAACTATAATAGACTTTTGTCATTTTACTTTATACGATTCTGTTTTATTATTCTAAAACACGAGAATGCCATCGATATTTGGCAAATCGGTTGAAAATTAAATATTCTGATTGAAAATAGTAATAGTTTTACACATCTAATGATTAATTATTGCCTGTGCACCTGTCAATGTTATAAAAACATTATATCTTTCCTTATTTTTTTGTATTTTTGTAGCAAAATCAAAGCGGATAATTTATGCAAACAAATGTATTAAATGCAGCCATGAAATACGGGTTGATTATGGGTATTGTTTTTTCTGTTAACTTTTTGCTTTCGGTGTCTGGCAATGCTATAATTACTCTTCTTGGATATTTGGTGGTAGCGTTTATCTTCGTTCTTACCTATCGGTTTGCTGTAGCTTACCGCGATAAGGAAAACGGTGGCTCCATTAGTTTTGGCCATGCGTTTTTCTTTATCATCCTGCTTTTTCTTTTTGCAGCCATCATATCCTCTCTTTTCAAATTCATCTATTTCAAGTATCTGAATGTAAATTACTTGCCTATGCTTCTTGAACAAAGTGTCAGTATGATGCAACAGTTACAGGAACAGTTTCATCTGAGCATTCCTGATGATTATTATGAAACGATGGATAAAATGATGAGTCCTACAGCATATACACTTCAGTATATTTGGGTTAATACGTTTCTGGGTGTAGTAATGGGGCTGATCATTGCGCCATTTGTAAAAAAAGACAAAGATATTTTTAACAATCCGGAAAATTAATAAATCATATTTCACAGTCAATTAACACTTTACACCATATGGATATTTCTGTTATTGTGCCATTGTATAACGAAGAAGATTCTCTTCCAAAACTCTACGAGTGGGTGGACAAAGTCATGACTGATAATAAATTCAGTTATGAAATTATTTTCATAAACGATGGCAGTACCGACGGTTCGTGGCGCATTATTGAGCAGTTGAAATCTCAGTCTCCACACGTTAAGGGGATTAAATTCAGGCATAATTATGGTAAATCGCCCGCGTTATACTGTGGATTCAGGGCTGCCGAAGGTGACGTGGTAATCACAATGGATGCTGACCTGCAGGACAGTCCCGACGAAATTCCCGAATTGTATTCGATGATCACAAAAGATGATTATGATTTGGTTTCGGGTTGGAAAAAGAAACGTTATGATGCCAAACTGACCAAAAATCTTCCTTCAAAATTGTATAATGCCACAGCGCGCAAAGTTACCGGACTGAAACTGCACGATATGAACTGCGGTCTCAAAGCTTACCGCCGGGATGTCGTTAAAAATATTGAAGTTTACGGCGAAATGCATCGCTACATTCCCTATCTGGCTAAAAATGCCGGTTTTACTAAAATCGGGGAAAAAGTGGT
>Ga0116170_10002145_pt1 | contig 19343 bp, 19 predicted proteins | sample AD_JPNHW1_MetaG_FD_89797 | JGI IMG/M metagenome (GOLD analysis project Ga0116170, IMG submission 89797) | Active sludge microbial communities of municipal wastewater-treating anaerobic digesters from Japan - AD_JPNHW1_MetaG | ecosystem: Engineered > Bioreactor > Anaerobic > Digestate | place...
ATTTCTTAAAATTAAGAGCATTGTTTTGATTATCTCTATCAGAAATTAGTACATCAAGATTCCTGTTATATATTTCTGCCCAAGATAAATTAGAAGAAACTAATGTATCAAGATTCCAAGAAGCAGAAGTTGCTTGTTTTGTACTATTAGCAGCATCAATGAATTCATTGCTTAATAATTCTAATACAGACATGCTTGTATTTGTTGTCGAATCATTTGCAGGATTAAAGTTTTCTATATAAGCATTTGCAGTGGATGCATTTATACTCATTATAGCTTGTAAAAACTCAGATTGAGTTTTGGTGATCGCACTGCCTGCACCACTATTTGTTCCTGCGGCTATGCCCAGTTTTGTACAATAATCATCAGACAAAATAACTCTGCCCGAAGTATCTGTAAGCAAGAATTGCTGACCGAGCCCGCCTGTAGGAGTCATGAATTTACTGTAATTTAAGGACATGGTGTCAACATCAAGATTGCCGTTTGCTTGCCACGAAGTTTTATAAACAGCAGAATCCAAAGCCCTGTTATGTTCTCTGGTAATTTTTTGCGTTGCTCTTGTCAAGGCTAAACGTCTCATAGTAGTGTCTTGCATTCCTTTTTGGATATCGTTTTGCCTACTTGTCAAAAAAAGTAATCTGCATTGTGATGCTGCCAATCCCATTGTTTTGTTCCTTTTTCCCTAATTAAAGTATTTTCTCGACCTTTAAATCCTTTTTCCTACATCATCTATCGACATATTTTTTAAATAACTTTATTATTTATAACAGGTTTGTTACAAATTTTAACAAATATTTGAAAATACATTAACTACCCCTCTTGAAAAAAATACAATCATTTGTTATAATGTGTGAGTTATATGTTTTCTTTTTAGAATATTCAGGTGAAGCTATGATTACACAAGTCAGTGGTCTTGATTCTGTTAGTGTTGCAAAAGATCCGCGAAGAAAGGCTCAGAGCATCAAATTTAAGCATCCTTGCTCCAATATCTCTTACAAAAGCGGGGAGTACAGAGATGTTTATACGCATCAAAAAAATGAGGCACTTTTGACAAGTATATCAATTGTTGCGGGTTCTACTTTATTTATTCTGGGTTCTTTTCTTTTCATGGCACTAAAAAAAGTTAAGCCCTAAACATTGGTTCTCTTAATTTGTTAGTCGAAATTTTAAGCCGAATGTATTTGTGTGCCTAAATTTTGTGTCTTCATTTCTTTATAGGCATTAAGCCCTTCTTTCCAATTATCCACAAATTGCATGTCTTTTTCTGCAACTTCTTGAGGAAGTCCTGCGTGGTGAATTTTTGGTATTAAATAATCTTCCGAGTATTCAATTTGTTTGGGGTAATTGTCATCGGTATCGTTGCATACAAAAATAAGCTTTCCGTCTTTGCCTTGTTTTGTGCCTATAATAGTAATTTCGTGACCGTTTATAATAACATTATTTTCATCTGTTTGAGTGTATCCGATAATAACATTTTCGCCCATGTTTAGAGTTTCAAGAATGTGTTTTTTTATGGTTGCAAAATCTGTTTCGTATCCTGTTAATTTTGCATTTTCATCCACAGTCTGATACGTGACCGAAATTTTGTTTTTGTCTTCAACGACTGATTCTGTAAAGGTTTTTTCAAATTCAATTAAGCCTTTGTCATTTTGGTTAAATTTACCTGCACGAACATCTGTGAGCGAATCGTAAGATTGCTGTGAGCCGACATTCATAAAAGTTGATTGCATAAGCACATCTACCAAAGAACGTTCCAGCGGGTCTTTGTGCGAATTTTGAATTTGAGCTCTTGTAATTGCACTTTTATCGGGTGCAAGAGTTAATTTTGCAGTTTTAAAGTCGTTAGCTTCATACGGAACTTCAAAAGCGTTTAAAAGCCAAATAGCATCAAGCGGGGTATTTGCAAGTTTGTCAAGATGAATTGTTTTTTCTACCGAAAGTTTCGGAGAAGACAAGCTTTGCGCAAATCTTGCAAATTCGGCGGGCATTTGTTTTGCAAGATTAAATTCAATACTTGCCGAAACACATGCCCCTGAGTGTTCTACATTTATTGTTTGTTCGTTTATTGGGTCTTTTGTGTTTTGAATATTCATTGCTCTTTGAATTAAATTTGTAGGAAGGGTATTATTTTTGCCTATTTCCAGTATTTTAGGTACATATTCTTTAGGTATGTCGCCGAAATTTTGTGTTATAACAAAAGGATCGGCAATTGTGTTTACTGTTTCTTTTAAAACAACAGCAGCATCAAGCCCTTGTGCTCTTGGCTCTGTGATTATTTTGTAAAGGTTATCCAGTGTTGTTGATTTGTCGTTTGAATTTGAATTGAGTAATTTGCCTGTTTTTAAAAGTATTTCAAGGGTTTTTCTTTCAGCTTTTGGAAGCGCGTTACTTACTGCCGAATATTTTTCTTTTTCTTCTTTGTTTACAATCTCTGTTCTTATGCCGGCGGTTTCGGCAGCACTAAAAGATATAGGGTTTTTAGCCGTTGGAATAACAACCCCTAAAGTTTTGGCGGGGGGCTTTCCTGAAATCACAGTCACTGCTGATTTTAAAGGATTTGTATTATAACTATTGATATTGTTTATTGAATACACAATTTACCTCATACCGAAAAAGGATTTTTGGTTTTGACTTGTGTAAGGACACATTTACCCCCACATATATATTATAAAAACAAAAACTTTTAAAATTTGCCTTTTTGGTATATATTTTCTTAAGAAAGGTTACAAAAATTTTGAAAGAAAAAATAAAAATTAAACCGCTTACAAAATCCCAGATAATTATATCTCTTGACAGGCTTACGAGGTTTAAGCCGACTGAAGAAAAATATTTGAGAGTTTTTAAAGATATTGTCCTTTCTTGCTTAATTAAACCCAAATATAATAAAAAACAGCTTGATGCAATGCCTTATGAAACACTTAAGGGTTTAGCGGAGCAGATTTTTAATTCGTCTGTTTCTTCACATAGTAAAAATCCGCTTACGATTAATAAAAAACTTTTTGATTATGAAGAAAATATATTTTCTTTGAATGAAAATGTAATGACTTTGCTGGAAAATAAAATTGACTATAATTGTGCAATTAATATGATTGAAGGTGAAAAATTACCGCCTAATTTAATCTGGCTCAAATCACTTTGCAAAAATACAAATCAAAAAAAATACAGAGCAGAATATGCAATAAAATTTCCTATAGAAAAAGTTGTTATAACAGAGGGGATTACAGAAGAAATTTTGTTGCCGAATTTTGCAAAACTGTGCGGATATGATTTTGACAAATACGGTGTTTATCTGATTTCTGCCGGAGGAAAAAATCAGGTTGTAAAACTTTTTTATTCACTTTGCGAGAATTTAAAATTGCCTGTTTTTATACTTTTAGACAGTGACGCAAAATCAAATTTTACTCAAATTTGTCCAAAATTGAGAAAAATCGATAAAGTTTATATTATTCCAAAAGGAGAATTTGAAGATATTTTGCCAATTTCTCTTGTCAAAAAAACTTTGAACAATTATCTTAAAAATTTTTCTTCGATTGATTTAAAAGATTTGAAGCAGAACAAACCCATGACAAAGATTTTGGAAGAAATTTTTAAACAAAAAGGTTTCGGAGAATTTAAAAAAGCCGAATTCGCACAGATGGTAAAAGAAAATATTTCGGGCAAAATTGCTTTAAGCAAAGATATTTTAAACATAGTCGAACAGATAAAGAATATTTAATAATTTTGGGTAATTTGGTTTAAGTAATCTTTTACTGCACTTGTAATTATCAGCTTAGGCTCTCTTGAGCAAAATTCGTCAAGCTTGATTATACCTTGCTTTTTTTGTCCTTTTTCTATGTAAATAAGACCTATCATCAAAGTGTTAAAGGATGTTTTGGGTTTGTTTAAGTAGGTTTTAAGCTGGTAATCAAGGCATTTTTGGGCTTGAAAACATTTAACAAGGTTTTGATAGTAAACAAAATTCAGCGGATATATCTTTATTGCTCTTTGGAAACAATCCTGAGCCCATTTTGATTGATTTATCATCATATAAGCTTCGCCAAGATTGTTATAATAAACCGCACTTGCCTGTGAATTAGGGTTTAAACTTATTGCAATTTTATATTCCTGAATGGCGGCAAAATAATTTTGTTCGCTCATGTATGCCGCACCCAGATTGTTGTGCATAGAAGCATTTTTTTGGGCATCAATTACATAAATATCAGAGCGTTGAGCTCCCGAAAAAATCAAGGATATCAACAACAAACTAAAAATTAAAAAAGATTTTTTCATAGTAAATCTATTTCAAGTCCTTCGTATGCTAAAAATGCGCTGTCTGAAATTCCTTCATAGTGGGAAGATATTTCCGTTAATTTTTCATCCGAATAAGTCGGGTCAAAATGATAGAAAGCTAATTTTTTAGCGTTCGATTGTTTTTGGCAGTCAAGAGCCATGTCAAAAGTTGAATGGCCATAGCCTTGTTTTGGGGCGAAAGGATCTAAGTAATCTTCCGTTGTGTATTGTGCATCGTGGATTAACAAATCGCAATTCCTTGCAAACATTGAAAGCTTTTTATCTCCGCCAAGATAACTTTCTTTGTCGGTTGCATATACCAGCGTTTTGTCTTTGTAAGCGATTTTATAGACCATAACTCCTTCTTGAGGATGTGCGTAAGATTTATAACAAGAAATTATTATTTCATCGTTTTTTGGTTTTAAATCGGCTCTAAAGGTTATTTTTTCAACTTTAATTTCATCTTTATCAATTATTATGACTTGATTTTCATTTAAATCAAAAATGTTTAAATTAGCCGCAATGTCGCCTAAATCAAGTGGAAAAGACTTTGTAAAAAGAAGTTGTGACAGTTCTTCGGCAAGATTTTGGCTATAATCTACCGCACCAAAGATATTTAAGGTAGTGCTTGAAAGATGAGAAGGTCTGAAAAATGTAAAACCTTGAATGTGGTCTTGATGAATGTGCGATAATAGCAATATGGCATTAACCGGTTGTCTGTCATATATTGAATTTCCTGACATTATGTGTTCTTGCATCAGTAAATTGCCCAATTCTATTAACCCTGTTCCCGCATCGAGAATTATTAATTTACCTCCGACGTTAACTTCAACGCAGGAAGTGTTTCCTCCGTATTTAAGGTAGTCATTATTTGCTATTGGATAGCTTCCTCTTACCCCTCTGAATTTGACTTTGAATTCGTTTTTTGTGTTTCTCATTTTTTCATCCTTATTTTTTTTCAATAATAAAAGTGGAATTGCGATCTTCGTCTGCTCCGTAATATTTATTTGCGCCGAAAATCATCATTTTAGCACGCTTTTGAACATCTTTATATCGCGTTTCTTTTAAGTAAATATCAAATATAACTTTGTTTTTTTGTTTGTGTATCCTCACCAGTCGAAAAGCATTCGGATAAGACACAAGAGAAGGGGTACTGACGTGAAGCACATTGTCTTTTTGAGTTATTTTTGTAGCATGATAGTGCCCTGAGAATATTGCAATAGGGTTTTTATATTTTTCTATAATTGTAAGGGTCTCATCGGTATTTAATATCCTGTGGTTAGGGCTGTTAAGCGGTTCGACAAGCGGCATGTGCAAAAAGATTAAAACAGTGTCTTTTTTTGATTTTGAAAGCTCTTTGTCAAGCCATCTAAGCTGCTCTTCGTTTATTTGTCCGTTGGCTGTGATTCTATCATCAATAATACAGTCAAGGGCTATAACTTTATATCCTTTTTTAGGTGAAAAACTGTAATACTGTTTTGAAAAAATGAAATTCTTGTTATGGGATTTTAAAATATCCAGATAAAGCTGTTTTGAAAGGTATCCGCCAATTGATATGTCGTGATTTCCAAATACCGCATACCATGGACATTTGAGCTTGTTTGCATAAGGCAAAAATTGCATTAACTGTTTTTCGTAAGCGGTGTTAATCATATCGCCTGTGAACATTACAAAATCAACATTTGGGGTTTCGTTTACCTGATTTATCGCATCTTCCAAAACCTCGCCTGATTCAGCCAAAAGCCTGTAAGAAGTGTTGGTTTTGGCGGTTGAAAAGTGCGCGTCGCTTATTTGCACAAAAGAAAGATTGTCGGCAGATGCCATAACCTGCAAGCCGCAAAATATTACCGCGGCAAGAAAAACTACAAACAAGCTGTTTGTCAGTTTCTTAAAAAAGCTTTCCTTTTTTCTTTTTCTGTTTTTTCTTTTCATTTTTCGTTAAATCTCGTGTTTATAACTTCTTTAACTTCATTATAATGGAAATTATCGTCCAAAACTTCATATATTTTCAGTTTTGAAAGATAAAGTGCTTTTACATCAGGATATTTTTTTATGGCACTGTTGAGCGTATTTATTGCATAACTGGCGTTTCCGTTGTCAAAATAAATATAGCTTAAATCGATATAGTCCTGATAACTTACAGGGAGAATATTTGTCGCTGAATTTGTATATTTAATGTAATTTTTTTTGTCATCCATAGATTTGTAGCAAAGAGCAAGGTTGTAATAATAAATCGGTCTTAGCCCGTCAAGCTCTATTGCTTTGGTGAAATCAGACATAGCTTCATTTATGTTTTTTAGTTTATAGTTGCAAAGTCCCAAATAATTAAGTACTTCGGCAGAATTTTTGGTCTTGAAAACTTCTTGAAAAATATTTAGTGCTTCTATGTAATTTTCAAGGTAGTATTCGATTTTTGCAAGTTCGTATTTGTATTGAATTGAATAACTTATTTCCATGGCTTTTAGTACATCTTGTTTTGCGGCTTCGTAACGGCCTAAAATAAGATTTGTTCTTGCAGACATGTAATAAGAGTAGTCCGAATTGGGGTTAAGCTCGTTATATTTATTGAGTGCGGCAAGAGTATAGTTGAATTCTTCGGTTTCAAAAAATGTCATTGCAAGAGCCATGTACGCCTGGGTAAATTTGTCGTTAATTTTTACCGCTTCTTTGTAGTTTTCAAGGGCTTTAGGGTACATTCCTTTGTCTTTATAATAATCGCCTAAAAGATAATATGCCCAGTAGTCGTTTGGATTGCATTTTGTTGCTTTTTGAAGGCAGTAAAACTCTTGTTTGACACAACCCAGTTGTTTATAAAGTAACGCCATATTTACAAGCGGCTGAGTGTAATTTTTGTTTAGCCAATGAGCTTTTTTAAAATATTTGATTGCCAAAGTCGGATTGTTTTTAAGCCAGTAACACATCCCGAGGTTGTTGTAGGCTTGAGCATTTCTTTTATCCAGATTTATTGCTTTAAAAAAGTATTCTATGGCAACATTTAAATCTTTTTTGGCATAAAATTCCTGACCTTTTTGGTTGTAATAATCGGAATCATAATCCATTTTTTCAACATCGGCAGAAGTGACATTTAAAACCTCAAATCTTTTTAGCGGTTCTATGTCATCAGGCACTCCGACAAGCTGTTGTTGAACTTTAGCAGGTTCTTCCGTCAATGGTGCTTGAGGTTCTTCTTGTGCTGTAACTGTTTGTGCGCCGGTTAAAGGCAGAATTTTATTTTTTAAATCAATCGCACATTGGTTTTGAGGCTCTATTTTTAAGATTTCATCAACATATTCAAGTGCCTTTTGATAATTATTTGTGTTGAAATAGTTTGTAGCAATGTCTAAATAGTCATCCGTAATTTCATTTCCAAGTGCAAAACACGGATTTAATATGAAAAGACACAACCCTATTAAAATTAAAAAAAGTCTTTGCTTCATAAGCCAATTATAGCATAGATTTTTTTTTGTAGAAGAGGGTATTTTTAAAATTATTTAATCAACAAAAGACTTATCCAAATTAAGAAAATACCCGACATAATCCCGAAAACCGAATAGTGACCGTCGCCGTATTCTCTTGATAAAGGCAAAAGGGTGTCAAAGGATATATAAATCATAATTCCTGCAACTGCTGCAAACAAAAATCCGATTGCAATTTGAGGAAGAAAATAATGCATCACAAGTAAACCTATAATAGCACCTATCGGTTCTGAAATTCCGGAAAGAAAAGAATACCATATCGCCATACGTTTTTTGCCTGTTGCATGATAAATGGGAAGCGCAACGGCAATTCCTTCGGGAATGTTGTGAAGCGCAATCGCTATTGCAACAGAGATGCCCAAGGTAACATTTTGGGTTGTAACAAAAAATGTTGCCATTCCTTCCGGGAAGTTATGTATTGCAATGGCTATTGCCGTTAAAATTCCCGCTCTTCTGATTTTATGGTGTTTGTAAGAGCATATAATATCATTTTCGTCATCATTTTCTTTTCTGTGGCGGTGTTTTCTGTTTTTGCAGTATTCCGGCGGACCAAAAAGGTTTTCATCAATGTGGTCCGGAATAAAATAGTCTATCAAAATAGCAATCACCATTCCGAAAGTAAATCCGAAAAAGGTCATCCAATTTGCGTTATTTGGATAAAAAGGTTGTAAAAGTTTTTGTGCGCCTTGCAGAATTTCGGTGAAAGATAAAAAAATCATTACCCCTGCAGAAAATCCAAGCCCTATAGAAAGGGCTTTTATGTTTGTCCTTTTTATGAAAAAGGTAAACATTCCGCCAACTACTGTTGCAAGCCCCGCAAGGAAGGTCATTGTTATTGCTATTTCATAATTTGCAGGTGTGTGTGGCATTTTTCTTCTCGTTTCTTAATTAATTTTACTACAAGCGTGAGAAAAATGAAAGGGCGAATAAACCTTGATCCCCTCACCCCAGCCCTCATCCTACGGTACCCCTCACCCCAGCCCTCTCCCGCAAGGGGAGAGGGAGAAAAATTATTTTTGCAATCCTTAGCGCAAGGACTGTGCCGAACAAAACGATTAAGTATCGTTTTGTGAGAGGTAAGGGAGAATAATTACTTCTTAAATACTTAGGAAACTTTTTTGCTAAAAAAAGGTCTAATATTATGTTGGGGAATTTTATGGAAGTATTTTATCATCTTGTTTATGAATATCAAAAAGGGCTTAGGGATTTATGTCTTTTTACTTGTGTTGACAAATTTTTTGATAAAATAAAAAAAATACTTGAATACCAAAAAATTGATTATTTGGTATTGGCATTACCTGAGGACAAAATTAATATCTTTTTCGGGCTGAAAGACTGCATTGATATCGTCAAAAGTTTTTCGTCAGAAGAGTTGAATTTACTTGCGCCCGAAGAAGATTTTATTTTAGGAATGATGCTCGGTTATTCAAGGCAAAAACAGTACAGCAGATTTTTAAAAAAGAAAAACCTGATTGAATTTAATCAGGTTGTAGCTGAATCGTGTTAAGTATAAAGTTAAACATAAAGTTATTTAACCCTGTTTCTTTTATACTTTATAATCGAAAATAAATATACTAGTCATCTGGGTATAAAATTAATTTCTGATAGAAATTTTGTTTTTCAATAACTCTTGTTTCAGTGTTTTTATAGGCAAAGTGTTATAGTGAAATATTGAAGCAGCAAGAGCAGCATCTGCATGTGCTGTATTAAACACATCAACAAAATGTGAAATAAAAGCACCCGCACCGCCTGATGCTATAACAGGAATATTCAGAGCATCTGCAATTGTTTGTGTCATTTTTAAATCAAATCCTCTTTGTGTTCCGTCAGCATCCATCGACGTCAAAAGAATTTCTCCCGCACCCAGTTCTTCTGCTTTTTTTGCCCAATTTAAAAGTTTTAATCCGGTGTTTTTTTTGCCGGCGTTTATAAAAACGTAAAAATCTTTGTCAATAAGTTTTGCGTCAATGGCTACAACAACACACTGCGAGCCGAAGTATTGCGAAGCTTCTTTTATTAATTCAGGATTTTTGACTGCCGCGGAGTTTATCGCAACTTTGTCGGCACCTGCTGAAAGCAGGTGCCTCATATCTTCAATCGAATTAATTCCGCCACCTACCGTAAAAGGTATAAAAACCTGTTTTGCGACTTTTTTAACCATTTCAACGGTAGTTTTGCGCCCTTCGTTTGTGGCTGTTATATCGAGAAAAACAAGCTCGTCTGCGCCTTCATCAGAGTATTTTTTTGCAAGCGCAACAGGGTCTCCCGCATATTGCAGGTTTTCAAAGTTAACCCCTTTAACTGTTTGCCCGTCTTTAACATCAAGACAGGGAATAATTCTTTTTGCAAGCATAGTTTATACCAATAATTCTTCCAATGCCGCTATTTTCATTTTATCGGTGTCGGGCATGAAGCCTGTCCAGAGTTCCAAAGATTTTGCAGCTTGGTGAATCAGCATATCAAGCCCGTTTATTGTCTGAATCCCGCGCTGAGAAACTTTTTCAAGAAAAAGCGTTTTTACCGGATTGTAAATTACATCAAAAACAATTGTATCTGTGGGAAGTTCGTGAATTATTTGCATACTTAAAGGCATTTTATCTGCCGAATGACCTTTCATACCTGTGGGTGTTGCATTTACTATCATTTTTGATTCAAGAAGTTCCATAAAACTTTGCATTTGATAAAGTTTAAAAGTAGTCTGCGAAAATGCTTTTCGCATGTAGTTTACCATTGTCGAAGAATTTATAATATTTCTTGAAAAGAAACTTATTTGCTTAACCCCCAGTTCAATTAAACCCACAGCGCATGCCCTTGCAGCTCCGCCTGTTCCGATGATGCTCACATTTGCGTCTTTGAGTTTAGGTTTTACGTCTTCTGGGATTGCGTTTTTAAAGCCGTAAACGTCGGTGTTGAAGCCTGACAAAGATTTATCGGGAAGAATTTTAACCGTATTTACGCATCCTGCAACATCGGCATATTGATCAACTTGGTCTAAAAATAAAGAAACAGGAACTTTTAGCGGAATTGTAACGTTAAATCCGTTAAAATCATTTGCTTTGAGAAATTTTAAGCGTGAAATTAATTCATCGGGCGGCGTTTCAAGAATTTCGTAAGAACCTTCGATGCCTAAAGTCTTAAAACCTGCTTTTTGGATTACCGCAGAAACGGAATGTGTGAGCGGAGAGCCTATTAATGCAAATTTATACGCCATCTTCAACCTCCTTTGAATAACCGCAGGCTTTATTTGAGCAGTTTATGGTCGTACCTTTTTTCAAAACTTTTTTGATCAAAAGTGAATTGCATTTGGGGCAAACTTCGCCTGTGGGCTCATTCCAGAGCACAAAGTCGCAATCGGGATATTTGTTGCAGCCGTAGAAAAATTTTCCGTATTTTGACTTTCTTTGGATAATTTCACCTTCGCAGCCTTCTTTGGGGCATTTTACGCCTGTTGTTTTAACTATCCGTTTTCTGTTATTGCAGGCTTCGTTTGTGCATTGCAGATACTTCCCGTAAGGTCCGACTTTTATAATCATATCGGAGGAACATTTTTCGCATTTTTCATCTGTTTCTTCGGGCTGATGAACTTCGCCTTCTTTGGTCAAAGGAAGCATTGTTTTACACTCGGGATATCCGGAGCAGCCTAAAAATTGGGTTCCGAATCGGCTGTTTCTGACAAGCATTTTTTTGCCGCAGTTAGGGCAGACTACGTCGCTTTCAATATTTATTCGCTCCATGTTTTGTCTTGCGTTGTTTACTGTTTCTATAAAAGGAGTGTAAAATTCTTTCAAGACTTCATTCCAAATAAGTTTTTTTTCTGCAACATCATCAAGTTTATTTTCCATTCCCGCAGTAAATTTGTAATCCATAATTTTTGTAAAATGCTCCACAAGCTGTTTTGAAACGGTTTTACCCAAAATGGTCGGAGCAAGTGCCTTTTCTATTTTTTCCACATAACCTTTAGTCTGTATTTTGGTGATAATAGGCGCATAAGTGGAAGGTCTTCCGATGCCGTGTTCTTCAAGTGCTTTTACCAGAGAAGCTTCGCTGAATCTTGGCGGAGGCTGGGTAAAATGTTGTTTTGGATTGACTTTTTTGCATTTTAAAACTTCGCCTTTTGTGAATTCAGGCATTGAGTTTTTGCAGATTTCTTCCTCATCCTCGCAGTAAATTTTCAAAAACCCGTCGAAAATTATTTTGCTTGAACCTACTTTTAAAGTGTAATCTCCTGCGGAAATATCAACAGAAGTGTTTGCAATGCTTGCATTTGACATTTGTGAAGACATAAATCTGTCCCAAATAAGCTTATACAGGCGGTATTGATCGCTTGCAAGATATTTTTTAACGCTTTCGGGTGTTCTGTCCGGATACGAAGGTCTGATGGCTTCGTGAGCATCCTGAACATTCTTTTTGCCTGCTTTTGCGTAATTGTTGGGAGTTGCAGGGTAGTACTGAGAGCCGTAATTTTTGACGATAAAATCTTTTGCAGCTTCTGTAGCATCATCAGAAATCCTTACAGAATCGGTTCTCATATAGGTTATAAGCCCTACTGCGCCTTCTGCGCCAAGTTCAATCCCCTCATAGAGTTTTTGAGCGACCTGCATGGTCTTTGAGACCCCGTAGCCCAATTTCGAACTGGCTTCACGCTGTAGCGTTGAGGTGATAAAAGGTGCTGAAGGTTTTCTGGTAGTTTCTTTGTTTATGATTTTTGAAACTTCGTATTTCGTATTTTTGTCGCGCAAAAAATCGCAGATTTTTTGCGCTTCTTGTTCGTTATTTATTTCAATTTTTTTATCTTTGTATTTAGAAAGCTCTGCTTCGACAGCTATACCTGATTTGTCGAGCTCTGCCATAATTGACCAATATTCGACGGGGACAAAAGCTTCGATTTCTTCTTCGCGCTCGCAAATCATGCGAAGTGCGACCGATTGCACTCTGCCCGCAGAAAGCCTGTTGTTTCTCAATTTTTCCCATAAAACAGGGCTTATTTTGTAACCCACCAGCCTATCTAAGATTTGTCTTGTTTGTTGGGCTCTGACCCTGTCCATATCTATTACTCGAGGGTTTTCGACTGCGTGTTTTACGGCTTTGGGGGTAATTTCGTTAAATTCTATCCTTAAAATTTTGCTTTCGGGAACTTCCAAAATCTGTCTGACATGCCATGCTATTGCTTCTCCTTCGCGGTCGGGGTCTGAGGCCAGATATATTTTGTCGCATTTTTTGGCGACTTCGTTTAACTTTGTAACCACCTTTTTTTTATCGGGAATTACAACAAAGCTGGGTTCAAAATCTTTTTGAACATCAAAACCAAGAACATTTTTTGGAAAATCCCTTATATGTCCGAAGCTTGCTTCAATCTGAAAATTGTCGCCCAAAATCTTTTTAATGGTTTTTGATTTAGCGGGCGACTCAACAATAATCAAAGCTCTTGACTTTGATTTTTTCATTTGTTTCTCTTCTGAATTTTTTTTAACTGCTGCTTTTGCCATTTTATTTAATTTTTTTGAACAAATCGTTTTTAAATTATATCACGTATAATATTTTAAGCAAATAAAGGGCAATTTTTAATATAAAAATGTTTTTATATTAATACGAGGATTTTAATATAAATAGGATTTTTTTTATGCCAATCCCATCTATTACAAATTTACAAAATATGCAGACGGATGGAGCTGTTAGACTTTATAACCCGGCTGCAATTAATGTTCAGGAATTATCTGCTAAAACAAAAGCCGAAAGGCACTCTATTTTTACCCATTCGCAAAATAATATTAAAAATCATAAAAATCCGGTTAATTTAAGAACGAAAGTTAACGTAAATGAAGTTTCATACGGATTTTATAAATATGATGAAGTGAATGTTTCAAGTTTATCCAGATTGAATTCTTCAAGCAGTGTTATGGGTAAACCCGAAGCAATAAGAAAACTCAATGAATTAATATCAGAAGCCCAAAGTAAAGGCATAACAATTAATTTAAATTATGGTTTCAGGTCTATAGAAACACAAAGACAACTTTTTTATGATCAGACAACAATAAACGGGGAAACTCAAGAACAAAAAATCAAAGACTGTGCACCTCCGGGTTTTAGTGAACATCATACAGGCTATGCTTTTGATATGAGCCCTTCTCGACAGCAGGATTATACTTGGCTTATAAATAATGCCCCAAAATACGGATTTGAAATGTCTTATCCTCAAGGAAATCGTCAGGGTGTAAGCTATGAACCTTGGCATTGGAGGTATGTGGGAAATCAAGAGTCACAAAACGTTTTTAGATATGCAAGAGTTCAGGCAGGTATTATAAGGTAGTTATTTTATCGAATATTTCTCGCCTTCAATCTGTTTTATTATGCCTGCAAGCTCCAAACTTGTCAAGCACACAAGCAGAGTGTTAAATTCAAGCTCTGTTTCGGCGCAGATTTTGTCAAACCCTTTTGGCTCTATTTCTATTGACTCCAAGATTTTTCTTTCATTTTCCGTGACTTTGGAAAAATCAATTTTCATCTGCTCTTGAGGTGTAATTTGCCAATTTAGGGCGGATAAAATATCCTCAGCACTTGTAACCATTGTTGCGCCTTGCTTTAATAATTTATAAATCCCTTCGGTATTAGGGTTTGAAATCAAGCCCGGAATGCACATCAACTCTCTTCCCTGCTCCAGAGTCAGGTTTGCGGTGATTAATGCTCCGCTTTTTATAGCTGCTTCTGCGACAAGTGTTCCGTAAGAAAGCCCCGATACAATCCTGTTTCTCTGCGGAAATCTGAAAGGCAATGGCTCAAATGTCGGAAAATATTCGCTTACGATAGCACCGTTTCCGTTCATTATTTTTTCGTATAAAACCTTGTTTGAAGTCGGATAGATAAAGTCAAATCCGCTTGCGATAACACCTATTGTTTTCAAGTTATTGGCAAGCGCACCTTGATGGGCTGTTGTGTCAATTCCTGAGGCAAGACCCGAAACTATACAGATGTCAGTTCCCCTAAATTCTGTCAAAATTTTTGTCAAAACATCTTTGGCGTGTGTGCTTGCTTTTCTTGAACCAACTATCGCAAGAGTTTTTTCTAAGTTGCAAATTCCCAAATCGCCTTTGTAATATAAAACTACAGGCGGATTTGAAATATTTTTGAGCATATAGGGGTAATTTTTGCTGTCAAAGGTTAAAAATTTAAGTCCTCTTTTAACGACGTCGTCTAAAGCTTTGTCGGGGTTAATCTTAGCACGTTCACGCACAAACGTCTCGGCTTTTTTGACACTCAGCCCGTCAATGTTGGATAAATCATTTAAGGAGGCTTTAAAGGCACTTTCAATGTCGCCAAAATAATTAAACAGTCTTTGTACAAAACTGCTGTCCACCTGCTCGATTGCAGAAAATGCTATCCAGTATTTTTCTTTTGTCATTGTCAATTAATTATTGTTTTAGCCCAGTTATAAACTTTTTGGGCTATTTCTAAAGCTTCTTTGTAATCATCTTCATCAACCAAAAAATAGTTGTCGGGATACCTTGTATCAACTGCGTATATATGTAATGAAGGTGCGGTTTTTTCAAGTTCGTCAGGAATATTTATTGAGTTGCTTTTTAGTAAATTTATCAATTCTGAGATTGAATGAGTTCTTGGAACATTAATTTTGTTTTTAATCAAAATAGCCTTTAATGCTTTTTCAACGGATTGCTGAAAATTAAAACATAAATCTTCAAAATTAACGCCTTTAGCAAGGCTTTTTCCCAAGTTTAAATTACTTAAAGCTCTTTTAAGCCATTCTTTCGGTTCTAAGGATTTATCCATAAATAACTTTGCCCTCATTATAAATTGAACTTATGAAAGAATTAACATGTTTTAAGCTTTTTTTTATATATTTATTGGGGCGGATAATAACATCAACACCCTTGTTTATGTCAGTGAATTGAGAATAAATTTCTTTGGAGATTTTTTTAACATCTACGTTATCATCACAAATAACCAACAAATCATAATCGCTATCTTCATGAAAATCATCTCTGGAGCGGGAGCCAAAAAGAATAATTTTTTCGGCGGTAATTTTATTTAGAATTCTTTTAATTATTTTTTCAAGCGTTTTATCAGACATAATATATCCTTTTTGGCAAATTATAACATAAAAGTTTAACCAAATTATTATATCAAAGAACATAATTTTTGCATAGTATTACGAAGTGTAAATGTAAGGTTTAAACTGCTAAAATATAGTCATAATTGTAAATAAAATGTAATAGAATAGAATTTTATAGCATTTTTTATACAAATTGTTTTTTTAATATATGTGTAGTGATATAAAAAAAGTTGTTAATTATGTATTTAATTGGAAATGTAAATTCGGGACAGAATTATAAAGTTAATTCCTTTGGAAAAAATGTGCTTCCGAAACGAAATAGTGTTTCGGGGGATAATGCAGCTTTTTGTGCCAGAAATACAATGTCAGAGTCAAATGTAGATCCAAAGTGCACTAAAAAAGGATTAATAGCAGCAGGTATAGCCTTTGCTACTGTTCTTGCGGGCGTAGGGATAGTAATTATCTCTCGCGGGCGAAATAAAAAACTTGCAAACAAAGCGTTGGCAGAAATTCCTGATGAATTAAAAACAATTTTTGCAAAATTGAAAGACGAAAAAGGAGAGGCTTTTTTTAATAAGGGTTATAACCAAATCAAAAAGTTTATGAAACTTGAAGCAACTGCTCCCGAAAAAGTTATAATAAATGCTAATGAAACCAGCGGTTTTTCAATAAAGGGGGGATTTTCTCCGAATTTAAATTCAATTAATTATGATAATGGCGTTTTAAAAATGAATAAGGCAAAACAATTGGATATGTTGGCGCATGAGTTAAAACACTCTGAACAATTCAGTTCAATGATAAGAACAGAAGGAGTTGGTATAGAAAAATTGGCAGAAGCTTTGGCAGAAAATGCAGTTAAGAATTCAATTAGTGAATCAAGTTTTGATTTTTTCTTTAGGGGAGCCTATCAAAACGCTGTTAGAGAGGGGAAGGCAGAAGAATTTTTGGCTGCAGCAAAAAAGAATACGGCAAAAACTTTTTTGGAAGAGTTTAGAGTTAATTATGAAAAAGTTTTAAATTTACCTAAAATCAGTTCAGATTCTATAGAAGGGATTAAGGCTTTAGAGCAAATAAACGCAATAAAAGATTATGAAGGAGCTAATTTTATAGGAATTGCCGGTGATACTTATAAAAATAATCCATTAGAGGTTGAGGCTTATGCGTTTGGGGAAAAAATAAGCAATTATTTTGAAAAATTTATGAAATATCAAAAATATTATAAGCCATCTGTTCAATGATTTTTGGATTGCTTCGGTGGACAAAAATTATAAAAGCCGATAATTCATGTCTCGCAAAGACGCGAGATTCTTCGGGCTTCGCCCTCAGAATGACGAAAAATTTTTAACTTATAAACTCATCAACTTATAATCTTATAAACCAAAAACTGTTCAGCCATTCACCTTTTCAGCTGTTCAGCCCATTTACCCCTTTTATTCTCTCAACAGTTGCTTGAATGTTTTCTTTTTCTTCCTGCGGAAGGTCAAAACTCATATAATCTTCAAAGTATTCAATTGCGTCTTGAAAATCGTTGCGCGCCAAAAACAGTATAGCAACTTTTTTGTAAGCAGGGTAAAACTTTTCGTTTAAAGCGATTGCCCTCAAATAACTTGACATTGCCTTATCGACTTGGTCGTTTGCCTCGTAAGCTTGTCCCAGATAAAAATAAACCCATTCATTATTGTCTTTGTATTCAAGAACGCTTTCAAAATTTGAAACCGCCAAATCATACTCTCCCAGTTCAAAATAAATCCGCCCCAAATCATAATAGGCATCGTAATTTTCTTCCTGGGCTTCCAAAACTTTGTTTAATTCGTCAATCGCCAAGTCCAGTCTTGCATCTTCCATGTAAACCCTTGCAAGATAATGCGATAAAACAATCTCGTCTGGAAGTTCATAAACCCCTGATTGAAGAAGGTTAATTGCGCTTACAAAGTTTTTTTGTCTGAAATATAAATCGGCAAGGTTTATATAAACCTGCGTGAGTTTCGGGTTTGTTTCTAATGCTTTTAAATAAAACATTTCGGCTTTTTCCAAGTCGCTTTTATTGTAATAGCAAAGTGCCAAATTATTGTAAATTTCAGCACTTTGGGTTGTTTCTAAAATTTGTGAAAAAGCATCTATTGCCTCATCCCATTTTTGTTCTTGAAATAATTTGATTGCTTCTTGAATTTTTTGTTCCATAAAATATCCTAAAAACTTTTGTTATCATTGAGCGAGCCGACATCTTTTATGACCGTTTTTGTGTTACCTTCGGCAAAGAAATTTTTAGGTCTTAAAATAAGTTTAATTTTATCTGCGTAAACTGTTTTTACATCCTGAGTTACACTAGAACGACCTGTAAAGTAAATTTCGTTAGGTTTGCCCGTTTTTTTATCGGGATAGAAAGTGACTTTCGGTCCTTGCGCGTAATAATCTTTAAACCAAATTTTTACATGACCGCTTCCCAGAAAAGTGTTTGATTTTTGGTCGTATTCCTGATAATCGGCTTTTAAGACAAGTTTTGAACCGTCATCTAAGATGGCATTTGTTGTGGCGTGTCCGATTGAGATTAATTCCTGAGTGGCAGGGTTATAAATGAAATGGTCTGCAAGCGCAAGGTGTTTGTCCTGCTTAAGTCTTGCCGAGCCTATAAGATCGATTCTTTGCAAGTCACCTTCTTTGTTTGTTTTTATAATCGCACTGTCCGAAAAAGTTTCCAAATCTTTATAATGGATAATGACCTGTCCTCTTGCCTTCATAACGTTGTTTTGCGTGTTGTATTCCTGAGAATCTGCCGTTATGATTACAACCGGCTCTTTTCCGTCAAAGACTGTTGATTGCGTGTCGCCTTCTGCCGTTACGATTTTATTTATCAAAGAAACCTTTAAAATGTTTGCTTTAACTTCCCTTTTTTTGTTCTTTTTGACTTCATATGCATAAGGTTTGTCATAAAATGTTGCAACATCAAGTTTTTGGTTTTTTCCGACGGTTACATCAGCTTTTTGTCCTATAACTTTAACTTCATCAATTGAGACTTTAACATCGCCTTCAAATTTAATTTTATTGTCCTTTTCGGAAAATGTCTGTGTTTTCGACTCAATAACTAAATCAGAGGCTATTGCAGAAAGCCCCAAAAGAGTTACTAAAGTTAATATAGCTAAAACCTTTTTCATTTTTTCTCCTTTATTTTATAAAGCTTGGTGACAGTTTTGCCTGCAATTTTGAAAGTCGCATAATCGGGGGTTATAATTGCGCTTTGCGCAGTTGCAATAAGTTCATTGTCTCTGTTTATTCTTACATTTCCTTTTGCTACAACGTCTTTGTCAGAGCCTGACCAAACAAGCCTATCGGTGTAAAGCGATGTTCCGTCTTTGATTACGATGTGGGTGTTGTCATAAAGTATGATTTGTCTTTTAATTTCGTTGTAAGTTCCTTTGCTGGATTCAAAGCTCATTGTGACTTCGTTGTCTTTGTAGAAGTTTCCTGCGACATTTTCAAGAATGGCAACTTTATTGTCGCTGTTGTAATAACCTGTTTCACCGTAGAGTTCCCAG
>Ga0116170_10002146_pt1 | contig 19334 bp, 16 predicted proteins | sample AD_JPNHW1_MetaG_FD_89797 | JGI IMG/M metagenome (GOLD analysis project Ga0116170, IMG submission 89797) | Active sludge microbial communities of municipal wastewater-treating anaerobic digesters from Japan - AD_JPNHW1_MetaG | ecosystem: Engineered > Bioreactor > Anaerobic > Digestate | place...
CCGGAGGGTGATGAACGTCAGGCTTTGCTTGACGAGGCTGTGTTTAGTCTTAGAAAATCACTCGTAGCTGATGAACATCTGCCAATTCGAGCTCAGGTGGAGTATGTCCTTGGCAAGTCGTACTTTCAGAAGGGCACACCGTGGTATGACCTTGCCATCTCTTTTTTGGAACTTTCAAAAAAGGACGGATATTCGGCGGTAGATACCGAGCAGTATCTTGGTTTAGCATATGCTGGGATGGGATTGCACGATAAGGCCATCGAACACTATGAATTGGCTCTGTCTCAGCAACCGACGGATGTATTGATGCTGTCTGCCGCTATGAGTTATAAAGAAGTAGGAAACAGCACAAAAGCAGAGGAACTTTTGACCAAAGTCATCGACTCTAACGTTGATGCGATTCTTGTTCAAAAGAGTCGATACATGTTGGCAGATTTTGCGATGGAGAAGGGTGACCTTACAAAAGCAAGTTCACTTTATCAGGCCATTGTGAATGCAGATCCACAAGCTGCCGATGCCTGGTTCCAAATGGGATTGATCTATGAAAAACAGAACGACCCTATAAAGGCACGGGCTGCGTGGCGTAAAGTCATTTCTATAAATCCCAATTACGCAGAAGCCCGAAAAAAGTTGGCAGAAAAACTATAGGAGTAGAAAATTATGGCTTTTAAGAAAAAAGCTTTTAAAGGTTTTTCGCAAGACATTGGAATAGACTTAGGTACCTGTAATACGCTGATTTATGTTCGTGGCAAGGGCATTGTCTTGAATGAACCGTCTGTCGTGGCAGTCGAAAAAGGAACCAACCGACTTTTGGCTGTTGGCGTAGACGCTAAGGCGATGCTTTCGCGCACTCCCCGAGATATCATTGCTAAGAGACCTCTGCGAGATGGGGTTATTGCAGACCCTGATACAACAGAAAAGATGATCAAGTACTTTATCCAGAAGGTTGCACCTTCCAATTGGTTTGTAAAACCAAGAATTGTGATCGGTGTCCCTTCATGTATCACCAAAGTTGAGGAGAACGCCGTCATAGATTCGGCATTCAAAGCCGGTGCACGATCCGTCAAGGTGATTCCCGAGTCTTTGGCCGCGGCAATAGGTGCCGGCATTCCTATTGTCGAGCCAGCTGGCCACATGATCTGTGACATAGGTGGTGGCACGACGGAGATTTCCGTCATATCCCTTAAGGGCATGGTCGTCACTCGGGCAATTCGAGTGGGAGGAGACGAGTTCGACGAGGCTATTATGCGTCACATACGAAACGTGCACAATTTGATCATTGGTGATCAAACGGCGGAGAGACTCAAAATTGAGATAGGCAATGCCAGTCCGGAACGAACCATCGAAAAAGTTGAGATTAAGGGGAACGATGCAATTACTGGCTTGCCAAGACGCTTTGAAATAGACTCAGTAGAAATCAGGGAAGCGCTTATGCCTTCGGTCAACCTCATTGTGGATGAGGTTAAAAAAACCCTGAGCGAAACACCCCCTGAGCTTGCTGCAGACATTGTTGAGCGGGGTATTGTGATGTCTGGCGGTGGAGCTCTATTGAAAGGCTTACCTAAACTCATTGCAAAGGAAACTGGGGTCCCTGTGATTTTGGCAGAAAAACCAGTGGAATGTGTTGCAATTGGGGCCGGGAAGTATTTTGAAACCATGAACAATCGCGAAGGTTCTGACAGCGTTTACGAAAGCCTAAATCTCTAAGGAAAACTATATGGCGATCCAACGCCGCCCCAACAGCGGCATGGCTTCTGTGCATGTCGTTTCTATTGTGCTGCTTGTCGTTTCTCTTGCTTTGCTTGGCGTTTCGACAAAGGCAATAAACAAGGTCCCGGAGTTAGGATCAGACGCTGCCGGATCAATTCAGAGTTTTTTTTCTTCGATAGCGACTTTCTTTCATGACACTGTGTTTTCAATCAAAGAACTAGCCAATCTCCGGCAACAATACGATCAACTTGTGAAAAAAATGGATGAGTATTCCGCCATGCAGCGAGACTATGCACAGGTACAGGCCGAGAATGCGCGCCTGAAAGAGCAGCTCGGTTTTGCCCAGAACGTGAGCACAATTCAGACAGCAGCTCAAATAGTGGCGCGGGATCCGTCAAACATCTATTCGAGTTATATTATCAATAAAGGGACCTCCGCGGGTGTCGGTCACAACATGGCTGTGGTTGCTTTTTACGATGGCGTCGAAGGCCTCGTAGGAAAGATTACCGAAGTACGGAAAAACTCAAGCGTGGTTATACCGCTTTTCGATCAGCGTTTTTTTGTTTCAGCAAGGTTCTCCAGTTCCAGAATAGGTGGATTAGTTAACGGCCAGGGCAGTGAAGACGACCCTTTGGTAATGCGGTATGTCTCGAAATTGAATGCTGGGGAGATAAAAAAAGGCGACGTTGTCGTCACAAGCGGACTCGACTCGATTTTCCCTCCCGATTTAGCCATAGGCAGGGTAAAAGAAGTCATTGTGCCCAATTATGGCAGTTCAGCTGTCATCTACTTGGAACCAGCTGTACCTTTTGCAAAACTAGAGTATCTGTTTGTTCTCCAGAACCATCCTTCCGAAACTCAGTCTGAACAGACTCAGTCCAGTCCTGCTGCAGGTCAATCCAGTACTGTCACAGGTTTGAAAAACCCGAATTCTGCGTTGCAGGGGGCTAATCATTGATCACCACAATTGTGTCTTCGACTGCATTGGTCTCTTTGCTTTTCCTGGTTCAGACTACATGGTTGAGAAACGGGCTTATATTGGGTGTCGTTCCAGATCTTGGCCTCCTGGTCATTTTGTGGGTTTCCTTCAGAAACGAAAAAAGCGTGGGGTCTTTCACAGGTTTCTTCTCGGGACTGGTTTGTGACTTGTTTTCTGCCGCCTCTGTTGGTTATTTTGCATTCCTGTACGTGATTCCAGCATATGCAGTTTCTGTGCTCAATCGGTTTGTCTCTTTGGACGCCATCTGGATTCCTTTCCTGGCAGGATTCTTTTCTACACTTTTGAAGGCTATAGGCAGCATTGTGCTTTCCGCAATTTTTGGACCGTCTGTACTGAGCTCCTACTTTCTTAATGATATTCATCTCTGGGTCGAAGCTGGCTTGAATGCCGTGCTTGCTCCGCTCGTATTCTTCCTTTTGAACATGACTGGCAGTTTTTTTGTTGCCAAGAGAACACCGAGTGAAAGGATAGGATCGCACAGGAAATGAGCCGCGAGGACAGAAAATCTGATTCGACAACAAGGTTCTTTAAACTCAGCACAGCAGTTCTATTCGGCATATTTGTCATCTACCTTTTCTATCTTCAAGTGTATAGAAATCAAGACTATCTTGCGCAATCTCAAAGATATACTGTCCAGTCCGTGAGAATTCCGGCGCCTCGAGGCGAAATTTACGATCGCAATTATACTGTCCCTCTTGCTACAAACGAGGAGGCGTTTTCGATTGAGGTTGTACCCGCCGAGATTGGGGATTCGGAGCGGAATAGAGTTTTTGATGCGTTAGCTAGAATGTTGAAGATTTCCGTAGAGGATATCAACAAAAAGATTCCGCCAAAGTACTATCATCTGTATCAACCTATTTCGATTTCCAACTCGACTGACTATGAAACGGTGGCACAAATAGCCGAACAGAAAGACGATTTCCCTGGAGTCTATTGGAATGCGCAGCCAGTGAGGCGATACGTCAATCTTGAGTCTTTGTCACACGTAATTGGGTACGTCGGAGAAATGAGCAGGGACGAATATAAGCTTCTTTACAACAAAGGCTATTCAGCCAATGACCTTATAGGAAAGGCTGGCATAGAAAAGCAATACGATACGCTCCTAAAAGGCACCGATGGCGAAATTTCAAAGAGTGTTGATGTAAAAGGTAAGGATATCAGTGCGGATCAAAATAAGGTTGCACCACCGATTCCAGGCAAATCACTTGTGCTGACTATAGATCGTTCAATTCAGGAAATAGCTCAAAAGGCACTCGGTAAGAGAATGGGATCGGTCGTTGTATTGAAGCCTGCTACTGGCGAAATACTTGCAATGGTGTCGTATCCTTGGTATGACTCCAATCTCTTTTCTTCGTCAGCGGCAAATTCAGAGTACGCCAAATTGCTTGCCGATCCTAATAATCCCTTACTCAATAGAGCAATACAGTCATCATATCCACCAGCGTCAACATTCAAGACTGTTCTGACGACCGGAATTCTTGAAGAAAAAGTCTTGAGCGAGACACAGAAAATACTCTGCACCGGTCACCTTGACTACGGTGGCAGGCAATGGAATTGCTGGGTTCATAGTGGACATGGTTCGCTTGACCTAAAAAATGCACTTGCACAGTCTTGTGACGTCTATTTTTGGCTCGCTGGCCGAGACTACCTTGGAGTAGAAAACATTGTCAATTATGCCGGGCTTTATGGGTATGGAAAACCGACAGGGGTTGACTTACCAGGAGAGAATTCCGGCTTCGTGCCAAATCCTCAATGGAAACAAAAGACCTATAACGAAAAATGGACTCCTGGAGATACTATGAATCTTTCGATTGGACAAGGCTACATGTTGGCGACACCCTTGCAAGTCGCAGACATGATTGCCATGATTGTCAATGATGGTGTGATCTATAAGCCACACATTCTTAAGGAAATTCGGGATCCGGATACTGGTGCAGTTGTTCAAAAGGTGGAACCGGAAGAACTTTCGAAGGTGAGTATCAACAAGGAGACATTTGCAAAAGTTCGAGAAGACCTTCGTGCGGTCATCACTGTTGGCTCGGCGCACGTGCCGGTCTCGACAAAAGCTGTACAGATTGCAGGCAAAACCGGTACGGCGGAAGTGGGCCTCAGGGACCGCTGGCATTCTTGGTTTGCATCCTACGGACCATACGATGCACCAGTCGAGGATCAGATTGTCGTAGTAACTATGATTGAAGCAAGTAATCCATGGGAGTGGTGGGCACCTTATGCCGCCAATGTGATCTATCAGGCTATTTTTGCCGGGCAAGATGCAGAAACGGCAGCCAAGACAGTACACGTCAATTTGGATTCGACGCAGCTTAGGGGACGGGCAGAATAGATGGCGAATTCACCGGAATCGAGACGCTTCCAACCTTCAAAATTCTTTGCAGACATAGATTATTTTATGTTATTTGCGACGCTTGCTCTTGTAATAATTGGAATTCTAGCCATCGCATCTTCTGGTGTCGACGCGGAAGGATTCCGTTTTTCCGATGAGTATTTGAAGCAAGCTGTGTGGGCTGTCACGGGTTTGGTTTTGATGGTGGTAGCACTGTCATTGGACTTGTCGCGGCTCAAAGACTATATGTTTTTTGTCTATGCTGCGACTATTCTTTTGCTCATCTATACTCGGATTGCAGGCAAGGTCGTCAATGGGGCCAAGGCGTGGATTGGCTTTGGTTCTTACGGAATTCAACCTTCAGAGTTCGCAAAAGTTGCAACCATTCTATTTCTAGCCAAATATCTGGAAAGCTCGGAACAGGAAACCGATGTAAGACGCCTTGTCTTTTCCAGTTTGATAATCAGTGTTCCTGTATTGCTCATACTTTCACAGCCCGACTTTGGCTCCGCTATTGTCTTTTTCCCAATCCTATTGGCGATGCTTGCACAGGCGAAAGTGGACAAGCGCTATGTGTTCTTTATTTTACTTGTAGTCGTCTTCACTTTTTTATTTCTGATCCTTCCCTTGATAGGGAAATATTTCTTGCCACCGGGCAACGTGCTGGATGTTTTTTTTCAAAGTAACTCCTTGCCAACACTCGTCGTGTTTGGAGTTGTCCTCATTGTAGGTTTGTCGCTGTTTGGTTGGCTAAAGTTCAAGAAACAACCGTATTTTTGGATCGCGTACTTTGCCATACTTATTTCTGTTTCTGTCTTATTGTCTACAATAGCAGGCAAGGTAATGAAAGAGTATCAGATTATGCGCCTGCTGGTCTTTGTTAATCCAAACATCGATCCACAAGGGGCAGGTTGGAACATCTTGCAAAGTGTCACAGCAGTGGGATCGGGAGGCCTCTGGGGTAAAGGCTATATGCAAGGTTCCCAGAGCCATGCAAGGTTCATTCCTCAACAAAGTACTGATTTTATCTTCTCTATAATTGCAGAAGAAGGTGGTTTTCTTGGCAGTCTTCTCGTGGTTGGGCTCTTTTGCTTCTTCCTTTATCGCGTTATTAGGGTAATGGATACGACGAATGACCGATACTCATCGCTTGTATGTGCCGGGTTCTGGGGAATGTTCTTTTTTCATTTCCTGATCAATATAGGTATGGCGATTGGTATTATGCCTATTACGGGTATACCTCTGTATTTCATTTCCTATGGAGGCTCTTCTTTGTGGGCGGCAATGGTCGCCACCGGGTTAATGCTTGGAATCTCTGCCCGACGTTACCGTGTTTATTAAATATGGCCTGACTTTTTGCTTGTTCTCGCAAGTGCAGCAATCGTCTAAGGCTTATGCTCATGTTTGAGAGGAAAACTTCTATGGCAATATTTGTTAATCCGCTTAGAGATTTTGCTGGTTCGATTCATAAAGTGGAAAAACCGGCGAGGTACTTGGGCGGTGAATTGGGGTCTAATTCGCCTATTGAAAATGAAAAAGACACGCGGCTTCGTATAGCTTTGTGTTTCCCTGATCTTTACGAGATAGGAATGTCTAATAACGCTATTCGCTTGCTGTATAATCAATTGTCCACTATGAGCGACGCTGTGGTGTGTGAGCGGGTATTTGCGCCAGCTCCAGACTTTGAAAAACTGCTCAAAGAGCGTAATGTCCCGCTCTATACGCTGGAAAGTGGGATCCCTTTATTCCAATGTGACATCATAGCGTTCTCAGTTGGCTACGAGTTGTTAGCCACCAATATGCTCACTGTTTTGCAGGCCGGTAAGGTACCATTGCTTCGGGAAGAACGCGACAACACGAGTCCAGTGGTAATTGCGGGCGGTCCTGCGATTACAAACCCGCATCCTTTCGGTAAATTCCTAGATGCCGTCTATATCGGCGAGGCAGAAGCAGGCTTTTATGAACTTGTTCGACGACTGGCGGACATAAAGGCGCAAAGCAAACCGGAAGAAATGAGGACGAAGTTTCTTGAAGAGATCGGCACGCTGGAACAGATGTGGACACCCTACGAAGTAAACTTGGGCCGCCAAAGCGAGGATCCCTGTAAAGATGATCTTCGCTCGGAGTCGCCCAAGACAGTGAGGGCCGTTTTTGATCAGTTCTCTACGACGACTGCCTTTACAGCCTATCCTGTGGCAGTATTGCCGACAGTTCAGAGTCACGGAAGCGTCGAAATAATGCGTGGGTGTCCTAACGGTTGCAGATTCTGTCACGCAGGATATTTTTATCGTCCACAAAGAATTAAAAGCTCGGCTTGTATCGACGAGGAAGTCCGCATTCTTGTAGAGGATGGTGGCTATCAGGAAATAACACTAGCGTCACTCTCGAGTGGCGATTATCCGGATATTGTCAGTACGTTTCGGTCGTTGAATGAGAAGTGGAAGGAGAGGCATGTTTCGTTTCAGTTGCCAAGTCTTAAGGTAAATTCCTTTACGCTACCACTGCTGTCTGAGCTTTCTGAAGTTCGCAAGTCCGGGTTGACGTTCGCTGTGGAAACGCCTATAGAGGCATGGCAATTAGCTATAAACAAAGAAGTTAGCCTGGAGAAAACTCTTTCGATCCTGAAAGAAGCGCGAAGCCTCGGCTTCAGGTCTGCAAAATTTTACTTCATGATTGGCTTGCCGGTGCCGGGCAAAGGAATAGGCGAGGCAGATGCCATCAGTGCCTTTTTGCGGCAAGTTTCTGCCGAGTCAAAAATGGCCATTAATGTAACAATCGGTACTTTCGTACCAAAGCCGCATACTCCTTACGAGCAGCAGTCCCAATTGAGCGAAGAAGAAGCGCTCAATTGCATTCATAGAATAAAGGACTCTCTTAGGCAATTTCATTCGATATCGATTTCTTATCATTCACCTTTCTCTTCGGTTCTTGAGGGACTTATCTGCCGCGGAGATGACGGGGTAGGGGACGTTATCCTGACTGCTTTTAGAAATGGGGCAAGACTCGATGCGTGGGATGAGTATCTAAAGAGGGATGCGTGGCGAGAAGCCATAAAGGAACATGCGCAAAGTCTTGGCATAGATGAGAATGAGTGGATTTCTCGTATGTTGAGCGGCAACCCTCCTGAGGGATCAAGTAGACCAATTTGGAAGGATGTATCTCTTGTTGTATCTAATTCATTTTATAATAATGAATTAGAGAATTCAATGAATAGCACACCTACGGTACCATGCGCCAGCCCGTGCGAGCATCCGTGTGGAGCATGCAACAAAAAAGCTCATATTGTATGTAATAGTATACAACTAAAAGAGCTTTCTGATGCTGCATCTGATGCTGCAAACATTGAGCGTACTGCAAGGCCAATCGGAAAGAAGGCCATATCAAAAGTTAAGTTGATGGAGAGCTTTTCAATCGGAAGCACACACCAATCGTTACTTGAAGACAAGAGACTGATATTGAAGTACAGGAAAAAGGACCAGGCAGCATTTTACCCGCTGCACTCGGTTCCGAATGTCTTTGCTCGAGCTTTCGTAATCTTGGGGATCCCTGTTCGGTTTTCTGAGGGTTTTAACCCTATAGCCAGACTTGAGTTTACACCTCCTTTGTCACTTGGTTTTGAATCCGAAGCAGAGATTTGTTCGGCTTGGCTAGAAAGCGATTTTCTTATTAACGATAACGATGGTTTCTTGAATGCGTTAAACTCGGTTTTACCTTCCGGACTCGTTGTGCAAAGTGCACGCATTGGAGATTCGCGCAACCTTGGAAAGAACTCAATTGGGACAATATTCTCTGGAAGCCTCGTTGCAATCACACCTAGGAATTCGCTTGGACGTGGACTTCTTGAAAGTTATTTTGACATTGCCACCACTAACGGCATATGTGCATCTTTTGCAAATTCAATCCAATCAATCAACTCTGAGAAGTCTCTTTATTATGATGACGATAGGCTCTTTGTCCGTACCAAAGAACTTCAATCTAATCCGGCGGCACGCCTAACAATTCATGATGTTATACATTCAATTATGAATAATGCGAAAGGCAATGCCGAACCTAGGAATGAAGACAGATTAGACGAGCTTGATTATTTCTCGATTACTAGGCTTGAAACTTACGCGATAAAAGGTGAAGGTTCAGAGAGAAGCCTTTTTGATGCCTTGTAATAGAGAACGTCGCCTGGACGCTAGCTCAAGAAATGCGTTGAATGCGTTGAAAGGTTGTTTTTGGTTTTGGGCAGCATTATGGTAGACAGAATATACATTATACGAAGTCATCTATGCTATGCTTATACTATTCACGATAACCCAAACGCAGCCAAGACCTGGATTTAGGACTGCCTGAGTCTTGCTAGTTCCGCTTAGTCAAGAGGTGGTGTGTATTGCACTACTTCTGTAATCACTGTGGGCGCGCCAAAGTGCGATGAAAGGTCATCAGTGTTTGTCCAATAGCCTACTGCAAAAAAGACAAAGTATAATGGACCAGAGCCAGGATCAGTTGTACCATCGTCGTAGTCAGGATCGCCTGCCTTGTAGTTAGAAAGCTTATAGAAGGACAACCTGTCAGCGGAAGTTGTAGTGTCAAGTGTACGACATACCTTGATATCGTCAAGAGTTGTTGAATCATCCTGATCAAAGTACCAATCATCGCTCACAGTGGCAATATGTAGATAGTACGTGGCATTGCTCTCTGTGGGTTTTATTAAGATTAAGGGTGGGTCGATAGTATCTGACTTATGTCGAATCCTAACGAACCTAAGCTCGTCAGTTGCCTTTTGAACAAAATTGTCTGGATCAAGCGCATTTGACTCGGCTCCCACCCTACCAGCCAAATCCGATAATTCCTGACGGTCTGTATCCGCTGCATTCTCAGTTTGATAGACTCGATAAAAGATCTCGTATCCAAGAAAGACAGAACTGCCTGTACTTTCAGAAACATTCCCTGAATCACTAAGGGTAAACACATTGCTGCCATACGAAAAATACGGCGCATAGTAGAAGGGAATATCCTGCAGCCCACAGCTCACCGTAACCAGTCCAAATAGGACGCAGGCAAGCAGAATGATAGAAATGGTATTATGCATCACACTGCAGTCCTTAAAAAAATAAAGGGCAAGCTGTGAACCTAGCCAGCCTGCCCTTTTCCGTTGTCCGTCCTTCATGCCCTGTACTTAATCAAACCATCGTACTAGAAAAAGGTTTCAGCGGGTAAGAGGGATTATAACAAAAAACTATTGATTCTGATCTGCGTGACCGGTTGCCTTCAGGTATACGACGCGGTCTTTTGCAAGCTTTGCCCAATCCGAGTCTGGAAAATCCGAAAGCAATTTATCGTAGCAGCCGAGGGCAGTTTTCCAGTCCGATTTGCTCTCCGCAAGCCTGCCAAGCGCGAAATAAGCGTGTGCGAGATTAGGTGTATCCTCTTTATAGTTAGAAACGATGCGGTTGTAATACTCTATGGCTTTGTCTTTAGAGCCCTGCTCCTCCGCTGCAACGGCGGCGGCTTCCAATGCTATAGGCGCCAAATATGTCTTGGGCAGACGGTCAGCCGCTTCCGCAGCGAACTTCTCGGCGTTTGGCCAATCCTTCTTGGTGGTAGCTATGGTGGACTTGGTATAGAGTGACTCTTGTGCAGCAAAACTATGAGGCCATTGCTTAATGATGGCATCCAAGTCTGACTGGATTTCCTTTTCACTCTCGTCCTTTTTTGCCTGGTCTGTTTCTGCGCTCCACGCAGTGAGCTTCGTACGAACTTCTTCTATTGCCCTTGCAGACTTATCGGCATTCGAGTTGGAAACATACGAGTAAACACCTATACCAACAAGAATTACTACGATAGCTATCAAAACACCAAGAACGACAACTTTGTACTTTGTGAAAAATTCTGTAATCTTTTCTGAAAAAGATTTCTTGGCTTGGTTAGCCTGTCCATTTTTAGAAGCTTTTGGTGTCGTTGTGGCGCGATTGCCCTTAGACTTGGTGTCCGCTTTTGCTTCGCTTTTCTCATTTGTGTTGTCAGACTTAGTTTCCACGAGAATCACTCCTTCGTTTGAACGATATTAAGCTCTTTTATTAATCGTGATAAGTAGGTACGTTGAATGTTCAATTCCTTTGCGGTTTGAGTTTGATTCCAGCCATGCAACTCCAGTGCATTCCGAATAAAACTCGACTTAAAACTATTGACGGCCTCTTTCAAGTTCTTGCCACGAAAATCCACTACGTTCGCTTCTTTATTGCCTAACATAAGATCAGCGGAGCTTATGAATCTGGATCGAGTCATGACAACAGCCCGTTCCACGGCGTTTTCCAGCTCACGAACATTGCCCGGCCATGCATAGGTCAGCATGCTTTGCATTGCACTATCGGAAAAACCCTCGACAACTTTATTGGTTTCTCGGGCATAGTGCTTTAGAAAGTAGTTCGCCAAAACCGGTATGTCCTCCTTTCTCTCCCGGAGAGGAGGAATCACCAAGGGAAGCACATTAAGGCGGTAATACAAATCAGCTCGAAATTCCTGCCGTTCGACCATTGCTGCAAGATCTTTGTTGGTTGCTGCAACTATCCGTACATCAACTTGAATGGTCTGCGAAGAGCCGACTTTCTCAAAAGCTTTCTGTTGTAGCACGCGGAGCAATTTTGCCTGCAAACGCAAAGGCAACTCGGCAATCTCGTCAAGGAAAATCGTGCCGCCTTTAGCTGCTTCGAAACGACCTTCGCGGTCTTGAATAGCATCAGTAAAGGCGCCCTTGACATGACCGAAAAGTTCACTTTCCAGAAGCGATTCTGGCAACGCAGCACAGCTTACCCGCACAAACGGCTTCGAGTTTCTATAAGACATCCGATGCAGGCGCTCGGCAAAGAGTTCCTTCCCCACCCCACTTTCTCCCAAAATAAGAACGGAGACATCGCTTGTGGCAATTCGGTCTGCAAGTTCAATCTTTTCCGCCATAACTTGCGACGCAAAAATGAGGGTGTGCCAGCCAGATGACTCTTCGACTTTCCGGCTTAAGTAAGAGAGTTCGTTTGAAGTCTTCTCAAATAATCTGGCATTTTCAATCGCTATAGCGGCCTGATTCGAAAAGATCTCCAACCAGAATTGGTCTTCAGGAAGGAAACCGCTTCCTCCAATCTTGTTAACAAGCTCTATGACACCTACAAGGTGCCCTTTGATTTTCATGGGGACTGCAAGAATAGAACGTGCAGGAAAACTCACCGCCTTTGCTACTTCAGAAGAAAAGCGAGCATCCTCTGTTGGATTGTTTGAAATAAGCGACTGACCGTTCTTGGCAACCCAGGCAGCAATCCCGGAATCAGCCTCAATCTCCCGACCTGCTAACTCATGTTTCTTGGGGCCAAGCGCAATTTCAAAGCGTAGTTTTTCTGAATTGTCATCGTAAAGCAAAAGACTCGCTGCCTCAGCGCCAACGAGTCTTGTAGAAGATTCAATGATTTTTTGTAGCAGTGACCGACCATCAGAATAGTCAGAATTTATGAGGTCGGCAACCTCAATGAGCATCTTGAACTTCCCAGGATCAATGGTCCCGTCAACAGTTTTCATATGCTTCCTGAAATTGCCGACTGCGTCGCAATCTAAGAGTTTTTCTTGGAACTGTCGCGCTCTTTGATAAGATCGCCAAGCGTATAACCAGCATCGGACTCCTCGTTCTCTATAAACCTTGAAAGCTCTTCTCGCTGTTGCTGCTGCACGAGGTCGCGAACGGACAGGCCAAGCTTTTGTCGCTCAGGATTGAGGTCAACAACTACGGCCTTAACAGTCATGCCGGGTGTATACTTTGCCAAAGCATCTTCGAATGACTCGTTCCGATCGGAGGTAAGGTCCTGCTTCTTGATGAGCCCATCAATGCCACCCTGAACTTTAACGAACACGCCAAAATCAGTGACATTGGAAACTGTGCCCTCGACAATGGATCCCACCCTATAAGCACGTGCAAAGGACATCCACGGATCCTCGGAAAGCTGCTTGACGCCTAACCGGATATTGCGGTTCTCCGGGTCGCTTTCCAGGACGACAACTTCGATTTCGTCGCCTTCGTGTAAGACGGAGGATGGGTTCTTTATATGCGATGTCCACGAAAGGTCGTCCACATGCAAGAATCCATCGATACCTTCTTCGAGCTCAATAAACGCCCCTGCATTGGTGACTTTAACGATTTTCCTCGTGAGGCGCATGCCAACAGGGAAGCGGTCATTCACGGTATCCCATGGGTTAGGCTGAACTTGCTTTAGACCAAGAGAAACCTTACCAGCCTGGAGGTCGTAGCCCAAAATCATGCAATCCACAATGTCACCGGGTTTTAGCATATCTTCTGGTTTATGGACTTTCTTGACCCAGGAGAATTCGGAAATATGAGCAAGCCCTTCGATTCCCTCTTCCAGTTCGATAAACGCACCGTAATCAGTAAGTTTTGTAACCTTGCCTTTTACGATGTCGTTGAGATGGTATTTGTCCTCGAATGTAAACCATGGATCCTGAGTAAAATGCTTTAAGGAAAGGTTTATGCGCTTCTCTTCCGGATCAAGACGGATTACTTTGAGTTCGATTTCCTGACCTTTGCGAACATAGTCTTTTGGCCGAGTGACGTGGCCCCAACTCATGTCGTTGATATGCAAAAGCCCGTCAAAACCGCCTAAGTCGATGAACGCACCAAAACTCGTGAAGCTCTTAACTACACCTTTGACCGTATCACCAATCTGGACTTTCTGGAAGAATTCGTTTCTACGCGCATCGATATCTTCTTCCATCCATTTGCGGCGATTGAGAATGATATTGACCTTTTTATCGGAATAGAGGCGCTCAAGATAGAACTTACTTGTCAACCCAATAAGATAATCGCCTTTTTCGATCCTTTGAATGTCGGCTTTCGAGGAAGGCAAAAATCCTTTTAAACCGTGACCTATATCTACCTCAAAACCACCCTTTACTTCTTTTTCGATTTTTCCATCTACCGGTGTATGTTCTTTGAATGCGGTTGCGATGGATTTCCAAAATGCCTTTTCATCGGCCCGTTTCTTGGAAACAATTACTTCACCTGAGTGTGTCTCTTTTCTTACCAGAATGACACGCACAGAATCGCCGACGGCGGGAGTGACACCATCGAACTCTTCGATGGGAATTTTCCCTTCAGACTTATAGCCAACATCGACAAAGACAAAGTCACCATTGATCTGAACGACTTTGCCGTCGATAAGATCTCCCTCCTCCAGTCCCTCAAAAGTTTTAAGGTACTGCTCCTCCAATTGTGTCTGGAATTCGTCGCGGGCGGGAGCGGCGACGTCCATTTCCACTTCCTTATTGTCCATGTGTATCCCTTACGTAAAGAATTTTGCTGTATACTTTCTCATAAACTTGCTCTATGGTCAAGCCTGAGGTGTCCAAATAGTAGGCGTCTTCAGCGATTTTTAACGCACCCGTAGATTTAGTAGTATCGATTTTATCGCGCATTTCGATATTCTTGCGAATATCATCAAGGCTCATCCCCTCGGAATTTTGCATAAAACGACGTTCAGCCCTTTTTTCTACCGAAGCATCGAGATAGATTTTTAGATCAGCATTAGGGAATACTACTGTAGTCATGTCGCGGCCTTCTGCGACACAGTCACGACCGGCGGCTACCTTCTGAATGATCTTGTTTACGATTGCCCGTACTTCGGGAATGGCAGATACCTGGGCGACAATGGCGTCTACGGCTGGAGTGCGCAACTCTCTGTCCACCACTTTGCCATCAACGCTAATAGTGCCGTCCGGCAAATACTCAATATGAACTTGTGAAGCCACTCTGAGTATGCCTTGAGTGTCGCCAACAGAGACACCCTTAGTGATGACAGCAAAGGAAATAGCTCGATAGAGGTTGCCGGAATTGATATAGAGGAAGCCCAAGTTTCTGGAGATCATTGCAGCAAGGGAGGATTTTCCGCAACCTGCAGGCCCATCAATTGCAACAATCATTGTCGATTCTCCATCCAAGAAGGTCAGAAAGAGTGCGCAATTCATCGTTTGTAAGCTCTCGAAATTTTCCCTCGGGAAGCTGACCAAGCCGCACGGGTCCGATTCGTACTCTAGTAAGCTTAAGAGCCCGTAGGCCGAAGTGCGCCAAAACCCTGCGAATCTCTCGATTCCGCCCTTCTATTAATATGATGGTAGCGTGATAGTCATCCAGGATCTTCACGCTGCGCGCCTTGTATGTTGTCTCGTCTATAACGACACCAGCTTCAAAACTCACAGCAAACTCTTTGGGGATAGGAACATCGGTGACCAATTCATATTCTTTTTCGATGTTGCTGCTTGGGTGCGACATCTTCTTTGCAAAATCGCCGTCGTTGGTAAAAAGAATCAGACCACTTGACCACTGATCAAGACGTCCGACGTTGTAGACTCGCTCAGCGCAGGCATCCTTTAAGAGATCTACAGCGAGAGGCCTTTTCTCTGGATCCGACATCGCACACAGATAACCTGCCGGTTTATTGAGCATGAGGTAATGCTTTTGTTCCTGTGGAACGACAGGCCTTCCGTCAAGTAAGACCGTATCTCCCGGAGAAACGCTTTGACCAAGCTCAGCCCTTTGTCCATTGATCAACACTCGTCCTTCAAGAATAAATGCTTCGCAGTGTCGTCTGGAGCCGAGCCCGGCCGAAGCCAAATAAGCCTGAAGTCGTTTGGGCTTGGGGGTAAGGTCAAAACTATCAGAATTCATCCTTCTTCGTCCTCGTGCTTTTCAAAGCGCTTAAGATCGGTTTCTTCCAGTTTAGGAAGGTCATCCAAAGAATTTAGCTTAAAATAGGCCAGGAATTCGTCTGTAGTGGCATAGAGCGTCGGCTTACCAGGCGCATCTTTTTTCCCAGCCTCTTTTATTAGGTTTTTTGACAAAAGGAAGCGGATCATAGTGTCGGCAGACACACCCCGTATAGACTCGACTTCTGCTCGTGTAATCGGCTGAGAATAAGCGATTATCGAAAGTGTTTCCATTGCAGCTTTGGATAATCGCGTGTGTCCTTTTGACGAATAGTTATTTTTTAGCTCCTCCCAAATCTCGACTTTGGGGGCAAGCACCCAACCTCCCCCACTTTTTATGGGTTCAAAACCTAGATTCGCCAATGACGTTTGAGTGCAAAGTTGGTTAAGCGCAAGCACAACATCGTCAAGATCGAGTCCAGTGACTTTGGCCAAATACGACTCGTCTACAGGAGTGCTCTCCAGAAAAAGGACGGCGCTCACCAAAGCCATGTTGTTCTCAGGAGTTCGTTCCATCGTTTTCTCCAGATGGGTAACGGAATATCATAATGTCACCAAAGAGCTTGTGCTGCTTAATGCATATTCGTTTAGCCTTTACCGAATCCAACATCGCAAGGAAGGCGCAGGCAAGGTCGAGCGCCGAACGAGGGCGTGTGATTAGTTCCAGAAAAGAAAAGGACTCTTTTTTTTCTAAAAGACTGCTGATAAGAGCGACTTTTTCGTTGATGGACACTTCCTCGTAAAGATCGATCACACGCTCGGAGTTAAAATTCTGTACCAAGCTGGAAAAAGCCCTTAAGAGGTCCCAAGCGTCCAAATTAACCCAAACTTCCTTGTTTTTTTCATCCAAAAAAGGAAGCGTGCGCTGCATAGTTGAGCGTTCCAAAGCCCACTCAACTTCCATCTCGCGCTGCTCCATGAGCGACGAGAGTTTCTTAATCTTCTGGTACTCTATCAACTTCTCTATTAAGCCACGTCGTGGATCTTCTTCATCGTCAGGACTCGTGGTTGCGGCCGGATTGAGCATCCTCGACTTGATGAGTAGGAGCGTAGCCGCCAGATTGTAGAACTCACTCAGTTCGTCCAGATCTATCTCGTCTTCCTCGCGTAGACACTCGAGATACTGCTCCGTTATGGATGCTATATGAATGTCGTAAATGCTCATATCATTGCGATTTATGAGATAGAGCAAGAGATCCAGTGGACCCTCGAAATCCTTTAGCTTAAATTTTCGGCGGCTAATAGGAGATTCTAGAAGCGAGTAGGCAGTGCTTTCCGAAGCAGAATTCTGTACGCTGACATTCATTATGGATACGCTGCATCATAGTCAGCGGTAGCGATCGGGTAAATACCCTGTGCCGGAAGCATTGAACAGTATTGCAAGAAAGACACCGATGAAACAGGATCAATTACGCCGCTATCGAGATTCAAGAGCGGTACAAGGACAAACTTTCTTTCCCGCATGCCCGGATGAGGAATCACCAGATTAGGTTCGGCAATGATTCTGTCACCATAAAGCAAAATATCGATATCCAAAGTCCTAGGGCCTTTGGCTACAACTTTGGATCGATCGCGTCCCAGCGCTGTTTCTATTTCATGGACACACGTAAGGAGCTCTTGAGGTTCAAGCTCGGTCCATCCTTGCACAACGGCATTCACAAAGTCTGGTTGGTCCTCAACATAGCGGGCACGAGATCGCCATAGGGAAGAAATCTCCATCCTTGTTATCTCGCGTTGCAAAAGCGTAAACGCCTCACCAATGAGTGCGATAGAGTCTCCAAGATTGGAACCCAGACCTAACCATACGTTTTCCACCCCGGACAGTCTCCTTATCTACAAGAACTAAAAAAGATCATCGATGCCGATCACTTCCGGCCCTATCTCTTTTTTTTGTGTATCTGCAGGGCTTTGGACTACGGCAGCCTCAATACTGGGCACACCCTCTTTGGCCTCTTTTGCCGCTTGTCCTGTCGATCCACCAGGGAACATTCTTGCGCGAACCAGTTTTTCAATCTCTAGGCTTACGTCAGGATTTGATTCCAAATACGCCTTGGCGTTTTCCCGGCCTTGGCCAACTTTTTCTTCGCCATAGGTAAACCAAGCACCTTTCTTATCAATTATGCCATACTTTACCGCAGCATCCAGGAGCGAGGCGGATCGGGAAATTCCCTTTCCAAACATAATCTCCATTTCCGCCTTTCGGAACGGCGGCGCAACCTTGTTTTTTACAACTTTGACTCGCACCTTGTTTCCTATAGCTTCTTCGTCGCCCTTTTCGATCGTTTCCACTTTTCGCACCTCAAGACGTACAGAGGCGTAGAACTTGAGTGCATTACCACCAGTGGTAGTTTCTGGATTGCCAAACATTACGCCAATTTTCATACGGATCTGGTTTATAAAAATGAGAAGCGTCTTACTCTTGGAAAGCGTGCCAGCCAACTTTCTCAAGGCTTGGCTCATGAGTCTGGCTTGAAGGCCAACATGGGCATCACCCATCTCTCCCTCTATTTCTGCTTGTGGAGTCAGAGCTGCCACAGAATCCACCACGATAATGTCGACAGCCCCTGAACGTATGAGAGACTCCGCTATGTCCAAGGCCTGCTCGCCGTTGTCAGGTTGAGAAACCCAAAGCTCATCGATATCAACGCCAAGATTCTTTGCATAACCTGGATCTAAAGCGTGTTCAGCGTCGATAAACGCGGCTATTCCACCAAGTTTCTGCGCTTCTGCTATGGCGTGGAGTGCAAGCGTTGTCTTGCCCGAAGATTCTGGCCCATAGATCTCCACGATACGGCCGCGCGGATAACCACCAATCCCCAAGGCTTCGTCCAGAAGTATGGATCCGGAAGGAATAACTTCGATGCCCTGCACTGTCCCATGCGAACCGAGCTTCATGATGGAGCCCTGGCCAAACTGTTTCTCTATCTGAAGACGGGCCGCCTCAAGAGCCCGCCGCTTTTCAGTATTTTCATTCGAAAGGGCCTTACCCCCCTCCCCTTCTATCTGATCGGGACCCAGCGAAGCCTGTTTTGCTGCATCACTTTTCCCATTAGGCAACTCAACAGCTTGTCCCTGTACTTTTCTGGCCATGTTATGTCCTCCACATCACTATTACGTTCGTTATCATACCATACGCTTCAAAAAAATAATATGAATGGTTCAGTTTTTCCTGATGAGCTCTTGTACGGACACACGAATGGCTTTCCTTGCAGGGACCAGAGAACAAAGAACACACAAGCCTACGCTCAAAACCCCAAGAAGGGCGATGTCTGCAAAGTTTATGATAATCGGAATCCGTTCCAGATAATATGAGGGATCAAGTAAACGCAGCGAGACAAAAGCTGTGCCAGAAATCGCGGCCATGAGCCTTGCAAAGAAGTTGATAATCCATTCGAGTCCCATAATGAGCGCGTTGACGTTTATTGCCACAACAAGTCCGGCACAAAGACCGGCAATTGTGCCTAATCCGCCTGTAATCAACCCTGCGCGAAGAAAAACGTGTCTTATAAGACTATCCTCTGCTCCAGTGCTTCTCAAGAC
>Ga0116170_10002148_pt1 | contig 19318 bp, 14 predicted proteins | sample AD_JPNHW1_MetaG_FD_89797 | JGI IMG/M metagenome (GOLD analysis project Ga0116170, IMG submission 89797) | Active sludge microbial communities of municipal wastewater-treating anaerobic digesters from Japan - AD_JPNHW1_MetaG | ecosystem: Engineered > Bioreactor > Anaerobic > Digestate | place...
CACTTTCTTCTGTGCTTTGTTATCTAGCGTTGCAAATAATGTCCTTATCTTTTCCTGTATCTGCATATCCTATTATTTCTGGCAAAGATAACATATTTCATACTTATCTTAGAATAGAGCCAAAAAAATAAATAGTAATTATAGGGTTGCTTTGTTAAAATATAATTCTTCTAGCACATTATTGTGGGAGTATGATTGTTTCGACTACAATCAAGCTTTGTCCGTTATTAGTCCTGTTGTTGATCAATTTGGAAATATTATTATATCCGGACGGGTTAATATTCCACAATACGTAACATACCAATATCGGTGGGAAGCCCCTCTATTAGCTAAAATTTCAGCTAGTGGTATTTTAGTTTGGGATACAATTTATTTTCCAAATAGTCTGACAAGCTCTGGGGTTGACATTGTAAATGATTTAAAGATTGATATTAATGGTAATATATTTATTTGCGGCGCTACACAACATGGATCTTTAACAAGTTTATGTGGTGAATATGGTGGAGTTCATTGGTCCTACGACGCATTTCTCGCTAAATTTTCAACAGCTGGTGTTCAACTGTGGGATACTATTTATGGAAATTTAACGGATTTTGATGATATTTTTGTTGGAATAGGATTAGATAATTCTGGAAATTGTTATGTTACAGGATACTCATATACAGTTAGGTGCTCAAGCTCTGGCCATTTTACAGATTTTCTTACCATCAAATATAACCCTAACGGATCACAATTATGGCTTAGAAATAATGGTGACTCCTTGTAATGATAAAGATTATACAGACCCAGAACTACTGGAGATATATTTAAACGTAAAAAGAAGTTTTACTCAGTTAGGTATAGAGGCAAAAAAGAAAAAAACATTAGTTGCTGAAGAATCCGAAACCATTGAAGAAATAGTGGAGATTCGTGATTATAAAAAGGAACTTTTAAATATTCTTAAAACAATACCACCTTTTGGATTTGAGAAACTTTGTCAGCGACTTCTAAGAGAATCAGGATTTGAGGAAGTTATTGTTACACGCAAAACAGGAGATGGAGGCATCGACGGACATGGAACTTTACAAATTAATCCATTAATGAGTTTTAAGGTAATTTTTCAATGCAAACGCTATGATGGGAGTATATCATCACCGCAAATAAGAGACTTCAGAGGAGCAATGGTAGGCAGAGCGGACAAAGGAATTTTCTTGACTACTGGACGATTTACATTAGATGCAACTAAAGAAGCTAATCGAGACGGCGTGCCTCCTATTGAATTAGTTGATGGGGAAAGGCTGGTAGAATTATTTAAGAAGACAAAACTTGGCCTTAAAGAAAAGCTTGACTTTGAGGTGGACAATGCATTTTTTAATGAATTCTTTGATAAGTAATATGATAAACGGGTGCTAACAGGCTTCTGCTTTCAGTGGCGAGGCAGTGGCTCGTTGGACAGAGAAGTAATAATTTAAACTGTTGTGCTTCGTGGAAACAGCAGTGAGTAAAGTCGCCACCGAAAAGCAGCAGCCAAAACGTTGTGCCTCATGCCGATAGCGGATTGTAAAATAATCAAAATATTTCTTGCTTTTTGTTGTCCAATTAGGTAACTTTGCAACGCAATGGAAAATTTTACCCGGACTATATTTGTTTACGGAAATGACTTTTGGGATTTCTATAATTCACAAAAGAATTCAGTCCAGGACAAAATTGACTGGGTCATCGGACTTGTCAAAGTACTTCGACAAGTCCCTGAGAAATTTTTCAAGCACTTGGAGGGTTCTGACGGACTTTTTGAAATAAGAGTTAAAGCAGGAAGTAACATTTACCGAATCTTCTGTTTTTTTGATGAAGGTAATTTAGTAATCCTACTTAATGGTTTTCAGAAAAAAACCGACAAGTCTCCTAAACAAGAAATTGAACGAGCAGAACGATTAAAAAAACAGTATTATGAAAACAAAACAGAACGATAATAAAATTGTTTCATGGGACAGTCACTTAGATAAGAAATACGGTAAATTTGGCACTCCCAAACGTGACAAATATGAAGAAGAATTTGAAGCTTTCAAAATTGGCGTCCTCATTCAGGAAGCACGCAAAAAAAGACATTTGACACAGGAAGAACTTGCATTAAAAGTTGGAACAACAAAAAATTACATTTCAAGAATTGAAAATGACGCAAGCGACATCAGACTCTCTACCCTACTCAGAATCATCCGCGAAGGACTTGGCGGACGTTTATCATTAGACTTCGATATTTAATTATTTGGCACGAAGGCATAACTTTGTGTCGGCAAGCAGCGGCGGGTCAGTGTTTATGGACAGTGCAGTTCTTTTAATTATCTTTGTTGTATTCGGACAGGAAACGGCTTCGACCGCCGCGGCGGTCGCCCCGCCGTTAGCAAGCCTCGACCGTTATAACTAATACCTTTGAAGTTTTTCAAAAAATTTATTAAAAAAATTTGCAAATAGGTAAATTATTATTTACCTTTGTTGTATTAATTTAACTCTGACTTTGAATGAAGTGTTCAGAAATTTACCGAATCTTGATTAAAGACGGATGGTATCCAATGACACAGAAGGGATCACATATTAAAATGAAACATCCGACCAAACCTGGGACAATTGTGTTTCCTAACCACGGTAGTCAAGAGCTAGGTAAAGGGCTTGAGAAGAAAATATTTAAAGATGCCGGAATTAAATAACAAATTAAAACTAGCAACCATGAAAACAACAAAGAAAAAAATTGACATGATAATAGAAAAAACCAAGACTGGTTTTTCAGCATTTGCAAAGGACTACCCCATTTTTACAACCGGTAAAACTATTGCAGATTTAATAAATAACACTTATGAGGCAACGACATTATATTTTGAAGAACAAAAAGTTAAAGTGACTCCTGACAATATAAATTTCGAAGTTGATTTCAAACAGTTTTTTCAATTTTATAAAGTCATTAATTCCAAATTCCTTGCTGAAAAAATTGGCATGAATCCAACTCTATTATCTCAATACGTGCAAGGGCGTAAAAAGCCGTCTGGACAGCAGACTGACAAAATTTTACATGGTATCCATCAAATTGGCCGAGAGTTGTCGGAGTTAAATTTAATTCACAAAGTGTAAAGAACCGGTAATAGCTATAACTTGTGTCTGCTTTCACCCCGCAGGTAAGGCAAATATGACAGTTCTGGAATATTTTGAAAACTATGTGGATTTTGACAGGAAAGGTTAGTAAATTGCGGGGCGTAAAGCAGCCACCGACCGTTATGCGTCATGCTGAAAACCTGTTGTGTTAAGTATACAACTTCGAAATCTGTAAATATTTTTTAGTAAATCACCCTAAATTGTTTCTCGTTAAATTCATAGTTTAGGTTACACAAGTGAATTAGTTTAGACTTAATCTGACAGTAAGGGATTAAAGCATAAATTTGAAATTGAAAAGAAATCAAATATGTTTAACCCCAAAACTGTCAGAAATGAATACAGAAACAAAATTAGTAAAAACAAAATTAGGGCTGCTAAATTTAGCAGAACAATTAGGAAACATATCCCATGCATGTAAAGTGATGGGATACTCCAGAGACAGCTTCTATCGGATTAAAGAACTGTACGATACGGGAGGTGAAACGGCTCTTCAGGAAATAAGTCGTAGAAAGCCTATCCCTAAAAACCGTATTGAAATGCACATTGAAGAAGCTGTCGTAGCTATAGCCTTTGAGAATCCAGCACTGGGTCAACTTCGTGTATCTAATGAGTTAAAAAAGCAAGGAATCTTTATCTCTCCATGTGGCGTGAGATGCGTATGGCAAAGACACGATTTAGAGACGTTTCCCAAGCGCCTGAAAGCACTTGAGGCAAAAGTGGCACAGGATGGCATTATTCTGACCGAGGCCCAACTTGTGGCTTTAGAACGCAAAAAAGAAAAAAATGAAGCGGTTGGCGAAATTGAAACAGAACATCCCGGCTACCTCGGGGCGCAGGATACTTATTATGTTGGCAACATTAAAGGTGTTGGACGTATTTACCAGCAAACATTCATTGACACATACAGCAAGGTGGTATTTGTAAAAGTGTATGACCGCAAAAATGCTCTTGTGGCTGCCGACTTACTTAATGACAGAATTATCCCGTTTTATCAGGAACACAAAATTCCTTTATTGCGAGTATTAACTGATCGTGGAACCGAGTATTGTGGCAGGCCTGAACATCACGAATATGAGTTGTACCTGACCCTTGAAGATATTGACCACTCAAAAACACGTGCACGGAGACCACAGTCAAACGGAATTTGTGAGCGTTTTCACAGAACCATTCAGGATGAATTTTTTGCTATTGCCTTTCGTAAAAAGCTATACCATAATATTGAAGAACTACAGACTGATCTTGACACTTGGATTGATTACTATAATAAGGAAAGGACTCATACCGGTAAGTTTTGTTTTGGAAAAACACCAATGCAAACGTTCCTGGATAGTCTGGCCCTGGCTAAATCAAAAATGCTTGATAATGCACTGCAGGTTCAGGAGGAATCCTTGTTACTGCATAGCGGCAAGCCACGTATGAATGGAGAAATTGTCAAGGCCGACGCAGGAGTTCATTTTAGCCTTGACAATTTCGGAATGAATAGTAAATTTGCAATGCAGGAACAAGGATGACTTATACCTTATTGTCAGATTAAGTCGCAACTATTACATAATTTCATCGTGTTATTTTAACCTTGATATTATGAATATTTTTATATTTGTAAAAAAAATAAAACCAACCAAAAGGTACGGCAAGCCAACTATTTTTTGTTGTATACCATTACCTTTGGTAATGCTATAAACTAGTTAGCAACAAGGCAAACCAAAATTTAATATATATGAAAACACTAAAGACACTAATTCTAATGATTTTAATAAGTAAAGTTGTTATAGCTCAACAACAAGTACCATATGCGAATCTTGCATATAAAGATTCAACATGGAAGAGATCAATGGCTCTATTTCTTGATGATTTTAATGATAATTATAATCAATGGCAAAATAACGGTAATAAGACAAATTTTGAAATTACTAATGGTAATTTGATTGTCTACGGAGGTGCTTTAAAGTGTGACAAACTGAATAATATTGATCAAGCAAAGGATGTTATATTTGAAATAAGAATTAAAATGATTGATGATTTTAGTAGAGCACAAAATAAGGAATGGATGCTAAGTCAAATATTTAAGTTCTGGAATTTAGAATTTCGATATGTAATTAAAGAAAAACTTTTTCAAATAGTAGATTTAACTAAAAGTACTCCCACTACGTATACGTGGATATATAAATCAAACGATATCAATGTATATGAGTTCTCTACAATTCAAATAGTAAGTAAAAATAAAACTGCTTCAATTTATTTTAACGGCTCGTACTTAACCAGTTATAATTATACTCTCCCATTACAAGGTACTATTTTCCAACCTAATGCATTCACTTGTGACCCGGAAAATTTATATGGTTGTAAAAGAATCATTGTCGACTATATATACATATATAGAAATTACTCTACCTTAGAAGAAGAAGACTACACGATAGCGAAAAATCGTAATGATTTTGATTCCTACTTAACTAAATATCCTAATGGTAAATATTATAGCGAAATATCCGCATTGAAAGAAGACTATTTTTATGATTTAGCTTTGAGTGGTTTTGTTTCTGAATGTGACAATTATTTGAATAATTATCCTCAAGGTAAATATTTGGATAAAATTGTAAATTTAAAAACCGAAAGACAGCTTTATAAAAAAGCATTAGATGGTGGGTTAACGGATTATAATGCTTATCTATTAAAATACCCAAGTGGAACTTATTCTGCTGAAATAACTAAGTTAAAAAATAAAAAAACTCAGGAAATCAACAGAGCTAATAAAATAAAAACCAATAGCAATAAAGCACTATGGAAACTTGGATGTAAATTATGCAATCAAACAACTAATGGAATAATATGTGGGGTGCTAAATCAATGGAACGAAAATAAAACCAAAGTTTTAGTTAAAATATTAACTAGCCCGGGTGGCAGTTATGAGGGGGAACAGCTTACAAAAAACAACACTATTTGGGTATCTTCGAGTGGCAAAGGATGGCACCTTTGTTTAGAAGATGAAATCCAAACGAGTTTAAATAATGATAATAGTAATCCCAAATCTGATGTTATTACATATGAACTAGAATATTGGAAGCCTTTATCATATACATTTTTTGCCCCAGGATATGTAGCAAAAATATTAGTTAAAAAGGGAAATATTGTAAATAAAATCTTGTATGTCCATGTGCATGAACCATATTATATTGATTTTTATTTAAAAGACCCATTTGACGGTGTGACTAGTGAAGGTGATAAAATAGGCCGTTGTTATGCAAGTACTAATATCAGTGATAAAAATAAAATTGATATTCATTTTTATGTTTTACCTGAATTCGAAGTAAGCACTAGGGAAGCATATTATGCAACAGGTACTTTTTACAAAACAACAGAAAATTTTCATTTAAATAAAAATTGTATTTGTAACATTACTGAGGTTTTTGTTGATTATAGAAATTCGTTTTGTTTGCCTTCTGCAAGGTGGTAATATGTATTGACTGCTAATATGTAATTTAAATAATATAAAATTATTTCCATCATAAAGTTTAGGAAGACAAAAGTATCCTAGTTGTTATGGGAAACTCATACATCGCCAAGTTTGTCCTTACGGACAAAGTAGGGGTTTAAGAGCCGCTCCGAAGGAGCCTCCTGGCCGGCTTGCCAGCCCTGGTAGTTAACAGCAAGCGCTGATGATCACCTGAAACAGACCAATATGAGTAAAGAATTATTATAACAATCATAATTTATCAATTCTGTTTGAATAAATTATAATTTTTGTAAATCTTTATTTGAAAATGGTTTAAAACTCCGAAGTATATAGCATAATGAAATGTGCAGATAAATTTGCATGGTTTCAGCTCAGGCTTAACCCGAATTGAAATAATGCTATTTTTGCATTAGTTAACAAAAACCGACAAATGCGAACAATGTCCAAAAACATCCTGGGTTTTATCTTTTTATTCCTCGCCACAGGCATAGGAATAGACGCCCAGGTCAGTCCGTCAGCCGCAGACACAAATAAAATGCAATGGTTCAGCGATGCCAAATTGGGAATATTCATTCACTGGGGAATTTATTCCACAGGAAAAACTTCAGAATCCTGGGAATTCCACAACAGGCACATCAGCCATAAGGATTATATGGCACAGATAAAAGAATTTACGGCCAAAAATTACCAGCCTGAACAGTGGTCCTCACTTATCAAAGCTACCGGCGCAAAATATGTCGTCATTACTTCTAAACATCATGACGGAGTAGCTCTGTGGAATACTAAAATGAACGATCTGAGTATTCCTGAAAAATCACCCGCCAAAAAAGATGTATTGACACCATTTGTAAACCAGCTGCGTAAAGACAGCCTGAAAGTGGGTTTGTATTACTCCCTCATAGATTGGACTTATCCTGATTATCCCGGATTTTTAAGGGATTCTTCCAAATACAAAATTGAAAACGACACAGCCCGCTGGGCACATTTTTTAAAATTTTGCCACGGCCAGATTGTGGAGCTTCTGAAAGCCTACAACCCTGACCTGGTCTGGTTCGACGGGGACTGGGAACATAATGCCAAAGAATGGCAGGCTGCAAAAATCCGTCAGATGATCCTGGCCAGCAATCCCAGAACCATTATCAATGGCAGGCTGCAAGGATACGGCGATTACGACACACCCGAACAAAGTTTCCCGGTTACACGTCCGGCAATGAAAAACTGGGAATTGTGCATGACCACTAATGATTCATGGGGGTATTACATCGGGGATAGTTCGTACAAAACACCTTATGAGATCATCAGCATCTTTGCCGACTGCATCAGCCTTGGCGGAAACCTGCTGCTTGACATCGGACCCCGTGAAGATGGCACCATTCCTGAAGAACAACAAGCACTGCTTGCAAAATTCGGCAAATGGACAAACAAGCACAGCGAAGCCATTTTCGGTACGCTTGGCGGTTTACCTCCGGGGTATTTTTACGGGCCCACTACCCTTTCGAAGGATTCCTGCAGCCTGTATCTTTTTTTACAGGGAAAACAAAGCGGGAACATCATTCTCAAAGGGATCACGAATGACATAAAAAACATTGAAGTGGTTGGCACCAAAACAAGACTCTCACATAAAGTGATCGGAAAAATGTCATGGAGCAATGTTCCGGGACTTGTTTTTATTGATATTCCCGAAGGCGTTCAGGATGAATACATGACGGTAATTAAAGTCAGATTCGAAAAACCGGTATCCCTTTATAAAGGTAATGTAGGATCATAGAAGATGAAAATTGCGTTTACATCCCTCCTTCTGTTTATCATCATCACCGTTGAGGCACAACATAACGATTCGCTGATCATAACCGGTAATAAGAAAGCCAATTACAGCATCCAAACCGAATCTCCGGCTGCTACCGATGCGGCCTGCATTCTTCGGCAATATGTGGATTCCGTCTCCGGTGTTCTGTTACCTGTATCTACTAAAAAAACAGAAAAAAACAATCAGATCAGGTTTGTTGATTATTCGGAATTACATGCTGTTCCTTTCCCTGACAACCTGCGTGGCGATGGTTTTATCATTACTACCGTTGGTAAAGATATTTTCGTTTATGCAAAAAATGCTGCCGGTTTTCAGAATGCCGTGTATTATTTTCTGGAACATCAGCTGGGCTGCCGTTTTTATGCAGCAGATGCGCTGGTCATCCCAAAGAATAAAGACATAAAAATTTCACCTGTAAACACGTTGCAGAATCCCGCTTTCGATTTCCGGATCGACTATAACGGAGACGCATCTATTAAAGATTTTAGTCAATGGCACGGGTTGCATAACAAACCACGAAACACCAATACCGGTGGTTTCGCAGTTTCGGAAAACTGGGGCATGTGGGTGCATACGCTCCATAAACTGGTGCCTCCCGAAAAATGGTTTAATTCGCACCCGGAATATTTTGCTCTTCGTAACGGCGTGCGTGTAAAAGATCAGCTTTGCCTCAGCAATCCTGATGTTTTAAAGATCACCATAGCATCGTTGCATGAAGAAATCAAGAAAAACCCAAAAGCGATTTATTGGTCGGTCAGCCAGTTGGATAATTTCAATTATTGTATGTGTGATAAGTGCAGGGCCATTGATGAGGTTAACGGGTCGCCATCAGGATCTGTAATAACCTTTGTAAATGCCATCGCCAAAGAGTTTCCCGATAAAATAATTTCCACACTGGCATATCAATATTCACGAAAGGCGCCACTCAAGGTAAAGCCCTTGCCCAATGTCAACATCATGCTTTGCACCATCGAATGCGACCGAAACAAACCGATCAGCCAGGATTCTCTTGAAGGGAGCTTTACAAAAGACCTTAAAGACTGGGGTGCACTGACCGGAAATATTTTGATCTGGGATTATGTAATTAATTTTTCCAACATTATTGGGCCTTTCCCGAACTTCCACGTCCTGAAACCCAACCTGCAATTATTCCAACAAAATCATGTTTCCATGGTTTTTGAACAGGGCTGGCCTTATAATAACGGTGAATTCACGGAGCTGCGGTGTTATGTACTGGCAAAACTGTTATGGAATCCATCGCTTAACACCGACAGCCTGATGCAGGATTTCTGCAATGGCTATTATGGGCCCGGCGGTAAATATGTGTACCGTTATATTCAGCTTTCCACCCAGAACCTAATAAAATCAGGCAAGGCGCTTACCCTGTACGAACCTATGTCGGCGCATTCACAGGGTTTCCTGTCGCCGGAAAATCTTGACACCTATTTTGATTTATTTGATGATGCACTCATGGCATCCAACGGGAACAAAGCGTATTGTCATCGCATACAAATGGCCATGCAGCCGTTACGTTATGCCTGGCTCGAAGTCGCTAAATCGCTTCCGTTCACTGATAACTGGCTGTTTGAAAAAGATAAAATTGGAACATATTCTGTAAAAGAAAAAGCCAGACAATACCTCAGGGAATTATGCGATACCGCAAATACCTATGGTCCCATCCTTTTCCATGAAATCAGCATTAAGCCGGAGGAATATTACGAGCGAATGTCAAACTATTTTGAGAACGGTGTTCAGATGCATAAGGCTGTTGGTAAAAGTATTTGGTTTGTCACGGCCGCTTCTCCAAAGTATTCGGCCAGTGGCCCAAACACACTGATTGACGGGGTATGCGGCACCGACAATTATTTTTCGTTATGGCAGGGATGGTATGGTGAAGATATGGATGCCACGATAGATTTGGGTTCTGAAGATTCCATAAGCAGTATCCGGTTGAATTGCCTGGTAAACCAGGGAAGCTGGATATTTGCCCCTTTAAGCATAACAGTGCGGGCCTCAAACAACGGCAGGGACTTTTCTGAAATAACCACTTATATAAATGCAACCGCACGAAAGAAGATGGAAAAATCCATAGTCCCCTTTCTTATTGAATTTCCCGCCACCCATTACTGCCGTTTCGTGAACATTAAACTGAAAAACATCGGCGACCTTCCGGCATGGCACGGATCTGATGGAAAAGCCTGGATTTTTGTGGACGAGATCATGGTACGATAATCCGGGATTATTTTGTTTTCCCGGATAATGAAAACCAAAGAAATACAGAAACGAGCAATATCAACCCAAAGAACCGATTGTGAAGCAGGATACGGCACAGTAGCGGCTATCTGTTTTGATTAAAATTATTTACGGTCATACCACTCTGGGGTCAGGATGAATTGGCAGCTTGGCCATCTTTTCAACTTCTATCCCCGGGAAACCATAATCTTCAACCACCTTGCCTAAAATCAGGTACACGCCACTGCCACCGAAAGGGTATGCTTTCAGGCTTTGAGGGAAATGAGTGGTGTCAAAAAAATTGCCTTCTTCATCCAGAAAAGTCCCGAAAGCCATGGTATCGCCCCTGATGGTGTGCACCCATTTATAGGTCACGTAATTGCCCACCATTCGTATTTTTTTATTTACAAATTTCATCAGGTCGCGGGCCATGCAGTCGCCTCTGAACCTGGTTTTCAGCATGTCAAAAGCCGAACAGCTCACCGGAAATTCCAGCAGTTCGATCTCGTCATAAGCGTCTTCAATTTTGTTATGCACCAATTCGGGAATCTCCCATTCAGGAAGGTTTACAGCAAACATGGCTGGCGGGTTGTTGTGCTCTTTGGAGCGGTCTTTATCAAAAAGCCGGTAAGCTTCCCACAAAAGCTGCCGCTTATTCATACCCGTGAACCGCAACGCATCAATGCGTATCAGGATGCGCAGGGCGTCCATGTTGATATGGGTCCTGACAATGAAATCATCAAGGCTTTGGTATGCTCCGTTTTGTTCCCGTTCTGATTCTATTATCTGGGCAATGGAAGCTTCCAGCGATTTGATATGGACAAACCCAAGATACACATCGGTTCCGTAAATGGTAGTGTAATACGTGCTTTTGTTCACACAGGGCAGCAATATCTGTCCACCGGCTTTTTTCGCTTCATTTACATATACCCTGGTGTAATAAAACCCTCCGAAATTATTGATCACCGCCACCATAAATTCAAGCGGGAAATAAGTCTTGAGATACAGGCTCTGAAAACTTTCCACGGCATAGCTTGCCGAATGCGCCTTGCTGAAACTGTAGCCGGCAAAAGATTCTATCTGCCGCCACACTTCCTTGCTCAATTCGGCAGGGTAGCCCATCTTCATACAATGTCCAAAGAATTTACCTTCAATTTCAAGCAGGTGTTTTTTATTCCGCGATTTACCGCTCATCATCCTGCGCAGCACATCGGCATCAGCTAGGTCAAGCCCGCCAAAATGGTGCCCGACCTTCAGCACATCCTCCTGGTAAACCATAACGCCGTATGTTTCTTTCAGTTGTTCTTCCATTACGGGATGCAGGTATTTGAACTTTCCCGGATTATGAAAGCGGTAGACAAATTCTTTCATCATACCGCTGCGTGCTACGCCCGGCCTGATGATCGAGCTGGCAGCAACCAACGTAAGATACGTATCACAATGCAGTTTCTTTAACAAACCGCGCATGGCAGGGCTTTCAATATAAAAACAGCCGATGGTATCTCCCGATTTCAGCTGTCTGCGTACATGTTCATCGGTTTTGAATTTCTGCACTTCATGCACATCTACTTTTATTCCGCGGTTTTTATAAATAATATCAGCGGCATCTTTAATATGCCCTATCCCGCGTTGGCTAAGGATATCCAGCTTTTCGAAACCGATATCTTCGGCCAGGTACATATCAAAATGCGTGGTAGGAAAACCTTTGGGCGGCAGATCCAGCGCCGTATAACAAGTTACCGGCTCTTCAGAAATCAATATCCCTCCGGCATGTATCGTACGGATGTTGGGGAAATCTTCTATCGAATGGTAGTGATCGAGAATGTCCCTGCATATCTCATTTTTATTAAGCGGTGAATCAGGATATTTTATAAGCCGGTCGATATCTTCTTTAGGCAGCCCGTAAACCTTGCCCAGCTCACGGATGATCGAACGGTCCTTGAATGTGGACATGGCCCCCAGCAAAGCTGTATGCTTGCGTCCATATCTTTTGAAAATATATTCCGTCACGTCATCACGTTCTTTCCAGCTGTAGTCTATATCAAAGTCGGGCGGGGATTTGCGTTTGGGATTCAAAAAACGTTCAAAGTACAGATCCAGTTCGATGGGGCAAACATCGGTGATGCGGAGGCAATACGCTACCACACTGTTGGCGCCGCTTCCTCTTCCGACATGATAATACCCGCGCTGCATGGAATAACGGATGATGTCGGCAGCAATAAGGAAATAGGCAGAAAAACCCAGCTTGTCGATGATCTCAAGTTCTTTCTGCACACGGCCGAGCGCAATCTTATCCGATGCTCCGTAACGGTATTTCATGCCATCAAGGGCCAGTTTTTCTAATAGTAATTTATCATCATAAATACTACCGGTATAGCTTTTTTTATTCTTGATGCTTTTGAAATCAAACGTAAATGTGCAGTCATCCAGCAGCATTTCCGTATTTTTTATCAACTGCGGGAAATCTTCAAACTTCTGCAACAACTGTTTTTTGGGGATAAGATACTCATCGGTACCGGCCACCTGGGACGGATTGATCTGCGAGAATAAAATGTTATGGGCCACCGCCCGGAGTTTCTTATGCGCTTCATATCCTTTAAAGTCCAGGTATGTCAAGGGCTGCAGCACAACAAATTTTTCCGGGGCGGCCTTTATGTCATTACCCAGCCTGATAAGTTGCGAAGAATGGATCCCGATATATTCATGCTCTTTTAAGTCCTGTGCTTTTATTTTCCCGGAAGGATAAATTACATAACAGTGCATGAAATCAGGACGAACCGGCAAGCTGGACTTATTCATGTTGCTGCTGGTCATCAGCTCATTGATCTCCCTGTATCCCTCATTATTTCTTGCCAGCGCTATATACAGCAATGTATCAACGTCGCGAAACTCCATGCCAACAACCGGTTTGAGGTTATTCTCAAAACAAAGTTTAACAAACTCCAGCACGCCCGACGAATTGTTTATATCAGTAATCGCCATCGCTTCATAGCCATTGCTGATCGCGGCTTTTACAAGGTCTTCGTTGGAGATCACCCCATACCGCAGGCTGTAATATGAATGTGCGTTAAGGATCATGTTTTGTTTTCATATTGATGCTTCGCATGATGGCTTTAAATCCGTAGCGGTTGCGTATCCTGTCGAGCGACTGGTACAGGTTGATCATTTCTTCCGTGTCTTCGTAAAGGTTGATCTGCGTGAAACCAGGTACCAGGTTGCTCAAACGGACGCCTATCAGGCGGATCAGGACCCTTCTTGAATAATACTTCTGAAAAAGCTCCAGTACTTTGTTGAGCAGCACATGGTCGGATGCCGTATATGGGATCCTGCACTGAAACGTATGGGTCTGAAAATCCGAATACCTTAATTTAAGGGTGATACAACCGGTAACTTTTTTCGAGCTTCGCAATTCATACGCAAGCTTTTCCACCATTTTCAGCAGTACACGTTTCAGCTGTTCCATATCCGTCGTATCTTTATCAAAAGTAGTTTCGTGGCTCATGCTTTTTTGTTCAAAATAGGGAATAACGGGGCTGTTGTCGATGCCGTTGGCTTTTTTCCAGATGACCTGGCCGTTTTCGCCAAGCACTTTTTGCATCATCAGCAAGGGCATCTGTTGGATGGTGCTAACTTTTTCGATGCCCATATTCCTTAGAATCGTGAAGGTCTTCCCTCCTATTCCCGGAATTTTTTTAATGGATAAAGGAGCCAGAAAAAGCTTTTCTATTCCGCTATCCACCTGTTTTTCACCGCTGGGCTTTGCCTCGCCGGTAGCTACTTTGGAAACTGTTTTATTTACCGACAAACCAAAAGAAATGGGCAGGCCGGATTCTTTGATGATGGATTCACGCAGTTCATGCGTCCATAACATGCTGCTTTTGATATAGCGGTCCATTCCGGTAATATCGATATAATGCTCGTCAATTGAGGCTTTTTCGACAAGCGGTGATTTTTCTTTGATAATATCTGTCACCAGGTGCGAATATTTTGAATAACATTCCATATCACCACACACAAACACCGCTTGGGGGCATAACTGTTTAGCCAGTTTTGCAGGCATGGCCGAATGGACACCGAATGAACGCGCTTCGTAACTGCACGACGCTACCACGCCCCGGTCGGAAGTGCCGCCGATGATGACAGGTTTCCCATTCAAACTGCTGTCCAGCAGGCGTTCCACCGATACAAAAAAAGTGTCAAGATCAAGATGTACGATGCGCCGGTCCATCTTAAAAAAATATTTTAATTACTATTTGCAAAGTTACTACATAATGTAGTATATTTGTGCTATATTTTGTAGCAATGAGTAAAATTTCATTTAACATCAGGCACCTGAGGGAGTTAAAAAAACTCTCGCAGGAAGGCCTTGCCGAGGAGCTTTCTATCACACGCGCCCGCCTTGGCGCCTATGAAGAAGCACGCAACGAGCCGCCGATAGAGATCCTTATCAGGCTGTCCGAATATTTTCACATTTCAATTGATGTGCTGGTAAAAGCGGATCTGCGAAAAACGGATATAAATGCACTTATGAATATTGGCGACAACCGGCTGCTTTTCCCCGTCATCATTGACAAAGAGAACAAAGACCGCATAGAAGTGGTTACTGTCAAAGCATCGGCAGGATATTTAAACGGTTACGCCGACCACGAATATGTTGAAAAAATGCCGTTCATGGAGTTGCCGTTTACCGTTACGGGAAAACACCGCGCATTCCCGGTCAAGGGTGATTCAATGCCGCCGCTGGCAACCGGTGACTATGTGGTTGGCAAATATGTTGAATCCCTGAAGCATATCACTGATGGTAAAACATATGTCCTGCTTACCAAAGATGAAGGGATAGTTTATAAACGCATCAGTAAAAAATCAGCAACTATTTTTGAGCTGCATTCGGATAACAAATCATATCAGCCCTATACTGTCAAGGCGCAGGATATTCTTGAGATATGGGAATTTGTCTGTTGCCTGAAGACCTCCGACAAAAAAGAAGATGAGATCAATATGGAAAATATGATGAAACTGTTGCTCAGCATGAAGGTCGAAATGGAACAGCTGAAGAAGAAAAAATAATTTATTATGCAAATCAAGTGGTAAAAATTAATATTAACCACAAAGGGGCACGAAGGAAATTCACAAAGTCCGCAAAGGCTACACAGAGAAAATTTAATTAAACATGAATATTGAAGAAGTTTTCAAAAAAGTATTAGACTGTTCTTTTCGCGTTCATACCGCGTTAGGGCCTGGGTTATTAGAAAGTGCTTATGAAGAGTGCTTATATTATGAACTTATCCAATTAGGACTAAAAGTGGAAAAACAAAAACCCTTACCATTAGTATATAAAGAGGTGAAACTTGATGTTGGCTACAGGGTTGATTTACTAGTTGAAGATAGTGTTATTGTAGAATTAAAGTCTGTTGAAGCATTATGCGACATCCATATGGCAATAATACTTACCTACTTAAAGCTATCAGGGTGTAAATTGGGCTTATTAGCAAACTTTAATGTAATTCATTTAAAGGACGGCATAAAAAGAGTAATTTTATAAATTGTCTGAATCAGACTTAGTGTCACTTTGTGCAACCCTTTGGGGCCTTTGTGGTAAAATAAAAAGCTCTTGATGCTTATTAATCAAATAAACTCAATGCTTTGATTTATGAAGTAATATCTAATAAACACAATCGTTATTCATAATTATCAGTAAAAAAATGTTTGCCATCATCGACATCGAGACCTGCGGGGGAACCTACGAATATCGCAAAGGAGCCATTACAGAAATTTGTATCCTGATCCACGACGGGCTTCAGGTGGTTGATAAATTTACCACCCTGATCAATCCGCAGTGCCATATAAGCCATTTTTACCGGAATCTTACCGGCATTACCGATGCCATGGTGGCCGATGCGCCTAAGTTTTATGAGGTCGCAGCAAAAATTCTCGAAATGACCGAAAACCGTGTTTTTGTTGCCCACAATGTTAGTTTTGATTACAACTTTATTAAAGCGGAGTTCGCTTCATTAGGTTATAAGTTCAAAAGGGAACAGCTCTGTACCGTACGTCTTTCAAGGAAATTGCTGCCCGGAAGAATTTCTTACAGCCTGGGAAATCTGTGCGCCTCACTAGGTATTGACATCGAAGGCCGCCACAGGGCTGAAGGTGACGCTGTTGCAACTGCAAAGCTTTTTGATCTGTTGTTACAACTCAAAGCCACTGACCCGCAATACAAAAACGTGGGCATTGAAGGCATCATGACACGCCGGATCGACAAAATCAAAGAATATATATTAAAAAAACTTCCCGAAGAATGCGGGGTGTATTATTTTCTGGATAAAGACCAAAACATCATCTACATCGGGAAAAGCCTCAATATGTATAGCCGGGCCATCAGCCATTTCAACAGCCATGAGAAAAAAGGCAAGAACATGCTCAACGAATTGTACAATGTTGATTTTGTCCTTACCGGCAGCGAAGCCATTGCACTGCTGCTTGAATCGGAAGAGATCAAAAAGCACAAACCTAAATTCAACCGAAGCCGTGTTACGGATACCTTCACTCATTCCATTGACTGGTTCATTGATGAAAAAGGAATCATCAACTTTAAAATTGTCCCTTTTGAAGAATCGGAAAACACGTTGCAGTCCTTCACCAGCCTTATCTCAGCGAGGGAGCGGCTTGAAAACTGGATCGAAGAATTTACGCTTTGTATCAATTATTGCGGGCTGATGTCAAAAGATTCGGCATGTTTCAACCACCAGATCAAAAAATGCAACGGCATCTGTTCGGGGCAGGAAGAGGTGGAAGTGTATAATTCAAGAGCTAATGAAATCCTGAACCATTACCTGACACCGGAAATAAATTATGCGCTGATCGACCGCGGAAGAAATGAAGAAGAACGCTCGGTCATTATTGTTGAAAATCGTAAATATTCCGGTTATGGATACATTGACTCCTCCTGTGTCGTCAGCGAACCGGATGATTTTAAAAACTACATCACCAAAGCGACCTATTATCCCGATGCTGATGTGCTGCTGAGAGGTTGGATGAAAAAAGTGCCCGGGGTTAAGAAAATTGTTTGGTAGGCCTTCTCTTATTACCCTGATCAATATTCATGAAAGGGTAAATATTGTAAAAAAAACAGGTATTTTTGTAAAAATCCGGCAACGAAATCTGCTAATTCCTTTTGTTCCACTGAATATGATTTATTGATTTACCGGGCTTATTACCATTATGCAACAAGAATTTCAAATACAGGTATCACCAGAAATTGCTGCTAATTCAGAAGAATTTTTACGGGAGGTTTCAGCAAGCACAGGAATCCCTGCTGAGGAAATCCGTCACATCGAAATTCTGAAATCCTCACTGGATGCCCGCCAGCGGATGATAAAAATGAATTTGCTGATCAGGGTATTTATTAATGAAGATTTTGAAGACATCCCTGTCAGCCTGCCCGATTATCCTGATGTTTCACACGCACAGCCGGTAATTATTGTCGGCGCGGGCCCCGGCGGTTTGTTTGCCGCTTTGCAATGCCTCGAAAAAGGGATAAAACCCATCATCCTGGAACGTGGAAAAGATGTACACGCCAGAGTTGCTGACCTGAAGGCTATCAATATAAATCATTTGGTGAACGAAGATTCCAATTACTGCTTCGGTGAAGGAGGCGCAGGAACCTATTCAGACGGCAAACTATTTACACGTACCAAAAAACGAGGAGACGTTAGCCAGATCATAAAATTATTTGTGGCTTTCGGCGCCGATAAAAAAATCATCGTGGATGCGCACCCGCACATAGGAACCAATAAATTGCCGGGAATCATTAAAAATATACGGGAATGTATTCTGGAACACGGTGGGGAGATACATTTTAATACCCGGGTTGTTGACATTATCGTCAAAAACCAAAGTATTTCCGGCGTTATTACCATGTCGGGCGATAAATATGAAACCGGAAAACTGATCCTGGCCACGGGCCACTCTGCCCGCGATATCTATGAATTGCTGTTCCGAAAAGAGATCGCTATTGAGTTAAAACCTTTTGCCATGGGTGTCCGCGTTGAACATCAGCAAAGCCTGATCGACCGGATCCAATACAAGCGTCCCGACCGTGGCGCTTTTTTGCCACCGGCGGCCTATAACATTGTCAGGCAGATCAACGGCCGTGGTGTTTTTTCATTTTGCATGTGCCCGGGCGGCGTTATCGCGCCTTGCGCCACACAGCAGGGAGAGGTGGTCACCAATGGCTGGTCGCCGTCAAAACGGGATCATCCTTCAGCTAATTCCGGCATTGTTGTGGAACTAAAACCTGACGATTTTAAAAGTTTTAGCAGCTTTGGCCCATTAGCGGCTTTGGAGTTTCAGAAGGCTGTGGAACAAAAAGCCTGTATGGTAGCGGGAAGCACCCAAAAAGTCCCTGCCCAACGGCTTCAGGATTTTGTGAATGGAAAGATTTCAAAAGATTTACCCCTTACTTCGTATAAGCCGGGTATCGTTTCGGCCGATATGAAATCTGTCTTTCCTGAATTTATCGTTCGAAGCCTGCAATTGGGTTTTGTTGAATTCGGTAAGGCGATGAAAGGTTTTCTAACCAATGATGCTGTCATTCATGCGCCTGAATCAAGAACTTCATCACCGGTACGAATTCCGCGCGATCCGGAAAGCCTGGAACATATTGCTGTTAAAGGCCTGTACCCTTGCGGCGAAGGCGCCGGTTATGC
>Ga0116170_10002150_pt1 | contig 19310 bp, 17 predicted proteins | sample AD_JPNHW1_MetaG_FD_89797 | JGI IMG/M metagenome (GOLD analysis project Ga0116170, IMG submission 89797) | Active sludge microbial communities of municipal wastewater-treating anaerobic digesters from Japan - AD_JPNHW1_MetaG | ecosystem: Engineered > Bioreactor > Anaerobic > Digestate | place...
CTACGCTGTCCAGATAACTCCCGTATTCGGACCATCCGGCCGCTTCATCAGCAGCTGCATCTTTCTGTTGACCGATGAGATCGAAACGTCTCTTCTGCTCGGGAGTAAGAATTTTCTTTCCCGTAACCGGATCGATCCCCTGGGACATGGCTTTGAGTTTCTTTGCTGCATCGATCGCTGCCTGTGCTGCTGCAGATTCAGCCTCAGCCTTTACTTTCCAAGCGGCAATTTCCGCATCTTTCGCTTTCTGATTAGCAAGGAATGTATCATAATCCGGATCGTACCATGTCCCCTCCTCAGTAAGCCAGTGACCGTCAGGCTGGAGGACTGCCGTCCGGGTTACGCCCCGTCCATCAACAAACGTTGTCTTATCACCGACAAATGGTCCCTGCGGGGGAGTCGGGGGTTCAGGTGTAACCGGCGGCTGGACATCCGTTCCGGCTCCAGCAGCACCTGTTGCACCCTGCAGGAGTGTCTGGGCGATGATCGGGCCATTAATAAGAGTTGAAAGTATCGTAGCAATAAGGCCCGCCATCCCTTCAGCATAACCGTCCGTCCTCAGGCAATCCTGGGCATTGAGTGGATCGCGCTGACAGTCATCTGCCAGTACCGGGGCGATGACACAAGCGCAGAGCATAATCGTGAAGATGATCATCACCGTCCCCGGAACGGGTCTTTTTCCGGAAAGAACACTTCCTATTTGCGGGTCACGGGTTATTGCATAAGCCGCAAATGTCCCGACAACCATATTCCACTGCATCAGCGGGTACTGGCTGATGTTGAAGATGTTGTATAGGATCCATGCCGTCAGGAACGGGATGGCAATCCCGAGACCGATCAGGATGATCTTCGAAATCTTTTTCCGGTGCGGCTGGAGGGGGAGGAGAATCTGGTCGATATCGCTGCGGAACCAGACCAGGATGATCGGAATGCCGATCATCAGGATCGGGGTGATGAGATCGAATCCTTCCCGGCCGCTGCGGACACTCCCGTACAGGAACCAGAGAACGGCGGCAACAATCCCGCCAAGGATAGAGAGGAGATCCCACCATTTCTGAGGACGTTTGGCCAGGGGTACGTCCTTAGATACTTTTTTGAACTCATCTATCGTCATCAAGGAGGACTTAAATTCGTTGAAGTCCTTGGCTGATTTCTGGGCGGGAGGGTTCCCCATCACGGCCAACGGCGGCATTGCCGGTTGCCATGCAGTACCGTTCCAGCAGAGCCAGCCTGACGGTGACGGGGCTGGTTGCCAGATCCTGCCGGCAGAGTCTGTTACCCGTAGGGCATTGATGGATGCGGTATACGCTTCCTGCGTGATCTGCCCCCGGGCAAGCTGGCCGGACAAGATGGCTCTTCGCTGCTCTGCTTCTGTGAAATCCAAACTATTCCCCTCTTTTATTGAGAATGATATTTTTTTTTAACTACGGTTTAAGTTTTGATTTTACTTCACTCTCTTAAATATTTTTACAGTCGTTTCCCTGATAAATGGACCCGTATAACAGGCCCTTTTATTTTCCTTTCACTATCAAAAATTTTACTTGATATCTACCGGAAGCACAGATTTTTTATCAATACGGTTCAGCCCGCTGTTCGTCCCGAGCCAGTATGTGCCATCCGGGTCCTGGGTCATGATCTTGACCTCATAACCGGCAAGCCCGTCCTTTTCGGTCAGTATTTCCCATGAACCGGGAGTCCCGACAGCAACCCCGTCATATTCTGAACCTATCCACATCCTGCCGGCATCATCTTCATAGACCGAGCGCGTTGATTCACCAGCCAGCCCGTCCCGGACGGTCAGGCTGGTCCATTTCCCCCCGGAGAACAGGGCAGCGCCTCCCTGGCGGGAGAAGCCGGTTGCTACCCAGAGGGTCCCGTCCCGTGCCTGTGCGATACCCCGGACAGACTGGTGCGGCAGGCCGTCATTGAGGGTAAACGTTGACCACGTGGTATCATGCAGCCTGTACAGGCCCCCTCGGCTCGGCTGGCCGCACCCGACCCAGAGATCCCCGCTCCGGTCTACAAGCAGGACATCGGCGGATGCAATGGAGAGGGAATCCTGTCCGAGAAGACTCAACCAGCTGCCATTCCGGTATGACAGGACATCCGAGTCTGTGCCGGTGATAATCGTGCCGTCATGCTGCTGGGCAAGACTGAGCACCTTTGAGAATGGCACACCCGGAGCCGGTGCAATCACCTGCCAGGAACCATTCCGGTACCGTGCAAGCCCGCCATCATGCCCTATCCATATCCAGCCGTCATGGTCCCGTAAGATCTGCCGTACGTATCCGAATGAGGGTGCGTTTCCCGGTGTACTGAGGCGGGTACCGTTTGATCGACCGATAAGGATGACCCCGTCTTTTCCCCCGGTCCAGACCGTGTCGTTCTCAATGATGAGGGTTGATACTTCCTGCGGGGGGCGGATGATCTGCCAGCCCGACGGAGCGGAACGGACTTGTACCAACCCGAGGAGGTTCTGGAGTACGAGAATAATAACCACAATTATCAGGATCCCCGCGATAAGCTGGCCTGCTGCACCAAGATTTTTCCTGAACTGGTTGTCCGGCATCAGATCCCGTCACCGTAGATGGTACCCTTGTCGAACCTGATGACGGTTCCGGCAATCGTTTCCGCTTCGTAATTATCGTGGGTCACATACACCATGCTTGATCCGGCTTCCCGGACCGATTCCGCAATAAGCCTGAGCAGATCTTCCCGGAGCGGGCGGTCGAGGTTGGTGAGCGGCTCATCGAAGAGCAGGACAGACGGCCGCGGGGCAAGTGCCCGGGCGAGCGCAACCCTGCGGGCTTCTCCCCCGGAGATCTGGTCGGGATACCGGCCAGCGAGCGGGAGGATTCCCATGCGTTCCAGAAGAAACTGTGTCCGCTTGTGTTGTTCCGCAGAATGGATATCTCCAAGGGCAAAGTAAATATTCTCTGCAACCGTCATATGCGGCCAGAGCGCTGCGCTCTGGAAGACAAAACCGATCGAACGCTCTGACGGAGGCACCATGCAGTCCCTGCTGCTCACGAGCCTGCCCTCCATGGTGATGGTGCCGGAATCCGGTACCTCAAGTCCAGCGATCAGCCGAAGGAGCGTGGTCTTCCCGCTGCCGGAGGGTCCGAGAATGGCAACCTGAGCATGATCTGGGATACGCAGCGATATCCTGTCAACTGCACGGTGGGTCCCGAATGTTTTACTGATAGTGTCGAGTTCGATCATGGTATCACGGGCCGGGTTCTTCAATGTCAGGGGAGGTATCCTGGCTTAAGTGTTGGAGAGCGAGAATGGTTCCGGTACACACCACCAGTGTCAGTAGGGTGACCATCAGGCATAAGCCTGCCACATCGGAAGATGAGCCATAATGCAGGTAGTTGTAGATACGCATGGTGATCGTGGCATGTCCCGGGGGTGCAACGATCAGCGTGGCCCCCAGTTCCGCAAGTGTAAGAGCGGCAAGGATGCCAGCAGAAACTACCAGTCCCGGGGCAAAAAGGGGGAGATAAATGCGGGTCAGGGCATCGGTCCTGCTCCGGGCAAAGACCGCTGCTGCATCGAGAAGGAGCGGATCGACAAGGCGCATCTGGATGAAGAGGATGATCATCGCAAAGGGGGAAAATTTTACTACCGATACCAGGGCCGGCATGATGAGTGCCGGGGAAAGTCCTGAGAGGACCGGGAGGTTTCCTATCGTTATCATACCAATCCCGATCAGGGGAGCCGGGACCGCAAGCGGGATGAGGACGATAAACCATGCAGCAGCTCCCCGGGTACCCGGTTTTTTAAGTTCCCCTGCAGCAGCAAGCGCAAGCGGCAGGGAGATGATAATAACCAGTACCGCAGTGAGAAGGCTGTACACGAGTTCATTCCGTGCCATGAGGACCGAAGTGACAAACGCATACGGGCTCCCTGCTGCGATAAGGAGGCCTGAGAAAAGGACAAGGATCTGAACGAGGAGGAGGACAAATACACCTGCCTGCAATGCACGGAACCAGAACGGGAAGATCGGCGGGTTACCGAACCGTACCAAGGACCAGTTCGGGGTCTGCGCCAGTGTGCGGATGCCCGGCCTGCATGCAATCATCACCATGAGCGTGACCAGCATAAGCGGAAGGGCATACAGGAATGCCTGTGCAGCGCTGTTGGAAGCACTGAACTGTGCAAAGATATCAAGAGCATATACATCGGCACCGAACAGCGAAGGCACCGAATAGTCAGTGCAGCAGATAAGAAAGATAAAGCCGAACGCAGCCAGAAGGGCCGGGGCAGCAAGCGGGAGAATGATATGCCGGAGAACAGACAGGTCGGAATGGACGAGCCGGGCTGCATCGATCAGCCGGATATCAATGGATGCAAACGCAATCCATGTCAGGAAAAGCGAGAGCGGGAGGAGCGCCATCAGTTCAACCCAGAAACTGATCAGCCACCCGGTCGTGGGAAGACCAGGCAGAATAGTACCTGCAGACTGCATCACTGAAGACCAGGTCAGCGCGTGGATATACGGGGGAATTCCCGCAATCGCAAGTAACAGCAGGAGGATACCATAGAGCAGTTTTCTTGGGAACCTGAAGAGGGCGGAAATAAACAGTATTCCTATGATGATTCCGGCACCGGCAACAGCTGCAGCGAGTCCGGCACTCGCTGCCAGGAGGCCCATCCTTCGCGGCGAGAGAGCCAGAGGGGAAACAATGTCGACAGATCCCGTCATAAACGCAGAGAGAAGATTAAACGAAAGACCGATGAGTGGGCAGAGCAGCAACAGGAAAAACAGGCAGGTCGCCAGCGTAATCACAATTGTTTCCGGGGTATACCCGGCCAGGAACCTGCGGAAAAATAATGATATGGCCATGGTGGTCCAGAGGTCTCCTAACGGATGAATATTCCGATGAGGTCTTCCTGTGCGGGCTGGAGTGCATCGTAAGTGTCCTGGTACGTGACCGGGATCGTTTTTATCCCGGTGCTGTTGATGCACGGGGAGCCGGGAATATCCCGGACGGGGATCTGGATCCAGCCGGAGGCGACCATGACAGACTCGCTCTTCCTGTCCAGCAGGTAGTCCATGAAGGTCTTCGCTTCTGCCGGATGGGGTGCACCGGCGATCAGGGCAACAGTGTTGGGGATTACAAGGGTCCCCATCTCGCCATCTCCCTGATCCGGAATGATAATGGTCACGTTTTTCCCGTTTTCTATAGCGCTGCAGGCATCATCAGTATCCGTTACACCCCAGGCAAGCTGACCGTCTGCTACCAGGTCCCGTACCACGGAGTTGCCATCAACAACCCGAACGCCCCGGTTATACAGGGAGGAATAAAATGTGCGTGCCTTCTCCTTACCGAGATAACAATACAATGCAGCAGCATGGGTCGCCGCTGTGCCGAACATCGGGTAAGGGATACCAATGGTCTTTCCCGGGTATTTGTCATCCAGCATGGCATACATGGAATGCGGGTATTGCGAAGGGGTGAGCAGGGCCGTGTTGACAATAAAGATCCGTGCCCTTCCCCCAAAACCGGTCCAGTAGCCGTCTGAATCCTTAAACCGGGCAGGGATATCTGCCGCTGACGGCGACTGGTATTGCGCAAGGATGCTCTTGTTTTTTAAGACAATCGTCTGGCTGAACTCCCCGCTCCAGAATACATCGGCTTGTGGGCGGGCTTTTTCTGCAATGAGGCGGTTAACAAGGCCGGTTGTTTTTGTAGCCTCCACATCATATACCGCCATGACATGGATACCGGTCTCGTTCTCGAAAGCTCGGAAAACCGGTTCGGAATAAACCTGATCCACGGAGGTGTAGACTACTATGGTTTTTGTCGCATCTCCGGGCTGTGCCAGCAGGACGGCAACTGTTGCAATTGCCAGAACAATGGCAACCAGGAGGTATATCGTCAGGTTCCGATCAGACATGGAGGATCACATTTTCACGCAGTGTACTGGGATCTTCGTTGATTCTTTTAAAAAAACATCCGGTTTCTTTTTTTATAGTGAGGACCCTTCTTCGAATCCGCTTTTTCAGCGATACATCAGATCCTGTAACGAAAACCTGGAATGAAAAATTGTTATTTCCTGCCCTTATCCGTATTATTATCTATCAGGATTGCCCATCCATTACTGGAATTACAGGAGGGTCTGGTATGAAGATCGCGGTATCCGGCAAGGGGGGAACCGGTAAAACGTTTTTAGCCGGAACCCTGGCTGCACGGTTTGCTGACGGGGGGCATCCGGTTATAGCCATAGATGCCGATCCTTCACCCAACCTTGCGCTGACCCTGGGGCTTTCCCTTGAGGATGCAGGAAAGATTGTACCTATTGCTGAGAACGAACAACTAATCCGGCTCAAGACAGGCACTGACTATTCCGGTGTTTTCCGGCTCACGTTTACGGTTGACGATATCATCCGGAACCATGCAGTCCCGACACCTTCCGGAGTAAACCTGATGGTTATGGGGACCGTTCGTTCCATGGGTTCCGGCTGTACCTGCCCGGCGCATTCTGTAGTAAAAGCGCTCCTCCGGCACCTGATCGTTGAACGTGATGAAGTTGTCATCCTCGATATGGATGCCGGGATCGAGCATCTCGGGAGGGGTACCGCGGAGCATGTGGATACCCTGCTGGTTGTGTCGGATGCCAACCGGAAATCACTGGAAGTTGCAAAGACGATCTGTCGGATGGCAAAGGATTCCGCGATTAAATCGGTCGGTCTTGTCGGCAACCGGATCGCCGGTCCTGCACAGGAACTGGCAGTACGGACGTTTGCGGAAAAAAATAGGATTTCTGTTTTTGCCATGATTCCGTTCGATCAGGATATCGCTGACAACGGCATCAGTGGATCGCCCATAAATGAAGAGCATTCAGTGGCAATCAGGGAAATTACCCGTCTTGCATCTTCACTTGAATCCGGTTTTCAACCGGTAAAACGCTGAACTCATGGAGGAGATACCAATGAAGACGATTGTGACGATGGGACGCGGGGGGACGGGAAAAACCAGTTTTGTCGCCCTGATGGCAAAGTACCTGATAGAGAAACAGGCCACCCCGATCCTGCTTGTGGATGCCGATCCTGACCAGAACCTTGCGGAGATGGTAGGAGTGGACCTTGAGGCATCCGGGAAAAAGACTATTGCGGAACTGCTATCCGAGACCTTCATTGCACAGGGGGGTACAACAGTAGGTATTGCCCCGTCAAAACGGATCGAGAACCGGCTCTGGGAGCAGGGCCTGTACGAAGGCGGGAATTTCGACCTGGTTGCGGTCGGGACAAAATGGGTTGAAGGCTGTTACTGTCTCCCGGACGCTGCCTTAAAAAATGCTCTTGGCGCCATAACAAGGCAGTACCGGTATATCCTGATCGATTCACCCGGAGGTCTCGAACACCTCAACCGGAAGATAGCGAGCAACGTCGATATTATCTTCGATGTCATGGGGCCATCCAGCAAATCGTTTGCACATGTCCGTCGGGCCCATCGCGTGATCCAGGAAGTCGGGATACGGTTTGATCGTTTTTTTGTTCTCGGGGGGTATGCATTTCCGGGAAACCTCAATGCCCGTGTTGCAGCCGAGACGGGTCTCCCGTACGGGGGGAAGATCGAAGATGATCCGTATGTCGCAGACCAGGTAATGACGGGAAGATCGCTGCTGGATACTCCCAAAGAATCACCGGCATTCCGGTCCGTTTCTGCAATCCTTGATGCAATTCTGCAGGAACCATGATTTTTTAATTCTAAAGAGATCCTTCGGATAATTCTGACACTCCGGGGGGCATGCACGCATGCCCCCTCCGCTGCGGTATCCCGCATTATGACGATGTCGTATTACCGATCAGAGAAAACGACACGGGTTCGATCTATTAGAATCGCTGTAACCGTTTTGTCATAATGAGCACCTCCCCGCCAGGGGACTGGTGGCGCAGGTGGAGTGCATCATATGATGTGAGATAGATATCTACAAAGCCCAATTTTGGACAAATATCCGGTTTCATGATTGAATGCGATGATTTTGTCAAATCTTGCCACTTCAAAATTTATGAACTGATAAAAAGTGGTGCCGACAGTGCCATCTTCGATAGACTTATCAGACATATTCCTCAATGTATAGTTGAAATATTGCCGGGGTGAGTTTGTTGAGCAGGAAGGGTGTTAATCTCAGTATCAAAGAACTGGATTCGGATATCGCGCATTTCCGGGATATCAGCATCTCCATCGGCTCAATCCGCCACGATACATGGCAGGAACCCATGGGACCCACCCCGTTTCCGACCCTCTCTACCCTTCGGGCATGGGACCATACCCTCCTTGCACGGTACAAACCGTTTTACCTGCCGTTCTGCGATCTCTGCTGCCTCTGCACGTACGGAAAATGCGACCTGACCAACCACAAACGGGGGGCCTGCGGGATCACCATGGCCGCCCAGCAGTCCCGGACGGTCCTTATTGCGGCCTGTATCGGCGCCGCAACCCATATCGGCCACGCAAGGGAACTTCTCACCTATCTCATTGAAAAGTTTGGCAGGGATCTTCCGGTCAATGTCGGCGTTGGCGTGGAAGTGGAAGCGCCGGTCACCCGGCTTGTCTGCGGGATCCGGCCGCAGACACTCGGCGACCTTGAGCCGGTCCTTGATTACTGCGAGAATCAGGTGACCCAGCTGCTCGCGGTCACCCATACCGGACAGGAAGGAAGCAGCCTTGATTTCGAATCCAAGGTTTTCCATGCCGGCATGATCGACCAGGTTGGCATGGAAGTTGCGGATATTGCCCAGATATCGGCACTCGGTTTTCCCAAAGCCGACCCGGAATCACCCCTCGCTGATCTTGGCCTCGGCACTGTTGACGTGAAAAAACCGGTCATTCTTGTTATCGGCCATAATGTAACCCCATCAGCTGGTATCATCAATTACCTGCGAAAAGAAGGCATCCTGTCAGAAGTTGAGGTCACCGGCATCTGTTGTACGGCGCTGGATATCACCCGATATTCTTCACGGGCCAAGGTTATCGGGCCCATCTCGTGGCAGCTACGGTATATCCGCAGCGGTGTCCCGGATGTCATCGTCATTGATGAACAGTGTGTCCGGGCGGACACACTGCAGGAGGCTGCCCGCGTCAGGACCCCGCTGATAGCAACCAGCGAGAAGAACTGCCTTGGCCTGCCCGACCGTACCCATGACTCCATTGACGACATTGTCAGTGATTTTGTCGACGGGAGTGTTCCCGGGGCACTCATCCTTGATCCTGAAAAAGCCGGGGAAGTGGCAGCCAGGACTGCCCGGCTGGTTGCACCGAAACGGAAGAAGCAGGGTGTCGAACCCTCAAAAGAGGAACTTGCCCGGCTGGTAAAGAAATGCACCCAGTGCATGCTCTGCCGGCGTGCCTGCCCGAATGACCTCCCGATTGCCCAGGCGATTAAGGCAGCAGCCGGAGGGAACAACGACCTTTTGGATGAACTGTACGATGACTGTGTCGGTTGCGGCCGCTGTGAATCTGCCTGCACCCAGAAACTGCCGGTCCACAGCATGATCGTTGCAGCAGCGGACCAGAAGACCCGGAACGAGTCCTACTGTATCCGGACCGGGCGCGGGCCTATCCAGGATACCGAGATCCGGAAAGTCGGCGGGCCGATTGTCCTTGGTGAGATCCCCGGCATTGTGGCATTTGTCGGTTGTGCCAATTACCCGAAAGGCTCCCGGGAGGTGGCCGAGATGTGCAGCGAGTTTGCGAAACGCCGGTATATTGTCTGTACCTCCGGGTGTTCGGCTATGTCGGCAGGTATGTACCGGGATGAGGAGGGCAAGACCGTGTACGAGCGCTACTCCGGGGTCTTTGAAGCCGGGGGTGTCGTAAATGTCGGGTCGTGCGTCTCAAATGCCCATATTGCCGGTGCGGCAATTAAGATAGCGAGCATCTTTGCCAGGCGCCCGCTCCGTGGCAATTACGAAGAGATCGCGGATTACGTGTACAACCGGGTCGGCGCAGTTGGTGTTGCTTGGGGGGCGATGTCCCAGAAGGCTGCTGCAATCGCTGCAGGGTTCTGGCGTCTTGGTATTCCGGTTGTTGTCGGCCCGCACGGCACTAAGTACCGGCGGATGCTTCTCGGGAGATCCGATAAAAATGAGGACTGGTACGTGTACGATGCCCGCAGCGGCGAGAAGGTATACGGGGGTCCCGTTCCCGAGCATCTTTTCTTTGCTGCTGAGACCAAGGAGGAGGCCATGGTGATGGTTGCAAAACTGACCATGCGTCCCAATGACACCAGCAAGGGAAGGGCAAACAAGCTTGCCAATTATATCGACCTGCACAAACGGCTTGTAGGCGGAATTCCTCCCGATGTCCACCTCTTTGTCAGGAACCCTGCTGATATCCCCCTGACCATGAGAGATGAAGTGACAACCCACCTGAAGCAGCATGACTGGAAGGAGCAGCCGATTCCCGATCCTACGCTCCTTCCCAGGCTTATCCATAAGAAGAGGGTGTGATCGGAAATGCCACTAAATGAATCCTGGCAGACAGCAGAGGTCCCGGGTCCCAAGAAGGCTTCCCTGATTATCAAGCCAGATATTGCCGACGCCATGATCCGGCGGGCAAAGCACCCGATCATGATCGTGGGCCACGGGATCATCGAGTATGAGGTCGAGGGCCTGAAACTGATCGATTACCTGATCGAACTGGCGAAGAAGTCACATATCCCGGTTGTCGTGACCGCAAGCACTAACCGCGAATTCCTGAACCGGGGTTTTTCACCTGCAGCCTTGATGCCGGCAGTGGATATCGGCAACCGGCTGACAGATCCCACCTGGAAAGGATTTGATGGAAAGGACGCGTACGATCTTGCAATCTTTGTCGGACTCCCCTATTACATGGAATGGACCATCCTCTCCGGGCTCAAGCATTTTGCACCGAACTTAAAGACCATGACGCTCGACTGCGTATACCAGCCCAATGCCAGCTGGTCGTTCCCGAACAGCACTATCAAGGACTGGGTCGTGAACCTCAAGGGCATTGTCGACGGGCTGGGGGACTAAAGGAACATACCATGTTCGAACGTATTCCTGTCGAGGTCGGGCTTGTCCATGAGGGTGAGCGTGTCCGGAAAAATGACATGCAGATCGAGCTTGGTGGGCCGGCCGAGCCGGAGAAATGCGAACTGGTCCTTGTCAGGCCGGTTGATGCGATCACCGATGGCGATATATCAATTCTCGGCCCTGATATCAGCAGCATGGAGGAGGGTAAACATTACCCGCTTGGCATCCTGGTTGAGATTGCCGGTGCAAAAGTCGAGCCGGATCTCGAGGGAGTCATCGAACGACGGATCCACGAATACTCTAACTATATCGAGGGGTTTATGCACCTCAACCAGCGGTACGATATCTGGATCCGGCTCTCGAAAAAGTCTTACAAAAAGGGCCTTAACTCATTCCGGTTTATCGGACTGGTCATGCTCGAACTCTTCAGGAACGAGCTTCCGATACTCGAAAAGATCCAGATCACTTTCATCACCGATCCGGAAAAACTCAAATCCTTGTACAAGGAAGCCCTTGTACGATATGAGGCACGGGATGCCCGGGCCCGGGGGCTCCTGGACAAGGATGTCGACGTCTTTTATGGATGTGCCCTCTGCCAGTCCTTTGCACCCACCCATATCTGCGTCATCACTCCGCAGCGGTACGCGAACTGCGGGGCCATCAGCTGGTTTGACGGACGGGCTGCTGCCGGCATCGACCCGAAAGGTCCCATCTATGCAATCGAGAAGGGCGATTGCGTGGACGAGGAGAAAGGGGAATATTCCGGTGTGAACGACAGCGCAAAAAAGCGATCCATGGGCGAGATCAGCCGCGTGTTCCTCTACTCTGCATTCGGGTATCCCCACACGTCCTGCGGGTGCTTTGAAGGGATCGCATTTTACATTCCCGAAGCGGAAGGGTTCGGGATCGTCCTCCGGGGATTCCGGGACGTTACGGTGAACGGTCTGGCTTTCTCGACCATGGCGGACTCAACCGCCGGTGGACGGCAGGTTGACGGGTTCCACGGCATCTCGATCGAGTACATGCGATCTCCCCGGTTCCTCCATGCTGACGGCGGGTATGACCGGGTGGTATGGATGCCGGCCGAAACCAAGGAACGGCTGAAGGATTTCATTCCCGCGTCTGTCTACCCTGCAATAGCCACGGAAAAAGACGTCAGGACCCTCCCCGAGCTGAAGGAATTCCTCAAAACCCATAACCACCCGGTTGTCTCAAGATGGGAATCTGCAGAAGAGACAGCCCGTACACCAGCGGACCGGCCTCAGGTCTTCTCTGCCGGGGATATTCCAATCAACGCCGGCGGGTACCGCATCATCCTGAAGAACGCCAAAATCACTGCCGAGAAAGTAATCATCGTGCCGGTCAGACCCCTGTCCAAAAGCGGAGCTGAGTATCATGGTACACAAAAAAAATAAGGAGACGGCCGCCCCTGTCAGCGGAAATGATGTGCTCTCGCTCGCCCCGCGTATCCTTGAACTCCTGCAGGGCGTCCAGCAGCTGGAACTTGAGAACTTCTCGATGGAGATCGGGGACCTCGACCTGTTCATCCCCTCCCAGAACTTTGGGAACTCCCCGAATCACTCATCCCTGCACCCGCCGCTCCTCAAAAAACCCACTGAAATACTCCGTGAATCATTCCAGCCCCGTGAAGCCCGTTATCCCGGACAGATCCGGGAAGTGGTACTGGGAGCTACAAAAGCACAGGGCGGGAGCAGGGCACATGCAATTACCATCGGTGGATCAACAACTCCCGCGTATGCAGATGCACTCATTCCCCCGGCTCATCCTCCGGCAATCTCCCTGGATGTCTTCGATATGAAGGTTTCGCTTCCCAAGGTGCTCCGTGAAAATGTCGCAGAGGTCATGGAGGATCCTGCCGAATGGGCCCGGATGAATGTGAAAAAGTTCGGTGCAGATATTATCACGATCCACCTGATGAGCACGGACCCGCTGTTCCTGAATACATCGCCGCAGCAGGCTGCAAAAACTGTCGAAGATATCCTGCAGGCAGTGGATGTCCCGCTTATCATCGGGGGCTGCGGCGACCCAAAGAAAGATGCTGCGGTGTTTACTGAAATAGCTGCAATGGCAGCCGGCGAACGACTCCTCCTGAATTCGGTTACGCTCGATATGGCGGAAGCAAAAACTCTCGGCACGGTAGCAAAGGCAGCCCGCGACAACGGTCATGTCCTGCTCGCGTTCACCGGGCTCGAGCTGAATAATGCCAAGGAACTCAACCGGCGCCTCTACGAATATATCCCCCCGGAACAGATCGTAATGGACCTGACCACCGTTGCACTCGGCTATGGTCTTGAGTATTCTTTTACCATCCACGAACGGGCCCGGTATGCAGCCCTGATGGGCGATACGGAGCTTGCCCACCCGGTTATATCGGCAGCCACGAATGCATGGGCGGCCCGCGAAGCCTGGATGGCCATGGCACCAGAATACGGTCCCCGCGAGCTTCGCGGCCCGGTCTGGGAGACGGTCAATGCCCTGACCCTGCTGCTCGCCGGCATTGATCTCTTCATGATGATGCACCCTGCATCGGTGCTGACCCTCAGGGACGTGATCCACCGGCTCGGGAGCAAAGGGACAACCGCTCCACCACCGGCGCGGGACTGGGTAGGTGCGAGGATATCATGACAGACGGGATGGCACAACAAGCGCAGCGGAAGAAGAGTATCCGCGAGATCAGCCCGATCGATGTGTACAAGCTGCTGCCGAAGACCAACTGCCAGGAATGCAACGAGTCCAACTGCATGGCATTTGCTACAAAACTCGTGAATGGCGAGCTCACGATAAGCGACTGCCCGCCCCTGCACATGGCTGAGTACCAGGCAGCCTGTTCCGATCTCGGGCTTCTCCTTGCACCCCCGGTACAGGCAGTAACATTCGGTACGGGTTCACAGAAATGTACAATCGGCGGAAAATATGTCCTGCAGCGTCATGAGTTCACCTACCACAACCCGACAATGATTGCCATAGATGTGGATGACCTGATGAGTGACGAGGATGTGCGTGCGCGGGTACACCGGATAGAGCAGTTCACGTACAATTACATCGGCAGGACGCTTGCCCTCAACGCGGTTGCCATCCGGTCGGTATCCGGCGATCCGGTAACATTTGGCAAGGTGGTCAAGGCAGTTGCCGGTACAACAGGCCTCCCCCTCATTCTCTGCTCTCTGGACCCGGCAGTCATGAAAGCCGGTCTTACAGAAATAAAAGATCGCCACCCCCTCATCTATACTGCAACGGATAAGAACTGGAAATCCATGGCGGATCTTGCGCTTGCATTCAATGCCCCGCTTGTCGTGCATACTGACGGCGATCTGGCGCTCCTGCGCAGCCTGGTAAAAACCCTGAATGCCTGCGGTCTTACGGATCTGGTTCTCGATCCCGGTACACTTGCCGAAGACGGCCTTCCTGAAACTCTTCATGCATTAACCACTCTGCGGACTGCAGCATGCCGCGATTTCGATGAACTCTCCGGTCACCCGCTGCTGGGAGTACCGCTGGCGGTCTGGACCAGCGAGGAGATCTCCATGGACGTACTGAAATGGCGTGAGACGATCACGGCATCCATACTCATGTCCCGGTACGCGGATCTTCTCATCATGCACAGCCTTGACGGCTGGGTATTGCTGCCCCAGCTGATCTGGCGCTTCAACCTGTACACGGACCCGAGAAAACCGGTATCGGTGGAAGCCGGTATCAGGACATTCGGGCACCCCGGCAAGAATTCACCGGTCCTCATCACCACCAACTATGCCCTCACCTTCTTTACGGTAGAATCCGATATCAAAGCAGCCGGCCTTGATTGTTACCTGATTGTCGCGGATACCGGGGGCCTGAGTGTTGAGAGCGCCGTTGCGGGCAGGTACTTCTCCGCCGAGTCGATTGTTTCTGCAATAAAAGAGACCGCAGTTGAAGATCTGGTGAGTCACAAAACCCTCATCATCCCCGGCCTTGCAGCCAGGCTGAGCGGGGAGACGGAAGAGGCTACCGGCTGGAAGATCCTCGTCGGCCCTAAGGATTCATCGGGGCTGCCGCAATATCTTAAGGAACGCTGGCCTCCCCATCCGGCCTAGCCCGCTCAAAACGATATTCCGTCCGGAAACATTATCATGCCCTGCTACCCGCCATCAGAATTTCCCGATCACCTCCATACCGAGGAAGGGTATGCCTGAGTCCGCCCGCGTACGTTTTCATCCCGTGAACAAACTCGTCACGGTACCCCTGCATACTACCGTCCTCGAAGCTATACGGTGTGCTAAGATACCGTTTGAGAGTATCTGCGGGGGAAAGGGGGAGTGCAACAAGTGCAAAGTTGTCTTCCTTTCCGGCTCCTGCACGGCTGGATCCCCCGCGAGCATCAAGGGACTGACTCCGGATGAAGTTGAGCACAAGTACTGTCGTGCCTGCCAGACCCTTGTTACCGGGAATTGTGAATTCGCAATTCCGGTCGAAAGCCGGATTGATACTCCTCATATCCTCCTGACTCATTATGACCTTCACACCCCTGTTTTTCCCGTGGTAAAGAATTATCTCCTGCTGCCGGCACCGGAAAGCCACGTATCCGTGGTTCACCGGTCCATCCGCCTCGAGGGATATACTGGCACCCGCCCGCACATGACCCGCCAGCAGCATGATGAACTCATTGCTCTTGAAAAAACAGCCACGGTTTCCATCACCACCGCAAACGGCTACCCCGAAGTGATCCGCATCGCGAGCGGCGATGCACGAGACTGTCTGTATGGTGTTGCCCTCGACCTGGGAACAACAACAGTTGTTGGGGTTCTCGTCAACCTCGCGAACGGTAATGTCATTGCCGAAGCATCGGTCATGAACCGCCAGATCACATACGGGGAGGAACTTCTGACCCGGATTGCTTATGCCAAGCTGCCTGCAGGTTTAAAGCACCTCCAGGAGGCTGCTGTTGAGAGTATCAACGAGGTAATCGGAAAACTGACAAAACAGGCACAGGTTCCCTCGTCATCAATCCTCGACCTCTGTATTGCCGGGAATACCGTGATGAGTTATCTCCTGCTCGGGAGGGATACGCGCAAACTCGAACAGCCCAACCCGGATATCTCCCGCGATCCGATCATGGTAAAGGCACAACCACTGCATATCAAAGCAGATCCCGATGCGTATGTGTATTTCCTGCCTGCGGTAAGCCGGTTTGTCGGGGGAGATGCAGTAGGTGATGTTATTGTCAGCGGCATACCGGCAGCGCAGGATCTTTCGCTCATGATCGACCTTGGGACAAACGGGGAGATCGTGCTCGGTAATGCGAGCTGGTTATCATCGGTAACCTGCGCATCCGGCCCGGCCTTCGAGGGTGCTGGTATCTCATCAGGAATGCGGGCCATGCGGGGTGCTATCGACCATGTGAAGATCGATCCCGCCGGTTGTCAGGTCTCCTTCACCACGATACAGGACGAAGCACCCCGCGGGATCTGCGGCTCCGGCATTATCGATGCTGCGGCTGCGATGGTATCGGCCGGCATCCTTGATTTCACCGGGAAACTGGTAGACACAAAACCCGGTGTCCGGATAGGGGATAGCGGACCTGAATTTGTGCTTGTACCCCGTGAAAAAACAGGTACCGCCCGTGACATCTGCATTACCAGCCAGGATATGACCTACCTGATGGACTCAAAAGCTGCGGTATGCGGCGCTGTCGGCGTACTCCTGAAAAAATACCGGGTGGGGGTCCATGATATCCGGCATGTATTCCTTGCCGGAGCCTTCGGGGCATTCTCTGATATGAAAAATGTTGTAACGTTCGGAATCATCCCCGATTTCAGGGAAGCACAATTCCATGGAATCGGGAATGGTTCGCTTGCCGGCGCAATGGCCTGCCTCCTCTCTCAGGAGATGCGCAAAAAAGCACACGATACTAGCCGGCAGATGGTCTATATCGACCTGCTCATTGACACGGATTTCATTGAGGAATACACAGCAGCCCTCCATATCCCGGGAAAAAAGGAATACTTCTCATCGTAAATTATATTCTGAAGATGATCCAAAAAATCCAGAATACCTTGGACACTTTCGAACGCTCTCGGGGCATGTAAGCATGCTCCGCAGTTATGGCATCCCCTCATGTGATAGTATCATATTATTGGTGAGGAGAAATTAAAAAATCGGATACCCAGAGACCATTATATCGCAATGCACCCCGTCTCCCTCGGGAATGCTTCATCCTGAACAGATGACGCGTGGGGAGTTTTACAAAAACTACCTCTTGTCAAATTTCATCAGAGATGAGACAGAAGGCGAGCCATCAGGCTCTTCGACTCTGGCGGCGCAAGATGGGATACAAAACATTATGGATAAATTCGATTTTCAACAGTGAAAAAATCACTCAAAAAGCAATCCAAAGTCCTGCAGTTCTTTAATAAGAGCCGAAAGGATCATTCAAAGAGCCACCCGAGATCCTGGAGCTCTTCGATGTGAGCCAGCTGTTTGTTAATATCGGTTTTTTCCGGGATCTCGATCTTGGCGATAATCTTGTTCGACCCTCCGAACGTATCGAGAGTCGCCCCGAGTGCCACCAGGTCACGGAGGATCTCATCCTGCATTTTCTTCCGATCGCCGTCCCCCAGTTCTGCGACCAGCTGGAATTCGGGGTGCTTGAGGATGGCAGTCTTGTTGATGGTGATACCGTTGTGGCTCTCGACAACCGAATCGAATGCCTCCCGCCTCATCCGCTGGTTTTCCATGTGAGAAGAGATTCGGTACCCGTTCCTGATTGACGTTGCAATTTCGTCGATCTTGCTCACGATCTGATCGACTATTGTATCCAGGGATTCTGTGGCATGCGTGATAGCGAACAGGTGGAAATCGTCCGTATAGATCCACTGAATCTCGGTGGTGTTCGCTTTCTTGTAGATCCGTTCGGTGATCTCCCAGTTCCCTTTTTTCAACGTGATACCGAGGATTTTAAAGTCCGGGTTCTGAATTGCCTGTACCGGATAAATATGGAGGTCATCTATCATTGATGAACTGCTATCGTGATACTCCTGGATAACCAGTTCAAAAAAGCGGGTTTTCGGGTGAGGTGGTTTCAGGACAACGCTGTCGAAGACTTTCCATTTATATTCCATGATCTGCTGGACTTCGATCTCGTCCCCGACATCGATCAGGTAGGAATGATTGATATGACTTTTATCCACCTTCTGGTATTGATGGTAGATGATTGCAGTCATTCGTTAACCCCGGAAGATGTGGACCGGCACATGGATCGCCGTGACAGGATTGTCAGATGCGTATGTTCTACCTGTTTCCTGATTTATCTTTTTATTCGCAATTATATGAGTGCTTTGGTTGATAAAATTCAGATTTCTCTTAATTTTACGTAAAAACCAATCTGGTGCAGGAACCGGAATGCCGGCACGGGTGCCGGAATCCTGTCCTATCCCGGAGAGGATGACCAAAAAGACCGACGGGTATATATCAATGAATAAAAAACCATTATGAACCATAATGGCCGCAGGACATGATCCATGGGATGATGAGTATCAGCGCCGGGGACGGCTCTGGGGCGGCAGCGGCTCCTGCTTTCACCGGCTGCCGACATCATCACGGGTCCTCGAACTCGGCTGTGGGAATGGAAAAACCACGTCTTCACTTGTGCAGGCAGACTGCCGGGTAACGGCAATTGATTCCTCACCGCATGCTGCCTCACTCTGCCGGAATACCTGCACAGACCCGGATCAGGTCGGGATCCTTATAGCAGACAGCAGGAAGACACCCTTCCGCGATGAATCCTTCGATGCCATTATTGTTTCCCATATCACCGGTCATCTTTTCCTTTTTGGGCGCCGGCAACTGGCCGGTGAAGTACAACGGCTCCTCATCCACGGTGGCACAATATACTTCCGTGATTTCTCTGCTGAAGATTTCCGGTATGGCCATGGTGAAGAGACTGAACCGGGCACGTTTACCAGAAAAAACGGTATCGCAACACACTACTTCACGGATGATGAAGTACTGACTCTTTTCTCCGGTCTTGCAGCACAATCCTTTGAACAACACCGGTGGGAGATGCGGGTCAGGGGCTTGGTTTTCCCGAGAGCTGAAATCGTGGCGGAATTTAAAAAACCAGCCTGACCCACTCTGCTGCCATCGCCACAAACCCTTTGATATGGGACGTTCAACCATTTTAGCGAAGTAATGATATGAAAGGGTTTGTCTTCCAGTTCTGTATAACTGTCTGTCTGCTCCTTCTTCTTGTGCCCGGTGCCGAGGCAGCCTGTAACCGCTCGGTACCCCCGGAGTATCCCCTTTTAAC
>Ga0116170_10002152_pt1 | contig 19304 bp, 18 predicted proteins | sample AD_JPNHW1_MetaG_FD_89797 | JGI IMG/M metagenome (GOLD analysis project Ga0116170, IMG submission 89797) | Active sludge microbial communities of municipal wastewater-treating anaerobic digesters from Japan - AD_JPNHW1_MetaG | ecosystem: Engineered > Bioreactor > Anaerobic > Digestate | place...
GATAGCCGGAACCGTTTTGCCGACCGTATTCCGCCGCGGCCTCGATCAGGCGTTTGCCGAGCCCCCTCCCCCGCGCCTCCGGCAGAAGGAAGATCTCGTCGAGCAGCACGAAGGGCCCGCCAAACTCGAGGCTGTAGCAGCGCGTCAGCACCATGTATCCCACGGCGCGCTCCCTGTCGCGAGCGATGAAAACGGAGCCGGTCTGCGGGTGCGACAGCAGGTGGCGGACCAGGCGGCCGCTCGCCTCCGCCTCGAAGGCGAACCCCTCGTGCGCGTAGAAGGCCTTCATGAGGCCGAGAAGCGCCGGCACGTCGCCCTCGCGCAGCCGGCCGATTCCGTCGGCGTGGCCGGCGTCCAGACTCACAGGCTGTTCCTTCGGATTCATCGGGTCGCCAACTTACCACACCGCCGCTCCCGCCGCAAACGATCGTTTGGGATCCGCCGCTCGGGCATCGGCGCGGGGATCGACTCAGGAAGCGACAGCCGGCGATTCTTCGCCACGCTTGTGCGCTTCAACCGGAGGAGTTGATGCCGTCCCGAACCAGCGCGCCCCCGGAAAAAAACGGAAGCCGGGGGAAATCCCCCGGCTTCCGCGCCGATCCGGCAACGCGTTCCCCTACTGGTAGTAGCGGGCGATTTCTTCCTTGGCGATTTTGCACCAGGCGATCGCACGCGAGGGATCGTTGTGGATCGTGTCGTGGTCCTTCATGATGATCTCGAGGTTGCATCCCTTGGCCTTCTCGAGAATGTCGCGGATATCCTTGCGCGCGGCGGATTCGTCGAAGACACTCGTCGACAGGATGCCCGGATTCGGGCGGCAGGAGTAGACGTACTTGTCCTGCAACGCCGCCGCCATCTTCGCGCGGTCGCAGGTCGGCGAGACGCTGACGCGGCGGATGTTCGGCACGTCCTTGAGCAGATGCCAGCGGTCGGAAATGGGCTCGCAGCAGCCATAGCAGACCAGCCCGAAGCGGGCCATCACCGGCTTCTGATACTGCAGGACGAATTCATCAAAAAGCTCGGGGGCAAGCTTCTTGGTGTCTTGGCTCTCGAACAGGGCCCACAGATCCTTGGCGCGCGCCGTTCCCTGATAGTCCTTGGCCGGCAGCTGGGTGGTCCAGCCGAATCCGCCCGAGCCGATGTAGTCCCCCTCGTTGTTGAGACTGTAGAGTCCCGCGTTCTCGAGGAAGGTGATCAAGTCGAGCGTGCCGTCGCGCAGGAAGGCCATCAGGTTGTGAACCCCCTGCGGGTTCTCCTTGATGTCTCTCATGAACTGGTCGAACCCGCGCATCTTGATCAGCTCGCGCGTCAGCCCCAGCGACCAATACCACTGCTGACGCAACTTGACCGGCAGAACCTTGTCGAAAATTTCTCGCGCCAGATGGACGACCTCGGTCGTCGCATCCCGATCCACGGTGATCGTCTGAAACTGAAGTCCGCTCAAATCATTCAGATCCCGCAAGGACGGCTGCGGATGTACCGATGAGGTGTCCGGGCCCCAATACGTCCGCTTATAGATCCAGCCCACCCTGAAACGGCTCTCCACGACCCGGTCGTCGCCCATCTTCTCGCCCCAGAAAATCTCCTTGCGCAAGCGGTGTTCCCAGTGGCGGGCGAGGTCGTGGGTGCACTCAAGCGAAGAATCGGGGATGATTTCCCGCCAGCTGAACTCGGGGTCGCACAGGATCAGCGGTCGCGACGGCTGCAGCGCGTTTTGGCGCGTCCACAGCACCTTCTTTTCGGCCTCGATTTGGCGCGTGGACAGTGTCATGACCCGTTCCCCCAACCGCCGCAGAACATCGCGTTCTGACGGCGTGATGGTGAGGTCCGCGACATGCGTATCCAGCGCCACGTTGCCCGGTTGATCGTAATCATTCATAACCGAACGCTCCCTTCATGTTACACCTTGTTGTAGAAAAGTCCCTCCGGCTGCCCCCAGCCAGAAGGTATGAAAAGCCCGCATACAATACGGTTCCGCTTTCATGTCGCCATTATACAGACGCAAGCCCTTTTTGTCTACGGAACAATGCGCGGCGCAAACCGCCAAAGCCCCCTTTACGCGGGCGCTGAAACGCCTCGCTCTTATACTTTGACGCGGCTGAAGGAATGGATTAAACTGAGGGGCATCAATTCTTGAAACTGCTTCATTTCTGTGTTCCGACGCGCCTTAAAAACGAGATCCCACGCTTCGGAAAGAAACGCTGAAACACGGATGCAGGAGAGGCACGCCATGCCCCACACAATCCTTACTTTCCAACAGGCCGCCCGCCACATCCGCATACCGGAGCGCGAGCTGTTCCATCTGGTACAGCGCCAGGAAATCCCCTTCCTGCGGCGCGGCGACGACATCGTCTTCGAGCATTGCCAACTCGACGAGTGGGCGCAGCGCCGCATCCTCGGCCAGCCCACCCAATCCCTGACCGAACAGCACCGCGAAGCGACCACCGAGCGCACGCGCAAGGCCTCGGACGATGTTCTCGTGGAGCGCCTGTTCCGCCCCGAGTGGATCAACCCCGCCCTCAGCTCGCGCACCAAACCGGGCGTCATCCGCGACATGGTCGACCTCGCCGTCTCGACCGGTCTGCTGTACGACGACGCGGCCCTGTACCGGGAAATCGAGGAGCGCGAAAGCGTCAGCTCCACGGCGATCGGCGGGGGCGCGGCCTTCCTCCACGCGCGGTACCACGACCCTTACCAGTCGTCCGACTCGTTCGTCGTGTTCGGGAAAACCGTCCAGCACATTTTCTTCGGGGCTCAGGACGGCGAGCAGACCGACCTCTTCTTCCTGATCTGCTGCACGGACGACGCCTTGCATCTGCACACGCTGGCGCGGCTCTGCCTGCTGGCGCACGGCACGATGCTGCTCTCCGACCTGCGCGCCGCCACGACGGCAGACGAGATGTACCAGATTCTCCGCCAATCGGAGCGCGACTTGCTGAAGACGCTGTGAGAAGAGGGCGCGGCCTCCCCTCCCCATGCGCGAGAGAGAGGCCCCCTACTTCAGCTCGGCCTCGTACGGGATCGGAACGCCATACTGCGCGTTGACCTTGAGCATCTCGGCCATGAGCTGCTGCTGCGCCTCGCGCGAATACGCTGCGACCAGATGATACATCTTCTGGAACGCCCAGCGCTGTTTCACCGCCGGCGTGCCCAGCTTGGCGTGGCGCGTCATGCTCAGCCGGAAGATCGAGTCGTACCCCTTGTCCCCCGCCAGTCCGCGCACCTGAAAGACCAACTCCTCGGTGGATTCCGGGCACACGCCGCACAGCTCCAGCTGACGGTCCTTGTAAAGGTTTGTGGTGCTCTTGGGATAGACTTCGCTCTTGGACGCGGAATCGAAGACCACGGTGATATCGCCCATCACCGGATTGCGGATCCCCTCGTACACCGGCGCCATGGCGGACGGGATATCCCAGCGGCTGCCGTCCAGCACCACCGAAGCCCCCCGGTTGCAATACGTCAGCATGTCGAGCAGGTAGACGTTGGCCTTGCCCTGCGTGCCGAACATGTAGATCGACATCATGCCGTTGTTGATTTTGGCGAATTCGCCGATGATCTTGGCGCTCTCCGTCATGCCGAACGTCGGCTTGCCGTCCGTCACGACCATGGCGATCATGGGACGCTTCGGGTCGCGGGTCAGCCGCATCAGCGCGCGCAGCGACCCGAACACGTCGGTCTGCCCGAACGAGCGCATGGCCTCGACAAAACCGGTCGCCTTCTGGACATTCTCAGCGGTCGACGGCACCCAGTCCGGGAAGCAGTTCTCGACGTTGTCGCGGAACGCCACCACGTCGAAGCGGTCCCCCGGGTTCAGCGTCTTCAGCGCCGCCGCCATCGCGCGGCGGCAATAGACCATCCGCTCCTCCGACATGGAAGCGGAGACGTCCTGAACGAACACGATGTCCTTGGCGATGACCGGCACGCTCTTGTCCGTCCGCGGCTGAACGCCGATCCGGAAGTAGACGCGCCCGGGCTCTTCGGGGTCGCGATACGTCTCCAGGCCCACGGCCAGCAGATCGTCGATGGGGACGTAGTCGATCGTCTCCTGCAGCGCCGCGATCTGCGCCTGAGCCTCACGCGCCTTGCGCTCCTCCTCGCTCAGCGCGCTGGCCGCCGTCTGCTTGACGGCCTTGTCCATCTGCTTCCGCACCCGCTCTTCCTGCGCCTGCGAGAGCTGCTTGCCGCCCGGCCGCCCGGCCGCCGTGCCGGCGAGGTCGCTCTTCTCCCCCGGCTGCATCGCGAAGCGCGCTTCCGTCGCGCCGGCGGTGACCTTCGCCGGCGTCCCCGGCCCCTCCGCCGAAGGCATCTTGAAGGTCCCCTTGCTGATCTGCGTGTCGAAAACCTCGGCCGAATCGAACGGCTTGGGCATCTCGGGGTCTTTGCCGAAACGGCGCCCCGCGAGGTCGATGGACGGGACGATGTCCGGGGCCTTCGGCACGCGCTCGATCATGGGGATCTCGCGCCGCGGCAAGGCCGCCACATTGTCCTGCACGGTCCTGTCGAAAATCTGCGCGATCTCCTGCCGCGGCATCCACGGCGTCGCGTCGACCGGCTTGGCGACCGCGGCGTTGAGCACCGGCACGCCGGGCGCGAGCGCTTCGCGCGGGACGGGCGGCGGCACCGTCAGCACGGGGCTGGCGCTCTGGCTCAGCTCCTCGACGCGGTCGCCCACCTCGATCGGCCCGCGGCTGGGCATGTCGCGCTCGCCCTTGATCTTCTCCGCGACGCGCATCGGATCGGCGCGCATCGTCTCCACCCGCATCGGCGGCACGCGGTCGCCGTCGAACCACTCGGCGCGCTTCTGCCGCAGGCTCGCCCCAATGCCGCCCAGCGCCCAGTCCGCGAAGAAATACATGAGCACCAGGTGAATCGCCACAGAAAGCAAAACCGCCACGCAGGCCAACATCAAGTGATGCTCGCTCGCTCTCTGATGGTGTCCGAAACCGTACGGTATCATGCGTTGACCTTCCTCCCGCGCGCCTCCGCCTGCGCCTGTCCCTGCTTGGCCTGCGGCGAATCCGGATACCGGGCCTTCAGCTCTTCGCGCATCGTCTGGGCCTCCGCTGCGCGGCCCAGCTTGTCGAGCAGCGTGGCGGCCTTGTGCAGCGCCTCCGGCACCAGCGTGGCGTCGTTGAACAGGATCCCCACGCTCATGTAGTAGCGCAGCGCGGCCTCGGCATCGCCCTTCTGCTCGGCGTTCCGCGCCAGCCCCGCATACGCGTGGGCGCGCAGTCCCAGCAGCTCCGGAGACGAAGCGCGCGAAGCCGCGTCGTTCAGATGCTTGGCGGCCTCGTCGAACTTGCCGGCGTCGGTCAGCAGTTCGCCCAGGCGCAGCGCCGCCTCAGCCCCGTAGGCCGTCGAGGCCCCCGTGTTCAGCGCCTCGGTGAAAGCATGGATGGCGGGGTCGCGCTCGCCCTTGCTGCGGTAGACGCGCCCCAGCACCGTCCACGCGGTCTGCGTCCACCCCTTGTCCGGCTTGAGCGCAATGAGGGCGTTCGCGGCCTTTTCCGCCGCGTCCGGCCGCTTCTGCTCGAGCTGGAACTCCGCCAGCCACGCCAGCCGGTCCGGGCCCAGCTTGTCGGCGATGGGCGCGTCCAAAAGCTTCTGGAACATCTCGGCCGCCTCGTCCTTGCGCCCGACCTGCTGCAGAATCAGCCCCAGCTCCAGCATCGACTCCCGCTCGAGCTCCTTGGACGGCGCCGACGCCAGGCAGGCGCGGAAAAGCTTTTCCGCCTCAACCGGGTCGTCCAATTGCCGGCAAATCGAGCCGCGCCAGTACAGCACCTCGGCCTTGCGCGCGTCTTGAGGGAAGCGGCGCATTCGCTCGTCCAGCGTCGCCCCAGCCGCGCGCGCGTTTTTCGTGCGCAGCTCCTCCATCGCCTTCTGGTAGAGCGTCTCGGCGACCTCTTCGCTGTTGGGGTATTTGGTCAGCATCGCGATCCAGTCCCGCAGCGCCGCATCGCTCTGGCCCAAATGCGAGCGGCAGACGCCCGACGCGTAGAGCGCCTTGGCCGCGAGCGGGTCGTCGGGGAAGCGCTCCGCCACCTGCAGGAACCACGAGGAGGCCGACTCCCACGCCTCCTGCTTCTGCAGCAGCCACCCCAGCCGGTACAGCGCGTCTTTCACGAAGGGGCTCTTGGGGCACTTGTCCACCAGCAGACGGCAGTTCTGCACCGCGACCTCCTGCTGCCGCAGCGCGACCGCCGACTCGGCGTTCATCCAATAGACATCGTCCTCATACGCCTCGGGAGGCGGCTGCATCTGTGCGGAGACGCGCAACACCTCCTCGTACTTGCCGTCGCGGTAAAGCGTCGAGAGCTTCTCGTACCACGCCTGCTTCGCCAGCCGGCCCGACGGGAATTCCGTCAGCTGCTTCGCATACATCGCCACCGCCTCGCCGCGCTGTTCCAGCTGCCGCAGGCAGTTCGCCTTGACGTACAGGATCTCCTCGCGCTCCGGGTGCTGCGCGTTCCCGATGACCAGGTCCAGGACCTCCGAGCCCTCCTTGCAGCGGCCCGCGTAATAGTTCGCCCATCCCGCCGACAGCGCGCTCTCCACCACGTGCGGCGACGCCGGGAACTTGGCCCGCAGCGACTGGAACAGGTTCGCGCTCTCCTCGAAACGCCCGTCGAGCAGCGCCGCCTGCGCCGCGAAATAAGAGGCCTCCTCGACCACCTTCGGGTCTTTGGCCTTGTGCGCAAGGTCGAGGTAGATCCCCAGCGCCCGCCGCCGGTCCTCCGGCTTGCCGCCCTTGGTCAGCAGCCAAGCCGTCCGCAGCCCGGCGTACATGCCGTAATCCGTCTCCGCGAACTCCTTGCCCAGCTGCTCGTAGCGGGCCTGCGCGTCCGCCGGGCGGTTCAGCCGCTCCAGCGTCTCGCCCCAGTGGTACAGCGCCGCCGCGCGCACCTCCGCCGGCACCGCGGGAACAGACAGCTTCTCGAACGACGCGGCGGCGCCCTCCAGGGAACCGCCCCCCGCCTCCATCAGGATCAGCGCGCGCTGCAGCTGCGCGCGGGGGACGTTGGGGCTCGCCGGAAACGACTCCACCAGCCGCTTGTAGGCGGCCTCGGCTTCGGGGTACTTCTTGATCCGGCGATAGCACTCGCCGAGCCGGAACAGCACGTTGTCGAGGCCCTGCACGTCCGGCGTCGCGGCCAGCGTCGCGTACTCGCGCGCCGCCAGCTCGAACATGCTGCGCCGGAACAGGCCGTCCGCAAGCTGGAGGCGGTCGGACAGCTCCACCGGATCGGCCGCGGCCGCGCTCAGCCCGGCCAGCAGCAGCCCCGCGCACAAGCTCTGTAGGAAACGAACCCTCATTTTTTCTCCGCGGCGCCAGCCTTGGCCTTCTCCTCGCTCGTGGCCATCGAGAAGTTCCAGATGTCCGCCTTGCGGCAGGTGTCCACCACCTTGATCAGGTCCTCGTACCGCGTCGCCTTGTCCGCGCGCAGCACCACCGGCTGCCCCGGGAAGTACCGCGCCAGGCGGTCCAGCCGCGTCTTGAGCGCGTCCAGCGTCAAGTCCTGCTGGTTGACCGACACGCGGCCGTCCGACGTGATGTTAATGATGATCTCGCCCGGAAGACGCTCCGGGACCTTGCCGCTCTGGGCCGACGGCAGGCAGATGTTGATCTCGTACTCCCACTGCGAATAGAGCGTGGTCGAAATGAAGAAAAAGAGCATCAGGAAGATGATGTCCATCATGGACGTCATCTGGAAAGTGGGAAGAACGGGCCGGCGGTTCTTGCGGAAGTTCATGCTCTGTCGATCCTGTCGATGTAGGAGGCCTTCGAGCCCATGCCGGCGCCGATGAGCGCCGTCACGATCTCGGCGGAGGCCGTCTCGAGATTCGAGATCTGACGGCTGGCGCGCCGCCGGAACCAAGCGTAGAACGCCATGGCCGGGATCGCCACGATCAGGCCGAAGACCGTCGTCACGATCGCCTGCGAGATGCCGGCCGCGAGCACCACCGGCTTCGCGCCTGCCACGTCGGTCGCGATCGCGCCGAACGCCGTCAGCATGCCCGTCACCGTCCCGAGCAGCCCCAGCAGAGGCGAGATCGTCGAGATGTCCACCAGGAACTCCGTCTGCCCCTGAATGGCATCCGCCTGGCGCGCGCCTTCCGACTCCACCGCGCCGCGCAGCAGCATGACGTCGCACTGGGGCACGTTGCGCAGGCAGTCCAGCCCCGCCAGCACCACCGCCGCCAGCGGGCACGGATGCCGGTCACACAGCCGCCGGGCCTCGTTCAGGTCGTTCGCGCGGATGCGGGCGAGCAGGTCGATGATCAGCTCGTGCGGCGTCACGGCGCTGGGGCGCAGCGCCACCAGGAAATAGAAAACCAGCGCCAGCGCGAAGACGGAGACCGCGGCCAGCACCCACATGATCCAGCCGCCGTACTCCCACGCCTGCTTGAACGACATGCCGCAGGACTTGACCAGGGGTGACGCCGCAACCGCGGTCGCCTCCTGCGCGACCGCACACGTCAGGGACCCCATGCAGGCCAGAATGCCCACAACCGCTTTTTGATGCCTCATGCTCTTCATCCTTTCCTTCCACCGACCATTCACGTAACACAAAAGAATCACGCCACCGGAAACGCCACGCCCAGCAGTTTGCGGAAGGCCGCCCGCGCGTGGCTGCGACGCTCGCGCGCCCACCGGCGGACGTCGCGGATCCGCGTCCCATAGAAGCCGAAATCCAAGCCGGCCGTGCCGCCCTCGTGCGTCTTCGCGGCGATCGCCCCGTCCGGATCCGCCGCCTCGAGCTCATCCAAGTGCGAGCGCACATGCTGGTACGCGTCGCGGAACGGCATGCCCCCGGCGACCAGTTCCAGCGCGCGGTCGGTGGCGAACACGCCGGGCGCGAAGCCCGCACGCAGGCGCTCCGGGCGCACCTTCAGGGAGCGCGTCATCAGCGCCATGATCCGCAGCGAGGAGCGCGTCACCCTCAGCCCCTCCATGTAGAGCTCCTTGGTCTCCTGCAGATCGCGGTTGTAACCGCCCGGCATCGCCTTCAGGATCGTGTTCGCGGCCGTCCCGTAGCCGAGCACCGCCGCCGCCTTGGCCCGGATCAGCTCCAGCACGTCGGGGTTGTACTTCTGCGGCATGATGCTGCTCCCGGTGCACAGCTCCGGCGGCAGCACGAAATAGCCGAACTCCGGCATGGAGAAAAGAATCAGGTCCTCGGCCAGGCGCGAGAGGCTCAGCATGATCTGCCCGCACGCCGCCAGCATCACGGCCTCGTTCTTGCCGCGCGCGTTGCTCGCGTGGAAGACGTTGTGATGCGGGCGCGCGAACCCCAGCAGCCGCGCCGTCAGGCAGCGGTCCACCGGGAGCGGCACGCCATATCCCGCCGCGGACCCCAGCGGGCAACGGTCGTTGTAGATGTAGGCCGCCTCCAGCATCAGCAGATCGTCCAGCAGCATTTCCGCGTAAGCCGTGGCCCACAGCCCCACCGAACTCGGCATCGCGGGCTGCAAGTGCGTGCGCCCCACCATCGGCACCTTCACGTGACGCCGGCCGAACGCCACGAGCCCTTCGGCCAGGGCCGCCACTTCCTCGGCCATCCCCAGCATCTGGTCCTTCGCGTGCAGCCGGATGTCCACCGCCACCTGATCGTTGCGGCTGCGCCCCGTGTGAATCTTGCGCCCCAGATCGCCCAGACGCTCGGTCAGGCGGCGCTCCACCGCCAGGTGCACATCCTGATCCGCTTCGGTGATCGTGAAGTTCCCGGCTTGCGCCTCGCGGATCACGTCGACCAGCGCCGCCACCACGCGGTTGCGTTCTGCTGTTCCCAAAATCGCGGGCTTAACGCGCATTCTGGAAAGCATCGTCACGTGCGCCGCCGTTCCCAGACAATCCCACACGGCCAGATCGAGGTCCAGGACCGGATCCTTGCCGACCGTGAAAGCCAGCACATCCGGATGGATCTTGCCCACGATCGTTTTCTGCCCATCCACCGTCGTCTTCTTCATCGAAACGAAAACCTTTTCCTAGGGTTTCTCGCCCCCGCGAAACCTCGTCACCCGCCCTCGACCGTACGTTGCAAGACCGCGCCGCGCGCGGTCTTCCCCTCAAGTTCTCGGCGCATGCCTTCCGCGTCCATGAGCAAACGCGACAGCTCGCCCTGCGGCGCGCCGCCCGCGAGCGCTTTCAAAAACGCGGCGTAGGCCTCCGAAACAGCAAGAAGCATACCATCGCGCCCGAACGCCGCCATCTGCACCCGGCTGAGTTGCGAAGCCGCACTCCGCCGCACATCCGGATCGCCGGACCGCACCGCGGCCTCCTGGAAAGAGCACCACGTCCGGTTCTGCCCGAGTGTTTTATCAAAAAAAGGGGGATAGAGCAACAGATGGGAACGGAACCGGCGGACGACGCCCGCGGTCGTGAGCCCGGGCTTGCTCACCACGTGCCCCTCCGCCAGCAGGCGGCGGTCCACGCACGCGTCCACCTCAAAAAGGTCGTTCGTGCCCGCGATGAGCGTCCCCGCCGCTTCGGGAGTCCAGTTCGTTCCGTTCGCGGCCCCCCGCAGCACGGTCTCAAAACCCGAGACGCTCTGGCGTTTCTCCAAGAACCAGCTCGCCAGCACAGCCGCCACCGCGGGCTCGCGCGTGGCGGCCAGGCTCTGGAACGCGAGCAGGTCCGACGCGGGCGGCAGGCAGGCCCGCGACCACAGCAGCAGCGTCCGGTCCACATCCGACTGCCGCGTCTCGCGGTCCATGTAGCGCAGCGCGCCATCGATCAGCCACGACGGGAGGTCCCGCATCGTCTCCTCCGTGCCGCCGGCCTCCACCATCCAGCCGCGCAGCAGCGCCACGCAGATCGCCCGCCGGAAGCGCGCGAGGTCGGCAGTCTCCGGATCGGGCAGCTCGATTCGTTCGCGCACCCCGCCCGCGGAATCGCGCAGCCGCGCCGTCAGCACGCGCGTGTCGCCGTCGCTCCGGCTGCCGATCGCGATCTCCAGGGGGCACGACGGCGTGCCCAGCTTCAGTTTAAAGGCGCGCTGCAGTTCCTCGCGCCGCTCGCACACAAAGCTCAGGACCGGCATGCGATAGCCGGCCTTGGACAACGGCGCGTATACCGCCACCGTCCCGTCCTTGGAATACACCGGGGTCGCGGGCGCGCCCGTACGCGGCCCTCCCTGCTGCGCCTGCGCCGCGCACGCCGACACCAGCGCGCACGCCGCGAGCAGGAGCCTCCCGCACCGCACGGCCGCGACTGTTTCGCCTTGGAAAAACATGGCGTTGATTGTCGCAACTTTCCCGCGGCCTTTCAATTCCTAACCTCGTCGACTCGCCCATTCCGTTTCAGCGCCGTTTCCTGTACAATGGCGACGAAAGGAAACCCATCATGCTCAAGACCGGCATTCTCAACCCCGCCGTGCTCAGCCTGCTCAGCCGCGTACGCCACACCAACACGCTCGTGATCGCCGACCGCGGCTTCCCGTTCTGGCCCATGATCGAGACCGTGGACATCTCCCTGGTCGACGACATCCCCACGGTGCTGGACGTGCTGCACGCCATCCGCCCGAACTTCACCATCGGGCACGTCTCCATGGCCGAGGAGTTCCTCAAAAACAACGCCCAGGAGGCCCAGACGCGTTTCAGGTCCGCGCTGGAAGGCATCCACATCGACTTCGAGCCGCACATCCTCTTCAAGAAACGCGTCCCCAGCGCGATCGGTCTGATTCGCACCGGCGACACGATCCAGTACGCCAACATGATTCTCGAGTCCGCCTAGCCGTCCGCCGCCCCCATGTGGATTCCCCTCATCCTGATCTCCGCGCTGCTGCTGGCGCTTTACGACACGGCCAAGAAGCACAGCGTCCGCGACAACGGCGTCATGCCGGTCCTCTTCGCCGCCACGGCCTGCGGCTCGCTGGCCTTCGCGCTGACGCTCGCGGCGACGGGGCACCTGCGGGCATCGCTGGCGATCTCCCGATCCGGCTTCTGGCTCGTCGCGCTCAAATCGCTGATCGTCTCCGCCTCATGGGTTTTCGTCTACTACGCCATGCGCGCGCTGCCGCTTTCGATCGTCGCCCCGATCCGCGCCTCGGCGCCGCTCTGGACCCTTTTCGGCGCGGTCGCGCTCTTCCGCGAAATCCCGACGCCCCTCCAAGCCGCCGGCATGGCCGCGATCATCGCCGGCTACTGGATGTTCTCCGTGGCGGGCAAGGCCGAGGGCATCCACTTCGCCCGGCACATCGGGGTTTTCTACGCGTTCGCCGGCACCCTGCTGGGCGCGGGCTCCGCGCTCTACGACAAGTACCTGCTGCGCTCGTGCGGCCTCGAGCGCAACACCCTGCAGCTCTGGTTCGCCTTCGATCTCGTCGTGATCTTGGGGCTCGGCCTGCTGGGGCAGCGCGCGGCCCGGCTCCAGCGCACGCCTTTCCGCTGGCGCTGGACGATTCCCCTCGTGGGCGTGCTGCTCATGGCCGCCGACTGGTTCTACTTCAGCGCGCTCAGCGAAGAGGGCGTCGCCATTTCCGTGCTCTCGCTGATCCGCCGCTCGAACGTCGTGCTCTCCTTCGCGGCGGGCGTCCTCCTGTTCCACGAGCGCAACGTCCGCAAAAAGGGCATCGCCCTCGTCGCCATCCTCGCCGGCGTCGCCCTGCTCTGCCTGGGCTGACGCCTCGCCTTCGGAAGGGAGGCGCGTCCGGAAGCCGCGGGGCTCCTTTCCGCGCCTTCCCCTCAGCCGTACGCGCCGAACCCGAAGAACCAGTGCTTCTTGGCGAACCGGTAGGCCCAGGAGGTTTCGGGCATCGGCGCGCCGCCGTGATTGTGGCAGCCGAGCACCGGCCGCGCGGCCAGCTCTTCGAAGAACCGCCCGCGCCCGCTGCTGTCGTGCGCGCCGCACCGCCGGGCCAGTTCCGCCAGCTCCGCGGGATGGTCCATCAGCACGCACCCGCGCGTCAGGGCAGGGGCCGCGCCGCGGAAGGCCGCGAGAAAAGGCGAGCGCGTCACCGTCTCGACCACGCCCCCCGCCGCGCCGACCCGGCAGTCGGAGCACTGCACCGGCGGGCACGGCTCGACAGCCCCCCGCGCGCTGATGTGGTGGCTGATCCCCGTCGCCGCGGGACAGAGCGCCCGCCCCTCGTGGTCCCAATACGCGTCGATGATCGCCGCGGACGTGCACCGTTTGCGCTGCTCCAGCAGGAACCGGCGCAAGCCCCGCACCCGCTCGTCGCCGAGTGCCTCGCCGAAACACGGCTCCGGCCCCGACGGCCGGAATATGTAATACCAGACGTAATGCGCGCCGCGCGCGACCATGCCGTCGATGAAGGCGGGCGTGACCACATCGGCATACGTCGACGCCGAGACGCTGGTCGCCACGCCCGCGATGAGCCCGTGCCGACGGCAGCGCGACAGCGCCGCCAGCGCCGTCCCGTACGCCTTCCCGTCGCCGCGCCGGGCCGCATACGATTCGGTCCCGCCCTCGATGCTCAGCAGCGGGGAGACGTTGCCGGCCTTGCGCAGCCGCCGCGCCACCGCGTCGTCAAGCAGCTGGCCGTTGGTGAAGAGCTGGAAATACGAGTCCGCGTGCGCGTCGAAGAAATCCATGAGCCACGGCAGCAGCAGCGGCTCGCCGCCGAGGATGCCGAAGAAGCGGCACCCCTGCGTCCGGCTCTCCGCCACGATCGCATGGAGCAGCTCCGGCGACATGTCCACCGGCTGCCGCACGCCCGTGGCCCAGCACCCCTTGCACACCAGATTGCAGCGCTCGGTCACGCTGACGAACACGAACGGCGGAAACACGTCGCCGCGTTGCTTGCGCCGCTCGAACCGGCGGATCGCCCGCAGGTTGCCGAGCCCCGCGCCCGCCGCGAACTTCCACAGCAGGCGCGGCGGCACACCGAACAACAAACGCGCTGGAAGGGGCATCGCCATGGTTCACAGCACGCCCGAGTAGCGGACGCGGTCCTGTTCGGCCTGCCCGAATTTCGCGGGGTCGATCAGCCGCTTCTTCGCGCGCCGCTCCGCGAGCACCCGCAGCGGATCGTCCCCCAGCGCGGCCGCCAGGCTGTCGCGCGAGCGGCGCGCGGGGTCGGCGATCTCGCCGTTGAGCTCCGCCTCGGCGCAGAACGGGAAAATGAGCGCCGCCTCGGGGCAGAGCCGCGCGCAGGCCGGGCAGCCGGTCTTGCAGTGCAACGGCGCGGTCACCCGCACCTGCTTGTCGGCGCCCCGGCCGTACACCGAAAAAAGGCAATAGTCCAGGCACGTGCCGCAGCCGGAACAGCGCGCCCGGTCGATGACCGGATACCACGGCACCCCGCATTCGCGCGCCAACGCCTCGCGGTCGAACGGCAACGCCACCCACTCGATGCGCCACGCCTGCCACGCGACGCCCGCGAACGACAGGAGCGCCTGCACCGCCCGCGGCCGCGAGCCGCCGACGACGCAGCCGTCCCCGAACCCTGCGGCGGCGATCGCGCCGTCCTGCGGGTGCAGCGCATGCTCGGCCAGATCCGTCAGGCACGAGACCTTCTCGGGAGCCACGCCCGCGTGCGCGGCCAGCGCCGCCCGGCCGTCCGACAGCAGACGGTCGCGGGCCCCCAGCGAGACCAGGATCACCTTTTTCACGCGACACCCCCTTCCGCCGCGGCGCCCGCCCCGCAGCGCCTTAGCGGATCTTCACCAGCACGACGAACAGCAGCGGCGTGAGGAACGACTGGATCAGCACGAAGCGCATCAGCACCTGTGCGTTGCTCCAGTGCATGTTCTTGCGGCAGTGGTCATGCAGCGGGAAGCGGATGCTGTGCAGCAGCTTGACCATCACCCACTGTTTGGACGCGGCCTCCGGCGTGAGCGTGCTCGTCGGGCGCACGTCGAACCCGATGCGCCGCAGCACGCGCAGAAGGACCAGCTTGAACAGGCCCGTGCCGCCGTTGACCAGCACGACCGGCGAGACCACCACGATCAGAAACGGGTTGCCCGCCGCGAGCACCGCCACGCCGACCAGCATGCCCAGCAGGCGCGACCCCGCATCGCCCATCAGAACGCGGCTGGGCTCAGCGTTGTGCCAGAGGTAGCCGGCCAGCGCCCCCGCCATCGTCGCCACCAGGATCGCCCAGCGCGCGCCGTCCGGATTGTGCGGAATGAGCAGATAATCGGCGACCGGCCGATAGCCCACCACGCCGTAGAGCAGGCCCGCCATGGCGAACAGGGAGAGCAGCGTGAGCGAGCCGGCCAGTCCGTCCACGCCGTCCGAGCAGTTGGTGGCGTTCATCGTGAACCACAGCAGCGCGGCCGCGCCCGGGACGTAGAGCCACGGCGAAACCGTCACCGCATGCTTCACGAAGGGCAGCCACAGCTGGGACCCCTGCCCCATATACAGGCAGGCCGCGGCGCCCACGGCCACCACCAGGTCGAGCGCCCCTTTCTTGAACTCGCCCCACGGCAGGCCGCTGCGGTCGTCCAGATAGCCGAAGAACATGCAGAGGTAGAGGCAGGCCACCACGCCGAGCTCCCATATCCCCATCGGCACAAACAGGAAGAGGACCGGCAACAGCAACAGCGCGAACAGCATCCCCGCCCCGGTCGGCTTGCCGGCCGACTTCGCGCCGCCGTCCGCCGCCAGCACTTTGCCGCGGTCGGTCGGCAGCCGGTCCCACAGCCGCGGCAGGAAACTCCAGAGGATCAGGCCGGCGGTCAGCGTGCCCGCCGCCAGCAGCATCAGGTGCGACGAGAAAAGGCGGAAAGGCCCCCAGAACGTTGTCAGATATGGTGCAATCCAGTACAGCATCGTGTCATCCTCGCGTGATGCGCCTAACGGAGCGACCTCAGCTGGCGCGCCATGGCCGCGATATGCGCGGGCGTTGTGCCGCAGCAGCCGCCGATGACCGACGCGCCCGCCTCAACCAGGCGGCCGACCTTCTGCGCCATCTCCTCCGGCGATTCGGGGAAGACCGTCGCGCCGTTGACGAGCTTGGGCATGCCCGCGTTGGGCATCGCAATCAGAGGCGCCTGCGTCACCGCGCGGAGCCGCTTGACGATCGCGATCATGTGGTCCGGCCCCGTGCCGCAGTTCGAGCCGATCATGTGCGCGCCCGCCGCCAGAGCCTGCTCGGCGAACTGCTCCGGGGTCACCCCCATCATCGACGCGTACCCGCCGTCCGGCTGGGGATCGAACGTGAAGCTCGCGAGGCAGGTCAGCCCCGTGTTCTCGCGCACCGCGCGGATCGCCACGCAGCACTCCTCGATCGCCATCATCGTCTCGACGATCACCGTGTCCGCGCCGCCGGCCTCGAAGGCGCGAGCCTGCTCCGCGAAGGCCTCGTAAAAACCGGCTTCGGTCTCGTCGCCGTAAGGCTCCATGAACATGCCGGTCGGGCCCATGCTGGCCATCACGTAGGCGGTGCCGCCGGCGACCTGGCGCGCCAGCGCCGCGCCGGCGCGGTTGATCACCGCCACCTCGTTCGCCAAGCCGTAGTGCGAAAGCTTGTAGCGGTTGCCGCCGAAGGTGTTGGTCTCGACGATCAGGCTCCCCGCGTCGCGGTAGGCCTGGTGGACCGACCGCACGAGGTCGGGCTTGTCCAGGCACCACTTTTCCGGGCACTCGCCGGGCGCCAGCCCCAGCGCGTGAAGCTGCGTGCCCATTCCTCCATCGCAAATCAGAAGTTCTTTTTTCGCCCGATTCTCAAGCCGTTGCATCGTCACCCCTTGTTCCGCTCTCATCAAACGCCGCAGGCCATCCCGTTCCCGAACCCCGACCGGGATTCGGAACGGCGGGAATGATACCAAACCCACCCGCGCCGAATAAAGGCCCAATAAAAAAAGGGTGCCGCACGTTCGTGCGTCACCCTTAAAAAAGAGATCGCCGATCCGGCAATTACTTGCCGAGGACGGCATCCTTGGCGGCTTTCGCCAGACGGAACTTCGCAACCGTCTTCGCCGGAATCTTGATCGCCGCGCCCGTGGCCGGATTGCGGCCCATGCGCGCGGGGCGCTTGACCTTGATCAATTTGCCCAAACCGGGCAGCATGATGCCCTTCGGATCCTTAGCGCCAGCGTAGGCGATGGTGAGAAGCGTCTCATAAACCGTCGCAGCCTGTTTCTTGCTGATCTCAGCAGCCTCGGCAAGGGCGGCCATGATTTCGCTTTTCGTCTTCGGCGTTGCCTTTTTAGCCATAAGTATACTCCTTTTTTTGTAGGGATACTAACCCCACAACAATTCACAACATAGTCGATTTTTCTTAAGAATCAACACCAAAAACAAAAAACGCCAAGATTTTTTCATGCTTCTGGCTTGCGTTTTCAGCGCGATCCGACTTTTTTCCTGCAGTCCGCCCAGAGCATTCCAACTTTTTTTTGCGCGAACTCAACGCCTGGACCGGCCAGGGCGGTTCGGGGAGCCGTCCCGACCTCCGCGGCCACGCTTTTAATCCAACCGCGCTAGTGGCGCGGATGGAATTGCGCATGCGTGCGGGTCACCAGTCCCTCGTCCACGTGCGTATAAATCTGCGTGGTGGCGATGTCCGCGTGCCCCAGCATTTCCTGAATCGCACGGATCTGCGCGCCGTGCGCCAGCAGGTGCGTGGCGAAGCAATGCCGCAGAACATGGGGCGACAGCGAGGCTCCGATCTGCGCGGCGCGCGCGCGTTTCTGCAGCATGACGAAGACGCCCTGCCGCGTGAACGGCGCGCCACGCTGCGTCAAAAAGAGGTGCGGCTCGGCCGCGTCACCGCGCGCGAAACGCGGGCGCGCCTCGGCGAGATAGCGGCGGACCCAGCGCTCCGCGACAGCGCCCAGCGGGATCACCCGCTCCTTGTCCCCCTTGCCCGTGCAGCGCACGAGCCCTTCCTCCAGCCGCACGTCGCCGGCGCGCAGGGCGGTCACCTCCGACACGCGAAGGCCGCACCCGTAGAAAAGCTCAAGCATGCAGCGGTCGCGCACGTCGTAGGCGGTGTCGCCCGACACCGAGTTGATGAGCCGGGCGACCTCCTCCTCGGACAGCGTGCGCGGCAGAACCCTCCCTTTCGCGGGAGCGGCCATCACCGCGGTGACGTTGGTCGGCACGGCCCCTTCCGCGCTCAAGAATGCGAACAGGACCTTGATGGCGATCAGCCGCCGGGCCCGCGTGGTGGCGCGCATTCCCCGCCGGCGCTGTTCCTCGAGGAAAGCCGCGACGTGTTCGCGGGTGACCTCGGGAAAGCTGCGGGCCGCGGCGGTCGTCTCCAGAAACGTCACGAAGGCCGACAGGTCGGACTCGTAGGCGGCGCGGGTGTTTAAGGAAAGGCCGCGCTCATAAGCGATGTGGTCGAGGAACTGTGCGACCTGCCTGCGCATAAGAAGGCCGGCCTATTTCGCCGCGTCCTTGGTGCGGATCGCGGCGATCTCGTTCGCGTCGTAGCCCGCTTCCGCAATGGCAATCTCAATGTTCTTGTGCGCGATCTGCATGGAGTCGTAACGCACCTTGACGGAACGGTTCTGCACGTCGTAGGTCGTCTTCTCTTTGTCGACCCCGCCGAGCGTCGCCAAGGCCGCGCGGACCTTCTGCACATCCGTCTCGCTGGCCATGGCGGGGACTTTGACCGTCATGTCGCGGACATCGGAAACGCGGCAGCCCGTCACCAGAACGCCGACAATCGCAAACAGCAAAAATAGATGTTTCATGCGGCTATGATAACGGAACCGGCACGCGGCCCGCAAACGGAAACTTCGCCGGTCGCCCCTTGCCGGAAGCCGCGGCACGCGCTACACTGTCCCCATGTTTCCCATGAGAACCGCTTCCCGTTTTTCCAGGCTCCTCAGGCTGTCCGTCACGGCGTTCGCCGTGGTCAGCCTTTGCGGTTGCCTTTCCGCCGGCTTCAAGCCTATCCGAAAAAGCCGCTTCATCGACATGGATGCCGAGATCCTGGTGGCGGAATACGGGAAGGAGAAGCGCACGGAGACCTTGCCCAACGGGCTCGTCTGCACGTTTGACGGCAAGGTGCGGCTGCACCTTCCGGACGAAAAGACGGTCACGCTCTATCAGGCGCTCGCGACAAGCGGCGTGCGCTACGTCTCAAAAGACAAGCGGTACGAGTTCCACGAGAAAGGCCCCTACTGCATTCTGAGCCACGACGGGGTCACGATCTTCGAAGGCGTCTATTGCCGCAAATGAGCCGGCTTGCTGGCCGCGACCAGCCAGTGCGGCATGGGCGGCGGCACGGGGCGCGTCGAGCATCCTTGAAAGCCGGCCTCCCTCAGCCAGCCGTACAGCTCCTCGTCTGAAAAGACCCAGCCGTCGCGCGTGGTCAGCGCCATGTTGACCGCGAACAGCGCCGAAAAGGCGGGCCGCGTGTGCGTCGCGTCGGTCATCATGTCCA
>Ga0116170_10002153_pt1 | contig 19300 bp, 16 predicted proteins | sample AD_JPNHW1_MetaG_FD_89797 | JGI IMG/M metagenome (GOLD analysis project Ga0116170, IMG submission 89797) | Active sludge microbial communities of municipal wastewater-treating anaerobic digesters from Japan - AD_JPNHW1_MetaG | ecosystem: Engineered > Bioreactor > Anaerobic > Digestate | place...
ACCAGGTTAGCGGACTTCCAAAGCCAGCCAGCCTGACCACCAATGAAATCGTGGAAGCCATGCAAGCGCCGCTGGAGGAAATTGCCACAACCGCCAAACGCGTGCTGGAGAAAACCCCGCCCGAATTGATTTCCGATATCATCGACCGCGGGGTTGCTTTGTGCGGCGGGACCGCGCTGATGAAAGGGTTGGACAAATACCTCACTGTTGCCCTGGGCATTCCCGCATACATCGTGGATAACCCGGTCACCTGCACAGTGGAGGGAACCGCCAAAGCCTTCGGAGTGCTCGACTTGATACTCCGCAGCCAACAAAACTGAGCCTGCCGTGGAAGCCTCACAAGCCCCCGAACTACAACCAGATGCCGTTTTCACGGACAAAAAGAAGCGCCGCATCCGCGCATGGCGTTTTGTTTTCAGCCTGCTGCTGCTTGCCGGTCTGTGCGCCTCAGGATATCTTGCCTGGCAGTGGTTTGCGCCGCGCGCCGCCAGGTATGGGCTATCCATCCTGTGGATCAATGGAAAGCTCATCCTGATCTTGCTGCCGGTAGTGTTGGTCTTGCTGTTCTGGCTGCTTTTCGCCAATTTGCCGCGCAAGAAAACGATAATTTCCTTATCAGAAGATGGAATCCGCAAAAAGAACGGAAGACGGGACCTGAAGCTGCGCTGGGACTCTTTGGAAACGCTGCGGTTCAAGTTTTCCCGGGCTTTCTTCCTGGGAATTCCAGGCAGCCGGCGTGAACGCGTGGAGTTAACGGACGCAGTCGGGAACAAATTGTGCTTCGACGCGCGCATGGACCGCTTTGAGGAGCTTGTCAATCGGATACGCGAGCGCTCTTTTCCGGCGTTATACCAACTTTCTCAGGAACGGCTTTCCCGCGCGGGTAAGCTTGCATTCGGGAAGCAGGTGAGCCTTTCACCGGACAGCTTGCAAATACGAAAAACCTCCCTGCCCCTTACTCAGATAAAATCGGCAGCGATCGAAAAGGGCTGTCTGCGAATCAAAACAATAAACAACAGAAAAAAACGCATCCGGGTGGATAAACTGGATAATCCGGATGTCCTGCTGCACTTATTGGGGAAATCAACCTAATCTTCCGCTTCCAGATAAAAAGTCAGTGTCTGCAATTTGACCACCGGGTCAATATTGATGACATGCACGCTCTCGGGCACTTTCAACACCAGCGGCGCGTAATTCAAGATTGCCCGAATACCGCCGGAAACCAGCTGGTCTGTTACTTGCTGCGCGCATCCCGCCGGGACTGTGAGCACAGCAACCTGAATATTAAGGCGCTTCAGGTCATCCGCCAGGTTGCGCACGTCGTTGATCTGCATTCCGCTTTGCGTGCTGCCAATTAAGTCAGGGTTGTTGTCACACGCCAGCACGATTTCAAAACCCCTGCGGGCGAAACCCTGGTATCTCAACAGCGCCTGACCAAGGTTCCCGACGCCCACGATCACCACGGGCCAAATCTGGTTGAGATGCAAAATCGCGCGCAGATTCTCGATCAGGCTGATGACATGATAACCGCTGCCTTGCTTGCCAAAACCGCCGAAATACGAGAGGTCTTTACGAATTTGGGCTGCGGAAACATCCACCATACGCCCAAGCTCCGCAGAAGACACCACGCCCCGGCCTTCCCTCAGCAGGTGGTTCAGCGCCTGCAGATAAACTGGAAGCCGCTCGACTACAATGTCGGGTATTTTTGCTTTCTCCATCCGTCCTGACCTTTGCTTTCTCTCGTCCAGCCGACAAGTAAGAAAAAAGATGTTATCATCACACAAGATAGGTATATTATATTAGGTTATGAATCCAATTTGCGTTTAATATTTCCAGCATTGTGAAAATGTCCACAATTACTACCAGTTGAAGGAGTTGACAGGATGAAAGCAGCCAGAACCATTCTCTACATCGTCGCGGGGATACTGATCGTGTTGTCGTTCCTGTTCATTCTCGGCGCGTTCAGCCCATCCGGAAGCACAAGCTGGCTGACGGTCGGGCTTATTGGCCTGGCGATTGCGTTCGTATTCATCATTATCGGCGCGCGCATCGGCGCGAAAGCAGCCGGCACGACGCAGAACATCTCCGTAAACGTGGATTTGCCCGGCAATGTAAAGATGGACGCCATCAAATGCCAGTCCTGCGGCTCACCACTGGCAGCCGACGATATCAAAATGATTCAGGGCGCGCCGGTTGTAACCTGCCACAGCTGCGGAACTACCTACCAATTGACGGAAGAACCAAAGTGGTAAAAAGTATGAAAAAACTAAACACAGTCTTTCTTCTCCTGGTGCTTTTGGCTGCCTTTATGTTTCCGGCAGCGGTTTCCGCACAAACTTACCGCTTTACGGTAAGCGAGTATGAAGTGGAAGCCTACCTGGAACAAGACGGCAGCCTGACCTTGCGGTACCTGATGGTTTTTGAGAACGATCCTTCCGCGGATCCCATTGATTTCATCGACCTTGGTTTGCCGCTTGCTCAATACGATCTTCATAACATCACGGGCACAATCAATGGAGAAACCATCCCCAGGATTGGCGATTCGGCCTACGTAAACGGGGCGGAACTCGCACTGCAAGACCTCGCTATTCAGCCGGGCGAGACAGGCACAGTCATCGCCACTGTAACAGGCATCACCGGTGTGCTCTTCCCCTACGACCAGGGCGACCGCGAAAACTACATCAATTTCCAGTTCTCCCCCAACACATTTGACGCGGAGTTCGACCGTTCTACCGCGACCAAGTATCGCATGACTATCGTTCTCCCGCCCGGCGTTGGCATCGATGCCGGCGTGTATTACCGTCCTTCCGGTTGGCCGGGGAGCGATACCCCCGAAGCCTCCACGACCCAGGATGGACGCGTATACTACTCCTGGTACACCGAAAACGCGAATCTTCACAGCAATTATTACTTCGGCACTGCCTTTCCTGCCTCTGCTGTCCCAACTGGGGCAGTCAGCAGCAAAGAAGAATATACCCAGCAGGGAGGGGAAACATCATCGGGTTCCGGAGGTTTTTCCATTGACCCGGGCACGATATTCTGCTGCGGCGGCAGTCTGATTTTTGGCGCGTTTGTCGTCCTCGGAATCATCAAAGGCTCCAAGGCGGAAAGCAAACGCAAGATGGCGTATATGTCCCCCAAGATTTCTATCGAAGGGCAGGGTGTTAAGCGCGGATTGACCGCGGTGGAAGCCGGCATCCTCATGGAAGAACCGCTCGACAAAATCCTGACCATGATCATGTTCGGACTGCTGAAGAAAGAAGCCATCACCATCACCCAAAAAGACCCGCTTACCATCAAGCCGAGCGAACCGCTGCCCGACGGCCTGTATGACTATGAAAAAGGCTTCATTCAGGCGTTCCTGAAGGAGAAACCGTCGGAGAGAAAACAAGCCCTGCAAACCATGATCATTGACCTGGTAAACAGCGTCACCGCGAAAATGAAAGGTTTCAGCAAGGCGGAAACAGTTGCTTACTACAAAGATATCATCGCCCGCGCCTGGAAAGCCGTTCAGGACGCGAACACGCCTGAGATTAAGAGCGCTCAATACGACCACACGCTGGAATGGACGATGCTCGATAAAGACTTCAACACGAAAACCGAAGAAACCTTCTCCGGTGGTCCGGTCATCGTACCGATGTGGTGGCCGCGTTACAACCCCGGTTGGCAGCCCTCCGCGCAGACCAGCGGCGGCGGCGGACTTAACCTACCCGCCAGCGCTGGTACCGGCGCCCCATCCGGCGGAGGCAGCAAACCCTCCCTCTCCCTGCCGAATATCCCCGGCTCTGATTTTGCCGCTTCAATGATAAACGGCGCTTCCAGCCTGGCTGCCGGAGCAATTGGCGACCTGACCGGTTTTACCGGCGCGATTACCAACAAAACCAACCCGATCCCGACCACCAGCTACAAAAGCGGCAGCGGCGGTTTTCGTGGAGGCGGCGGCGGCGGGCACTCCTGTGCGTGCGCTTGTGCTTGCGCCGGCTGCGCCTGCGCTTGCGCTGGGGGCGGGCGCTGACACTGAAAAGGCATATGGCACATACACTTCTCCCCAAAAAACCGCTCCCACCTGCGGCTCCCGGTTTGTACCAGTTCGATATCGCGGATGACGATTCGAAATCCCGGGTGCATATCCGCCTGGACGAAGACGGCAGCGGTCTGCTGGTTGTGAACGCCAGCCGGGTCGTACACCTGAACCCGACCGCGGTTCAGATGGCATACTATCATCTCAGTAAAGCCGGAGAGAAAGATGCAGTCAGCGCGCTCAGCAAGCTTTACAAAGCGCCGAAAAACAGGATTTCTGAGGATTATGCCAGGATTTCCAATCAGGTGGACGCTCTGTTGGATGAACAAAGCGGTTTATGCCCGGTATGCGATTTGGGTCTGGAGAAGCACATGCCTTTTTCGGTTGCGCTGTCCGCGCCATACCGCATGGACCTGGCACTAACCTACCGCTGCAACAACAGCTGCGCCCACTGTTACAACGCCCGCCCGCGCAGCTACCCGGAACTGGATACCAGGACCTGGAAGGAAATATTGGACCGCGTCTGGGAACTGCGCATTCCGCATGTGGTTTTCACCGGCGGCGAGCCCACGCTGCGGGAAGACCTGGTCGAACTCGTCGCCTACGCGCAGGAACTCGGGCTGGTGACAGGTCTGAACACCAACGCCAGGCGCCTCGCCGATGAGCAGCTTATGCAGGATTTGGTTGCCGCAGGGTTGGACCACGTGCAAATAACCGTTGAATCCCACAACCCTGCGGTGCATAACGCCATGGTACGGGCAGCCGGGGCATGGGATGAAACCGTCGCCGGCCTGCGCAATGCGGTCCACTCCGGCATCTACCTGATGACCAATACCACGCTCTTGCGCAATAACACATCGGATCTCGAGGAGATCCTCAACTTTTTGGCCGATGAAAAAGTACCGACCGTCGGCTTGAACGCGCTGATTTACTCCGGACACGGCGCGACGGTCAACACCGGCCTGGCGGAGGTGGAATTGCCGCCCTTGTTGGAGCTGGCCACACGGCTTACCCGCCAGCATGACCAGCGCTTGATTTGGTACACCCCGACCCAGTACTGCCACTTCAATCCCATCCTGCTCAGCCTGGGGATCAAAGGCTGCACGGCCGCGCTCTACAACATGTGCGTGGAACCGGACGGACAGGTCATCCCGTGCCAGTCCTACTACGAAGCGCTCGGGCATATCCTGGATGACGACTGGGACAGGATCTGGAATCATCCGCTCTCGCGCGAATTACGGGAGCGAAAAAATATTCCCGAGGGCTGCCAGCAATGCGACTTTTTGGTGGAATGCGGCGGCGGCTGCCCCCTGGCGCGCGCGCATCAATCCGTTCAAGCGATCACAGCAGACATCTTTTAGTGGAGGCCCAATGATTGACTTCATCAAGCGCTTATTCTCCAAAGAACCCGCACACCTTCCCCTGGAACCCGGCTTCCACGCATACCACAGCCCCAAGGACGACCCGCAACCTTACCGCTTGCACCTGAGAATCGACCCGGACGGTGAAGGGGGCCTAATTGTGAACGCGTCCTCCGTGCTGCACCTGAACCAGACAGCAGCCGAATTCGCGTATTACCTCATCAAGGGCAAACAGGATGCGGAAATTACCCGGCTGGTCTCCGAACGTTTTTCCGCCCCGATCGAAACCATCGCCGCAGATGTGGTCTCTTTCCATCAGCAGCTGCTCTCGTTCATCCGGAAGACAGACCAGGAGCCCATTACCAGCTTTGGCTTTGAACCGCATACCCAATTAAAAGACATCTCCGCACCATACCGACTGGACTGCTGCCTGACAAAATCCTGTGAGACGCCTTCCGAGCCCGCGCTTCTGAGCGACGAATTGGACAGCTCGGCATGGAAAAAGATGATCCGCAAAGCCTTTGAGGCTGGCATTCCGCACCTGATTTTCTGGGGCGGCGAGCCTACTTTGCGCGCTGACCTGCCTGAATTGCTGGCTTACTGCGAGGAGCTGGGGCTGGTAACCGGGCTGGTGAGCCGCGGAAGCAAGCTGAACGATGCCGCGTATGTTCAATCATTGATTGACAGCGGGCTTGACCATCTTTTCGTTCCTTTCCAGCCCGGCGACGACTCTCTGCTCTCAGCCCTGCGGCAAATCCTCCCGCTGGACCTGTACACCTGCGTCGGTCTGCTGCTTCATGCGGATACTGAAAGCCGCCAGACGATTGAAGAGCTCAGAGTCCTGGGCGTGAACGCCTTTGCGCTTATCCCACTGAGCACAGACGCGGCTCCGGCAATCGATCGAGCGGAAGAGGCTGTGCTGGAAAGCGGACTTCCGATGATCAACGACCTGCCTCTGCCTTTGGACCTGCGCGCTGCGCTCCCTGAGCAAAACTTCACGGCTGCGCCTGACCCGGAAGCGGAATTTGTTACGCTGGAACTTGCCCCGAATGGCGACCTGCGGACGCTGCCCATGTATCACAAATACCTCGGAAACCTGCTGACCGATAGTTGGCGCGACCTCTGGCAGCAGCGCTACCAGGCATAACATGAATATTCACACCTGGCACTCCCGCTATGTTCTGCAAGCACTTTGGACGGCAAAACTGCGCCAGTTCCTGCTGAACAAGGTTAACGCCCGACCCGGGGAGCAGATCCTGGAGGTTGGCAGTGGTACGGGCGCCTTGTTCCCGGATTTTGAGAACCGCGGATTGCGCGTGGTCGGTCTGGATTACAAACCCAAACGATGCCAGTATTCGCTTGCGTATAACAGTCAGCGCACGGTCATCTGCGGGAACGCCTACGCCATCCCAGCCGCTGACCAAAGCTTTGACCTGTGCGTATGTCATTACTTGCTGCTCTGGTTGAAGGAACCGGAGCGCGCGCTGGCTGAGATGGCGCGAGTCACCAGGCGCGGCAGACATGTCATCGCTTTCGCGGAGCCGGACTACCAATCCCGTATCGATTACCCGGAAGTTTTCCAGAAAATTGGCGAAGTGCAGAACCGCAGCCTGGAATTTCAGGGTGTGGACCTGAGCATCGGCCGACGCATGGGGGCGATGTTCCGCGGTCTGGGTCTGCAAAATGTAAACGTGGGGCTGCTGGCGGGCGAGTGGAAAGAGCCCGATCCGCAGGTCTTTGAAGCGGAATGGGATATCATCGCTTACGATTTAGGCGGGCTGGCGCCAGTGGATGAAATTTTGGCTTTTAAGGCCAAAGCGCGCGAAACCTGGCTGAGCGGCCAGGCAACCGTCTTTATCCCCACGTTCTATGCGTATGGGATGGTGTAAACAGCACCTGATTTAATAATACAGCTTGCAGGAGAAGGCGCATGAAAAAGACAAAACTGGGTTTGCTGCTTGTATCTCTTGTTTTGCTCTTTTCAGCGCCTCTCAGCTCAGCCGCGGGTCAAACCCAGACCTGCCCCACTAATTCCAGCGTGGCGGAAATTCTCAATCAAGTGGACAGCGCGTATATCACCAAATGGATCCGAGACTTCAGCGGCGAAGATTTTGTCGCAATCGGAGGCGCCCAACGCAGAATACTTACCCGTCAGTCTCTGCAATTGTTCAATTTCAATGCCAACGCCCTGGCTTATCCCTACCTTGGCGAGTTGCTGCGGAGCTTCGGATACGAAGACGGCACGTCCCTGGCTGATCACCTCTACACGCCAACCTTGAAGTTAACCTCTGAGGGAATACCCAGCCAGATATTCGATGAGCGCGGCAGACCGATAGTACTGATTCCAGAGCTGATGGATGAACAGGCGCAGGCTGCCAGCTGGAAAAACAAGATAGTCATCCTCCCGGGGCACGGCGCGCATGCCGATGAGCTGGTGCTCATGACCGCCCATATGGACAGCACTTCGGGTTCGGCCTCTACGAACGCGCCGGGGGCTGAGGACAATGCCAGCGGTATCGCCGCGCTGATGGAAGCCGCCCGCCTGTTCCGTTTTTACAGGTTCGACCGGACCATCAAAATCATCTTCTTCAGTGGCGAGGAACAGGGTTTGCTGGGCAGTGAAGCCTATGTGGATGACTTCCCTGCGGAAATGGACAACATTATCGGGGTCGTGAACCTGGACATGTTTGGCTATGATGCCGATAACGACCGCTGTTTCGAACTGCACGTGGGGACGCGGGCGGACTCGAACCAGGTCGGAACCTGTTTTACTGATGTAATTGATAACTACGCGTTGGACCTGAGCTACGATTATGTCACCAGCGGAGCTATCCCCTATTCTGACCATGCTTCCTTCTGGTACGCGCAGGTTGGGGCAATTGAGGTGCTGGAAAATTCCTTCTATCACAGCCAGGGCGGCTGCGGCGGCATCGTGGATGAAAACAGGTACTACCACACCGTCAATGACAGAATCACCCACATGAATATGCCTGTGACCCTCGCCATCGCGCAAGGCGGTATCGGGACGACTGCCAGCCTGGCTGGGACGCTGGGCAGGTGCTTCGCGGCGGACCCCGTGGTTTCTGCTGTTCCACAGGCTGAGTCGGTCCTGCTGAGCTGGGACCCGATTGAGGGAGCGGATGTTTACCGGGTGTATCGCGGCACCGCTGGTTGCGACGGCAGCTTCAACCTGATTGCCGAAACTGCCGATCCTGTATATGAAGACCGCGCAATCAGTTTCGGGACGGAGTATGTTTACCAGGTCCAGGCAGCTGAGGAGGGCGCGGTGTGCTTTTCGCAGCTTTCCAACTGCGCCGCGACCAACGTGCCCTAACCGCCGGAGCAGGTTTATTACTACCTGCCGTTCTTAATTACCGCCGAGTAAGCAGAGAAATGACCGATCTGCTGAAAATACCAGAAGGTCTTCTTTATTTTCGCCAGCCTTCTATTGCTCTCGCCGGTCTCCAGACCGAGCGAGGGGCTTGACCGCAGATCTCCAATCAATATACCAACCGGACGTAGGGGCGAAGCATCCAGAATCACGCAATCCATAACGCGAAGTTGGCGGCTTAAAAACGCAAGCCGACCTGTTCCACGCTGGTCAGGAGACCAGCGCGATCGGGGATTTTTCCATGCTCTCGAACATGGTTGCGATATGGAGACCAAAAGGTCAGATGCCTTACATGGTCTCCGGACCATGCAAGAACAGGCACGGCAAAGAACCAATAAAAAGACCCTTTGGATTTCTCCAAAAGGTCTTCACTCTGTCGGGGCGCCGGGATTCGAACCCGGGACCTCTTGCACCCCATGCAAGCACGCTAGCCGGACTGCGCTACGCCCCGAACAACAGGCGTTGATTATACTCAAGCCCCGCGGAAAGTGCAAGCTTTTTTTACCCCCGCTTTTTTTACCCCCGGCTTTCCCCCTTTTCCCCGCGCTCCCCTGCAGTATTTATTTCTCACCCGGGCTTTCCTTTGTTTTTCTACTGCTCCCCAGAAAGCTTTTCTTTCTCTGCCTTGCTCAGGCTGGCGTACACCAGATCGTAGCTGTCATTGATCATCTCCATCAGCACGGAATCCGGCAGCGAGCCGTCGCATACCACGGTATTCCAATGCTTATGGTTCATATGGTAGCCGGGCGTGACCGCCGGGAAGTAACTGCGCCATTTCAAGGCTTTTTCCGGGTCGCACTTCAGGTTGATGGTCACCGGGTCGTCCTGCCAGCTCATCAGGACGAAAATTTTTTTTCCAACCCGAAAGCACAGTGTGTCAAAATCAAAAGGCATATCGCGGGTGCAGCCACGCTTGGTTTCGATAAACGCGCACAATCCTTCGTAAGTTTGCAGCATTTCCTCATTCCTTCAGCTCGTACGGGATTAGCAGGTCCTCTTCGACATCCAGGACCGCAAAACTGTGCGGCTTCAGCCAGTCCCCCAACGCGCCAGGGTTAATCAAGCGCGTGCGCCCAACCCACCGGTCCTCGAACAGGTGCGAATGTCCTCGCAGGATATAATCATAATCCCCGCTCGCGAGCACGCGATTAAGCGGTTCCGCGAAGTTCCCGTGAATGACGAAAAAGCGTTTGCCGTCCAGCGTGAACTCCAGGGCTCTATCTGCCCGGCTTTCGGGGTTCATCTGCTGCAGGCTGAGCGCGATCGCGCCGCTGGCGATATCGCCGTTGCCAAAGGCGTAAAAAACCTGAAAATCCCGTAAATGTCGGCACAGCGCAAAATCCGTAAGGTCGCCGCAGTGTACGAGCCGCGTGATGCCCTGGCCGCGCAGGATTTCAAGCGCCCTGATCAGCCAGGACTCCTTATTATGCGTATCGCTCATGATGCCGATTTTCACTTCTAACTCCCTGATTCATCCGGTAATTTATCCACCACAATTGTATCTATTGATTCTCATATGGTAAAATCGAATTGCATTAATACAGGACGATCAGGCGGAGCTGGCATTATGGCAACATCCCTCGAACAAGGCATTGAAGCGGCAAAATCCGGGCAAATGGAACAAGCCCTGGCACACCTGAAGGATGCCATTGTGGAAGAACCGACCAACGCGGATGTGTGGGTTTGGCTGGCTGCCATCATCGAAGACGAGACCAAACAGGAGATTTTTCTCAAAAAAGCGCTCGAACTGGACCCCTCCAACCGTCCTGCGCAGCGCGGGTTGGCGTTCATCGAACGCAAAAAGCATATCCCCCCCAAACCCGGCGAGAAACTTTCCGATTACACCCGTCCGATTGGCATCTTCAAAGCCGTTCCCGCCCAAATCCAGGTGGAACCGGAGCCTGAACCCGCACCTGCGGCCGAACCGCAAATTGAGTTGCCCGCGCCCGCCGCTGAAGAAGCGCCTGCCCCGGCGCCAGCTGCGGTGGAACCGCCCAAAAAACAGACAGCCCAAAAACCGCCCAAGACCAAGGTCTGGTTGGATGTATTGATGTACGGCGTGACGCTGATGGTATTCATTGTCATCGGCATTCTGATTGGCACCACGCTCTTGAACGTAAATATCCCCTTTCTGACGGAACCCACGCCGGTCCTGGACCTGCTGCCGGAAAACGAAGGCGTTTTCCTGCTCGAAAACGGGCAGTACACCGAGATGGCGCTGAACCTGAACGTCCCGAAGGACGAAACAGGCATTCCGGTGACCATGCAAGCCCTGCCGGAATTGGTGGTAAACAACCAGGTCATCAGTCTGGAACGCGTGCAGCTGCTGGACGAAGCCGGCTTGCCCGTGGCCTTTACCACCCGGCCTGTGAAAGATAATATCCACCTGCTAACCCCCCAGGAAGCCCTGGCACCCGGGAGATACTGCATTGTTTTTACCCTGAATGTTGACCGCAACGAAGCCCTGTATTGGTGCTTGCGCGTGGAGTAAAGAACGCTTTGCCCTTACAACGACATACCTATCCCCCGGAGGCTGATTTCAATGACAGTTGAATCCTTGGGATTCAAAATCCCATCTGCCCACTTCGATGATTCCAGGCACGGCACAATCATCGCCAAAGACATCCTGGCCGAGCGTATTACCCGCTACGAAGTTTACGCGCCGCTGATAGCTCAAAAAGCCAGGCCGGGTCAATTCGTAATCCTACGGCTGACAGACACCGGTGAGCGCATTCCGCTCACAATCGTAGAGCACGACGCGCAGCGCGGCAGCATCACGCTGATTGTGCAGGCTGTCGGCAAAAGCACGGAGTATCTCGAGAGCTTGCAGGTTGGCGAACAAATCCTGGATGTGCTTGGTCCTCTGGGCAACCCCTCGGAAATTAAGAATTTCGATCGTGTTGTCGTGGTCGGCGGCGGCGTCGGCACGGCGGTAGCCTACCCGGTCGCGAAGGCGCTTAAAGAAGCCGGCAATCACGTTACCGCAATTGTCGGAGCGCGCAGCAAGGACCTGATTATCCTGCAGAAAGAGCTGGAACAGGTGGCGGACGAGCTGTATATCACCACGGACGACGGCTCCTACGGCTTCCACGGTTTCGTAACCGACCAACTGCAGCAGCTGTTGGCTGGCGGAAAAACTTACCAGTACGCGCTGGCGGTTGGTCCGCTGCCAATGATGCGCGCCATTTCCGAGCTCACCCGGCCGTACGGCATCCCCACTACCGTCAGCCTGAACCCCATCATGGTGGACGGAACAGGCATGTGCGGCGGCTGCCGCGTGCTGGTGGGGAATAAGGTGCGTTTCACCTGCGTGGAAGGGCCGGAATTCGACGGCCACCTGGTGGACTTCGACTCGCTGAGCAAGCGCAACCGCGCCTACAACCACCTTGAGGAGTGCCGCCTGGACGAGCCGCTTACAAAGCTGGAAAGCGCTGTGGAAGAAGGCAAAAGCGCGCCGCGAGCCAGGCAGGCCATGCCCGAACTGCCGGTAAGCGAGCGCATCCGGGATTTCGAGGAGGTTGCCCTCGGGTTTACTGACGCGCTCGCGCTCAAGGAAGCCGCCCGCTGTCTGCAATGCAAGAACCCTAAATGCGTGGCTGGATGCCCGGTCTCCGTCCAAATCCCGCAATTCATCAAGCTAATCCTTTCCGGCGAAGTGTCCGCAGCAGCGCTGCTCATCAAACAGGACAACTCCCTGCCTGGGGTGTGCGGGCGTGTATGTCCGCAGACGGAACAGTGCGAAGGCGCCTGCATTCTGAACAAAAAAGGCGTACCGGTGGCGATTGGTGCGCTGGAACGCTATGTCACCGATTACCTCGACGCGCATCCGGTCCAAAAAGCGCCGCTGGATTTGAAACCAAGCGGGCACAAAGTCGCGTTGGTCGGCAGTGGACCGGCATGCCTGAGCTGCGCGGGGGACTTAATCAAGGCCGGCCACGATGTAACTGTCTTCGAAGCCTTCCACGATTTTGGCGGAGTCCTGCGCTACGGCATCCCCGAATTCCGCCTGCCCAAGGTTATTGTCACGAAAGAAGTGCAGCAGCTTTCGGACCTGGGCGTGAAATTTGTTCCGGACGTGCTGATTGGCGCTACCAAAACCGTCCAGGATTTGATGCAGATAGACGGCTACGAGGCGGTGTTTATCGGCACCGGCGCGGGACTGCCCAACTTCCTGAATATTCCCGGCGAGAGCCTGGTGGGGATTTACTCCGCCAATGAATTCCTGACCCGCGTAAACCTGATGAAAGCCTACCTCTTCCCGCGGGTGGACACACCCATTCTCAACTTGCAAGGAAAACGCGTGGCTGTCATCGGCGGCGGGAATACCGCTTTGGATTCCGCCCGGGTTGCCCTGCGGCTTGGCGCTGAAGAGGTTTCCATTGTTTACAGGCGCAGCGAAACCGAAATGCCAGGGCGCTTTGAGGAAATCCAGCACGCGAAGGCCGAAGGCGTGCGCTTCGAATTTCTGCGTAATCCGCTCGAGTTCCTGGGCAACCCGGACGGCTGGCTGATCGGGATGAAACTCATCCGGATGGAACTTGGCGAGCCAGATTCCAGCGGCAGAAGGCGTCCGATAGCGGTTGCGGGCTCAGAATACGAAGTGCCGGTGGATGTTGCGGTGGTAGCCATCGGAAACGGCTCCAACCCGATCATCCAGCGCACCACTCCAGGTCTCGAATTCAACCGCTGGGGCAATATTATCGCTGACCCTGACAGCATGGAGACTTCCATCCCGGGTGTGTATGCCGGCGGAGATATTGTTACCGGCGGCGCAACGGTAATTCTGGCGATGGGAGCCGGCCGTAAGGCTGCCGCAGCCATAAACCGCTTTCTGGCCGAAAAAGCCGCCCAAAAAAGCAGTTGATATGCCAAAAATCGTATGTTTAGGCGCAGGTAGTTTTTCGTTTGGATTAAGCACCCTTTTAACCCTGTTGCAAAGCCCGGTGCTGCGCGGAAGTGAAATCGCGCTGGTGGATATCAACGCGGAATCCCTCGACCTGACAGCCCGTCTGGCCGGCTGGTTAAATGAAAGTTGGGATTGCGGCAAGAGGATCAGCGCGCATTCCAACCACAAAGACGCCCTCCCCGGCGCGGATTATGTCATCAGCGCGATCGAAGTGCAGCCGCGCGAAAGATTGTGGCGGCAGGACTTCGAGCTGACCCTGAAGTATGGGCTGCGCCAACCATACGGCGAAAACGGCGGACCCGGGGGATTCGCGCATGCCGCCCGCAACGTTAATACTGTGCTGGAAATCGCCCGGGACATGGAACAAGCTTGCCCGGATGCCTGGCTGATAAACTTCACCAACCCCATGCATCGGCTCTGCTACCTGGTAAACCAGTACTCACGCGTGAAGGTGGTTGGCTTATGCCACCAGCTTGCGGCGGGTTACGCCATGGCAGCCAAAGCCTTGTCTGAGCATTATGGCTTCCAGGGCGCGCAAGACTTCGTAAGCACGCATGCCGACCCCGGCAACCATAAGCCCATGGCGAACATGGCAGCCCAGGGCATGGAGCGCTTCAAAATCACGGCTGCCGGCCTGAACCATTTCACCTGGATGCTCGCCCTGCAGGACCGGAAAACTGGCGAGAACCTCTACCCGCTTTTCCGACGGGAATGGCAGAAGCTCCCGAACAACTTTGAGCCGCTGACCAGGGAAATATTCGATATTTTCAAGGTATTTCCGATTCCGGGCGATGAGCACCTGGATGAGTATCTGCCCTGGCTGACGAACGCCGGGCAAAAAGCCTGGGAACGTTACGACTTGTCTTTGTATGATTGGACCCTGTATGAGAACCTGCGCAAGGAGCAGTGGAAGCAGGTTTCTGAGTGGATTTCGAGCAAGGAACAAAACGAAAGTCTGCAGAACCCCGTCAGTGAAGGAGCTGTGGAACTCATCGAAAGTTTGTCAACAGGCCGGCTGCTTTCCTGGGAAGCGCTCAATCTTCCCAACCGCGGCCTGATTGACGGACTGCCGCACAGCGCGATTGTGGAAGTTCCCGGAACGGTGTCGCGCGGCGGGATTACCGGTCAGGCTGTTGGCGAGCTTCCGCGTGGAATTACCGAGCTGCTGCACCGCGAGCTGAGCGCAAGCCAACTGTGCATCGACGCAGTCGTGCACGGGGATAAAGAACTCGCGCTGCAAAGTTTGCTGCTGGACCCGGTCGTGGACGATATCAGCAGCGCCCGCCTGATTTTGGCTGATATTCTGGAGACCAACAAAGCCTGGCTGCCCCAATTTTTTGATTAGCTGCGCGGAAAGAATCAGGATACTTACCCAGAGGCAAAAGGTCAGAATTGACGCCGCGCCTTTGTTGTAGTATAAAAACAAATTGTTACGGTATATTCAGATGCCTGCATAACAATTTCATTTGAAGGACCGGAAACACATGTTTACAGTTTTTTTCAATCACGGAGGATTAGAGAATTATGGCAGAACGGGAAATTGGTAAGGTTAAGTGGTTTGACGGCGGTAAAGGCTATGGTTTTATCGCGCGCAATAACGGCGAAAAAGACGTTTTTGTTCACTACAGCGCCATTATCGGTGATGGGTACAAAACCCTCAAAGAAAACGACACTGTCGAATTCAGCGTGGTCCAGGGGTCGAAAGGTCCCCAGGCTCAGGATGTGAAAATCGTCTCTGAGTAATTGATAAAAGAATCGAAGACCGGTCTGGTTATGCAGACCGGTTTTTTTGTTTAATTCCGGGTCAAACTGCGATAGGCAAAACGCCCCTGTCCCGAACGGTCCAGGCCGTAGCGCGCAATCTGGTCCGCTTCAAAATCGGACCAATTGCCGAGGAAAAGCCTGGGTTTCCCCTCATGCCCCAGCGCCAGGATGTGCGTCGCAATCCGGTCCAGGAACCAGCGGTCGTGGCTGACAACCACCGCGCAGCCGGCAAAATTCTCAAGCGCTTCTTCCAGCGCCCGCAAAGTGTTTACATCCAGGTCATTGGTGGGTTCGTCCAGCAGCAGGACGTTCGCGCCGACGGTCAGCGTGCGGGCAAGGAAAACCCGGTTGCGCTCCCCGCCAGAAAGATTTTTGACCGGCTTCTGCTGGTCAGAGCCGGTAAAGTTGAACGAAGCGCAGTAAGCCCGTCCGTTAACATTCATATCGCCCAACTGCAGGTTATCCGCCCCGCCGGTGATTGCCTGGAATACGGTCAGGTCGCCGTCAAGCGTGCGCGATTGGTCGGCGTAGGCCAGCTTGACGGTCTCGCCCAGGCGAATTGTGCCTGAATCCGGCGCCACCACACCGGCAATCATTTTAATCAGGGTGGACTTTCCGGCTCCGTTGGGGCCGATGACCCCCACAATAGAACCTGGCGGTACGCTGATGCTTAATTCCTCGATAAGCTGTCGGCCGCCGAAGCCTTTGCTGACGCCCTCCACTTCGATGACCACATTGCCCAGGCGCGGCCCGGAGGGAATATAGATTTCCAAATCCTTACGCTCTTTTTCATATTCCTGGGAGAGCAATTTTTCGTAGGCGGTTACACGCGCCTGCCCCTTGGATTGGCGCGCCTTTGGAGACATATGAATCCACTCCAACTCGCGCTGTAAGGTGCGCTGTCGCTTGGATTCCGTCTTTTCTTCTACGCGCAAGCGTTCCTCTTTTTGGGCCAACCAACTCGAATAGTTGCCTTTCCAGGGAATGCCGTAACCCCGGTCCAATTCCAGAATCCAACCTGCCACGTTATCGAGAAAATACCGGTCATGTGTCACGGCGATGACGGTGCCCTTGTAATTCTGCAGGTGGTGTTCCAGCCAGGCTACGGATTCGGCATCCAGATGGTTGGTCGGCTCATCCAGCAGCAGAATGTCCGGCTCGGTCAAGAGCAGGCGGGTCAGCGCCACGCGCCGTTTTTCGCCTCCGGAAAGTACCCTGACAGGCGTATCCCCGGGCGGGCAGTTCAGCGCTCCCATCGCCAGCTTCAGATTGCTCTCGAGGTTCCAGGCATCCACGTGCTCCAGCGCGTCCGTCAGGCGCGACTGTTCGGCGATGAGCTTGTCAAAGTCGGCGTCAGGCTCAGAAAAGCCCTCGTTCACCCGGTCATATTCCGCCAGCAGGTCAACAATCGGCTGCACGCCTTCGCGAATCACTTCCAGGACAGTCTTGGACTCGTCCAGCTGCGGCTCCTGCTCCAGCATGCCCACGCTGTATCCCTTGGAAATGGCGATTTCGCCGAGATAATCCAGGTCCTTGCCCGCCATGATGCGCAGCAGCGTGGATTTACCCGAGCCGTTCAGGCCCAGAACGCCAATTTTCGCGCCGTAATAGAACCCGAGCGAGATATCCCGCAAAACCTGCTTGTTGGGCGGATAAATCCGGCCCACACGGACCATGGAATAAATGACCTGGGTATCAGAAGGCATATGTGCTCCTTAATGCTATTTTTCCTGGCAGTGTTGGTACAAAACCGGAGAAATTTTTCTCATGGCTTGCGCTCGTAAAGAATCCAGTCCCCCAGGCTCTCCCCTGCCTGGAAATTCTGCGCGACTTCCGGGCTGCCTGCGCCGGACGCGCGCACCAGCAGATATTGCACGCCGCGCTCGCCCAACCAGGCTTTATCCGCCGCCAGGCTGACGGGGTAAACATTCACCACCCGGCGCGAAAAATCCGCGCCAAACAGCCCGTACTCCTGATAATCGTTCGCCTCAGCGGCCACACCGACCACTGCCCCGGAGGGTATTTGCTCCGCCAGGTAGAGCATCTCCTTGGAGGAATAGGATTGACGCGTCAGTCTATCGATGCGGTTCATGTTCCAGACGGCTGCGCCTCCGACAATTTGCTTTGCAGGGTTGACCAAAATGACCATCGCCGAGCTGAACAACGCCGTAAACACCAAAATCCACTGCACCCACACGCGCGGGCGCTTGCCCTCGAACCACATTGGCAGCAACGCAGCTGCCAGCGCCACGGCCGGCATAAAATACCTGCCGTCAAAAGGCGTCCAACCCGGCCGGATGAGGCTGCAGGTGACCAGGGCGGTCAGGTAAAACACGAATGGGAATGCCCGCAGCGCTTCTTTTTTCCGCACAGCCTGAACAACGCTGACAAGGCTGGTAGGGATAATTAACAGGAAACCCACGAGTCCAAACCAGGCCTCATCCTCCTGGAGTTGGTACTTTCTATCCCAGCTGAAAACATGCGCGTCCAGTGTGGCAATATCGCCTTCCAGGTTCAGGCCCAAAGGCGCAGTCAGTATACGGGCAGCCGCAGATTTCGCAGCAGTCAGCCGGGTCTGAATCGAGCCCGGCAGCCAGGAAAGGTCCGCCAATTGATAGGTCCAGCGTGTGCTGGTGAGCACGATATACTTTGCCCGCGGCATTTCTGCTTCCACAGCCGTACTGGTCATCTCGGCTGCGTCCGGACCCACCGGCGAGCCAAAGTGAATCTGATTGCTGATGTAAATCGGCGAGCTGAACAAGCCAAAAGCCAGCAGTGCCGCGCAAACCCACCCAAGCGCCTGTTTAAGTGAATAGCGGTAACTCCAGAATCCAGCCAGCGCGAGTACAGCGAAGCCAGGCAGGTACGCAGCAATCGAGAAATTGGTCCCCAGCACCAGCCCAAGCGCCAAACTGGATAGCAGCAGGGCGCTGATTTGTTTTTCTTTTCCCCAGCGGTGAAAGAAGTAAATCAGGGATACAAACAGCCAGGTACTGATCAGGTCATGCCGGACAGACGTGAGATGCAGCTGAACTACGGGGAAAGTGAGCCAGAAGAGCCCGGCAAAAGCCGAGCCGCGCCGGGAATAGCCGAACTCTCGCGCGAAGGCATAGACCAATAAACTGGTCAGCACGCCGGCAAGGAAAGGAATATACGCCATGAAGTGGTCTGTCCCGCTCAGGAGCAAGGTCCACAGGTAAGTCAGCTGGGCATTGACCGGAAAGGTGAGCTGCCAGATGAAGGGCGTTTCCCACGGGAAATAAGTGCCCTGCTGCATCCAGCGTACGATGCGGGCGACGTGGAAAGAAAGCGCGTCGTTGTTATTTGGTGGAACGACGTAGATAAGCACCAACGAAAGCAGCAGCACCCCCACCACCAAAAGCAAGAGCACTTTCAGCGCGGCGTTTCCCCGCAGCTTGAACCGGGCTAACAGCTGCCCGGGTTTCAGGTCAGCCGGATAGAGCGCGGGTTTGCCTTTCAGGAACCATAAAGCAGCGCTGATTACGAGAAGCACGCATTGCAGCAGGAGGATTAGAGCAGCGGAATCCAAGCCGTGCAGCAGGTTAGCGACCTGAAAAACAAGCACAATGGACGCAAAGCTGAGCAGGCCCCAGGCCAACGGAAACTCCAAAGCTCGCCTTAAGCGCAGCAGCGCCGTAAGAAAAAGCGTACTAAAGACCAACATGAGGATTGACAGCAAGAAAATCAAGGCAGAGCTCCCCTATTAGTTTACCCCAAGCGCTTAGGCTTGGGTATTCCATAACGACCTCTTACAGTTAGAAAATATTGCTTTTTTTGTTTCCAGGATATTGCCCCTATAATAAAGGCAGATTGGTCAACGTCCAAGGAGGCTACAT
>Ga0116170_10002154_pt1 | contig 19298 bp, 9 predicted proteins | sample AD_JPNHW1_MetaG_FD_89797 | JGI IMG/M metagenome (GOLD analysis project Ga0116170, IMG submission 89797) | Active sludge microbial communities of municipal wastewater-treating anaerobic digesters from Japan - AD_JPNHW1_MetaG | ecosystem: Engineered > Bioreactor > Anaerobic > Digestate | place...
AGGATCGAAGCCGAATCGGCCGCCGGCCATTCCGCGATCTTCACCCCACCGGGGCTCCAGATCTCCAGGTGATCATCCATCCCGATGGCAAGGTTTCCGTCGTCCATGTGAACCATGCAGGATGCCGATCCGGCGATGGAAAACCGGTTCAGTAACCGCCCGTCGCCCGACAGGAGTTCAACTCTGCCCTGCCCGCCGACAAAGACCTTCCCTGCGCCGGCAAAAGCGATGCAGCGCGCCCCCGGTACCTGCGGTTTCAGCGGGGTCAGTTCGCGGTAAGCAGTCAGGGAATCGGATGCACGGATCGTATCCATCCGGTAATCGTAGGGGTTTTTCACCGTTTCCGGCGCGGGAACGAAAAGGTCATAGAGGATCCAGGCAACCCCGGCCAGGAGGAGCAGTATGGCAAAAAGAAGGAGCGATCTTTTTTTCATTTTTTCCGGATATCAATGCATACCATCTCTTTTGAATCACGCGCCAGGAGGTATCCTGATGCCATGGCAAGGGGCCCCCAGGCATCCTGTCCCGACAAGATTTTCTTGCGGTCCATCACCTGAAAAGAGTTTCCCGAAACCCGGGCAATGAATAATTCGCCATCGTCGTTGAGGATAAAGAACTTGTCGTCGGCCACCAGGTAGGGTCCCAGTCCGAACCGCTCATCCTTTCCGCTGCTCACGGTGAATTTCGTTGCGTCGGCCGGGGTGACCCCGATAAACCGGTTCCGGGCGCCCCCGGCATCCTTGGGCAGGATGGCATACACCCTGCCTTTGTAAAACACCGGCGTTTGTTGCTCCGAGGCGATGCCCTCCTGCGGCCGGAATTGTTGAACGATGCGGGCCTCCCACCGGTTGCCGACACCCTTCACTTCGATGAGCGCCGTACCTGCCCCATAGCCGGCCGTGAGGAGGATCCGCCCCCCGTCAAGCGCTACGGGCGACGGCGCCACCACGGCAGGGGCGAAACCGGCCAGTTCCCAAAGGATCTTGCCGGTGCCGGACCCCGAGGCCGCCACCCCGCAAATCCCGCCAATGGCGAAATAGATGTACATCCATTGCCCCCCGATCCGGGCTTTCATCACCGATGAATGCGACATTTTCCATTGTTTTGGATTCGGGGTTTCCCAGGCCGGTTTTCCTGTACGGCAATCGATCCCGGCCAACAGGGCCTTACCGCCTGGTGCCACGACCAGGGTATCGCCGTCGAGCAGGGGGCATTGTCCCGTGTACCAGAAAGGCACCTCGGTACCGTACTGTTTCACCAGGTCGAGTCCCCATTTCAGGTCGCCGGTAGTGCGGTCGACGCACATCACCTGGCATTTGGGTCCGATGGTGACGGCATAGCGATCGTTTACTGCCGGGATGGTCCTCGAAAGTCCGTGGTTCCGTTTCAGATGGACATGATATTCCCGTCGCCAAAGTTCCCGGCCCGTCAGCAGCGAGAAGCATCGCAGGGCGTCGGTGCGTTCCTTTTCGTCATAGTCGAGCAGATAAACCCGGCCCTTGTAAACTGCCGGCGCCGCGTGACCCTCGCCAAGCTGGATCCGCCAGCGGGTCCTCCCCGGCAGGTCGTCCAGCTTCTCAGCCAGGGGCATCGTCTCTTTGCTGACATTGTCGAGGTCGCTCCCGCGAAATCGGGGCCAGCCGATACCCGCCATATCCTCTGTGGCCGCAAAAGAAGTGAACTTCTCCCCGATCTTCACCTCCGCCTGCTCCCCGGTGCCGGCCTTGCCCTGCTGATCCATCCCCGGCACCGAAGCCTTCAGGTCCGCCGACGGGTCATGGAAGATCCACCAGGCCGTCACGACGACCCCCATGAGCACCAGCAGAACAGTCACGGCCGAAAACAGGTTCTTCTTCAGCATTTCATTTCAAAGTAAACGAATACCGGCTTCCCGGGAAAATTTCTTTGCTGATCCTCTGCCTTCCCTCGGTGACCCGGCCGATCCGGCCGAAGAAATTCACTTGCGGGAAATATCATAGGCCATCAGCACATCGCCGTGACGGATCAGCAGCTTCCCGTGGCTGATGACGGGGTGGGCCCAGAAGGGACCTTTGCCGGAAGGAACGACGAAACTGCCGGTCACTTCGAATCTGGCCGGGTCGGCTTTGACCAGCCCCATGTGGCCGTTCTTCTCGTCGAGGATATACAGCATACCCCCTGCGGCGATCATCGCCCCTTTGGTGAACCACTTCTCTTCATACAAAGTCTTTCCGGTAGCCCAGTCAAGACAGCACCAGTTGCCCCGGCTGTTGTCGAGCCAGTTCGATCCATAAATGCAGTTCCCGATTTTAACCACTCCTCCATGATGGCAGTCCAGGACCGTATCGGCCCAGACCCGGGTGATGGAATCGCCGCCGGCCGAAAGCCGGAACATCAATCCCCCGTGATCATATCCGCCTGTTATATAGATCATTTCCTGGTCGTAAAGCGGCGTAATGGTGTTGGTCCTGGGCGCGCCGGGCCATATGTTCAACCCTGGAAGGGGATGATACGAGGCAAAATCGAATTTCCACAGGATCCGTCCATCCGCGGCATCCACGCCAAAAAACCATCTTTCGGTGAGAGTCGCGATGATATCCCGGTTTCCCGTCCTGATGAGCCTCGGGGAGACATAGGCGGTGGTATCGTTGATCGAAGCCGAGGTCCAGATCGTTTTTCCGGTGGTCTTGTCAAGAGCAACCATGGTGGTGCTGGGTCCGGCCGGGGTGTAAATCAGGGTGTTACCGAAAACCAGCGGCGATTCACATACGCCCCAGGTCCCAGACACCCCGCCGAATTTCCCGATACCATCAACCTTCCATACGATGCTCCCGGTGGCCGGGTCGAGGCAGGCCACCGTTCCCTTCCCGCTGATGGCATACACCCGCTCACCGTCGTAGGTGGGAGTGGTGCGGGTTTCCGGGAAAGGTCCGTCGAACGCCGGTCCGAAAGGGGTTTGCCAGCGTATCTTGCCTTCGGCCGTCAGCGCGGTCATCACGTCCTGATCGCCCTTCTTTCCGGTCACGAACAGGTAATCGCCATCGCCGGAAACCGACGAGTATCCGGTGCCGATGCCTTCTGCCTGCCAGAGCAGGGCGGGCCCTTCCGAAGGCCACGACTCCGCCAGGTTCTCACCCGGGTAAATGCCGTCACGGGCCGGTCCGCGCCATTGGGCAGTCACCTGCGATCCGGCCGGCAAGGTCAGGATCAACAACCACAAGATCAGTACTTTTCTCATGCAGAACGATTATTTGGAAATTGCATAAACCATCAGGGAGGTTCCGTGCCGGATGTATAGCCGCCCCCCGGCGATCACCGGATGCGCCCAGTGCTGGTCGCTGCCGTAAGGCACCTTGAATCCGCCCAACCGTGTAAAACCATTGTCGCCGGGCGCCGCCAGCACCATTTCTCCTTTGTCGCTGTAACAATAAAGAAGTCCGTCAGCACTGATAATCGTGCCTTTTCCAGTGATCTTTTCCGAACCAAGCTCCCGGCCTGTTTTCCAGTCGAGGCAATACCATCCCTTCCCGGAATCGTCGCTGCCGTAAAGCCGGCCGTTCAGCAACACGAACCCGCCCATCCGGTTGTCCATCGAGGCATTTCGCCAGAGCTCCTTCACGGAACTTCCGTCGAGCGAAAGCTGCAGCATGATGCCTCCGCGTCCGTATCCCGACGATACGAACAGCATCCCGTCGTGGTACAGCGGGGTGTTGGCGTGCACCGAGTAGGTATTGGTTTGCCCGACGTTCCACAAGAGGGCTCCATTGCCTGCATCGATGCCCAGGATGTGATTTTCGGTTTGGGTCACGAGCAGGGTCCTGCCCGGCAGGCGGATGAGTGCCGGGGAACCGTAGGCGCTGGCCTCCCCAAGGCCCGGGCAGCTCCAGATGAGCTTTCCCGTATTCCGGTCGAGGGCGACGACGTTGTTTTTACCGCCGCCGACTGTAACGAACAGGTGGTTACCGTCAAAGGCCAGGTTTTCCGTGTATCCCCACTTGATATTCACCCCTCCCAGGTCCTTTACCAGGTCATTACTCCACAGGGAAGTCCCGTCGGATGCCTTCAGACAAACCAGCTTTCCCATCCCGCTGAGCAGGTAAATCCTCCCGTCGAGCACCAGCGGCGTGCTCCTCACCCCCGGCCAGCTTTCCATCCATTCATCTCCGTAAGGCACCTGCCAGAGGAGCTTCCCGTCAAGCGTAAAACAGAAGATCTGCCCGATCCCGTTCTTCACGCCTGCTGCAAAAATCCGGTCGGTCGTGACCGCGGCGGAGGCATGCCCGGGACCCAGTTCGTCATAATGCCACAGCAGGGCCGGGCCCGCTTCCGGCCAGGTCCTGAGCAGTCCGGTCGCCGGATAGATGCCGTTGCGCGACGGACCCCGCCATTGAGATGCCTCCTGGGCATAGAGAAAGTTCAGGCACAGGAGGAAGATCCCACCTGCCAGGATAAGTCTCTTCATAGGTAGTTTTATTGATGTTTCAAAAGTAGGAAAAATGATGATGTAACGGTCCGTCGCCAAAACCGGAAAACGGACGATCACCGGCTGTTCATCAAGAAAAAACCTCCATACACCGAAAGGATATCCGGATTCTCAACCGGTATCGTAATTTCGGAATGTTTTTCATCGCTGCAGGACGTGGAGACGCCAATTCCCCTCCTCCGTACTTTTTCTCATACAGTGCGCCTCCGCGTCTGCGCAGTTTTTACACCCCGACGTATGAAGCTGAATTTCTCACACCTGCTACTGATTATCCTGTTTTGTTATTCCTCTGTCGGATCGGGCCAGGAGGTCCTCCAGTGGCGAGGACCCGACCGGACCGGTGTATACCGCGAACAGGGTTTGCTGAAAACCTGGCCTGCCGAAGGGCCTCAACTGCTGTGGGAATTCGACGGACTGGGAAATGGTTATGGAAGTCCTGCCATTACAAAGAACACCATTTTCATCAACGGGGAGGTGGATACCATCAGTTATCTGTTCGCGCTTGATCTCTCCGGGAAATTTCTCTGGAAATCGAAGATCGGCCGGGAATGGACCCAGAGTTACCCCGGCTCGCGAAGCACCCCCACGGTGGTGGATGACCTGGTGTACGTGACAGCGGGGATGGGACAGGTTGCCTGCCTGGAGGCTACCACCGGGAAAGAACGGTGGTCATTCAACCTGGTCACCGATTTCCATGGATCCTTTCCCCGGTTCGGTTTCTCCGAATCACTGCTGGTCGACGGGAATACGGTGTTCTGCTCCCCGGGCAGCCCCGATACGAACGTGGTAGCGCTCGATCGCTTCACGGGTAAGATCCGCTGGATTTGCAAAGGGGCCGGAGAAGCGACGTCCTATTGCTCACCCATGCTGATCCGGCTGCCGTCCAGGACCATTCTCGTCACTTTTTCGATCACCAACCTGATGGGGATCGATGCGGAAACCGGAACCCTGTTATGGTCGTACAAACAGGACGGCCCCGATGTCGATTGCCAGGCCAACACGCCCCTTTACGAAGACGGTTTTATTTACGGCGTGGCAGGAAACGGGAATGGAGCATTCAAGCTGAAATTGTCGGCCGACGGCAAACAGATCACGGAGGTATGGCGCAACGGCCGGTGCGACGGTCTGATGGGCGGATTCATCAAGGTCGGTGGATATCTCTATACTTCCAGTTACGAAAGGCGCCAGTTCTGTTCACTTGACCTGGCCGGCGGAACCCTCGCCGATTCACTGAAATTTGATCGCGGCAATGTCATTTCGGCTGACGGAATGCTCTATTTTTACAACGAAAAAGGCCAGGTGGGACTCTTCCGGCCGGCGGGTCCCAAAATGGAACAGGCGGGGTTGTTTAAGATTACCCGCGGCACGAAAGCGCATTATTCCCACCCGGTGATCTGCAACGGGATCCTGTACATCCGGCACGGAAAATCCCTGCTGGCTTACCGGATCAAAGAATAATACGGAAATCAGGATCAACACCCATATCCATGATAAAACCGATCCTTCCCCTCATGCTCCTCCTGGCAGCCGGTCTGCCGGGAACAGCCCAGGATGCCGCCACCGGCGAGATCATCAAAAAACACCTCGAAGCCTCCGGGGCCGCCGCCCTGCAGAAAGTCAACACGATCGTGATGACCGGCAGCATTCAGCAGCAGGACCTGATGCCCGTGAAGATCATCCGCATGCGACCCGACCGGTACCTGATGCAGTTCGACGTTGCGGATATCACCGCCTTCCAGGGATACGACGGGCAGACTGCATGGTGGACGCTGCCCTGGACGGGCAACGCCAAACCCCAGCGGATGCCTGATGACCGGCTATCCGACCTGAAAACAAAAGCCGACTTCGACGGTTTGCTCTTCGATTGGAAGGCCAAGGGGCACCAGATCGAATCCACCGGCCGCGATACTGTTGGCAACGTCGTGGCTTACCGGCTGAAGATCACGAAAAACGACGGCAAGACCGAATACGTTTCCATCGACCCCACCCGTTACCTGCTTCTGAAACGGACTTATTTCCGTGTGATCCGAGGGAAAGAGGTGGCGTTCGACCTTTATTACCGCGACTATCGCCCGGTGGAGGGGATCCCGTTCGCCTTCACCGTAGAGACACAGGTCGGCGGTCAGCTCTATAATACCCTCCTGTTCGACACCATCGAACTGAATACGCCGGTGGAAGCGGACAGGTTCCACATGCCTCAGAAATAGTGAGTCGTGACTGGAAATAAAATCCCCTCTCCCGGGGGAGAGGGGATTTAGGGGTGAGGTTATTCCCTGACCACCTTCACCGTCTCACTCCGGGACGCGGAAACCACCTTCAACAGGTAGATCCCGGGCGGCTGGTTGCCGAGGTCCAGCACCGTTTCCGATCCGGAATCCCTGGTAATCCGCAGGATCCTGTTCCCGGTAATGCCGTAAACTTCGATCCAAACGAATTCTGTCACACCCTTCGGTTCCATCCGCAGATGCAGCAGGCCCGTCGTGGGATTCGGGTAGGCAACGCAAGGGTTCTTTCCCGTAACCGTAACAAACGGGTTTCCCTCCGGCTGCTGCTTCTCATTCGATACCAATTGGGCGCTCTTGGTGCCGCAGTACGATCCGTTTGTGGTGATCCGCGCCCGGAAATAACTGCCCGTAATCGCCCGGGTGCCGTATAAAAGGCTTACCGATTGACCCGCGACGAGGTTGGCGGTGGCCCCGCTCTGTACGGTGAAGACATTCCCGTTCCCCCCGACCGTGATTTTCTGGGTCGCAGGGTAGCAGTTGGACTGGCCCGGGAATATCGTCGTACCTCCCATTCCCATCGTAGTGGGAAGACCGGGGCTGGAACAATAGGGACCCGTTCGGTTGATGTACGCATGCAGATACCCGTTGTACTTGACTTTCGTCCCCGGAAGAAGCGAAATCTTCATCCCGGCCATCAGCGTGGCGGAGGCTCCCGGTTCAACGATGAAAATGGCTCCACCTCCCGCCACCGTCAGGGTCTGCGTGGCAAAATAGCATTCCGACTGGCCCTCCGCGATATCCCGGTTCTGCACGCCGACGGTCATCGGAAACGTGGAGACCACCGTAACCGGCAAAGGACGCGACCAGGCCCCGTCACCGCAATAGTTCGTCGCCTTCACCTGGAAACTTCCGGATGAAGCCGTAGCGGCATAGTCCGCCAGGATGCTGTTCGTGTTGGATCCGGAAGCGATGGAGGCCCCGGTCGGCAGGGTCCAGGTGTACCCGGTGGCAAGCGGTACGGCCGGCACCGAATAGGCAACACTGGTTTGCGACTGAAAAACGGTGGTGATCCCGGAGATCGTCCCGGCAGGCCCCGGCACCGCGCTGACCGAAACATTCTTCACAGTCGCCGTGGCAGCCATGCAGCCGTTGGCATTCGCATAATTGACACTCACCCACTGACTTCCCTGCACATTCCAGCTTACGGTGATCATACGGGTATTTCCCCCGGCGGTAATACTTCCGCCCGGAGAAATGGCCCAGGTGTACCCCGTCATCCCTGCTTCGGTCGTGTAAGTCACGCCGGTGGTGCCTTCACAGGAGGTGGCCGTTCCCGTGATGGTCGGCGCAGGTAGCGGGAAGGAGCCGACGTTCATGGTGATGGTATTGGACGTGACCGGCGACCCGGTGACACAGGGATCGGAAGTCGTCATCACACAGGTGATCACGTTCCCGTTAGCCAGCGTATTGGTCGTGTAAGTCTGGTTGGTGGCTCCTGTGATGTTGCCGGAGTTGAGTTTCCACTGGAAGGAGGGGATGCCGCCGTTCACCGGTGTCGCCGTAAAGGTGACCGACATGCCGCTGCAGATGGTGTTCGACGGACTGGCGGAGATACTCACCCCGGCAGGCACGGTGGCAGTCGTTCGCTGGATGGTCCCGTAGGTATCGGTCCAGGGATTGGGCACTCCTTCATTCAGGGTGATCTCCTGGAGGTTGATCGCTCCGGTGGTATAGAGGGTAAATGGAGCTTTCAGCAGAAATTTCAGTTTGATGATGAATCCTGCCGAGCTGAACCCGGTGGTTCCGCTTCCCGCCAGCGACACCTGTCCCGTCTGCGGGTTGGCGACCCAGGTCCATCCCGGTGTCAGTGTCCCGATCGTTTCCAGTGTCTGAAAATCGAAGTAGGTGGCATCAAAGTTCACCCGGGCCTGGACCGACACCACCGATTCACCGGGTGGCAGGGCAGTGATCCGGATGGGATAATAGAACACGGTGGAAGCGGCACAGGTGGTGGTGTCGGGCATGTACACCCTCGTATCATAGATCAGCCAGTTTCCCGAGTTCGCGGTCGCCCCCACCGAGTCCGCCACATAGACATGAATGATCCCGCCTTTTTTAGTGGTCAGGAGTCCCGAAGGGCTGATGGTCGCGACCGAGGTGTCGCTGCAACTCCACTGGATCGGAGGGATCCCCCCTCCGCTGAGCGTGAATTGCTGGGTCATCCCTGCAACCAGCGATCCGGAAGAGGGAAGAATGGTCAGAACCGGGAGATTGATGGTTGAAAAATACCCGTTCGTGAAATTGGGAATCAGGTTCTCGTTAAAAAGTCCCGAGGCAAAATTGAGTCCTGTACCACCGGTATGCAGGGTGGAAACAAGGAACCGGATATAGATCAGGGTCCCCGAGCCTGCAATCGGCGTCGATCCTGCAAAGGAAAGGTTGAGTGTGCCCGGCGACGGCGAATTCCAGGCCGGGGCGGAATAGGAAGCCAGCAGGGTACCCGTCTGGACTATGCCCGCGGGAGTCAGAATATTTGGGTCATACGTAAGGGCGAACGATCCTGCCACGACTCCCAGCCCGGTCATGTCGGTCGTACTGACCGGTACGTTGATATAAGCCCCCTGCCACTGGCTCAGGTTGTTGGGAATGGTCAGCCGCATGGCGCGGATTTCGACCAGGTTGGTAGTGTCCTTCAGCCCGTTGAAATCCTGCGCCGCCACCCGGGTGAATCCCGCCTGGGTCCCGGTCAGCAACCCTCCCGTGGTAATCGTGGCAACGGCCGGGTTCGTCAGTGAATACTGGTACGGCGGTGTGCCTCCCGACACGTTGAACTGGATCTGCTCCCCCTTGGTGATCAATCCATTGTCGGGATACACCGTTATGGAAGGCGGAGCCGTGCTGGTAATGGATCCATTGTCTAACGACATGGCAGGGATCCCTTCGTTGAAAAAATTGAAATTGGGACCGGTAAAATAAATGCCGGAGCCGCCAAGGGTCAACCCTTTCATCCGCAGGTAGATAAACTTTCCCTTGCCGGTCAGCGGCGAGGTTCCCGCCCCGGCCATTGTGATCATCCCGGGTGTGGCGGAGTTCACCGCCGGTGCGCCAAATGCATTGCTAATGGTGCCCGCCGTCACCACGGCGATAAACTGCACATAAGATGCATTATAGGAGATCTGTATGGTGTAGGAAAAGACATTTTTACCCGTCAGCGTGGTGTCGGCATAAATGGGGATGTCGATCGTCGTCCCGAGGAGGGCCGAAGTGTCGGGCACCCGCATCTGGATCGTCTGGCTCACCGCCCGGGGAGGGTTTAGGGCCAGGATCAGCAACAGAAGTATCGCGTATCTTTTCATCACAGTGAGGTTTACGTCACAATTCCAACTTACCTTGTAATGGTCAGGATCTGCGTACGACTGTGCCCTGAAGCGGTGATGCGCAACACGTAATTTCCCGCGTCGAGATCGTTCTTCTCATTCACCGCCAGTTCGTACCTCCCCGGCAGGCAGGGCCCGTCGAAGAGCGTGGTGATCCGGGTTCCCTGCATCGAATACAGTTCAACTTTCACCGGGATCCGGTCGCCCCGCACCGTAAAGGTCAGGATGGCGGTGCCGGAAGCAGGATTGGGGTGTACCGGACCCGCTTCGAACGCGGCACCTTGTCGCGGATCGCCGGTGCCCGTCGACAGGTCGGTGATGGTGATGCTGCCGGCGACCGAGTTCAGCGTCTGGTCGGCTTCATCCGCCAGGAACTGCTGGACCTGCACCGGAGCTACGACGGTCTGTCCCGGGATCCCGATGGCATGGAACGTCACCAGCACCATCGTAGTGTCGGTCAGCAAAGCATCCGTTCCGGCCATGCCGATGGTGATGATCCCGTTTTGAGGGTCGATGGCGGCTGAATAGCTCATCCCGGTGAGCACGTTCTCCACGCCGGTAGCCTGGAGGAGCGCAGGGTCGTAAACAAGCCGGATATCGGCCGACTGTAGGGCGGAATCATGCACCACCCGGAGCGGAATGGTGACATCATCGCCGCCCGACACGGAAGCACTGCCGACCACCAGTTGAGCAAAACCGGAAGAGGCATAAACCGGTGCCGTAAGCTCCGCCGGGAAGGTCTGGATGATGCCGACGACATACTGGAGGATCAGCGAGGCATCGTAGGAGGTAACCCCCGCCGATCCGCTTACGTCGGCCACCGTATGCTGCGTGGCATTCAGCGGGATGCTGCCGACCACGTGCTGCAGCACCAGCGAGGCGTCGTACGATTGCACGATCCCGTTCAGGCTCACGTCTCCCATCCTCGGATCTGTAGAGCCGGCAGTGCTGTACGGAGAGTAGTTCACCGCCGTGGTAATGAGCTCTTGCACGCTGGTGCCGTTCCCGGCGATGTTGGTCTGGATTGGCCCGAGATTGCTTCCCCACCAGCAATTCAGGGCATTGATAGTGAAAGATTTATCCACATTATCAATCGCCCAGTAATAGTTGTTGTCGAAATCGCAGGAGGTGAATACCGGATTGGAGGCCGCCGTGGCATAAACCCCGTAATAGTTCTCTGCAATGTTGCAGTAGGTCACCTGCGGACTGGCGCTGGTGGTGTAGATGCCGTAATTGGAATAGCGGATAATGCATCGTTGCAACCGGCAGAGGGGGTCGAGCGACTGGTCATTGAAGGTAAGCCCGTTCCAGTACCCCCGGGCCGGTGTGGTCCTGATCGTGTCGGAATTTGAATCGCCGCCGTAAAAATCGTCCCTGTAATCGGTGAAGACAATGTTGCTGTCGGGTGCGAAACCACCCTCTGCGATCAACCCTTTGTTGACGTAGATGCCTCCTCCCTGAAACTTGCATACCACACCCGGACTGATGGTTAGCGTGGCGCCGGTGCCAATCGTATAATTACCGAAGAGATAGGCAATGTTGGATACCCCGCCGAACGAACGCTTGGGAAGGGTCACATCCTGGGTCAGTGTTTCATCCCTCACCCGGATCACTTTCCACGTCGATCCGCTGATGGTGTTGTTGGTCAGCGACGACGGGAAGGAGACCAGGGAAACGTAAATCGGGTAATACCTGAGGTTGGTGAAGGAGCAGTAATCGATCTTCGGCTGGGAAACTCCGTTCAGGTCGACCCCGTAATGCAGGGATTGGAAGGTCGTGTTGCCGATGGTCGGCGAAGCGCTGGACAGGGCGATGCCGGTACTGGCATACTTAAGGGTCAGATAGTTGAGCGTGCTCGAATCGTTGGATATGTCATTAAAGCCGATCCAGGTGCCCGACCAGGAGTTGTTGGAAGGCTGGGTCGCCGTGCCGTCCTGGTTCATGTCGGGCGGGTTGCCCACTGCATCATCCCGGTAATCGGTGAAAACCACCGGGCTGCCGGAGGTTCCGTTGACATTCAACCTTCCGTTGACCGAGAATCCCGTACCGGTTCCCTTGAAAACGATCCCCGCCGGAATGTTGATGGTTGTTCCTGAATTGATGGTGCAGACGCTCTCAAGGTAATAGGTAATGTTGCTGTACCCGCCGAAACTGCGGACCGGGATCGTGGCGCTCTGCGAATAGGTCTCGGGGATCACCGTCAGAGCCATCCTTCCCACATTCAGGCAGGTATTGTTGGAGAAAGAAGGCGAAGAAAACATGCTCAGCCGGATGGGCGAGGCCTGGATGGTATTGAACTGGCAGTTGTTGATCAGGGGGTTTGAGGAACCGCTGATGTTTATGCCGTAACCGCCAATCTGCTGGATGATGCAATTGTCGATGAGCGAATGGGCATTCGAGAAGTTGATACCGCCCGACGGATAATCGATCTCGCAATAAGTAAGCGTGTCGTTGATCAGGTTGGAGAAATTGATGCCGTATCCGCCGCCATAGTAACCCCAGTCGCCCCAGGTGGGGGAAGTGCCGTTGCCGTTATTATTCGAATCACCTCCCTTGGAATCATCATGATAGGAGGTGAAATAGATCCGGTTCGCGGGAAGCCCGTTGGCGATAAGCTTGCCGTAAACATAGATACCGGCCCCGTTGTACCCGTTGTCGTTCCGGAACTTCATCACTACTCCGGGCTGGATGACCAGCCGGCCGTTGGTGGAGATGTCAAGATTGTCAATTACGTAAGCGATGTTGTTGATCCCGGCCACATTGCGGGGAGCGAGGGTGGCCGACGACGAAAGGGTCCCTTCAATGATCTTGAGGGCCTGGCTTCCGTTGGCCGTAAAGGTGATGGAGGTAAACACGGGATTTGAAAGCAGCGACATGGCAATCGGATCGGAACTGCAGTTCTGGATGATTACACTGGTTATCGCCGGCGCTGAGTTGCCGTTGCAGTAAAGACCGTACGCCCCCGAATTGGTAAGGGTGGAGTTATTTACCTGTCCGGATGCGTTTTCAAAGCTAACGGCCCCATACCCGTTGCATCCTGCATATTTGACCCGCGCGTGGTTGATGTTGCAGTACGCGTCGTCGCTGGTGGCGTTGAACTTGATCGTTCCCCAGTTGCCGGGTGAGGGAACCGTCGCGTTGCCGTCACCGTTGGTATCGAACGGGTTGCCCTCGTTGTCATCCTGCAAACTGGTGAAAACCACCTTCTGTCCGGCGGTCCCGTCGGTCTTGAACCCCCCGTCCACCATGAAGAAAGTGCAATAGTTCATCTTAATGACCACGCCCGGCTCCACATTGACGTACGTGCCTGAATTGATGTACATGTCGGCCAGAAGCACATAGGTAATGTTGGTGTAACCCGCCACATCGCGTTTCTTAATCGTGCCGTTCTGGCACACACGCCCCCCGATGAGCCCGATCGCCTGCCACTTGACATTGGTGAAGGTGTTCCCCGTGAAGGTGGGATTGCTGGAACCCGAAATGTTGAACGGGCTGTAATTAATGTTGATCATGCTGTTGTTCGAGATCGCGGGGTTTGAGGCCCGGTGGCAGGCGATGCCGTAGTTCAGGTCCTTGAATTCGCAATTGGCGATCGTAGGACTGGCGTCGATCATCCCCACTCCCGCCCCGAGAATGTATTCCGTGATGCTGCAGGTAGAGAACCCGTAATTCCAGATGGTGGCATATTTGATCCGGCAGTAAGTCAGGTTGCCCGTCGCCCCCGGGTCGAAAATGATCCCGCCCCAATCGCCTACGACAGGCGAAGTGATGGTCCCGTCCTTGTTCGAGTCGCCGGGGTTGCCGTAGTTGTCATCCTTCGATGAAGTGAACGTGGTCATGCTGTCGACCGTGGCGATGGCATTGAGTACACCGTCAACGATGATCCGGTGGGCATAGGAGTACGATTTGATCACGATCCCCTTGTTGATGGTCAGCGTCTTGCCGGCTGGAACAATGATCTGGTCGAGCATCAGGTAGGTGATGTTTTGAACGGTGGTGACATTCCGCTTTTTGATCACGGCGTTGGCGGTCAACGTCCCTCCCAGCAAACCGATGCAGTCGTAGGCGTTGTCGGAAAACGACAGCACGTTGTTCGTCATGGTCGGGTTGGCCTCGAACGACATGGCGATGGGGGTCAACTGGCTCGACCCGATGGTATTGGAAGAAAGTACCGGGTTGGAGGCATATTGCATATAGAACCCATAGTAACAGTTCGATATCTCACACAGGTCGATGGTCGGACTGGCGGTGAACATGGAGATCCCTCCTGTATTCCCCGCGCCCGCGTATCGCAGTTTGCAGCGCCGCATCAGGCAGGTGGCGTCGCTGCTGGCATCCTGAAACCTCACGCCATACCAGTTTCCCGTGGCCGGCGCTGTGGCCGTGCCGTCGTTGTTGGTGTCGCCGCCCCAGTTGTCATCCTTGTATGAAGTAAAGAAGATGTTTTCCGCAACATTGGCATTGGCCACCAGGGTGCCGTTCACGTCAAGATAGGTATAGTCCTGGAATTTCAGGATATTGGCGGAGGATACCACCAGCCGGCCGCCGGTATTGATCGTCATGGAACTGGGAAAATAGAACGGGATCGACAGAGTGGGCAAGACCAGCGTATCGGAAACCGAGGTAAAATTCATGTTTACTGCCGTATTGACATTCCCGGTAAACGTATTGGTGCCGTGGACGGTCAGGTCGGCTGAACTGGTGTAGAAAACAGGCCATTTACACGCGGTAATTGAAACATTGGTGATATCCACTACGGCATTGTTACCCAGGTAAATGCCGTAATAACAGTTTTGCAGGGTTACGGAGGACAGGGTTGCATGAGCGCCGTTATAAGCCACGATCGCTCCACCATTGCTGGCAGCCCAGGTAGAGGTGGTACTGATCGTCCCCCCACTCATGGAAAGGATTCCCCGGGTTTCCATCTGGACCCCATGGTAAAGGAAGGAACTCAACGAGGTGGACGTGAGGCTTGCTTTCCCGTTGTATAAGTAAACCTGCTGTTGGTACTGTACCTGGCAGGAGCTGAGGTTGATCCAGCCGGAATCCGACACGGTCGAACTTCCGATCTGCATGTTCCAGTCGCCCGGCGACGGGCTGACGTTATTGGAAGTGATGGTCGCATTGGTGGCGAAGAAGCGGCCGTAAATGTACAGGTTTTGCCCTCCTCCTATTTTTATCGTAGCACCCGTCTGAAAGGTCAGCCAGGCATTGTGCACAATGTTCATCCCCGAGGGTATCACATACGGAAGGGCGATGGTCGGCATGACCGTGGTGTCCGACATGCTGGTGAAAGCCAGCCTTACCTCCGAATTCGTGTTCCCCGTAAAGGAGTTGGTGCCGTGAAGGGTGAGATCGGCCGAACCGTTATACCAGATGGGCCAGGAACAACTCGTAATGGTGGTGTTGGTCAGATCGATCTTTGCATTCTGCCGGAGGTAAATACCGTACAGGAAATGCTGGATGGTCACACCCGAAAGGGTATCGGTGGAGTTGGTGTATCCCCCGATGCCGTATCCGTTGGCGGCTGCATTCGCACTGCTGGTGTTGATGTTGCCGCCGGTCATCTTGAACTGGCATCCCGACTGCTGCATATCGACGCAGGTGCTGTTGAAGTTCAGCAGATCGGTCGTGGTCAGGGTGGCTTTCCCTTTCGTCATGATGAACGAATTGGCGTACAGCACCTGGCAGTTATCCAGGGTAACCGTACCGGAATAGGAGGGGCTCACCGACCCGACCTGGATGAACGACCAGATGCCGGGCGTGGGGCTGGCATTGTTCGAAGTGAACGTCGCCCCGGTGGCGTTCATGGTTCCGTAAACATACATGTATTGCGCGTCATTTAACTTGACGGTCACGCCGGATTGGACCGTCAGGGTAACGCCGCTGTTAACGGTTACATACGAGGTAACAATATATGGGCTGCCCGTAACATTCCAGATTGTATTGGTGGTGATCGGTCCCGATACATTGGTCGAAGGGAATGCAGGCATCAGTAACGCCATGCACGCCCAGAGGAGTAAGATTTTCTTCATGGCTGTATTCTTTAAATGAATTGTTGTGTCAGTTGTAAGGGAAAAATTGAGTATTCCGGTATAAAAATACTAAATAAAACGCCATTTGTCAATTTTTCCCCGGTACAATTGCTCGATTTTTTGTACTTCGGCTGATCAGGTTTGCACAAAATAGCAATCCTGATCGTTCAGTATCACGGGTTCTGACACGGTCTTGCACTTGCAAACCTGTTAAGATTCAGTATAGATCCGGCCAGGTCAAGAAAATCAGCCGGACCCGTATAAAGCAAGCAGAGACGCAATATATTGCGTCTCTGCTTGCTCTTTTTCCAGGTAATTCGAAACTCAATCTCCACCCTGGATCCGGTGGTTGCTCTTCCTACACATCTGAATGCGATGCGGTGAAAGTGATTTTCTTTTCTGAAATCAGAAATCCCCGCTTACGATCAGGCAGGGTTTATCAGATTAATGACCTTACAACCTTCCCGCCACCGCACTCCAGTCGACCAGCTTCCAGAAGTCGGCGATGTAATCGGGACGCAGGTTCTGCTTGTCGAGGTAGTAGGCATGTTCCCACACATCGCAGGTGAGCAGGGGGGCGGCACCGTTGCGCATAGGGTTGCCGGCGTTGCTCTCCTGCACGATAGCCAGTCCGCCGTCATCCTTCTTCACCAGCCAGGCCCAGCCACTGCCAAACAGTGTGGCTGCCGCGGTGGAGAACTTCTCTTTAAAGTCGGAAAACGAGCCGAAGTTCTTCACGATAGCCTCGAGCAGGGCGCCCGAAGGCTCGCCGCCGCCCTGTGGCTTCAGGCAGTTCCAGTAAAAAGTGTGGTTCCAAACCTGGGCGCCGTTGTTGAAGATTCCGCCCGATGAGCGCATGACGATCTCGTCGAGGGTGGCATTCTCAAACTCGGTGCCGGGGATCAGCTTGTTCAGGTTATTCACATAGGCCTGGTGGTGCTTGCCATAGTGAAATTCGATGGTTCTCTTGGAAATATAAGGCTCCAATGCATCCAATGCATACGGAAGCTTGGGGAGTTCGTGGATCATGATGTTTCTGTTTGAAGGTTAATTATCTGTTTGTCAATCTCAAAATTCAAAACTCAAATGTACTACAATTTCGCTTTGCCGGATTTCAGAAGTTCGACGGCTTTCTGGTATCCCGGGTCGATGGAATTGAGCACGGGGAAAAAGGCATCGTTGTCGAGCAGGTTCCGTCCTATATAGGCTTTCAGCATCGCGCGGGCGTACCGGTCCGATTTGACCAGGTCGCCCCCTTCGTGCTTCACCCCTTTCTGCGCGGCATAGGCCATGAATTCGCTATAAATGGCATCGGTCACCACGAAACCCTGCAGGAAGCGGCCCGGAGTGTCATATATTGCCAGTTGTGCCCGGCTGCGGTCGGTGTAGTCGAAAGCGAACTGGTAGATCAGCCCGCGGTTGAGGCATTGGGTATAGAAGAGTCGCGACGAATCCCGTTCCACCGGGATGAACACGTCGGGCATGATGCCTCCCCCGCCGTAAACCGTTCGGCCTTTCGGGGTGGTGTACCGGAGCGAATCGGGGAAATGGATCGAGTCGGGATGCTCCAGTTCGCCGTTCATGGTCCGGTGGAAAAAGTCATTATTATAGGCGTCCAGCCCGTCTTTGTAAGGTTTCTGGATGCACCTGCCGGTGGGGGTGTAGTAGCGCGCCACGGTAAGCCTCAGGGCGCTGCCATCCTTGAAATCCATCTGCTCCTGCACCAGCCCTTTGCCGAACGAACGACGGCCGACGATCAGCCCGCGGTCCTGGTCCTGGATGGCGCCCGATACGATCTCGGCTGCCGAAGCGGTTCCCTCGTCGACCATCACCACTACGTCGCCATTTTCAAACAGACCGTCGGATGTGGCATTCGATACTTCCTTCGCATGATGCATCCCCAGGGTATAAACGATCAGCTTCCCCTGTCCGAGGAATTCATCAGCCACGTCGATGGCTGCCTTGAGCACACCTCCCCCGTTGCCCCTCAGGTCGAGGATGAGTTTCTTCATGCCCTGCCCGGAGAGTTTCTCCAGTGACTGGTGGAACTCGTCGTGGGTCGTAGCGGAGAAATTGTTGAGCCGGATAAAACCGATGCCGGGTTCGGCCATGTAAGCAATGTCGAGACTGTAGGTGGGGATCACGTCGCGGGTGATGCTGAAATCGAGCAATCCCTTCACGCCCCGGCGGAAAATGGAAACGTTGACTTTCGTTCCCTTCGGTCCCTTGAGTTTCCTCATCACATCGGTCGTTGCGATCTTGATCCCGGCGATGTTTTTGCCGTCCACCTTCACGATCCGGTCGCCGGCCCGGATGCCGAGCTTCTCCGACGGCCCGCCGGCCACAGGGATGATCACGGCTACCGTGTCGTTCTCGATCCGGAACTGCACGCCGATCCCTTCGAAGCTGCCGAGCAGCGGATCGTTTGCATCATGGAACTCCTCTGCCGAAATATACACCGAATGCGGGTCGAGGTTGCCCAGCAGCCCGTTGATCGCCTTTTCCTCCAGGGCCTTCCGGTTGATGGTATCCACGTAGTTATCCTCCACGTAGTTCATCACCTCCTTCAACTTGTCCTGTTTCGACCGGAGAAGGTCGAGGTTTTCGGTCCGGCTCCCCAGCAGGATGCCGACAAAAATCCCGCCGGTCAGCACCACGGCGAACCAGACGGGCAGGTAAGGGTTCTTTTTCTCCATGGCGCAAAGGTACGATTTTACGACGATGGCCGGAATCGTCTATATTTGTAATTCATCCGGTATTCCCAGCCCTGCAGGGGCGGGATATCATACCGATGGGTACATCGAAGAGGGGGTATCTGGCCGATAGCCCCGAAGGGGCGGGATATTATACCGACGGGTGCAGCCCGTCGAAGAGCAACAGGGAGATGGCTAACAGCCCCGAAGGGGCGGAATATCCTAACGATGGGTGCAGCCCATCGAAGGGAGGCCTCGACCCGGTCGCCAGCTCCGAAGGGGCGGAATATTATACCGACGGGTGCAGCCCGTCGAAGAGCAACAGGGAGATGGCTAACAGCCCCGAAGGGGCGTTATATCATACCGATGGGTACAGCCCATCGAAGGGAGGCCTCGACCCGGTCGCCAGCCCCGCAGGGGCGGGATATCCTAACGATGGGTGCAGCCCATCGAAGGGAGGCCTCGACCCGGTCGCCAGCCCCGCAGGGGCGGGATATCCTAACGAC
>Ga0116170_10002155_pt1 | contig 19297 bp, 9 predicted proteins | sample AD_JPNHW1_MetaG_FD_89797 | JGI IMG/M metagenome (GOLD analysis project Ga0116170, IMG submission 89797) | Active sludge microbial communities of municipal wastewater-treating anaerobic digesters from Japan - AD_JPNHW1_MetaG | ecosystem: Engineered > Bioreactor > Anaerobic > Digestate | place...
ACCTTACTTTGGAGCCATTGTCGGACGGTATGCCAACCGGATCGCTAAAGGCGCCTTCAATCTCGACGGCAAACGGTATAAACTTACTGTCAATGACGGAAATAACAGCCTTCATGGCGGTTTAAAGGGTTTCGACAAGGTAGTCTGGGATGCGGTTGAATCGCATGACTCGCTGCAATCGAAACTGGAACTGACCTATCTCAGTAAAGACGGCGAGGAAGGATACCCGGGAAACCTCCGGGTAAAAGTCATCTACACGCTGAATGATCAGAATGAACTGATTACCCTGATTGAAGCAACCACCGACAAATCAACCCCGGTCAATCTTTGCAACCACACCTATTTTAACCTGTCGGAATGCGATACCAGCATTCTCGGACATATCTTGACCCTGTATGCCGGCCAGTACACGGAAGTTAACGACGATCTGATTCCAACCGGTCGTTTGCTTCAGGTTCTTGGCACCCCGATGGATTTCAACACCTCAGTGGCAATTGGCGAACGGATCGCGCGTGTGAAAGGAGGATATGATCACAACTATGTGCTGGATCACAAACCCGGAGTGTTGTCAATGGCAGCGCAGTTATTTGACCCCCGTAGTGGCAGGCAGGTGGAAATCCTGACCACCCAACCCGGAATTCAGCTTTATACGGGAAATTTTCTTGATGGAACACTTGTAGGGAAAGGGGGTAAAATCTATAAAAAGAATTATGGCTTGTGCCTTGAAACACAGCATTTTCCAGATTCACCAAACCAGATGTCGTTTCCTGAAACGATACTCCGCCCTGGTGAGAAATTCTCTGAAACCACAGTCTACAGATTCTCTGCATTTAGAGTACCAAAGCAGGAAAATGAAGAATAGGCCATCCGACTCCCGTTGATAATTATCATTCTCAGGGGAACCAGCAACGATTTTAATATTTATTGGGAACAAACGTCTGTTCTGACATAGGGGGTCTGACATAACTTTTATCCTTAGCTAACGGGGGAAGCACAATTGTTTCGCGGGGTACCTCTTCGTACGGGATCAGACTCAGCAGGTGGCTGATGCAGTTCAGCCGGGCACGACGTTTATCATCGGCTTCCACAACATACCAGGGCGATTGTTTAGTATCGGTGTAGGAGAACATTTCATCTTTGGCTTTAGAGTACTCGACCCATTTGGTGCGTGATTCGACGTCCATCGGACTGATTTTCCACCTGCGGGTGGGATCGTTGATGCGCTGGATAAAGCGCCGTTCCTGTTCTTTATCACTCACTGAAAACCAATACTTAATCAGGATGATACCGGAGCGAATCAACATGGTTTCAAAATTCGGGCAGGATCGTAAAAAATCCCAGTACTCGGCATCGGTGCAGAATCCCATGACCCGTTCCACTCCTGCCCGGTTGTACCAACTCCGGTCGAACAACACCATCTCACCGGCGGCAGGTAAATGGGAAACATAACGCTGAAAATACCATTGCGTTTTCTCCTTTTCAGTCGGTATTCCCAATGCAACGACCCGGCAAACCCTGGGATTCAACGATTCTGTTATCCGCTTAATGGCTCCTCCTTTTCCGGCAGCATCGCGGCCCTCAAATAAGGCAACCACGCGAAGGCCTTTATATTTGATCCATTCCTGAAGCTTAACCAATTCAACCTGTAGCTTCGCAAGTTCCTCCTCATATAAATTTCCCGGTAGCTTCTCCCGCTCATGATCGACGGGTTTGTCCTTTTGAGGTTCAGAAATCGGCCCTGACTCTTTCTGAAGGTCCTCTTTATGCTCCTTCTTATGCTCCTTGTTTTTATCTTTTTTGTGGCTCATCGAATTCAATTTAAAGTTCCTGTTTACAGATTTCGTACGAAGGTAATACAAAAAAATCCTGCATCTGTCAAGCTGCTGTTTTTTGTTAAACCCAGATTTCTGTTAACATTGGTGTCGACCGAACCGTCTATTTTTCAACCACGAAAATCAAATATCACTTAATTGGGTTGACCCTGATCGGGCACACCACTTTCTCCGATCTGCCGGCCTGCACCATTTTCAGACGGTTCACGAGCCCTTTTCCTCCCACCAGGCAAGGCTTAACCTGGTCGACCTGGTATGGCTACGTGGGTGTTGCAGAAATGGGTAACCAATTAAATCCAAGCTTGTCATTCTACTCCTCGGGAATCGATAATGGGTTTCCGGTCAGGTGTGTCAGGGATTGAACAGCCATCATTTTACTTTGAGAATCTTTCTTACAGCAGAAACGCCTTCAGCAGTAATCCTCAGAAAATAGATCCCTGCTGCAAAACCTGTCATATTTACTGTAATTTCATGTTTTCCCCGGTTCTCCAGTCTGTGGTCTTGTATTTTCATCCCGCTACCTGTGGCATTAAACATTTCAAGTGTCACATTGCTGTAATTTGCCGTTGAATAGTTCACTAAAACCAGGTCGGACACGGGATTCGGTGAAACACGGATTATCTCAGGGCCAACCGGGTTCTCTAATCCGAGGTTGAACACTTTGAATTTATAAAGAAACTTATAAACGATAGCATCCGGATAAGTCATCATGCATTTATTCTCACCGGCTGAAAGGTAAATGGTATTGTCGTCGGAAAGGGCGATTGCTGCCCATTGCGTGGGAATTGGCAAAGATTCATCCCCACTCCAGGTATTGGTGGTTATATCGTATATATAAAGTGACTGGGTTGCGGTATTTACCGGCCAAACCGCTCCTCCGAAGACATAAATCTTATTACCAACGACAGCTGCAACGGCTCCAAATCTGGTAGCGGGCATATGCTGTTTGTACTCCCAGGTATTGGTTGTAACATCAAATACCTGAAGAAAATTTACACCATTATAGTTAAGGTCGACGCCCCCTATGACATAGATCTTTCCATTTACTGACGCGCATGCCATCCCCGCAACGGGATGTGGCATTGCAGGAAGTGTGCTCCACTGATCTGTTAAAGGGTCGTAGACTTCGGTGGACCAATCGTTGTTTTCTTTCATTCCTCCAACAGTGTATATTTTGTTGTTTACAACACAGATCCCGAACGAACTTCCCGGTGAAGGTTTGGAAGCTTTTATGGTCCAGACACCGGTTGAAGGATCGTATGCTTCATTTGCTGATGAGAGATACCCAAAGTATCCGCCACCGATAGCATAAACAATTCCATTTACCGAGGCTACACCAAGCATCATCCTGGGTGTCGGCATTGGAGCCACTTCAGTCCAGGAGTTTGTTGCAGGATCAAAGACCTGGACCCAGGATTCACCATACTCGTTATTGTGTAACGTTTTATCAGTACCGCCAACCGCGAATATCTTTCCTCCGGTCGAACATGCAGAATGGGCGACACTTGGATACATCATTTCATTTGCTTCGGTCCACTGATAACCCTGGGCCAATGTGCTGAATCCTGTAAAACTGATCCATAAAAAGGTCATGAGACCTGAAACCCATAAAGGATAAATCTTTTTCATAGCAAATACTTTTTGAATATGCCTTCAAAAGTATAGCCTGCAAAAATTGAAAATGAAACAGAATGTTTCATTTTCTGGACGAAAAAAGAAAATAAGGAGATTATTGTTTCATGGTCTTACCGGATGTTTCATTTACCGGTTTTGACTGTTTTTCTGATCTCGGTTGGAGTCTGTCCGTATTCCAAAGAAAATACTCTCGAAAAATAATTGGGATCACTAAAACCTGTCTCATAAGCAATCTCGGCTACTGTCTTAGAGGTACCTGTTAATTGCTTCCTTGCCTTTGCCAGGCGAAAACTTCGTATGTAGTGTGATGCGGGCTGTCCCGTAATTGCAATCAGTTTTCTGTGAAGTTGAACACGACTAATCTCCATGGAAGTGCATAACGCTTTAATACCAAACCGATCATTTGAAAAATTGTTTTCAAGTATTGAGTTGATTTTTTGAATAAAGCGTTCATCGGGATTTGTAACGGGTTTCAATGGTTCATCAATAAGTGTATGGTACCTTAACCTAAGTTTTTCCCGATTTATAAACAGGTTACTGAGGCAAATAAGTAATTCCCTTTTATTGAAGGGTTTAACCAAATATGCATCTGCACCGTATTCCAATCCTTCGATTCGGGATTCCTGGTCGGCACGCGCAGTAAGAAAAACAATCGGGATATGACTAGTCCTGAAATCCTGCTTGAGCGTGCGACACAATTCAAAGCCGTCGATACCTGGCATCATTATATCTGAAAGGATTATATCGGGAATTGTGCCTAAAGCTTTGTTGATCCCTTCATTGCCGTCGATTGCTATATCGAGACGAAAAGTTTTTTGAAGAATCTGTATCAGATACTGAATAACATCGCTGTTATCCTCGATAATGAGAAGATGCGGTAGTTGCCCCAAAGCTTCAGTAGAAAAAGAGGGAATTTGTCCTGACATATTCCATTCTGAGGCAGCCGGGAATAATTCAGGGAAATCTTCTTTCACCGGAGCAATTCTTGAAACCGGCAAGATGACTGTGAATTCTGCACCCTCCCCCGGTTCGCTTTTTACTGTAACATCGCCACCCATCAGCCTTGTGTATTCTCTTACCAGTGCAAGTCCGATGCCGGTTCCTTCTTCATTTGATGACAAGTCATTTCCCGCCCGGTAAAACCTTTCAAAAATAGCAGAAAGATGTTCTCCGGGAATCCCTGTTCCGGTATCCCTGACCCGGATGATTGCCTTTTTATCAGTATCCTCCCTGATTGAAAGATAAACATCACCTTGGGCAGTTGTGAATTTTAAGGCGTTTGTCAAAAGATTACCGACGATTTCTTCCATTTTTTCCGGATCAAAATCCATTACCAGACTTGTGCATTCGGGGAGATAATGAAGTCGTACATTACGATATGCAAAAAGACCGGAATAGGATCCAGTAAGCATTCTCAGAAAAGCAACTATATCGCTTCTGATCATATGAAGAGGCATCGATCCAGCCTCGAGACGGGCCAGGTTGAGCATCTGGTCCACCAATCTCAGGATTTGCTTTGAACTCCTCATGATCAAACCGGTTCGCTCTTCGTACTGTTCATCGGGGTTCTCCCGGATCATTTCCGTCATTCCCGAAATGATCGTCAAAGGGGTTCTGAATTCATGTGCGATATTAATAAACAATCGGGTCTTCAAATGATCGATCTCCTGGAGACGATCTGATTTTGCTTTTTCAAGTTCAGCCCGTTGGGCAAAAATGTAAAACACGTTATACAATATGAAAATTGAAATCCATATGGTATTTATACCGAAAAAAATAAAATTAAGCGTAGGCGACAGTTCATGGTCAGTGGGAAACCAGGGGAAAAGAATACTTTCCAGTAATGAGGTGGCAATATAGATGCAGAATAACCACAGCGCCATCCTTTTTGTCGGGAAAGCCATTGAATAAACTACCGTTGCCATTCCGACAAAAATCAGCCCCCCAGAATAAGGAATCCCGCCAAGCCGGATGATGGTAATACTTGTTAGAATCAGTACAAAAAACTGATTTATAAACAGGAACCAATGAACCACTCTTTTTACTGCAACAAAGACAGTGAAAGTCAAGGCATATGTCGAAATGTAACCTATGCCACATTGAGTCATGACCGGAAGCTGTAATGACCAGGTTATCATGCTCAGGACGGTAACAATAACCAATGTAATGGTTATTGAGACCATGAAATTCTTCTTACTTTTTAACTCATCTTCCGTGTCTCCGGGAAGAGACACAAGTTTAGTAAGCAGCCGGTTTATATCCATACTGTCAGCTTATCTCAAAATCTGTCAGTAGTCCCATTTAATCCTGATCAACTGATTCCCAATTAATATCATTCTTGAATGGAATCAAATTTAGGAAAAAAAATAAATACTGGTAATCACATCGTAAAACATATCGAATGAGCGCAAGTAAGCATTGAATGAAATGCCCATCTGCTTAGACAAGGGCAAAAAATGGATTTGCAACCCAGGTTCATTAAGATGTAAAATGAGGCAGTATTTTATCGATGTAATAATCCGGAAGGAATCACTTACCCGATTAAAGCATCAATAAATTTTATAGAGATCAAAATATCTGCCTGTGTGGATCAGGGAAGCGCTTTTCGGGATTTCCTCCTGGACCTGATTGCTTTTCTGAACCACATAGAGAACCTGAGAATACTTCGGGTATTCGTAAGGTTTGATACCGGACAGTTGGCCCGATTTAATACGCAGCGTCCAGCTTGTCCAGAATTCAAGGCGGTGCTGAGCCAATACAATGGTGGAGGAAGGCTTCGGGATAATGGTACGCAATGATGATAATTCCAAATATTCCTCCTTTGAAATATAGGTTCGGCGTACACCGCTGGTTGCAACCGTCAGGGTGAGCAGAAGGGCGAGTACGATGGCGATCGGAATCCTGACCGGCTTGCGACAGTATTGGAATATAAAGATTGTGATCACAGTCAAGGGGATCAGGGATATGAATAGCAACCGGTTGTAAATTGCGGTATTGATAAAAGGATTGGATAACAAGACAAACCAAATGACCAGCGACAGGTAAAAAATCGTTTGCTCTTTCCCCATTCGCTTCCGAATCCTGAAAAACAGTATGATCGACATAATTGAAAAGGAATTGATGATGATCAGATACAGTAAATTTTGCCAATCCCAAATTAATTTTCCCTGGTATATCAACATAAAAAAGGAATTACGGAAAATTTGCAACGGATCAGAAAAGTATGAAATCAGGTGCAGAAATCGCTGATTGTCATATAACTTTAAAAGAAACGGCAGAAGGATAAACACCAGCAGAGAGAAGGTTACGAAAACAATCCTGATCCCCGATTCATGGAACCATTTAATGATCTTGCTGATACTGAAAAAACCTGTGACGAATGTGAATACAAGCAGGAAGATAAACAGGGATGAAAAGCAGCCAAAGTGTGTCAGAAGGGTGAGTATTACCGAACCAGCAATCATAACCAGTTCTTTAGTTTTTCTATGGTTGCTAAACTGCCATAAATAATAGAGCGTCATGTAGACAAATAACATGCTGATGGCATTTTTATCAAAGTCGATGGCAAACAGAACGAGCACGGAGGGATTCAGGACCGACAACGCCAGGATTACCACAAGATATGCCGGATGAATTTTGCTTTTTGAAACCGATAGCGTAAGATAAAAGACCGGGATCACGATCAGCGAGGGCACGATTGCATTTACCAGTCTGCAGGCAAAAACGATGGAATCGCTGACCGGCATAGAAGAGACGAGAATGATGATCCTGGCTGCCAGGGCCTCGATCCAGAAGACCAGGGGCACATCGCTGTACCCCAGCGTTCCTCTCTCAAGAAGACATCGAACCTGCAGCGGATAATACATGCTTCCCAATCCGGGGATAAGGTGACTGTCGGCAGTTGCAATCAGCCTGCACACAATTGAAATTAATACTATTGCAAACAGGATTCCGTATCGGATCGACGATTCCATACTTGACTTGTTCTTCATAAATCTTATAATTAATGTGATGATTGGTTGAGTTAGATGTTTATCCCGACTTATTCGGAAAAGTCACCAGTGAATCGTGTCGCATGACTCTTCCGGCCGGTTTATTACCGGATTACGCTTGTTGATCAATAGAATTATTGTTGAAGAGGCCTATGGCAGAGCAATCGCATCAAAAACCTCATGCCTGTATTCTCTCAGTGCGGATTGTATTTGGGCGGAAGTTTATCATCAATCAACTTAAAAAAAGTATCCCGGTACGTGATGCTGATTGGTATCATCCGGTCAAAAATCTTTATCCTGTTCCGTTCGATGCTTTCAATGTAGTTGACGGCAACAAGGAATGATTTATGAACCCTTACAAAGCGAGGTGGCTTGAGTTTGCGCTCCATAAAAGTAAAGTTCTGAAGCGTCATGATCTTTCTGGTCCGGGTAACTATTTGCAGGTAGTCGCTCATCCCCTGGATAAAAAGAATATCGGCAAAAAAAATCTTTTCAAGCCGGTACTCCGTTTTCACGAAGAAAAAGTCATTCTCCTCCTCCTGCTTGCCATTCAACCCTGTCATGAGGTTATCCATTACACGGTCGACAGCCTGAACAAAACGGTCGAAAGAAAAGGGTTTGAGTAAATAATCCGTAACATTGAATTCGAAACCTTTCAAAGCATATTGTTCGTAAGCTGTTGTGATGATGATCTGGGGGTGGTACTTAATTGCTTCAAGAAATTGGATCCCGGTAAACTGTTCCATTTGAATATCAAGAAATATCAGGCTTACTTGTTCTTCTTTCAGGAAAGAGATGGCATCAAGTGCATTGTCAAAAGTTTTTACCAAAGTCAGGCCATTAATCCTGTCGGAAAAGGAGGCTACTTTTTTTAATGCGAGGGGTTCATCGTCGATGGCAATACATTTAATCTCCATGGGTCTCTATTGTTAGATCTACTGTAAAAAGTCCTGATTTATCAACAATATCCAGTGTATACCTTTTACCATAGATAAGGTCAAGGCGCCGTTTTACATTGGCAATCCCGGTTCCGTTTTGATTTGAAGAGGCGGATCTGCCCAATACATCATAACGGTTTTCAGAGGTAAAATTGATCTTGGTTCCATCCACCCTGAATGTAATCATAAAGCCGGCATGATCGCCTTTGAATGTTGCATATTTAAAGTCATTTTCGACAAACGGAATAAAAAGCATCGGAGCAACGAGCAGGTCGGGATATTTTTTTGGGACAACGAGTCGTATCAGGTCAGGATTGGAAATTCTTAAGGTGTACAAAGAAACAATATTACTGATATAATTGATTTCCTTGGAAAGATCGACAAAATCAGAAGCCGTTTCGTATGACATATAACGCATGATCTCGGAAAGTTTAAGCAACGACTGTGATGCTTTAGCGGGATCTTCGTAAATCAACACATCAATATTATTCAACGTGTTAAATAAAAAGTGCGGATTAATTTTACTTTTCAATAAAGCCAGTTCACCTACCGCCTTTTGTTTTTCAAGTATTTCTTTCAGGTTCATGGTATTCAGCCAATTCAGCATGACCCTGAACAACGAACCAAAGGTAGCTACAATGGTTATGACCGTCATCCCGCTGAAATGCATCTTGATGCTATAGGTGGCATAAAATCCGTGGAATTCCCCACTAAAAATGGATTTAATAAGAAACAGCGCCGAATAACCCAAAAAGGTAAGGATACACAGGCACGCTATTGAAACCAGGAAAAAAAGCGAATATTTCTTTTTTTCCAGAAGTGCGGGAACCATAATGAAATAAAAAAGATAGAAGGGGACTGCCATGTAAAAAGTGGAAGCCAGGTACATCGAAATTTTTTCGGGATCGCTGAACATGGAGAAGTCCCTGAAATTGACAAATGCCGCAAAGAGCCATAGAAACAGATGCAGTAACAGGATATTTTTTTTGCTCATGATTTAATTTTTCCACAAAAATCAAAGTTACACTTCTATCAAACAAGAAAACTCGGCCATTGATTCAAATTCTTATCCGTGATCGAAGGATTTATCTGTAAAATGAAAGTATCATTAAAGAGTACCCGGAATGGTACTGTTACAACAAGATCACTTCCATGATCCCAAAGCCGGGAATGTCAAGCGGTTGTTCAATTGGCCTGAGCACAGTTTCACCATCCGGACTTTTAATTTTCAGTTTTTCAATTCTGAGCGAACCCGGGACAATCGTGAAACGTTCAGGGGCTTCACCGGTATTGAAAATCCTCACCGAAAACCCCTGGTCTTCACGTGCGAGCGACGTAACAATCACATTGTGATTACTCAGGGTGAAGAGCGAACCGGCGGGGAGCATTCTTTCGGTGGGAATTGTCAATAGCGGTTGGTTGAACGATAGCCCTGCCCGCTGGGTTTCCGGCAGGTTAAACAACCCATGAGGTATTAAGGCATAATGGAAGGTCACGGTTCCTTCCTGATCGGCTTTGAAGTTGGTATGCCAGTAATTGTTCATCACATAGGAAACCAGGGTAGGGTTCGTATCCGGTTTCGACTTCCATACTTTTACCCCGGATTTTCCGGGAGTCTCATCGGTCAGGTCACCGGGTTCAATCAGACAGGCTTCACGTAAAAGAAGAGATACACCACCTCGCTGGTCGGAAATGTCGCACCAATGCTGAACACAATAATAATCCTGGTTGGAACCAGGAAGCTGGTTCACACCAGGCTGAAATATTCCTCCCCAACCGGTATTGTAACGGGTTACTGCGTCATTCATGGAAAACGGAAATGAAAAGTGGACCGATTCCTTTTCCCGGATAGGCTTTTTGTCGATGGTATTAGCAAGTTCCAAACGGTTTATCCCTTTAACGATTGTTATTTCCCTGATCAGGGAATGGCATCCCGGGGCGGTGTTTCTAATCTGTACAACAGCCAGTAACGGACCATTTTCCTTCAGCCGGATCTCACCGGATGGATCATTCGATACGGCGTATTCCGGATCGAGGCCCGGCACATAAAGAAATTTGTTGAGCCCTTCCCCGTTACCGCTTTTCACGAGTTCGAATTGCAAAGGTTTCCAGATCAAGCTGCTGATACAGCCGGTAATGGTATCGATTTTCAGTCTGAAAAATTCATTTTCCATCTGTCCGGCTACATGATCCGACCATGACCCATCAGACCTGCGTTCATTCTTTACCAGTGAATAACTCCTGGATCCCAGTGAGGGAACGTCTGATGCCAGAAAAGCCAATCTTCCGTCATTAAGTTTCTGACTGATGACTTCTTTGCCACTGTCATCTACCACTACATCAGACGATGAGGCGGCAGCTGAATCAATGTAAACCACATCGGTTCTTGGCCACGAAAGAGTATTTAAAACATCGAATGTCTGCGTACGGTCTGGTAGTATAAAGGGATTGTACAAGTACTTCACAAGGGAATCGGCATCTAAGGCAAATTGTTTTTTAAATTCCCATTGGTCCTTTACAAACGGAATATCCGGATCGGTAATGCTGTTATAGGCTCCCCAGGTATGTTCATCGAAAAGCAATATTTTTTCCCATGCTTTGACGATGTCATCGGCCGGATACGCAGGACTACCTTTAATGGAATACAGATTCGAAACCTGTGTGAGTTTTTCACTGTTCACCCGGTTCATTGCCATACAGGCTGCGGTGGAGTATGCACCATCCTCCCAGTATGGTGTAAAATCACCTGAAAATGCCGGTAACTGATCACCATATCGTCTTTCGAATTCTCTGAACATCCCATCAATGGTACTGAGGATGATCTTTGGTGAATTGTACTTTGCATTCCAATCGGCTACAAATCCCGATATGAGGCTGTCGGTGGGACCGTTATCTGCAACTATGCTGTACCTCCATTGAACCATCTCATAAGGATATCCTGCAGCATCCAGTTCATTCATGTAAGCAGCAATCTTCTTTTTACCTCTATTGTATATATCCCCAGCTTTCATGCCATGCCAGGAAGAATATCCCTTGCCTGCCATCCAGAACAATATTTTCTCATTCCCCGATGGCGACACCCACCAAAAAGGCCGGTCAGACCAGTTTTTGTTTGAATATCCGACCCGGTCACCACCATCGGGGTAGGATTCCACATAATTGGGGCCGTCGGAGAAATAGCGAATTCCACTGCGGGCTAAGGCAGGGATGGTACCCCAGGTAAGCCCCGGAATATCGGTGATCATAGCCGCAGGAAGGCTGATACCAAAATCCTTTTCCAATTTCCCGGAATAACCGGTGAGCATGAACAACTCCTCAGGCTGACACAAGCCCGTGGTAATGCCAGCATAGAGCGCTCCGATACCAATACGACCATTCTTAACAGCCGTAATCAGATCAGCTTTTTGTTCAGGGGAGCAAACCTTAAGAAAATTCTCAACCGCCATGGAAGTTTCGATATTCCATTTAAATTGCGCTTCTATCGGAAGATCGCCGGTCTGACTGATGTATTGAAGTGCATTGGCAATATTCCGGTTCTGGATCTTCTCCACCTCCTGTTGACGGTGAGAGTATCCCACATCGTAATGTGAATGATGAATCAGATATATTTCCCTTTGTATGACAGGCTTCAGGTTCAGGTTGAATTCTCTGACTGACTGTCCGGGAATAAAAGCCTTAACATTTATGAGGGTTTCCGATGAAACCGCATCATGAAAAATATCAAAGTTATTCGCACCATTTTTCAGAATAAAGCGGTATTTTTCAGCGTTATCAACCAGAAGTGTCAACGGCACCGATTGCCGAAATGTATTGCGACAACGTTTAAAACCTGTCTTTTATCTTGTGTGAGCAAGGGTACCGGTTCAATTTCAACACTTTCATTAAACTCATATTTGAATGTCATGTACCAGTCGGCGCTGTTCTCCTGACGCCCGACCACTTTCAGTTTCAAAGGCTTTCCCTTTTCATACAAAGCCGCCGGCACCCGGAGGTACATATAGCCATGTGCATCGCCGCATGCATCATCCATTTTCCAATCAAAAACAAGTTGTTCACCATTTTTACCTTTAAAGGACCAGTGTGGCAGATTCTTTTGGGCAAGTGTTTTGAAGGTAAGTGAGAAGCAGTCGTTGATATACAGATCAAAATTTCTGTCACCACTACTGGTTCCCTTTGAATGGGCTGCAATCCAACCAAAATAAATATATTTCCCCCCGGGATTTTCAGGTATGACTTCCGTCTCCCATTCGATCGCTTTCTTACCATCTGTACATCGGGTGAGCAGAGCGACCTTGGCAACATCGGGTAGTGCAGAATTATAATTAATATTTTCTCCGCTAATCTCTTGAACATAACCCTTTAGGCAAGAAATTTTTCCAAATAATGGAACAACGACCTGAGCTGTCGAAACAAAGGAGAGGGTTACAAGGCAGATCACCAAAAATCTAAATTTCATAAATAATGAACTTTCAAGGATTTTTTTGGAGATGAAATTAGGCGCATCATAGCACATCTGATTACGAGGCGAACCGTATCTGCTGAATGGGTTAAGAATAAGCCGGCAAATCTAACTGTTTTTCAGTACTTTTTTACCCCATGCGGGGCGACATTTCTAACTGCCGATGTAAAATCCATGCTCGATCCCGGTTTTAAAAATGACAACCCGGTCTTCATCTCATCCGAAGAGCTTGAAATTTCAAAACTAATCGTTTTCAACGAATCCATTAAAAGCATTGCCCGTAAGCATAATTCCCGCTGAATCAACGCTAATTTACGGAAAACCGTAAAAATATTTACGGAAAGTTTACTGAAGAAATTCAAAAAATTATGCTATGTTTAGAGCTTAAATCTAAAACTATCGTCATGAAAAGTTTTCGTTTGATAATCCTTTCGTTGTTTATTCAATAGTAAAGAATAATTTGTAAACTGGTCAAAATATTATAAATCAGGTTTTCCTGAATACTGGGACTTTACAAATTATACAATAAAATGAAATCAACATTAAAAACAATTAATTTATCAGTCTTTTTGCTGATAATATTTACATCATGTGACTTACAAGTAATTGGACAATAACTTTTAGATAAAGCATTGAAGAGGGTGGATCAAAAGTCGGGTCACCTAATCTGTTAATTTCATCCACGATGATCAAGTATATTTTTCTTTTCACTTCAATTATCATCAGCGCCAGCGCTTCGGCCCAATCTTATTTTAACAAACGTTTTGAATATGGGCAATCTGGATGGTGGGATGGCGCTACAAATATTTTTCAACTTTCTGACGGTTATATTCTAGGCGGACTCTATTCCTATTATAGCCCTTTATGTCAGGGATTTTGTAAGATCGATTTTCAAGGCAATAAAATCTTTTCCAAAACATATTGCGATTCAAATACAGAATTTTCAATGGGATATCCGGGCTCAATCGTCAGATTAAGTTCTGATTGTATTCTATCGGTTGCTTTTTCAAGGACATTTACTCCAACCGATCCGCATGATCAGGGGGTCCTTTTCTTTTTGAATTCAGATTTTGACACTTTATCAACCAAAAGATTTGGTGAAACTATTGCGCCTTTTGATACCGGCTATTACTTTAATCAGTTGAAGCTGGATCCACACAAAAACATTATTATAACCGGCACACATTCAGCCTATACCGGAAAAGTGAAAATCTTGTTGATGAAAACCGATAGTAAAGGTAATGAGAAATGGAGAAAATTGTTTGGTTCGGGTCTTTTACAAGAAGGAACCAGCGTGATCTGTGCCAGCGACGGGGGATATGCTATAGGTGGTTACGGCTATGGAATTCCAATTCCACCGGATTTTTCCGGTGATCCGATGCTAATCAAGACAGATAGTGCCGGGAATCAGCAGTGGATGTTGAATTTGGGAGGTCCTTTGAAAGATACACAGGCCATGATATGCAATTCAATGGATGGAAATATTATAGTCGGAACAACATATTGTGATTCAATGCATGGAGGACAACCTAATTATGAAGGTCTTCCTTATCGCCGGATAAATATCATGAAGATTGACAACAGCGGAAATATTATTTGGAATAAAAAATATGGCACCAGTGAATGGGAAAATTGTTTGATGAATATCCGCGAGAACCAGGATGGTAGTTTGATTGCATGTGGAAGTAAAACGAGACTTTTTGAAACCACGTATGATTACACCGGTTGGATGCTAAAAACTGACCCAGATGGTGATAGTTTGTGGTACCGGCAATATGTTGTCTGTAATGGTGGTACTTCATGGAACTGGTTGTATGACGTAATTCAAACAGACGACAATGGATTTATTGCTGGCGGGATCGTGTATGTTCATTCCCCCGACACAGGATCACACGACGGTTGGGTACTGAAAGTTGACAGCCTGGGGTGCGAATCTCCGTCGTATTGTTGGGTAGGGATGAACCCCGGGCCTGAGGCGAACGGGCACACCGGGATAAAGATTTTTCCCAATCCTGCCCAAAATATCGCTACAGTTTGTTTACCCGGTTGCAATCCGGAATTACCAATAACAATAAGGTTTTATGATATTTTTGGAAGGGAGATAGAAACCATAAAAGTACCAGGATTTCAAAAAGATTACACCTTGGATGTAACTCTTTTTTCCGAGGGACTGTACATGGTAGTTACCGAATCTCAAAACCGCATAGTTGGTAAATCAAAACTCTTAATAAACAGATAACGTTAAATTATCAAAACCTTATAACATTTCCACTATGATAACGTCCCTGCGTATTCTGTTCCTTTTCATGTTACCTTGCATGATGTACAGTCAGTCTGAAATCTATCAGCTTAGTTTCCCTCCTCAAACCAGTGAAAATAGTTCCAGGACAATGATATTAAAACCGGAGGTGACAGATTTGACGATTGCACCGGATTCAGTATATTTTACGAAGGGTGGTGCACTCAAGGCAGTCTTTGAAATCTTGAATAACTCCAATCAGCCAATCAATTTATTACACGTTCAAAGTCAATGTGCTCCCTGCGTGGGAGGTTGGGGCTGGTGGGTGGATTCAATCTCAGTCACGACTCCCCATTACATTTACCCGGGTCAGCATATTACAGTCATTATGAAGTATTGGGCACAAATAAAAGATGAGTCCCGGACAAATTTCCTGCATGACTCCATGTATATCGTAAGTTCGGTAGGCACTCAATATTGTCATATCTTTTTAGATCCTGATTTAATTTCCTCGACCAGTACCATGGTCACAAATGATTTTATGGTTTTCTCCAATCCGGCAACATCCATCGTCAAGATTAAATTGAGCGCAAATTTCAGTGGACATGAATTGCTCTCAATTTACAATTCAAAAGGAATCAATATCAAAGAATTGGAGTTGAATACAGTAGAGACAGAAATAAATATGAATTGGGTGCCTGATGGCATTTATCTGTTTAAAATAACAGATGGATCCATTTCAGGAATTCGTAGGGTGGTAAAATTGTCTGAATAGGTTTTCAGGATGGGAAACACAAGAATGGAAGACGGTTTAGAGACAACCCGGACATGCGATTAGTAAACATCATGATTGCCGTTTTATTAATTGTCTGTGCAGGATGTTCGAGTATTGAAAAATGTATATACTTAAAACCAATTGAAAAAAACCAGTAAATTCCTGCGGATCGTATATCGTTATAAGCTCCCTCCTCAAAAAATCAAAAAACTTACCATTAGTTTTGACGAAGACTGCAATGAGAGATTCTGGTCAAATTTCAAGCCTTTGAATTTGCTGAAAAAGAATCGCTTGCATTACAACGTTTTGTTTTTCCCTTCGTCGTATGATTTAAAATGAAGATAATATGACACCTCTTCAGGATTCTTATGGAATCAACCCTTTTTACGGAAAACCCTAGAAAATAATTACGGTAAGTTTAATAAAGAAATCCCAAAATTTATGTTATGTTTGGAGTTTGAATATTTCAAATACGTCTTGATGTAAGTTATAATCTTTATGCGATGGTTCTTATCGTAAATAACTTCTGATTCCTTGATAAACTGATGAGATCATCATTTTCGTTATTCAGCTCATCAATCTGTATTAATATAAAAAATGAGTAATGCAGAACAAATTATTAACTTTCTTGCTTCTGCTATCAAATTTTACCGGGTACTCCCAGGGTGAGTTCAATAATTGGTATTTCGGAAGTTTTCTTGGAATGACATTTAACGGGGGTACACCCGTTAATTTATCCGGAAGCGCATTAAGCTCCGCAAGCGTCAGCGTAAACGTTTCCGATTCACTTGGGAATATTCTTTTTTACAGCAACGGGGTGGAAGTCTGGGACAAAACCAATACAAAGATGCCGAACAGCGGTGGTCTGGGCGGTTATACCGGCAGCTACCCGCAAACAGTGTCCGTGTTGAAAAACAATAAGGATTCAACCAAATATTATTTGTTTACTTGTGGGATGCAGGTTAATTATCCTGTGCCATTGGGGGCAAGGTATTCGATTATTGATATGACCTTAAGAGGCGGGCTGGGAGATGTGGATTTGAACCACAGAAATATTCCGTTGCGGGGGGGGTATCGTGCACACGGGGCCATAACCGGCACCCGGCACAGGAACAACAAGGATGCCTGGATCGTGGTCAGGTTGATGGATGCTGACAGCAACTATTACGCTTCTTATAAAGTTACGAATGATGGGGTTGATACTATTCCGGTCCTTTCACCCAGTCTTGTATCAATTCCAGCCATCCCATATTTAATCTGGCCCTATGAAATAAAAATATCGTATGATGGTGCACGCCTTGTCACTACGTCTTTTTTTGATACATTGGAAATTTGTGACTTTAATAATCAAACCGGCCAGGTCTCGCCCAGGTTTAAAATCTCCATCGGTCCCGATCAAAATGCGATTCAATGCGAATTTTCGGTGAAAGGGAATCTGCTTTATGTTCCTGCCGGTCCCGGTGATCACCAGGGGATTCTTTATCAAATGGATATGACTTCACCGGATTCTGCAGCCTTCATGGCTAACATTGTACCTGTCGGGTCGAATATCGTCCCGAATGCAATACAGATCGGACCTGACGGAAAAATTTACGGCACGATGGATACTGATCCATGTCTATTTGTAGTAAATTATCCTTCGGTCCGGGGTCCGGGATGTGGATTTGATATTTGCGGCTTTCAGATTATTGCACCTGACGTCCACGATGACGGGCTTCCACAATTCATTCAAAAATACAAAGCCTTTGTCCATCATACCGGCAAATGTTCCAATAAGGATATCATCTTTACCTGCGACATCTGGCCTCCGGCCGATACCATTCGATGGAATTTCGGAGATCCGGGATCCGGAAACAAGAACACTTCCTCCCTGGTAAATCCCGGACACACTTATCTCTTCCCGGGTACCTATACTGTCGAACTTTACGTAAGGCATAACGACAACCGAACCGATACAACCTGGCATACTATTACCATTGATCCAAGTCCTGCACCCTCACTGGGGCTGGATCGAACGATATGTACCGGGAGTACTGCGACCTTTGACGCCGGGTTCTGTTCAGGATGCAGTTATGAATGGAAAAACCTCGGAACAGGGATTGTCGTTGGAACAAATCAAACCTTTACTTCAGGAAATGCAGGTGTTTACCGCGTTGTGGTCACCAATGGCAATGGTTGTTCGGGATTTGACACAGTACAGCTTATCACCACACCTGTTCCCCAGGTCACCAACACGCTGTTGACTAAATCCATCTGTTCGGGAGAAAACACCAATATTGCACTTACTTCCAGTGTCCCGGAAACGATATTTCACTGGACGGCTTCACTTACTTCTGGCAATATCACAGGTTTCAGCGCCGATTCCGGACAGGTGATCAACCAGGTACTGATCAATACCCTTCCATCTCCCGGTGTCGTGACTTACTCGATCACTCCCAAGGTGGGCAGTTGTTCGGGTAATAATGTTGATTTCATCGTTACCGTGAACCCGGGAGATTCGGCCAAAATATCCATATCTGCCTCGGCCAACAATATCTGTTCAGGAACTCCTGTGACCTTCACAGCAACTCCCACCAATCCTGGCGTTTCTCCAGTCTATCAATGGAAGGTCAATGGAGTCAATGCAGGAAGCAACAGCCCTGTGTTCAGCTTTACTCCTGTTTATGGCGACCTGGTTCAATGCATGCTGACATCCTCGTTAACGGTTTGCATCTCGAACAATCCCGCTTCTTCGAATATCATCCCGATGGTAGTAAACCCGCTGCTGCCGGTCAGCGTTTCAATTTCAGCCACTGCCACACAAGTTTGTGCGGGCACATCTGTCACCTTCACAGCCGTTCCTGTCAATGGCGGCGCCGCACCCTTCTATCAATGGTTTGTCAACGGTGCTGACCAGTTTACCAGTTTACCCGTTTTCACCTACACCCCCTCCGATGACGATCAAGTCATTGTCCATTGTCAATCGTCCATGGTCAATTGCATCACAGGCAATCCTGCCACTTCACCTGCGGTTATCATGACTGTTAATCCCAATCTTACCGCTGGCGTAACAGTCACAGCCTCATCAAATCCATTCTGTCTTGGTAATCCGGTTACTTTTACCGCCACCCCGGTCAATGGCGGCCCTGCGCCATTCTATCAATGGTTTGTCAACGGCGCTGACCAGCTTAACAGTTCACCCGTTTTCACCTACAATCTCTCCGATAATGACAACGTAAGTTGCATAATGACCTCCAACCTCGAATGTGTTTCATCAAACCCTGCCGTTTCCAACACGATCGTCATGAGCGGTTCACTGTCGCCCATCGTCACCTTCACTACCTGCTTCGATACCATCACCACGGTTAACGCCAGGCCTTTCCGGCTCAAAGGAGGATTGCCCCTGGGCGGAACATACTCCGGTGCAGGCGTCAACCCTGTAACCGCG
>Ga0116170_10002156_pt1 | contig 19290 bp, 19 predicted proteins | sample AD_JPNHW1_MetaG_FD_89797 | JGI IMG/M metagenome (GOLD analysis project Ga0116170, IMG submission 89797) | Active sludge microbial communities of municipal wastewater-treating anaerobic digesters from Japan - AD_JPNHW1_MetaG | ecosystem: Engineered > Bioreactor > Anaerobic > Digestate | place...
CAACGGTAACTGAAGAACCCGTGCGACATCGCGAATAGCCATTTTGGCGGCCATTGTTCCGAAAGTACAAATGTGGGATACTTTTTCGCGGCCATATTTTTCGGTTACCCATTCCATTACCTGCTGCCGGCCATCGTCGTCGAAGTCAATATCGATATCGGGCATCGAGATACGGTCGGGGTTCAGGAAACGTTCAAAAAGGAGATCGTATTTTATGGGGTCGACGTTTGTGATTTTAATGCAATAAGCAGCAGCCGAACCCGCTGCGGAACCTCGGCCGGGGCCTACAATAACCCCCATATCGCGAGCTGCCTGAATAAAATCACGAACAATCAGAAAATAGCCCGGGAACCCCATTTGCTTAATCACATCCAATTCGAATTCGATTCGTTCAAGCACTTCATCGAGTTTGTCGGGATAGCGTTTTTTTGCCCCGTCCATGACAAGGTAGTGAAGGTAATCGGCTTCATATTTGATGCGGAGCACTTTGTCAAAGCCCCCCAGTTTCTCGTAATTGGTGAATTCTGCTTTTAGATCTTCTTCCTTGAATTTCGCCAGATAATCATCGTATTTGGCAAAACTTTCAGGAATTGGGAATTGCGGCATAATGGGATCTGAATCGAGCTCAAAAACTTCAATTTTGTCGGCAATTTCCTGTGTATTTTGAAGGGCCAGGGGTACATCGGCAAACAGTTCATTCATCTCGGCGGTTGTTTTGAACCACTCCTGTTTGGTGTACCTCATCCGGTTTGCGTCGTCAAAGTTTTTGCCGGTATTAAGGCAAATCAGGATGTCGTGAGCATTTGCATCCTCCTGATTGGTAAAATGGACATCGTTGGTGGCAATTATTTTTACATCTAGTTTTTGGGCGAGTTCAATAATTACTTTATTTACTTTTACCTGATTATCATATACTTCTTCCCGCTCTTTTGCCGACTCAGCAGGGTGCCGCTGAATTTCGAGGTAGTAATCGTTGCCAAAGACACTCTTGAACCATTTAATTGCTTCTTCTGCGCCCTGTATATCTCCGTTCAAAATCTTTTGAGGAATTTCACCGCCCAGACATGCCGAAGATACAATTAATCCTTCATGATATTTTTCCAGCAGCGATTTATCGATCCGGGGTTTATAATACATTCCCTCTATATTGGCGATTGAGATGAGCCGCAGCAGGTTCCGATAACCTGTTTCATTTTTGGCCAGAAGAATCAGGTGGTCGCCCGAACGGTCTTCTTTTCCCTGCTTAAAATCAATTCCGCGTTCGGCCACATAGGTTTCACAACCTAAAATAGGTTTCACTTTGTACCATTTTTCCATGGGCACATCGCGATTCCCATAATCGGCCGATTTGCAGGTGTTCCAGAATTCTTTGATCCCAAACATGGTCCCATGATCGGTTAACGCAAGGGCTTTCATCCCGTCGGCTTGCGCTTTATTTACCAGGGAACCAATGCTGGCCTGACCGTCCAGAATTGAATATTGAGAGTGGACATGCAAATGAACAAATGATTCCATTCTGTATTATAAATTAGTGGGTTACAATAATATTCAATCGTACTCTTTTGAAATTTAAAATTAGTGAATAAACCTGCTTAAATGAAATTTTGTTGATAAGTTCACGCTATTCCAAAAAAATCCTGTTACAGATTGAGGTAACTGTAACAGGAGAAGCTATCTTGTTGAATAAGTAAATTACAAACAATCCTTTATTCGGGCCAGGCAAACCCAATTTTTTTCGAAAAAGAAACGGATTGTACCAGAGAAGAATAGTCACTCTCGTAAAGAATCCCGGAGATTTCCACTTTCAGAGAATCCCCTGAATGGAGCGTGATATTTGAATTCCAGCCACTGGAATAGGTATAAACAATCATCGACGAATAACCGGGGTCGATTTCGTTGGAAATGTAAATAACTGTATCGTTTTTATAGAATCGTGCAACATAGCAGTCGGCAGAACTGTTTTTCCCCCATTTAACAGTGATCGATTGGTTAATCGTATCCGTCTTAACCTCGGTTAAATTGATTGGAGATAAAATATCTGACGAAACGATATTGGTTACATTGGATGTGGTTCCATCTCCATAAACGATTGAAAACTGATAATTTCCATTTTGGGGTTTAGAGGAGTTATAATCTGCATCTCCGATTGGCCGTTCAAAATAGTATCCATAATAGTCGAGAATTTTCAAATCAATGGATCTGCTTGCATCCGGATTTGTTAACGTGATGCTTTTCATTGTTGTGCTAGCATTCACATAACCACCAAAAACATACATCGTGTCGGATCCGATAATCCTTGAACAGATATAAGCATCCGCAACGACTTGTTCTTCGGTGTCGAGATTAACACAGGAAAAGAATGCCACCGTTGTTCCTGTCAACAATAAGAAGGTTCGCAACAAATTTTTTATCATAGTTGTCTTTTTTATCAATCATTGATATTCCACTCAATATATCCGCTTTCAGCTTCAGAAACACTCTGAAGGTCGAAGGCTGTTGCTACGGCTTCATACTGATAGGCCGTAACAATTGTTTTGTATTTTTCTCCGCCCTGTGGTTTTTTATTTTTCTCCCATCCGCTGGTGGTTGGATAAATCCACAAATAATTCTGCATTACATTCAAGGTCCCGCTTTTAAAAACTACATCATTGTTTTCATTTACTAAAACAAGATAATACTGATCGTCCAGAAGGTTTCCTTTCCACTCAACCACTATTTTGTTCCCTTCCTTGTCAAAATTGAAGGTCTTGATTGTAACCGGCAGAATGCAAGTAGAGTCGAGAACATCGTAAACCTCCTGATTTTCCCCATTATTATAGTTTACGTCGAAGATGTACTTTCCCCTAACCGGTTTAACTTTTTTATATTCAGATAGCTCAGGAACATGAAAAAAAGTATATCTTCCGGCTATTGAATCGAGCGTAATAACCGTGTTGTCGCCATCTCGCTTCACGGCGACATTATCCATCTTATCATAGGAATAGGTATAATAATAAACTCCGTAGAGAACGGTATCATTCTGTTGAATTGTCTTTACCAAAACGTCGCCATAGGCAGTTGGTGTGGTTTCAACATCATCCAAACAGGAGTTAAAAAACAACAAAACCAATGCAAATATTGCCAGCTTTAAAACAGTTTTTATTTTCATCATAAACTAATATTTTTTAAAAAGATGCCTTTGAACAAGCAAAGGTTGCGTTTTGAAAATGCAAAACTAGATTATTGTTGATCTTTCCCCAATTTGTCTGTTAAAAATTCATCATTGATACCCGATTAAGTTTGAAATAGAAAATATTATTGTACTTTTGCGCACTCAAAATTTATTAATTTTTAAAATTTAAAGTTATGCCAGTTAAAATTCGATTGGCCCGTCATGGCCGAAAGAGAACTGCTTATTACCACATTGTGGTAGCAGATAGCAGGTCACCACGAGATGGTAGAATTATCGAAAGGATTGGATCGTACAACCCGTTGACAAATCCTGCTACCATCGAACTGGACTTTGACAAAGCCTTATCGTGGCTTAATAGCGGTGCACAACCAACCGATACGGCAAGAACCATCTTGTCGGGTAAAGGGGTTATGATGAAAAAACACTTGCTTGAAGGTGTGAAAAAAGGAGCTTTTGACGAAGCTGAAGCTGAACGCAGATTTTCGGCCTGGAAACAGGAGAAAGATGCAAAAATTGTTGCCAAAATCGAAAAACTTGTATCTGATGCTAGTTCCGAGATGGACAAACGATTGAAAGCTGAAACAAAGGTGAAAGAAGCCCGTGCAGCTGAGATTGCAAAGAAAAATGCAGAATTGGCTCAGGCTGCATCAGCTGCTGCTGAAGAAGCAAAAGAAGAACAGCCTGAAGAAGCTGCAACTGAAGAAGGCTCAACGGAGGCTGAGGCATAATCAGCACTGTTTTGAATATTCTTTTATGGAAGAATGGCATTACCGGAACCCGATAATGCCATTTTTTATTGTTTTTGGCGCTGTAATCCAATCGCAAACCGATCTTTTCCATTAATATCTTTTATGATTTCGGCATCAAAGCCATTTTGATTGAGCAGAGTTCTAATTTCATTTCCATACGATTCATTGATTTCAAAATAAATTTCTCCTCCAGCCTTTAGCAGTTGATTCGATTTTTGAACGATTGCCCGGTAAAACAGCAGCGGATCATCGTCGGGAACAAAAAGAGCCAGCTCTGGTTCAAAATCAACGACGTTTCTTTGCATCAATGCCTTTTCCTTCCAGGTTATATAAGGTGGATTGCTTACAATCAGATCGAAACCCGATTCAACAGGAGGCACTTCGCCAAGGATGTCGTATTTCGTCCAATTAATTACTGCCTCATTTAGCTGGGCATTTTCATGGCACCGATTCAATGCAAAATCTGAGATATCACATCCCCAGACAGTGGAAAGGGGCAACCCTTTTTTCAACGATATGGCTATGCACCCACTTCCTGTACCCAAGTCAATTATTTTTACTGCTTGATTTTTTTTTCGTTTGAGAATAAGATCAACCAGCTCCTCCGTTTCAAACCTTGGGATCAGAACTCCTGGCCCGATTTTAAACTTCAATCCGAAAAACGTTGTTTCGCCAAGAATATATTGTATGGGTTCAAATTTTTCTAATCTGGAAACAACGGCTGCAATTCTCTTAAAACCTTCTTCCGGCAAAATCGTATCCCTGTTGAGGATCATATCCTTTTTGGAATATCCATACAGGTGATTGAATATCAAAAATATGAATGATTCAATTTCTGCCGGATCATATAAGGATAAAAGGTTTTCGCGAATGTATTGTATACTTTTTTTCATAAAAAATCTTTGTTCAAAGATAGAATATTGGCTGAAAATCAAATAAACATCGGTAATCGTTCGAGAACAGAAAAACAATTTTCCATTTGATATTTTATTTTTGCAAAAGAATCATGGACGACGACAGAATAAAATACATGCAACGGTGCCTTCAGCTGGCAAAGCTGGGAGAAGGGCTTACGGAATCCAATCCAATGGTTGGATGTGTGATTGTGCATGACGGGAGGATTATTGGTGAAGGCTATCATCATCAATACGGAGGTCCTCACGCCGAAGTAAATGCTATTCGTTCGGTGAAAGAAAAGAATCTTTTAGCGGGTTCTACCTTATATGTCAATCTCGAACCTTGTTCCCATACGGGTAAAACGCCTCCTTGTTCCGATTTGATTATCGAAAAGCAGATTCCTCGTGTGGTAATTGGAACGATGGATCCTTTTCCTGAAGTTTCAGGAATGGGCATTGAGAAATTAAGAAAATCGGGATGCGGAGTTGAAGTTGGTGTGTTGAGTAACGAATGCCAGGAATTGAACCGGAGGTTTTTTACGTTCCATCGCGAAAAGAGGCCTTATATTATTTTAAAATGGGCTCAAACGGCCGACGGTTTTATCGATAAATTCAGGGGTGACTTGGATGAAAAACCATTGTGGATAACTGATGAAATTGCACGTGTTGCGGTTCATAAACAACGTGCTGTTGAAGGAGCCATACTGGTTGGAACTGAAACTGCAGTAAAAGATAATCCTTGTCTTACTTTACGGGACTGGTCAGGAAGACAACCGTTACGAATTGTGACCGATATGAACAATCGTCTGCCTTCCGAGTTGAACATCTTCGACCGGAAAGTAAAAACCATTGTGCTATCAAAAGACATCCGGACCGGCGGGAATAATTTGCATTATTTGCCGGTGGGCGATGAGGATGCCGTTTCCTTCTTGCTCCATTATCTTTATTCCGAAAGGATTCTTTCTATCGTTGTAGAAGGTGGTACCTATACCCTTCAGCAATTTCTCGATCGAAACGTATGGGATGAAGCACATGTATATGTTGGAAAAACCAAATTTCACGAAGGAGTAGAGGCTCCTTTGTTTGATCTTTCCCGGCCTGTTTGTCGCGAGATTTTTCCGCAAAGCGAACTCTTAATTTTTAGAAATTTGAGAGAATAGACCGATACTTTCTCTGTTTTTTTGCACGGAAAGGGTTTTTATCTATTTTTGCACGACTTTTTGGTTTCATAGTTCAACGGATAGAACGACAGTTTCCTAAACTGTAGATCCGGGTTCGATTCCCGGTGAGACTACAATAAAAAAAGAAATGTTTTCGCATTTCTTTTTTTATTGTATCTGTATTTACTTAAAGAATCTGGAAGTTTCCAGGGATATTCATAGTACATTAATAATCTATCAGAGAACTTTTTCTTCAAGGACTACTCCTATTTCATTGAAAATCATCACATACCTGATCAGCTCTTTATCGCGATAAATAATCTCATAAGTAATCGAATTCCCTTTGTTGCTCATTACCGCATTCATGATTTCGCCTTTACCCACCATGGTGGTTTTAATGTTCTGGGGCAAAAAGTCCTCGGACAGGAACATTTTATATTCAATCAGAGTTCCGGAACGGTCGAAATTGGCAATGCATTCAATACTATCCTTATAGAAGATCGCTTCAAAATTATCGCCGTTTTTATTCCATTCAACATTGATCACCGAAGGGAACCTCTCTTTCAAGGAGTTCTTGACAGCATCGGGAGGAGATAAGATCGTATCTCCAAATATTTTTGATAAAAAATTCATCATCTGATTTCAAGTTTTAAACGAATCCAGATTTTCATTCTATTTTCATTTGTTTTGTCTGATAACTCCCCGTTGAAACAGGTTTGAGACACAGAACATAATTTATTGTTGAGACGCAAAAAAATGAAGATGTAACGAGTTGTTTTTTATTTATTCCAAAATTTTTCTTTGTACAGATAAACAACCCTGGCCCTGGCTCTTTTTAGCCGCATTTTTGTTGCATCTTCGCTAATCCGGAGAGACTGAGCGATCTCTTTAATGGAGAGATTATCCTGATATTTCATTAATAGGAGGGCTTTCTCTTCGGTGTGGATCATTTCAAAAACAACCAACATATTGTCGTAATCGATATTGTTCATATCCTCTTCCGATTCGTCAATAATTTCGGGCAACTCATGTTCTCTGTTCCATTCCGGATAATGAAGTTTCTTTTTAAGTCTTAAATAGTCGATACAATGATTATAAGATAGCGAGTATAACCACGACGAGAAAGAAGATAGATTTTTAAAGCTGGAAAGTTTTTCAAAGGTTTTGGAGAAAATGTCTTCGGCTAATTCTTCCGATAACTGCCTGTTTTTTACAATACTGTAGCATTTATCCAAAACTTTTGAATAGTATCGGTTGTATAAAATCTCAAAATATTTAGAAGAATTTTCCTCGATAAACTTCGAAATTATCTCTTCATCTGACAATGTTTTTATCTGTCGACTCTTCATTTTTTAGTTGTAAATGAGAATAATATAAACTTTTTCATTAACTAAAAGAAAAATTTTTGGAAATAATTAGTTATAATTGTTTCATCTTAAATTATTTGTCTACTTTTGTATCGGTTTAAAAGTTAAAACACGAACTTAGTAAAAAAAAATTACAAGAACCTGTTACTTTAAAAATCAACGTCGTCTTAATAACAGATTTATTGAATTTTTTTAAAATAAAAGTAATGCCCTTCTGTTTAGCAGAAGCATAAACAAAATTATTAAACATAAATTTTTATTAAAATGAAAAACAAATTATTATTAAGCCTTTCAGCATTTGCAATTGCAATGTTTGTATTATCAGGTTGCGCTAAAGTACCACAAGTTGAAATTGACAACGCTAATGCCGCTATCCAAGCAGCTCAAGCAGCTGGTGCTGACATTTATGTGCCTGAAGCTTTCGCAGCTCTTAACGATTCAATGAATGCAACAACTGCATCTATCGAAGCAAAAAAATCAAAATTATTCAAGAGCTACAAAAAAGAAAAAGCACAGTTAGTAAGCATCGTTGCTTTAGGCAATGACGTTAAATTGAAAACTGAAGCCAGAATTCAAGAATTGAAAACTGAGATCCAGAACACATTAACTGAAGTAACTAACTTGATTGCTCAAAACAAAGAATTGATTGCTCAGGCTCCTAGAGGAAAAGAAGGTACAACTGCTCTTATGGCTATCAAAGCTGACATTGCTACCATCGAAACATCAGTTGGCGAAATTCAGGCTGCTGTTGGTACAGAAAGCTTCATTGCAACTTTGGACAAAGCTAAAGCTGTAAAAGAACAAGCAACAAGCATCAATACTGAGCTTACCACAGTTATTGAAAAATACAAATCAAGAGGAAGAAAATAATCAAAAGTTAATCTTTTGAAAGATATTTAAAGTACTCCCCCGGGATCTATTCCCGGGGATTTTTTTATGTTATAAGTTTCTTCCATTAATGAAAAGAAGATTAAAGAAAAAATATCGTCGGATCTTAATTATATCCCCAGTTATATTTTTAGCAATTGTTTTAGCGATTCTACTTTTAACCAAAGACAAGCCCCCCGTTGATGAAATCAACAATGCACGAACCAGATTATCTGCTGCAAAAGCTGTCAATGCCCAGAAATATTCAAAAAATCTCTATAAAAATGCCAGCATGGCTTATGACTCGGCCATGCACTATTGGAATGTAGAAAATAATAAGTTTTTTCTCTTCCGGAAATATGATAAAGTACGATCTTTTGCTTTACAATCAGAACGATTGGCCAGCTCGTCCATTGGACAGGCTGACACAAACTCAAAGAACCTAAAAAGAGAGGTTCAACAGAAAATTGAAAAAATACAAAGGAAAATAGATACATTCCAAGCTAATTTTGACAATATTCCGCAAATGGATGATTATCGAAAGCAATATAACAAAGGAAAAATCCTCTTTGGAGAAGCAAAATTAGCCTATGAAAAATCTGATCTCATCAAAGCTCAACAGAAAATTGATTTAGCTTCGGTACTCGTTGAAAAAGCCTATTCCCGTGCAAGCAGCATCCTCCAAAATTATTTCGATAATTTCCCCAAATGGCAGCGATGGGTTAATAACTCCATTGAACAATCGAGGATTCATGGCTCCTACTGCATTATTGTCGATAAATTCGCCCGTGAATGCAAATTGTATTACAACGGTGCATTGAAAGACTCCTACGAAGCTGATTTGGGAAAAAACTGGCTTGGGTCTAAATGCCATCAGGGAGATTATATGACCCCAGAGGGAATTTATAAAGTGGTTGAAAAAAAGGCCAATGGAAGAAGCCGATATTATAAAGCACTTTTGATTAACTATCCGAACGAAGAAGATAAAGCCAGGTTTTCTCAAAACATTAGAAATGGATCAATTCCTTCCAGAAAACGAATTGGCGATCTGGTTGAAATTCATGGCAATGGGGGCCAGGGAGCTGATTGGACTTCTGGTTGTGTTGCTCTTTCAAATAGTGATATGGATAAACTTTATTCGAGATGTGTTGTTGGTACTACTGTAACGATCGTTGGATCATGCAGACCACTCAGTGAAATAATGAAATTGCAGTAAAATGGAAAACGAAAATTTTAATAGTGTGGATAAACAGGATGAAGGTTTGGACAATGTTGAAAAACAAGAGGAAGCCTTGTACAATGTTGAAAAACAGGACGAAGAACAAAACCTTGTTGAAAAACAAGAAGAGACCAATGGTGCTGAAAGTCCAGAAGGAACCACAATTATTACCGATGAACCAATAACAGAGGAGCCTTTGAAACAAGAAACAGTGTTCACTGCAACTGCTGAGCCACAAAAAAGATCTATTTTCAAAACTTTTTTTGGCAAAATGCTAAAATTAATCATTCTTCTTTTGTTATTGTTTTTGAGCATTGTTTATCTTCCTTCTATTTTGCAATCGATAGCGATCCCTCTCTCTACATACAGGCATGTTGAAGGGAAAGATGCTGCGGAACTGGCCGAAAGCAGGGAAATTCTGGAAAAGAGTATCAGCAAACTTGATAAGGAATTAAATGATCTCATTCCTGAAGATTGTTATATGATCATCAATAGTACGGACAATGTTTTTACGTTGAAAAGAGGGAAAGAAATTGTGCGTATTGGAAGATGTTCAACTGGTAGCAATTCATTACTTGAAAGTGATAAAAAGCAAAAGAAATGGTTGTTTAAAACGCCCAAAGGGGTTAGAACCGTAAAAAGCAAAAAAACCGATCCGGTATGGACAAAACCCGACTGGGCATTTATCGAGGAAGGATTACCTGTGCCTGGGCCCACTAGTCCTTCTCGTTTTGAAGAAGGTGTACTGGGCGATTATGCTCTGGTTCTTGGAGATGGTTACATGATTCATGGGACCATCTGGCAACGTTATCTGGGCTTGTCGGTTACCCATGGTTGTGTCCGGTTGAACGATGCAGACCTGGAGGCTGTCTACAAGAACTTGAACAAAGGTTCAAAAGTATTTATCTATTAAACTGTTTTTTCACATTCAAACTCAGAAAAATGAAAGCAATTAGGGTTTTCCTTTATATCATTATTGGAGTGGCGGTTCTGTATTATTTAGCTGCCCGAGTGAATGCTCCGATCCATAAAGCACAAGAGTTGAACCAAATCGCGACTTCAGATACCTCGTACATAAAGAAATACAGTGCTATCGCCAAGTATAAAGAATTGTTGCCATTAGTCAAGGAAAAGGCTTACCGTGAAGCCCAGCTTTACATGTCAAAAAACGATTCAATCGGGATGGTGATCAATTTTAGAGATAGTTCTGCCAACTTAATGCTAAAGGGAGTTTGTATTCAGACGTCTAAATTGGTTGATTTTAAGAAGGATAAAATATTTGATGGAGTCGAAGCTCCTGCCTTCCGGAAAATCTTTTCAAAGCCCCTTCATAATATCGATGAGTTTTCAACTTTTGCAAAAGTGCCGATTATTATAAAAAAGGCTCCCAAAGATACGATTGAAGCAATGAGGATGGCTACATTGCCGGTTGAACCACCAATCGACCCTGCTTATGTGAAATATGATCTTGAGTATGGAATAAAGCTCCTGATGATTCAGGATAGTTGTGATACTCCAGAAGAATTGGTGGTTGAAAATATGTTCAAAACCGAACTGAGGAAACAAAAAAGCGATGATTTGGTTTCAAGTTTGGTCAATATAGGAAACCCTAAGTATACACCTACGATTGTTCTTACCCTAAGTGGGAAAGATGTCCGGTCAATTTACCGAGCTCTTCCTGAAAAGGCTGATTTTGTGATGATTTTTGAAAAATAGGGTTTTAGTTTCGTAAAAGTATACGAAAATATTCTGGGAGAGCAATTATGCTTTTGATGTGGGTTTGATGTTGAATTGCCCACAGATGCCTGCTTTGCCTTCACAGATTATTACTGAGGAAAGGATTTTCTTATTCTTCCGGATGAGCTTTATTACATCCGAAATATCGTTGGCAGATTTTACTTTGTTCCCATAAGCAGAAGCAAATGCATCTGCCAGTGCGGTGTTTTTGGAAGCTATTACGATGGCATCGGCTCTTCCAAAACTGATGGAAGGACCAACAGTACCCGAAGAGGTACAAACCCCAAGTGGTGTTGCCAATGCTGGTATTTCCAGTCCTAATTTTCCCGTTAGGGCTGATTCTCCAGCATAGATGGATAAGACCAAATTGTGCTTCAACTGTAAAAAAATATCGCCGCCATTTTCTATGACAATTTCATCGATTTTAAATTCTTTAAGTAAGGCTTTCCCGATAAATTCCGCGAAAGCCCCTGCAACAGCAGCCATTGGTCCTGTCCCGGCAATTTGAGCAGCTTTGCTCATCTCTACTGCAATCGCAGGGTCTTCAGGTTTCGTTTTTACCGGAACAAACGATGCCTGAAATTCAGGGTATAAGTGGATGTACGATTCGAGGGCATATCTCAGTTCAATAAGCTTTTCCAGTGCAAAGCTTTTCATTTGATGGCAGTAGCTATCTGCATCTACCCCGATCCATAAATCAGAATCTTTACAGGTAATAACAAAAGAACGGAAACGGTCTTCACCCATTCGTTCCCGGTAGAAACGTTTTCCAAAACCTCTTAATTCGGAGCTATCATGGGGAAGGATATTTTGTCGCTTCCCAGTTTGTCTTTCAGCGTTGATTCCCGGATCATCCGTTTTCATCACGGAAATCGATTTCAAAAAGTTTTAACGGACAGGCTTTTACACAGAGTTCACAAGCAATACATTCGTCTTTATTAAATTCGAGCAACCATGTTTGCGGATTCATTGTCAGTGCTCCGGCAAAACAAACCGATGTGCAGTTGCCACAACTGATGCACCGGACATGGTCGAATTTCAGCCGTTTTTCAAGGGGCTGGCATTCGACGTTGTGGGCTTCGAGGTAAGCGATCCCTTTGTCGAGGTTTTCCTGTTTTCCTTCCATTTCAAGCAGTAAACTTCCCCTTTTCCCAGGCATCACTTCTGCTTTCAGAATATTTATTTTAATATCGTAGTCTTTCACAAGAACATAACTCAATGGTTTGTCCCCGCTCTGAGGAGGAAACCGGAGTATCACTTTTCTTTTCACACTATTCATAATTCACCTCCTTCACTTTCTGGCAATTCTATTTCGATCAGACTTTTTAATGATGTATTGGTTGGGAACATCTGGATTGGTTCCTGGATAAGAAATTCTCCACGTTGGATCATCTCCTTCAGCAGATCGGCTATTTTCCGTGCTTTGGCAAGGCTGGAAACCGGTGCCGTTCTGATTTTTTGCCCTTTTACTTCAATTTCTCCCGAACGGAGCTGCTCATATGTAACTTGTCCCAATTTTGGCATCCCCGGTGATCCATAATCGAGAACACTGGTTTGAATCTGACTGTTGTTGATCGAAACTCTCCGGGCGATTTCGGTATTCAGCACAGGAATAGGAATGCCAATTCCAACAAACATACTGACACCATACTTCTCGTAGTAAGCTGCCTGAATAAATTCGCTGCTCATTTCTTTCAGATTACCAATTACGGCCAGCGTTGCCGCATTGGTTACCGGTATCCCGTTTTCGTCTTTGGGGCGGGTTGTATGAAACTGGGTTCCTGGCCAGGCGACATAACCGGTGGTTCCTCCCAGAAAAATACGGGTGCCAATGCCAATGGTTTTAAACTCCGGATCGTTCAGCAAAGGGCTTAATTCTCCTGCTGTGGAATAATTGGCATTTCGCATATTGGGCAGAAGGGTACCCATGTAAGTATATTTGATTTTTGATGTTGTATTTACCGCCACATTGTAATTCTGATAGGCATTCCGCGGATTGAAAAGAATCATTTCGTTGACCGTATTTTTGTTGATTACCGTACGGATATGTTTCCTTGGGTAACAATCGGTTCCTTTTCCCCAGGCTTCCAGAATGACATCTTTTCCCTCGAGTAAATCCTGAATAACGTGCGCTCCACCATAGTCGGGGTTATCGGCATTCACCGATGTTGCACCCAGATAGGTGTCAACAGCAGCTAATCCGCCATAAGCAGGTACGCCGTTCAAGCGAATTTTTTCCATCCGGATGGGCGGGTTCGAATGTCCAAAATTGATAAATGCGCCACTGGAGCACATTGCTCCAAAAGTAGCTGTGGTTACCACATCTACTTTTTCGACAATTTCTTCCGGAGATGCAGTTTTTGCCATCTCAGAAACTTCTTCGGCTGTAAGAACCACAGCCTCTCCTTTTCTGATTTTTTCGTTTATCTCCTGATATGTTTTTACTCTTGCCATAAATGAATATTTTTCTGGTCAACTTAAATTATGTACTCAGACCGGCATGGAGTGAATTTCCATAGCAGAGCCTGGTAAAAAATGGTATTTATTATGTGATTAAAATCAAACATCTACATAAATCTTTCAATTATAATTCCGTTTTTCGGACGGGTATTGGCACCTTTTCCTAAGATGACAGGTTGCCAGTGGTTCGTTGAGCCCGATCTCTTCCCACTTCTTTATAATAAAAGCTGTTGCTTAAAAAAGAGCTTAAAAGTAGTTCGTATTTCAATAATTTCAAAAGAAATATTACTTGTTTTCGACCGTTGAGGTAAATACCAGTTGGTTGTTGAAAAGAATGAGACCTTTCAGATTCTTCATGTGATAAATTGCACTGGGCATGTTTCCCGAAAGTTTATTATTTGAAAGATTTAAGTAAGAAAGATTTGCGAGCGAAGAGATTTCAGTTGGGATATTTCCGGACAACATGTTTTTACTTAAATTTAAACGGGAAAGCTCCTTCATGCCGCCAATTTCTTTGGGAATGGAACCTGTTAGCTGGTTCTGGGAAAAATTGACCCATTTTAATTTCTTCATGGATCCAATACCGGGAGGTATGGTTCCTGTAATCTGATTGTTGGCCATGGAAAAATAGACCAACTCTTTTAACGCATCTAACGAATTGGGTAAAACGCCCGTTAAAAGATTATTGCTTAGTGAAATTCCTTTTAATGCAGGAAGTAAGACAATGGATGATGGAAAGGATCCCCCAATTTTGTTGTTTGCAAGAATAATTTCTTGCAGATGCTTCAGATTTCCAATATTCGATGGAAGAGTTCCCTCGATTTGGTTGTTGGCCAGGTTGATTTTTTCCAGCATTTCCAGGTCGCAGATCTCTTCGGGTATGCTCCCGGTGATGGAATTGTTATAGAGATCGAGCTGCCGTAAAAAAGTCAGATTCTTAATTTCAGGAGCAATGGTCCCGGTGAGGTTATTGGATATTAATGAAATTTCTGAAACATGACCGTTTAATACCGAAACACCATACCAACTTGATGGAGTATTGGATTGAAACCAATTTCTCTTCTGGTTCCAGGAATCTCCATTTAAGGATTGATAAAGCTTCATTAACGCTTCAACTTCCTGCTGAGGAATCTCAGTTACACTTGATGCGCTAAAGGTGTTTTGACCGATCCCCAAAAAAGGAAGGCTCAAGGTGAAAAATAGAATGATGATACGGTAATATTTCATACAACCAATCTTTCGAATGAATAGACTTAAATAATTATTCCACAAGACTTACGCTCTTGAAAAGTTTAACGTTCTTAACCAGTATAATTTATCATTGATAGTACAAAGTTATTAAATCTGACTGTTAAAAATTTAAAATTCCTCTTTTTTTATGCAGTTACTTTTCAATCAATCTTTCAGTCAGACAACAGAAACAAATTTGATGGATGTTTTGTGAGCAATTTCAACGTTGCCGCGAGATAATTTCTTGTTGACTTTACGGGATAAAAAGCTTGATATCTCTTATTCCGAACGATACTTCAACCGAAAAATGAGTTTCAGCCGCAAAGAATTATTAAATTTGTCGCTTTGAAGAATTTTTATGGAAGAAAAATTATTGATTTATAATACCCTTACCAAAAGGAAGGAAGTTTTTACCCCAATTACCCCGGGCTTTGTAGGGATGTATGTTTGTGGCCCAACCGTTTATGGACATGCCCATCTGGGTCATTCCCGTCCGGCCGTCACGTTCGATTTGATTTATCGCTATTTCAGGCATCTTGGATATCGGGTAAGGTATGTCAGGAATATCACCGATGTTGGCCATTTGGTAAATGATGCCGACGAAGGGGATGATAAAATTGCAGCCAAAGCAAAACTCGACCAGCTTGAGCCAATGGAAGTGGTTCAAACTTACACACTCAGTTATCGCAAGAACATGGCTCAGCTCAATGTGCTCCCGCCCAGCATTGAACCAACCGCTTCGGGTCACATCATTGAGCAGATTCAACTGGTGAAGGCCATTCTTGAAAACGGTTTTGCTTACGAAAGCAATGGCTCGATCTATTTCGATGTGGAGAAATATTCCCATTCATTTGAATATGGAAAGCTCTCCGGCCGAAAAGTGGAAGACCTGATTTCGAATACCCGCGAACTCGACGGACAGGATGAAAAACGGTCGAGCCTCGATTTTGCTCTTTGGAAAAAGGCACAACCCGAACACATTATGCGCTGGCCTTCGCCCTGGAGCGACGGTTTCCCTGGTTGGCACACCGAATGTGTGGCCATGAGTACCAAATACTTGGGCGAGAAATTCGACATTCACGGCGGAGGATTGGATTTGCTCTTTCCTCATCACGAAGCTGAAATTGCCCAAAGCTGTGCCGGTATGGGCCACGAGTCGGTAAATTACTGGATCCACAACAACATGATTACCATTAACGGGCAAAAAATGGGAAAATCGCTGGGCAACTTCATCATGCTCGATGACTTTTTCAGCGGAAACCATCCGTTACTGGAAAAAGCATACAGCCCAATGACCATCCGTTTTTTCATTCTTCAGGCACAATACCGCAGTACACTCGATTTCTCGAACGAGGCGCTTCAGGCTGCAGAAAAAGGTCTGGAACGACTGATGAAAGCGGTTGACCTTTTGCCGGAACTGAAACCTTCGGAAGAAGAATCAACGGTTGACATGGCTGCTCTCAAATCGGGCTGTTACGATGCCATGAATGACGATTTTAACAGCCCCATTGTGATTGCTAACCTTTTCGAAGGGGTAAGGATCATCAATTCCATTAAGGATGGTAAGGAGAAAATCAACGCAACGGATCTTGAAACGCTGAAAAAACTCTTTAATGATTTTGTCTTTGATATTCTTGGGCTTAAAAGTGAAAACGCTTCTTCGGGAAACAGCGAAGTTTTATCCGATGTGGTAAACCTGCTCCTGAACCTTCGAATGGAAGCCAAAGCCAACAAAGATTGGGCGACCTCTGATAAAATCCGAAACGAACTTTCTGCTCTTGGCTTTGAGATAAAAGACAAAAAAGATGGGTTTGAGTGGGAACTGAAAAAATAAGAAGACAGTTGACAGATATTTTTTAAAACCTCTCCATTCTTTGGTGAGGTTTTTTTATCCTCTCAAATAGCTCTCTGTTATTTCGGCAAATAAAATTATTTTTATCCACCAAATCGAACCATGCTTTTTAATTCTCTCATATTTGTCGCTTTTGCAATCCTCTTTTTTTCGGTTGCTAAATTGATTGGGAACCGGGTAAAAGTGCGTTTGACATGGCTCACGGCGATGTCGCTGCTTTTCTATGGATGGTGGGACTGGCGTTTTCTTTTTCTGATCATCTTCAGTGGCGGAGTTGATTTCTTGGCTGCGATGGGAATGACCCGATGGGAAAAACGGCGGAAACTCTTTCTGGTACTTTCCCTGATTGCCAATCTCGGAGCCCTTTCCATTTTCAAGTATTCAGGGTTCATTGCCCACAACATCGATGCTTTTTTGAAGCTCCCTGACCAACTTTCGCTCTATAAACATATCCCGGAGTTTTTCCTGATTACCCCTGTTGGAATCAGCTTTTACACCTTCCACAGCATGAGTTACACCATCGATGTGTACAAAAGAAAGTGCGAACCCACAAAGAATGTCATCCATTTCTTTGCGTTCATTTCCATGTTCACTCAACTGGTGGCAGGCCCTATCCTCCGGGCGAAAGATATGTTGCCCCAATTGCTGAAAATCAATCCAATTTCGAAAGAGGAAAGATGGAATGGCTTCAGATATATTGTAAGAGGTTACTTCAAGAAAATGGTAATTGCCGATAACCTTGCGCCAATTGTTGTGGCAGCGTTTAGCTCGCCTGATATAAAACAGTCATCGCTCTACTGGTGGGGGATTATGATTGCTTTTGCGCTTCAAATTTATTGCGACTTTGCCGGATACAGCGATATTGCCCGGGGATTGGCCAAATGGTTGGGCTACGATTTCAACGATAACTTTAACCATCCCTACATTTCAACCTCGCTGAAAGAGTTCTGGACCCGGTGGCACATCTCCCTTTCATCCTGGTTCAGGGATTATCTGTATATCCCGCTTGGTGGAAACCGAAAAGGCAAACTACGGTCCGACATGAACATGTGGATTACCATGTTGCTGTCGGGTCTTTGGCATGGAGCTGCATGGACATTCATCTGCTGGGGCGCCATTCATGCTTTCTTTCTTAACCTGGAGCGAATTACAAAATGGCCGGAGAGATTTAAAAAATCCAAAATCCTTGTCATAGCCGGATGGGGCTTTGTTACCATTCAGGTGCTTGTTGCCTGGGTATTTTTTCGGTCTGAAAATATCGGGCAAGCCTGGAATATTGTAAAAACGATGTTCTCTTTTACCGGTTCGTTCGAGTTGGGGTGGGGTTTGAATGGAACGGTGTTCATCGTCGTAATGATGGTGAGGGAAATCGTGGAGGCAATCGGTGTAAAAGAGAAGATTGACTGGACATCGGGTAAGTGGATGTGGATTGAAATAATCCTGTATGCGTTATTGATTACAACCATTGTCTTTTTCAGGGGCAATGGCAGTGAATTCATCTATTTTCAATTTTAAAAGATGAAAAAGAATTTCAACATCGTCATCACATTAATTATTGCATCGGTTTTGATTGCAACACTGAGCCTTTTTATGCCCAAGGACAAGGAAAAATACCTCCGTGACCAGTTCTGGGTAAAAAAGACGTTTGCGCCTTCGGTGTACGATGTTGTTTTAATGGGCGATTCCCGTATCGAAAGAGGAGTTTCGCCCGAAATAATGGAAAAAATATTGCCCGGCATGAACGTGCTGAATTTTGGTTATTCAAACGGAGGCTTAAATCCAACCATGTACGAAGCTGCCGAAAAGAAACTTTCAAAGACTGGTAAAAAGAAAGTGATTATCCTGGGGGTAACGGCAAACTGTATAACCCCTTATACCTTAAAAAATGAACAATTCCTGCAAGTTAAGAAACTGCCACGGGAAGATGTCATCGAACGAATGTACCTGAACAGGATTCTTTATCAATTTTCGGCAACCACGCCCGAAGGGTTATGGAACTACTTCAAAAATGAAAAGCCAGCCACCGTTTCTATTAACGAATACTACGACAATGGATATGTGAAATCGGGAAGAATTCCCATCGATACCATGTATGCCATCCCCTCCTACATTGATGATTATACCAATTACAAAGTCGATGAACAGATTATAGCCGACATGGTTTCACAAATTAAACAGTGGAACGAAAAAGGAATTGTAGTTGTGGGATTTCGCCCTCCGGTAACGGTTCCAATGAAAACGTTGGAAGATACAATGGGTTTTTACAATGAAGCGGCAATCAGCGCCCGGTTCAACGAAGCGGGAGGACACTGGATCCATCTAAATTCTACCGAATATAAAACGTATGATGGCAGCCATTTGGATTTAGCATCTGCCATGAAGTTGTCGGAGGTATTAGCCCATCAGGTTTCCGGTATTCTTGCGCAACCGGAGAAGTGAAACACCCAGCTTCCCTATTCCGAAAAAAGCGGTTAATATCAGAATAATGGTGGCTCCCGAAGGAAGGTTGGTATAATATGAAACAACCAATCCGGTTACCATTCCAATGAAACCAATCAGGATTGACGAAACCATGATGGAG
>Ga0116170_10002157_pt1 | contig 19288 bp, 8 predicted proteins | sample AD_JPNHW1_MetaG_FD_89797 | JGI IMG/M metagenome (GOLD analysis project Ga0116170, IMG submission 89797) | Active sludge microbial communities of municipal wastewater-treating anaerobic digesters from Japan - AD_JPNHW1_MetaG | ecosystem: Engineered > Bioreactor > Anaerobic > Digestate | place...
AAGATCTCGAACCGGCGGAATGAAACTGGAACCGGAGAACGGTCGGGAAACCCCGAAAACGGAAACCCGGACCACGGGGTGACGAACCGCAACCGCAGTTAAACCACGAAACACACGAAGGACACGAAAACTGCGGAAAAGTGGTTTTCGTGTCCTTCGTGTATTTCGTGGTTAAATAAATCGGTTTTCAGATCGCCTGGGATTTTCGAGTCTCGATAGTCGTGTCAGGAATTCAGGTTTTCCGCGAGGGTGGCCAGTTCGGCCCAGCGTTCCATGGCGGTTTCGAGTTCCGCTTCGAGTTGTTTCTGATCCCGGGCCAGGGCGTTGAGTTTCGAGAAGTCGGTCGCCGCCTCGGTCATTTCGACTTCCATACGGGCCAGGCGTTCTTCCAACCGGGGGATTTCCTCCTCGAGGTGGTTCAGTTCGCGCGTCTGGTTGTAGGACAGTTTGCGCTGAACTTTGGGCGTTTCGGGCGCAGCATCCGGCACACTGGGGGGCTTCGGGCGTTGTGAGGCGGCCTGCGCCGCCGCTTTTTCTTCCAGTTCGGTGGCTCGCATCTGGGCGTAGGTGGTGTATCCGCCCGGATAGGTCCGGATCGAACCACCCGGCTCGAAAACCAGTACGTGGTCCACCGTTCGGTCCAGAAAGTAACGGTCGTGCGAGATGACGATCAGGCAGCCGGAGAACCCGTCGAGGAAGTCTTCGAGCGCCTGGAGGGTCTGGATGTCGAGGTCGTTGGTCGGTTCGTCGAGGATGAGGAAGTTGGGGTCGCGCATCAGAGTGCGCACGAGGTAAAGCCGTCGTTTCTCGCCGCCGGAGAGTTTCTCGATGGGGGTGTACTGGGCGCGGTCGGAGAAGTGGAAGTGCTCCATGACGATTTCCGCCGCAAGGGTGCCCCCCTCCCGGGTCCGTAGCATGGGGCCGCCCTCGCGTTTGATGTAGTGGAGGGCGAGTTCCTGCGGGGGCAGGTCGGTGTTTTCCTGTGCGAACGTGGCGAACGCGACGGTTTCGCCCACCTCGAGGGTCCCCTGGTCCGGCGCGAGTTCTCCGGTCAGGAGGTGGATGAGGGTGGTTTTTCCACACCCGTTCGGGCCCAGGATCCCCAACCGGTCGCCTCGGGAGAAGGTGCGCGTGAAATCGTGAATAACGGGTTTTCCGTCGAAGCTTTTCCCGAGGTTTTCGACTTCGAGCACTTTTTTCCCGAGCCGTCGGCTCTCGATGTAGAAGGTCACGGGGTCCTGGCTGCGGTCGGGTTTGGCCTCCATGAGTTCGTGGACGTGGTTGATTCGGGCCTGTTCCTTGGTGGCGCGCGCCCGGCATCCGCGCTGGAGCCACTTGAGTTCTTTTCGCAGGATGGCCTGACGGCTCTGTTCCTGACGGGCGGCGATTCCCTGTTCTTCGGCTTTCGCCTCGAGGTACTGCGAGAAGTTGCCCCGATACTCGCGCAGGGTCCCTTTTTCGAGTTCGAGCGTGCGTCTGGCCACGCGGTCGAGGAAATAGCGGTCGTGGGTGACCAGCATGACCGCGCCGCTGAAGCGGTAGATATGCTCTTCCAGCCAATCAATTGTGTCCGCGTCGAGGTGGTTGGTCGGTTCGTCGAGGATCAGGAGTTCCGGCTCGGCCAGAAGGGTCCGGGCCAGCGCGACGCGCTTGCGGTAACCGCCCGAGAGGGTCTGCATCGGGGCGTCGAAATCGTGGATTCCGAGTTTGGTCAAGATCGTCTTGGCGCGCGTCTCGCGTTCCCACGCGCCGGTGGCTTGCATACGCGCCATGAGGGTTTCGAGGCGCTTGAGCAGGCGTTCGTGCTGGGCCTCGTCCGAATCGCGTTCGAGGGCGGCACAGGTAGATTCATAGTCCCGGATGAGGCGGGTCTCTTCGCTGTCGCTCGAAAAAATATAGTCGAGCACCGTGTCTCCGGTCCGGAAGGGGGGATTCTGGGGCAGATACTCGACACGCAGATCCTGGCGCAGGGTGAGGGAGCCCGAGTCGGGCGGCTCGGCGCCCGACAGGACGCGCATGAGGGTCGTTTTCCCGGAACCGTTCACGCCGATCAGGGCGATGCGGTCGCGTTCTTCCACGGAAAAACTGACGTCGTGGAAGAGGACTTTTTCCACATAGGTTTTGGAGAGATTCTGGGCGGTCAGGAGGGCCATCAGGGAATACTTGCTCTCGAAGAGGATTGGAATGCAAAAAGGGGCGCCGCCAGAATGCCGGCGATCAGGCCGCAGAAGTGGGCTTCCCACGAAACACCGCGATACATCGGCAGGATGCCCCAGATCATGCCGCCATAGAAGACGATGACGAGTACCGCGACCAGGAGCGAACGCAGGCTTTTTTCATACCAGCCGAGCGCCACCAGGAAACCGAAGTACCCGAAGATCAGGCCACTTGCTCCGACGTGCAATCCCGGCGACCCGATCGTCCAGACCCCCAATCCTCCCACCAGAATGATAAAGACCGAGGCGGCGAGAAACTGGCCGACGCCCCGCGCCACCACCAGACTGCCCAGGACGATAAAGGGGATCGTGTTACTGATCAGGTGGCCGAAACCGGCGTGGAGAAACGGACTGAACAGGATACCGGCCAGACCGTGTCGGGTGCGGGGAATGATCCCCCAGACACACAACTGGTGACCGAGAAGCACGTTGACGATCTCCACGATCCAGAACAGGGCGACGGGCAGAAGGAGCCATGTCAGCCGGGTTTCCAGAGAGGGTTCTCTCCGGGAAACGGCAGGGGGGAGATCGAGGTTTTCCGATAGCGGCATGAGTTGAGTATTAAACTCCACTTGATTCCCGTCAGATTTTCTTGCGCCAATCGGGAGATTGACGCTCCCGGGAGAGAGTCTCTTTTTCTGGCAGCCGACTCCAATCGAGATTGTAACACGGTTGTCAAGCGGTGACACGCAGGTAACAGGGCTTTTCAGCGTCCGAGGCCGGGCCGGGTTGGATTTCGCCGATGATGGCCGAGGCCGGATCGCCCGACTCGCGCACCGCAACGACGGCCTCCTCGGCCTGATCGGGCCGGATCGAGAACAACAGTCCACCCGATGTCTGCGCCTCGGAGAAGATGGTCGGGTAGGCGGCCTCCACCCCTGCGTCCACCTGGAGGTAGGGCGCGACATACCGACGGCACTTGCAGACTTCTTTCGCGTAGAACTCCGTCAGGTACTGGAGCGTGTCGGGCAGCAACGGCACCGCCCTCGCCCGCACGGCGAGTGTGACCCCGGCGTTGCGGGCAATGGGCAAGGCGTGGCCCAGCAGCCCGAACCCCGTCACGTCGGTGACGGCGCTCACGTCGAAGCGGCGCAGCACGTCGGCGGCGTAGAGGTTGAGGCGCTCCATCGTGCCCACAAAGGCGTCGTAATGCGACGCATCGAGCGCGTCGCGGGTGAGCGCGTTGGCGTACACACCGGTGCCCAGGGGTTTGGTCAGGATCAGCGCGTCTCCGACCCGGGCGCGGGCGTTTGTGAGCACGGCATCGGGCCGGACAATCCCTGTGACGCTCATGCCGTAGGTCAGTTCTTCCTGTTCGAGGGTGTGTCCGCCCACGAGGACGACCCCGGCTTCCTGGAGTTTTTCACTCCCGCCGATGAGCAGTTCCTCGATCACCTCGGGTGGAATCCGTCCGGCGGGATAGGCGAGCAGGTTCATGGCCGTCAGCGCCCGGGCGCCCATGGCCCAGACATCGGACAGACTGTTGGCCGCAACGATCCGTCCGAACGCGCGCGGGTCGTTGACCACCGGGTAAAAGAAGTCCACCGTCTGAACGAGCGCCAGTTCGGGCGTGAGGCGAAACACCCCGGCATCGTCCATGGAATCCATCCCGACCAGCAGATCGGGAGAGTTCACTTTCGGCAGTTTCTGAAGGATACCGGCCAGCCTGGCCGGATTGAGTTTGCCCGCTCAGCCAGCGCAGGCGCCATAGGCCAGCAGACGAATCTGTCGTCCACTGGTTGGAGCGCCTGCGGGTTCCTCCACTCGGGGAGAATCGGACGGGTCGGCAACACCCTCGCAGTAGGTTTTTTCCCCGCGCCCGGCATGAAACTGTCCACACGCCTGGCAGTTGCCATGCCGGGTGCAGTCGGAGGGACAGGGACAGTTTTCACCGAGGTGTATGGGGCGCATGCGGGTCCAGACAACGTCCTGCGGGCGCATCCGGGGACGCGCGCCCGCAGGGGAAAAGATCACGGGAAGAAGGCCGGGCGCTGAAGGCCGGTGGTTTCGTCCAGTCCAAAGAGTACGTTCAGGTTCTGGACAGCCGAACCGGCCTGTCCCTTCATCAGGTTGTCAATGTGCGAGACGATGACCGCCTGGCCGGTGCGCGGGTCGGTGTTGACCCAGATGACGCACATGTTCGAGCCGCGCACGTCGTTGTTGCAGGCCGATTCGTTCGGGCCAACCACGCGGACGAACGGGGAACCGGCGTAGAAGTCCCGGTACACGGCCAGCACGTCCTCGACGGTCGTGCGGGTATCGTTCAGATGGGCATAGAGGCAGCTCATGATCCCGCGGCAGAGGGGGACGACCTGAGCGGTCATGGTGATGCGCACGTCCTGTCCGGCCAGCAGTCCCAGTTCCCGCTCGATTTCCATGCAGTGCTGGTGCTTGCCGATCTTGTAGGCGTTCATATTTTCGTAGCGCAGGGGGTAGTGGTGGGCCGGGTTGGGTTTGATGCCCGCGCCTGAGATGCCGCTTTTGGAATCGCTGATGAGGGTCTTGAGGTCCACCAGCCCGGCCTTGACGGCGGGCGCCAGCCCCAGGATGATCGAGACGGCGAAGCAGCCGGGGTTGCCGACGATGTTGCTGCCGGCGATCTCGCGGTGGTGCAGTTCGGTCAGCCCATAGACGGTCTGGGGGAGCAGGCCGGTGGAGGCATGTTCGGGCGAACGGCCGATGCGCGAGGCGTATTCGGCATAGGCTTCCTGGGAGTTGAAGCGGAAGTCGCCGCTGAAATCAATGAACTTGCTGCCATTTTCGAGGCAGGCCGGGGCGTACTGCATGCCGACGCCGTCGGGGGTGGCGGAGATGGTGACATCCACCGGGTCGTCCCAACGCACGTCGTCGGGCGCAGTGACCTCGAGGTCGCAGAATCCCTTGAGGTGGGGAAACTTGTCGGAGATGGGCTTGCCGACGTTCTCGCGGGCCACCACACAGACGACTTCGGCCTGGGGGTGTTGCGAGAGGAGATCCAGGATGCCCGCGCCGCCCAAGCCCCCCGCGCCGATTACGCGTACTTTAATCATGGTCATAAATCCTTCACTTCAGATTGCTTCTTTCCGTGAATATTGCCTCCACGGGTTGGGTTGCGTTGGAGAAAACGGAAATGCGCCGGATTCTGTTTTCGTCCCGGCCGATTCCTGACCGATAGAATTCTCACACCCCGGGTTTGAATTCAACCTGAAAAATTGGAAACTTTCCCTTGTTTTGGGGGAAATTGTTCCGGTAGTCTGAAGGTGTTCCTCTGGGTTCCCTCGAGTTGCGGAGTGTTATCCCGCCAGAAGGGGGCAAAGGCGGACGGGTTGCTTTCTCCATCCTGTAGATATGACTGGCTGATCAAGGAGTGTGCAAATGGATGCGGATGCGCTGTTCCTGGGGGAGGGGTTTCTCCAGATGTTTATCTGTTGGCTGATTCTGACGGTTCTTTTTCTGATGTTGCGGTACCTGTTTCGCAATTCGATTGTGATTGAAGGCTTTTCGGGGCATTTCTTCTGCTTTCTGGTTCTGATCCCCGCCAATGTGGCCTTGGAAAACTATCTGCAATATCTCGACCTGCCCCAGATGGAGTCCATGGGGAATGCCATCTTCGGCGGGAGTGTGCTGATTCTGAATCTCGTCCTGATCCTGGCGTTCTGTACGATCCTGCCGGCCCTTACGGCCGATTCGCTCCTGATTGCCTCCTTCTTTGCGATTCTGTTTTCGATGATCTCGCTGGGGGTTCGGTTCGTGATGAATCTGCTGGTGGTGGCGCACGCCCTCAGTTGACGGCGTCTGGGTCTTTTCCGTTTCTTCCGGCGGTTTTTATGCCGGCCGGGGGGATTTGTATTTACCGCGGTTTTCCCAGGAAGGTATAATCGCCTCTGAAGCAAAAGCTGATGGGGCCTATTGGGGATGTGTGGAATGGAGTCACGCGCGGGCGAACGGGTCTGTTGAACACGAAAGACGTGCGCGGTGAGTTGTCTGTTTTGACGGATGTCTGAGGTGCGTAAAGGAGCGCATGATGGTACAGCCTGGCTATAAAGAATGTCCGGTGTGCTTCGAGGAGATCAAGGAAAAAGCCCTGGTATGTCGTTTCTGCGGGGCGGTCCTGACGGAGCAGGAATTGCCGGTTCGGATTCTGTCGCGCGAGGAAAAAGAAGGGGTGGACCGGGCGCTGGCGGTGGAAACGCCTCCCGCCGAGACGTTGTCGGAGACGGAACAGAGCGTGGTGGAGGTGATGCGCCGTCGCCGGTCGTTCATCAACATGGGCGATGTCGAGAGTGTGATTGCGGCGCGTTACAAGGGAATTGACCCGGCCTTTGCCGTCAAGCACCGCCAGCGTCTTGAAGAATTTCTCAGCCGTTCGGAGGATGAATACCGCACCGCGTCGGTTCTGTTCATTGATATTACGGGGTACACGGCGCTTTCGGAGAAAATGTCGCCCGAGGCGGTCAAGGACGTTCTCGACACGTTCTACGAGATCTGCACGCAGGTCATCAGCCGCTACAATGGGTTTGTGGTCAAGTATGCGGGCGATGCGACGCTGGCCGTTTTTGGCGCCCCGGTGGCTTACGACCGCGACGTCGAGTCGGCCGTGTACGCTGCCCTCGAAATCCGCGAGATGGTCCGGCTCTTCCCCCGGATCGAAGGGACCCGGATTCAAGTCTCGGCAGGAATTGCCACGGGCCGGATTCTCTCTTCGATCACCCGGAAAGGGGGCGGACAGATTGATTTTGACATTTTCGGCCCGTCGGTGAATCTCTCGGCGCGTATCGAGGCGGCGGCCGAGGCCGATACGCTCCTGATTTGTCCCGACACCTACGAGCAGATCAGCCGGGTCTTTGACGCGCGCAAGAAACGCGCGCGCAAGTTCAAGAATATCGCCGAACCCGTCGTGACCTACGAGGTCGAGGGGCCGAAGGAGGCGCAGGAGGTCGAGCGGCGCGATTATTCGATGCCTTTCATGGGACGGCGCCATGAACTGGAGCGCCTGACCGAGTGCTGGCGGCATTTCGAGGAGGAGGCGCGAACGGGGAACTTCACCCATGCGCATGGCTGCGTGGTGGTGGGGATGCCGGGGATCGGCAAGACGCGTCTTCTGACTCAGTTCCGCGAGACGGTAATTCCCGATGTGCAGGTTCTGGCGTCGGAAGGCAGTCCGCACAATGCCAAACTCTCGTATGGCGAGTGGCGTACCGCGCTGAGCAGCCGGTGGGGGGGAGGCCCCAATGATGAAACGGATAAACAGGACGCCGGATTGAATCAATGGATCGAGAGTCTCGGGGAGTCGGGGTACGAACTGGCCGAGAAAAGTGATGGTCTGCTTTCGATCCGGGCCATTTTCGGGATTCCGGCGGCGTTGCAGAAGTTGAAGGACCTGAGTAAGGGGATTGTCCGGCGTCAGATCTGTGCGGATATTGCGGCCATTCTCGAGACGCTGGCCCGCAACCGTCCGCTGGTGATTCTGCTTGACGATTTGCAGTGGGCGGATGAGAGCAGTCTGGAAATTCTCGATTCCCTCCTGACCGCGCCGCCGATCCGAAATGTGTTTTTCCTGCTGGCGCACCGCAATGGGTTCGTTTTGCCGGGGGAAAACTGCCGCCGCCTGCAACGGATCGTGTTGCGGGAACTGGACGCCGACTCGGGGCGGGATTTGTTGAAACATCTGGCCGACACGCGCGACCTGGTTCCGGAAGTCAGCCAGGGGTTACTCAAGTACTCGTCGGGCAATCCGCTTTTCCTGGTGGAACTGGTTCATTCCATCGCGCATCGCATTGCCCAGATGGAAGAAAAGCCCGAGGGGGAAGCGCTCACGGAGATGATCCGGACGTGGGTACCCCCTTCGTTGAAGGGGATGCTCGAATCGCGCATAGACCTGCTGGACCGGCGGCGCAAACTGGTGTTGCAGTGCGCGGCGGTTCTCGGGCAGCGGTTCGCGTTCCAGCTGATCGAACTGTTCGATATTGTCCGCGACGGCTTGCTGGCGCGCCTGTATTCACTCAAAGGTCTGGAATTCCTAGACGACCTGAAAACCCCGCGGGAACTCGAGTTTCTGTTTCACCATCACATGATCCGCGAGATCGCGTACCAGTCGCTTCTCGAACGCCAGCGCAGCGACCTGCACGACCTGATCGCTGCGCGCATTGAGGTCACGTTCAAGAACCGCCTCGAAGACCTGTATCCGGTACTGGCGTTCCATTACGAGCAGGCGAACAACCGTGAACAGGCGATCCGGTACCTGCAGCTGGCGGGGGACCGGGCGGTGGAACAGGCCGCGCTGCCCGAAGCCATCCATTTCTACGAGAGTGCGCTGGAACGGCTCGAAAAGGGGGCGGCGGGAGACAACCGCCCCAGTGAGGAAGAGCAGAAAAAGATGGGACAGATTCTCTGGACCAAGGGGCGTCTCCACCGTCTGTTGGGACAATACGAGGACGCGCTGGGCGTTTTCCGGAAAGGGAGCGCCTTGCCGTTTGTGGAGAAGGACCGGTTGATGCGCGCCCGTTTCCGGCTCGAGTTCGGCATGACCCACATGCAGACGGGCGCCTATGCGGAGGCGCGCAAGGCGGCTCAGGAAGCGCAGCCGGTTCTGAAGGAATTCGAGGATCTTCGCGGTCTGGCCGCCGCGGCGAATGTTCTGGGGTATTGCGCGTGGGGAGAAGGCCAGTGGGCCGAGGCGCGCGAGGCGTGGAACGAGACGGCCCGGCTGGCCGGTCAGGTCTCGGATCTGGCCTCGCAGGCGGATGCCGGTAACAATCTGGCGCTCCTGGACTGGAAGACGGGGAAACTGACCGAGGCGCTGGCGGGTTTTCACAAGAATCTGCGTCTGCAACACAAGACCTGGAGCCGTTTCGGAGTGGCGGCCACCCTGATGAACATGGGGATCATCGAGGAAAATCTCGGCAAACTGACGGACGCGGAGGCGCATTACCTCCAGGCGCTCGAAATCGCCGAACGGTTGCGGTATCCGCAGGTTCAGACGTGGATTTACGGAAACCTGGCCAATCTCGGTCTGGTGCGCGGGCAGTACCCGCAGGCTGTGGAACACGGCGCAAAGTCGCTGCAGTTGGCCGCGAGTATCGGTGACCTGCGCAGCCAGGCCATTGCGCACGAGAATCTGGCGTTGGGGTATCTCTACCTGTGTCAGCCGGACGAGCGGGACAAGAACCTGCGTCAGGGGAGGACGATCGCCCGCAAGATCGGTGATCGTGAGCGGTTGTTCTCGCTGGATCTGGTGGAAATCGAGGCGGCGTTGGAGGATCATAAAGACAATTGTCGCGATCAATCGCTGGTACGGGTGAAGAAGAAACTGGCGGGTGCGTCGGAAGCGCTGGAGAACGGAGGGTTTCGGTTGGAGGTCCCGCGTTTGAAGCGGTTGGAAGCCCGGTTTTATCTGCTGAAGGGCCACAGGCCCGAGGCGCTTGAGGCCATCGAGAAGGGAATCGAGGAATCTGCCCGGCAACAGAATCGGGTCGAAGAAAAGCGTCTGCAGGAATTGTGTGCGGCTGTGAAGGAATGAAGGAGCGTTCTGTTCCATGAACAGGGGCAGAAAGGAGCGGGTCATGAAAATCTCCGGAGACAAGGTTGACCCGTCGGTTGTGTGGAACGAGAAGGGAACAAGGGCATTCACCCTCATCGAATTGTTGATTGTGGTGGCAATCATTGCGATTCTGGCCGCCATTGCGGTGCCGAATTTTCTCGAGGCGCAGACCCGGGCCAAGGTGACCCGGGCGAAGGCCGACATGCGCACCGTCGCGACGGGCGCCGATGCCTACAGTGTGGATTGGGGGTTGTATCCGCCCAATACCGCCTACAGCGTGGTGCCGGTTATTCTGACGACGCCGGTGGCTTACCTGATGAACGCGCGCCTGAAAGATCCGTTCAAGACGGGCGAAACGAGTGAGGCGCAGGGGGAACTCGAACAGTATTATTCCTATCTGTCGGTGCTGCGGCCCAGTACGATGGCCGATGTTTTCAGCCTGGATCCCCCGCCCCCCTGGGAAGCGGTGGACTTTTTCGGGGGAAACGAGGGGTGCCTGGCCCGGTACGGGCGTTATCGGCTTTCCTCGAACGGGCCCGATCGTGTCTATAGTCAGAACGACATGGAGGCCGGGCCGTTCAATCCCAATCCCGCGATCCTGAAGGGGTGCGATATCCCCTACGACGCCAGTAACGGCACGAAGAGTATCGGCAATATCGTTCGGACCCAGAGTAATCCGGAGGGAATTGTGGTGACGGCCTGGCGCTGACGGTTGAGAGAATATGGGTGAGAAAAGTCGAGGAATCATTGGACCCGGAACCGGCTTGGTGGTAGAGCATACGGTGCTATAGGGACGCCTGACCCTGAAACAAAGTCTGTTGCGCATGGAGATGTGGATATGTTGAAGACCGGTCTGAAAAACAAGACTCTTTCCCTTCTGGGGTTTCTGCTGGCGCTGGTTGTCCTGCCGGCTACTCTGCAGGCGGGTCCGAGAGATCCTCAATACCGCCCGGGCGAGATGGTGGTGCGTTACCGTCAGGGAGTGGCTTTCCAGACGCAGTCGGGAGGGGCGGGTGTTTTGCCGGGATTCCGGGCGGCGGGAGCGTTGGCCGAAAAGGGGCGTCCCCAGAGTCTTCAGGCGCTGGATCGGCGGTTTGGCCTGCGCGCGGCAAAGCCGCTTTGCCCGGATGTGAGCAAAAAAAGCGCTTCGAGCCCCGAGCGCGACACCAGCGCGACGGCCGCGCAGGCTTCTGTGGCGGCCACGGTGACTCCCAGTCCGGAGGTTTCGGAACTGTGGGTGTTGCGGTTCGATCCGACGGTGGATGTGCGGGCGGTGTGTCAGGCGTATTCGAGCGACCCGGCGGTGGCCTATGCCGAACCGAACTTTCTGGGAGCGCTGGGGGCGGTTCCGTCCGACCCCCTCTACGGCCAGAGCCAGCACGATCTGTCGCTCATCGGCATGGAAGTGGCCTGGGACCGGCAGAACGGCGCCGGGCCCCGGGTGGTGGTGGCGGTGGTGGACTCGGGTATTGACCCCAATCATGCGGACCTGCAGGATGGAGTCAACCGGCAGGCTTCCTACAACTTTGTGGAGAACAACACGTCCATTTTCGATGACGTGGGACATGGCACCCGCGTGGCGGGGATTATCGGCGCATCGGCTGGAAATGGCGAAGGGATCGCCGGGATTGCGCATGGTTGTACCCTCTTGTCTCTGGATGTCGCCACTTCCGTGGGGACGGTGACCAGCGCCGATGTGGCGTCGGCCATCAACTGGGCGGTGGCCTGCCGTGCCGACGTAATCAATCTGAGCCTGCGATTCGAGTCGTTCAGTCAGACGTTGACCAATGCCTGCAATGCGGCTTACAGCGCTGGCGCCGTACTGGTGGCGGCGGCCGGTAACGAGAATCAGAGCAACTCGCCCGTCTATCCCGCCTCGCTCGATTCGGTCATCGGGGTGGCCGCGACTCAGGACGACGGGGTGCAGCGCGCGCCGTTCTCGAACTACAATGGGACGGAGACCTCACTGGTAGAGCTGGCTGCGCCCGGGACCACGGTTTTCTCGACCACGCCGGGCTCCCAGTACAACGGATCGTATGGCTCGGGGACCAGTTTTGCCGCGCCCATGGTGTCGGGGGTGGCGGCGTTGTTGAAAGCCCACTATCCCGGTCAATCGAATGCCGCGATTCGGGCTCAGTTGGCGCGTACGGCTACGCCGCTGGGCGAGTGGGCGGGTGCGGGGATGCTCAATGCCCGGGCCGCGCTGGAAACCGCGATGACGCCCGAGATCGTGGTGGCGGGATATGAGGTGGATGACGATCCGGCCCTGAGTCTGAGCAATGACGGGGACGGAGCGTTGGAAGCGGGCGAGACGGCGCGTTTGATCGTGCATCTTTCCGCCCAGAAGGCCGATGCCCTGGATGTCGTGGGGTACCTGTCGGCTCCCCTCACCGACGTCGAGGCGATCTGGGACGCCCAGACCGTTTTTGGCCGAATCCCGTATGGCGAGACGCGCTCGAACGCCGACGATCCCTTTCAGAACATTCGGGTTCGCGCCCTGAGTTCGGCGTCGGCGGTGACGTTCAGTCTGACGGTGGTGGCGGGCGGGGGCGCCTTCAACAAAACCCTGACGTTTGAGGTACCCGTGGAACGGGAAGAACCGATTTCGGGAACAGTCGTGGACAAGGCCTTCACCGCCGATCGCACCTATGTGGTTTCGGACGATCTGCAATTGCAGGGGAACATCACGATCGCGCCGGGAACGCTCTTCAAGATGGGGCCGGGTGTCAATTTTACGCTGGGACCGTCCTGCGACCTGAAGGCGCAGGGAACTTCAGGCAGCCCCATTCGGTTCACCTCCATGAAGCCGTATGGATTCGCTCAAAAGAGAACGGGGGTGCTGGAAGCGCCGGAGGATGTGGGGCCCGCCAACCGGCTGGTGGATTTGTCTGCCTATGCCCGCGTTGTCCATGTGGATATTGAGCGGGGATCGGATTTCGCAGGGGAGGAGACGGGAACGGTCCGTAATCCCTGGCGGACGATCTCGTTTGCTTTGAATCAGGTCGTGGGAAGTGAAACCGGTCGGGTGGCCATCCTGGTGGCGGGAGGAACCTACGGCCCCCAGGAGAAAGGGTCGGTGGCCCCGAATGGCAGTTTTTACACGGTCGTGATGAAACCGAATGTGGACCTCTTCGGCGGGTACGATGGGAAGTACTGGAGGCGAGACATTGCGGCCAATCCGACCATTCTGGATGGCGAGAACCGGAACGCCGTGGTGTATGCCGCCAGCAACGCGCGGCTGGATGGTTTTCAGGTTCGGAACGGTCGGACGCTGGTGGCCCGGGGGGGCGGGATTCTGTGTGACGGTGTTTCGCCCTCGATTTCCAATAATGTGATCGAGTCGAATTATTCCGAACTGGGCGGTGGGGGGATTGCGTGTGGGGGAGGTGGAACCCCGAGTATTTCGAACAATCGGATTGCCGACAACTCGACCAGCGATATTGCGGCAGGAGGCGGGATTCTGGTCGAGGGGATCAGCCTGTCTGTTCTGAACAATCTGATTGTGGGCAATGGCAGCCAGCACGGGGCGGGGATCGCCTTGTTTCCCTCCCTGGTCACGCCGGTTGCGCCCTCGAATGTTGTGGCAGTGAACAACGTCATCACGGCGAATGCGACGGTGATCAATGGCGACGGCGGCGGGATTTATTCGGAAGGGAGCCTTCTGACACTGCTGAACACGGTTGTCGCGGGCAATTCTTCCGAAATGGAAGGGGGGGGGATTCATCTCTCCAATTCGTTGCTTTGCCAGATCCAGAACTGCCGGGTGGAAGGCAACGCCTCGAACAACGAGGGGGGCGGCCTGTATGTTTACAACTCGAGTGTCCGGGTGTTCAACAGCGTGTTGGCGGGGAATTCCTCGGGCGAAGGCGGGGGGATGTTCTGTGAAGGGGGCGGGACCGTCTCGCTCTCGAACTGTGTGGTGGTCGAGAACCAGATTTCTTCGACGTCGGGGCTGGGAGGAGGCATTGCCAGTGGCGACTCTCAGACGACTTTGTCTGTCGTGAACTCGGTCCTTCGGGGCAACCTCCCCGGTGAAGTGCTTTCCGATGTGGCCGATATCACTTACTCCAATGTCCAGGGGGATTGGCCGCCCGATACGCCGGACACGACGAACCTGGATGCGGAGGCGGGGTTTGTCGGGCCGGTGGCCTGGGGGATGGTGACCCGGATTGACTACAGTGAGGAAGAGCGGGTCTCGACACTGAAGGTCGAGGGGCTGGCGCCGGGACGCGACAGTCTGGTGGGGAAGGTGGTCCGGATCGGAAACCGGGCCTATGTGGTCCAGTCAAATTGGGAAAATACGCTGGTGGTCTGGGGGGATGCGACCCGGCATCTTGTGTGGACGGATGACTCGCAGAAGGGAACGGTTTCCCTGCCGCAGAAATGGGCCATCGAGGATTATCACCTGACCGAGCGTTCCGAGTGCCGGGAGAGAGGGATTGGACCGGACGTCTCGGCGGCGGTGTTGGCTACGGATGTGGATGGAGACCCGCGTTTCGGGGTTTCGTCCGATATCGGGGTGGATGAATTCCGGCAGCGCCGGGGAGAGGTATTCTCGGCGTGGGGGGCCTTCACAATCACCACCAGCGCCACGCAGGCTCTGTTCGATCACTGTATTTTCGAAGATGGGGCCGGGGTTCACAACGCGCTGGGTAACACTTCGTTCTCCAATTGTCAGTTTATGAGGAATATCGAGGGGGGGCTGGTTTCCGTGGCGGGCGAAACAACCCTGACGGCGTGTGCGGCCCATTTCAATATCGGCGCCGGGATTGTGTCTATGGGCTATTCCCGCCCGCTGGTCAATTGCGAGGCGTATTCGAACGACGGCGATGGGTTGATTGGGCGGAACCTGGAGGGGTGTGTGGCTGAGAACAACACCGGCGACGGGTTGCAGGGCATGCAGGTGGAAAACTGCCGCACTCTTTCGAATGGCGGAAGCGGTTCCATCACGGTCGGTTCGCAATCGAATGTGACGGCCCTGCGCAATCGGGGGCGCAACCATACGGAAGACGACCCGCGCAACATCAATTTCTCCGGTCACGGGGTGTTGATGACCGGTCCGGGGCGTATTTCCAACTGCACGGCCATCGGCAACAGTGGCGTGGGGATCGAGGCGCGCGATGTCGCTGGAACGATAGACGGGTGCGTTGCGGTGGGCAACGGCGTGGCGGGCATTCTGACGGAAGGAACGGCGGTGGACAATTGTGTCGTGCGGGATAACGGGGGCGAGGGGGTCTGGGGGGCGACCAAGAAGAACACGGCCCTTTCCAACTCGCTCGTGGTGGGCAATGTCGGCGCCGCCGCCCGGAATCTTAACTCGCTCACCCATTCATCGCTTGCGGACAATGGGGAAGGCTTGAGCGATGCGGGGGTCATTATCCAGGGAAGTTATCTGGGGCGCAATGGCGTTTATGGCGCGAAAGGGGCTTTCACGGTCCAAAACTCGACCATCATCCGCAACGAGGGGGATGGGCTGGTCAATCCGACCCTGGTGGAGAATTGCTGGATTCTGGGCAATCGGGGAGTCGGAGTCCGGGCCAAGGGCGCCGGGACGGTGCGCGATTCCTCCCTCCTCCGCAATCTCCAGGGGGGGGTATCGGATGTCTTCTCGGTCACCCATTCAAATCTCTTCAACAATTTCGCTCTGTATAAACGCGGTCCTGTTGTCACGATTCGAAAAACATTCGAGGCCGCCTATTATTCGTCGTTGACCGCGGGGAACTATATCGAAAATTATTGGGGGACTTCCAATACCCTGGAACTGGACAAACTGCCGGTGGGCAGCAATATGGCCTTCATTCTGGACGGTTATGACGTCATGACGGCCTCGAGGTTGGGGATCTGGCCCTATGCCGTTGCTCAGGTGGCCGACTCCCCCGATATTCAGACACCCGCGTTCCTCAAGTCGGTCACACCGAATCTCGACGAGCATGTCTATGTCGGGCCGGTGACCTTCACCCTGACGTTCAGCAAGCCGATGGACCCGGCGCAGAATCCCAACGTGAGCTTTGGAACCCAGCCGCCCTATACGGCCTCGGTGGTGGCGCCCAATCCCGGTTGGATCAGCCCGACGGTCTGGCAGGGGATTTATTCGATCCAGGAGGAAACGGGTGAGACCACCAACACGCTGCGGGTCGAGAACGCCCGCTCGGCGGACGGATTCCGGCTGGTGGACGATCTCTCGAACCGGTTCTACATCGAGACGACGGTCGAAACCGGCAATCTTTCCGCGAACAATGGGGCGGCGCTGGCGTTGGGAGGCGGCCCGATGGGCTTGAGGTGGAGTGAGAACAACCCGCCCGCCGGATCGAAGGGGTATGACGTTCAGCGCAGTACGACCGGCGCCCCCGGTTCCTACGAGAAGGTCAACGATGCGCTGGTGCCCATGCTGGGCGGTTCGCCGGGACTCCGGGCGGACGAGGATGAGGTGACCTACACGGACACCAAGGGGCTCCAGCCCGATACGGATTATTTCTATATTGTCTATCTGATTGATGCGGGGGACAACGCCATGCAGTGGACTCCGCCGTTCATGGGGCACACGGCCAGCTGGTCGCTTGCGGCGCCCACGGTGGTCAACCGCGCGCCCGTCAGCGTGGACGAAAGCGTGGCGGTGGCGGGGGGAACTCTGACCGGCAATGGCGGCGAGAACCCTGCCGTCTGGTTATTGTGGGGCGAAACCGATGGCGGCGCCAACCCCGCGGCCTGGCAACATTCCGAGAGTCTGGGCACGCGCGATGTGGGGGACTTCAGTGAGCACCTCGAGGGGCTGACACCCGGAGTTCAGTATTTTTACCGCTGCCATGCGTCGAATTCGGTCGGGGACACCTGGGCCGCGTCGAGCGAATCGTTCACCACCCCGCATCATGTTGACCCGCCCGCCATCACCAACCAGCAGGCGGACGCCATCACCACCCAGTCGGTCGAATTCCGGGGGAATGTGACATCCACGGGAGGAGAAGATCCCCGGGTCTATCTGTACTGGGGAACGGCGGACGGGGGGACGACGCCCGGCGCCTGGCAGCAGGTACTGGACATGGGGTATCGGTACGAGGGGGTGTTCACGACGGTGACAACGGGGCTGGCGCCCGGTACCCGTTATTATTTCCGTTTCTATGCCGTCAATTCCGTCGGGGGAGCGTGGGCCAGCCTTTCGGAAACTTTCCTGACACTGACCCCGGTTCAACTGCCGACCCTCCAGTATCTGGCCGTCAGTGAGATCACGACAACCTCGGCGGTGGTGGGGCTCACCGTTCTTTCTACCGGCGGAGAGGATCCGACCGTGACGGTGGTGTGGGGAACCACGGACGGAGGAGCCGTTCTGGGGGCCTGGCAGCGGAGCTCGTCCCTGGGAACACTGGGAGTGGGTTCCCACACGCGTCCGCTCGAGGGGCTGACACCGGGGACTCCCTATTTCTACCGGTTCCTGGCCCAGAATTCGTCTGGAACGGTCTGGCTGCAACCGACGCAGACGTTCCAGACGACGGTTCACAATGAGCTTTCAATCCAGAATGACGGGGCGACTTCGATCACGCTGGACTCGGCGGTGGTTGGGGGCACCTTGACCAATCTGCCCAATGGGGATGCGGAGGTGACGATCTATTGGGGCCAGATGGATGGCGATGGCGATCCGGATATGTGGGAAAATGCGGCATCCCTCGGAACGCGGGGGTTGGGGAGTTTTACCTTGCCGCTGACGGGGTTGACCTCGGACACGCTCTATTTCTTCCGCTGCTATGCGGAGGACTCGGAGGGTGGCGTCTGGGCTGCCGACACGGGAAGCTTTATGACGGACGTGTTCACTCAGTGTGATACGCCCACGAATCTTGCCGCTTCGGATGGCTGGTATCCCGACCGGGTGCGCCTGACCTGGGACGCGGTGCCGGGTGCGGCGTATTACATCGTCAGCCGCTCGGATTCGGAGGTGGGAGTTCAGACCGATATCGGCCCCTGGCAGACGGCGCTCTCGTTCGATGACACCCAGGCGGTGGCCGGAACGGTCTATTACTACAGTGTGCGGGCGGCCACGAATGCCCAGGGCGACTATGAAAGCATTCCCAGCGAGACCGATTCCGGGTTCCGCCCGAACGCTTACGACCTGAAGAACTACAAGGTCACCTACAAGAACTGTGTGGTGAGCGTGTTCAACGGCTCGTCGCTGGATGTGCAGGGAACGACGGACCGCAGCACGATCAAGATCGCGCTGATGAAACCGGGCGAAGTGCAGACACCCAAGGCGGGAGTTTTGTACAACACGGCGCTGTTGTTCCCCGAAGTGCGGGTTCATGGCGACCTGAAGAGTCTCTACTCGCAGGCGTTTATCCAGCGGCTGACCGTCGAGGGGACCCTCAAGGGATTGACGACGAAGGGGACCTACGTGTTGCAGGCGCAGGCCCGGGCCTTCGGAACGGTGGCCATGCAGGCGACGCCCGACTCCACGGCCTTCCCGGAGGGCGAATTCTTCTGGACGCTGCTCATGGCGAATGGGTCGCCAGTGCCCTCGGGAACCAAGCCCTTCAACATCAAACTGACGGGTATTGGCGCGCGCCGTATTGACATTCCCGTACAGGGCGGCAAGATCCTGGCGCAGACGAAGAAGGGCTTCGACAAGGTGATGGGCGAAACCTTCCTCAGTATCAGCGGGCTGGGAACCGACACCGACGACGAAAGCGGGGTGCCGGATCCGGACCCGGAGGAACTGTGTTCGCTCAAGACGGCAGGCCCCCTGACGGTTTCCGCACCGGGAGCGGATATCTCCGGCGTGATCGAGGTGCAGGGGGATTTGACGAAGATGACCGCCTCGGGTCTTTATGTCAAGGATCTCGGTGACATGTACGGCGGCGGAATTTATTTCGAGTCGCTGGCGTGTACGGGTAAGATTGGGCTCCTGTCCACCACGGGGGCGGACGTGGACATGACCGTCCTGACGGCGTCGGGCGAAATCAAGGGGATCGTGTCGAAGAGCAAGACGGTCAAGTCGTACGGGATTCCCATGCTCTACGGCGGGTCGGTTCGGATCGAGGATTACGTGGCCTCGGGGTTCAATGCCCCCGGCCAACCGTGCGATATCGGGCAGGTTTATGGAACGTCCGGGATTTCGGGGGGCGGGTTTTACGCCGGCGCCAGTCTGGTGGGGGAGGATCTGGTCCCGACCTATGCAGGGTGGGTCAAACTCTTGAAAACTCAGGGTGCAAGCGCTCTTAATCCGTCTCCGGTAATCGAAGGGGAGGCGTGGACGAACCAGGCGCCGGTCTTTAAGGGCGGCGACTTCAAGACCTTTGTCGTCCATTTCCCGTGATGGTTCGGAAAATGGGAAAGCCGGGTCGGAGAAATCTCTTGCAATATCCCAAAATTGCGGCATAGAATTTCAAGATACCTGCCGGAAAAGGGGCGGGTGAGGAAGTCTGTGAGCTGATTTGACCCAAGCCGAGGCATCCCATCCATCTGAAGGGGCGGCAGGTGGGGGCCTCTGGATGAAATGAGAAGGTGGAAGGAGTCAGGGAATGTCAATGTTGGAAAACATGTGCGCGACGGCGGGGATCGGTTTGCCGGG
>Ga0116170_10002159_pt1 | contig 19283 bp, 13 predicted proteins | sample AD_JPNHW1_MetaG_FD_89797 | JGI IMG/M metagenome (GOLD analysis project Ga0116170, IMG submission 89797) | Active sludge microbial communities of municipal wastewater-treating anaerobic digesters from Japan - AD_JPNHW1_MetaG | ecosystem: Engineered > Bioreactor > Anaerobic > Digestate | place...
CCCTGCTGATTCTGGCAATTATCCAATATTTACGCCGTTTCAGAAGAAACCACGGCGAGGTGTTTCTTGCCTGTATGGCTCTTTATGGCTTTTTCCGTTTCTTCATTGAATTCTTCAGGGCCGAGAATCCTGAGGTTCTAGCAGGCCTGAAGCTTTCGCAACTGATCGGCATCGGGGCAATTGCCGCCTCATTTGCGGCCTGGAAAATCATCGACCGCAGCCGCAAATTCAGACTCATGCCCGACAAAGAACCCGTATCTCTCAGACCGGAACCATAAAAATGCAGTGGCTTGCCAGTCTGCACCTTCCGGTTTACACCTACGGCATCTTGCTCCTGATTGCCTTTGTGGGCGGCATTGCATGGTTTGCTGCCAATTGCCGCAGGCTTGGCCAGCCCCTGCCTGACACTGTCGATCTGCTGCTGGTAGTTTCAATCAGTGGTCTGGCTGGCGCCAGATTCCTTTATATCAGCCTGTTTCCAGAACAATTCTCAGGCATGGCAGACTATTTAGCCCTTCATGAAGGCGGTCTGGTATTCTACGGCGGTCTCTTTGCGGCAATCGCCGCGCTGTTTATCTATCTGCGGCTTAAAAAAATCGCATGGCAACCAGTCTTCGACTGCCTGGTTCCCTCGCTGGCGATGGGCCAGGCAATCGGGCGCTTCGGCTGCCTGATTAACGGTTGCTGCTACGGTCGCCGCACTGAAATGTTTCATATTTATCGACTCGACAACGACCCCGAAGGGGTTTTTCGGCACCCGACCCAGGCTTACGAATTAATGTTTCTGATGCTGCTGGCGATTATGGCGACCCGGCTGCTGCACCGCATGACGTCACCAGGCCTTCTCAAGCCGGGAGTTTTGAGCGGCCTTTATCTTTCGATTTATTCTGGATGGCGTTTTCTGATAGAATTTCTCAGGAACGATCCTCGCGGCGGATTTTTTACCACAATGCATTTGTCACCATCACAGTTGTTATCAATCATTCTTATGGCCATGGGTGGCAGCATGATAGTATACTGTAACAAATATTCTGCCGGATCCGGAGTTAATTACAAATGAACAGAACTGAAGTATGGTCAGTAGAAAATGAATATGCCGGGCTGCGCATCGATCTGGCAATCAATAAAAAGTTCACCACCATTTCGCGAACTCTCGCCCAGGAAATGCTGAAAAGCGGCGAGATCAAAATTGGCAATCATCTGGTGAAGCCAGGTCTGAAGATCAAAGGTGGCGAACAGGTCGAAATAGTATTTCGACCTGACGATGTCGAACCAGAGATTAAGGCAACAGTCCTTGATTTTCCGATTCTCTTTGAAGACCCCTACATGATTGCCATCGACAAACCTGCCGGTCTGGTGGTGCATCCGGGCGCCGGGCGCGAAAAAACAACGGTTGTCTCTGCCATGCTCGGGCACACGAAGCTCAGCCCGATTGGCGCTCCGACCCGACCGGGCGTCGTTCATCGCCTCGACAAAGATACCAGCGGGGTCATGATTCTTGCCAAAACCCGAGAAGTGCATCGCAAGCTTGCCGAAGCCTTTGCCGGCCATGAGCTCGAAAAAGAATACCTGGCTATAATTCAGGGGCATATTGTCAATCGCCGCGGCCGCATTGAAGTCGCCATCGAACGCGACAAGATACACCGCAAGCGCATGAAGGCAACTTCGGCCGATCAGGGCCGCATGGCCATCAGTCAGTTCGAAGTCGTTGAATATCTGAAGGGCGCCACCCTGGTTAAGGTTAAGATTCTGACCGGGCGCACACACCAGATCAGGGTGCACATGGCCTTCACCGGCCACCCGTTGCTGGGTGACGTGACTTATGGTGGCAAACGTTTTGCAAGGCGTGCCGGGCACTTTCTTCACAGCCATCGCCTGGTGATTCAGCATCCGATCACCGCAAAGCCTTTGGTTCTTGAAGCGCCGATACCAGCCAGATTCGCCGAGATGCTCGAACAGCTGCGCAAAGAAGCGCCGGCCGATTCCAACTGATTCTTGACAGAAATTTTGCCGATATCAAAGATGTTCTCAATTTAAAACAGGAAGTAATTAATGCCTGAGCAGCTCAATTCAAGCCATAAACGCGGCAATTTTGCCCTCTACGCCATCGTTTTTCTGCTGGTTGGCGTAATTATGTCGCTTGTCATTTTTTTCCCGCAGTTTCTCAACATGCAATCTGGAATCTACGGTATCTCGTGCCGGGAAATCCGCCAGAAAATACAGGTTGCGGTCGAAGAGCACGACGCCAACAATTCGACAAGCATCGTCGCCCCCGAGAAACGGGTCGATCTCGACACCCTCAAAGAGAAGGGTTTTCTGCATGAAATCAAGCTTTGCCCTGAAAAGGGCGAATATAAATTTGACAACCGTGGCAGAGTGATCTGTACTTTTCATAAAACCGGAGATAAAAAATGAACAAACATCGAAGACGGACTTATCTGATCAAAACAGGTCTTCAGCTCAGGTATATGGGCATAATCATCTCGACAATGCTTCTGGTGGCATTTGGGGTTGGCTGGGTGATTTATCACACGTCATGGAGCCGCATCGCCAACACCCCTGATCTGACGCTCGACAAGCTCTCAGATATTTTTGACACGGTGAACGGCATTCTGATGCACTGGATAGTCGTTTTTATTCTGGCCATAGCCATTCTGTCGATTTTTGTTTCACACAAGATCGCGGGGCCTGTCTACCGGCTCGAAGAGACGTCGAAGCTCATCGCTTCGGGCGATCTGACCCAGCAGATTCAGTTGCGCCAGGGTGATGAACTCAGAGACCTTCAGGAAGCATTCAACCAGATGTCTGAGTCACTGCGAAAAATGGTTGGCAAAGATCGCGAGGTCATTGACAAGCTGGTAGCTACAACAAACCGCCTGCGTGACAAGATCGACAAAAAGAATCTGGGTTCTGATTCGATTGAAGAACTCACCCGCGACCTGCATGTGGTTATCGAAGAGTTACGGCTGGTGACCAGCGGTTTCAAGATCGACGATTCAGGTGATGATGCAGAACCTGACAAACCGGTCGCGGCCGCCGAAGTCTGAGTCGGCCGGGCTTTTAACCTTATCGGCATCACCTGTCGATGAAAACTGTTTAAAGAGATTGTATCTTCTGATACAATCTCTTTGTTTACAGCAATATTCTACCAATTCGAGATTAGCAGAGAACCGGCTTCTGTCGAGCGTGGCATCAGCGGCCTGGGCAATCTTTAAAAAAATTGAATTTTGCTCTTCGCTTATCAGAAAGTCGGAAGGAGCAGAACATGATGCATCACCCGATATTCGTCAACGGTGAATGGCGCGATGCCAGTTTTCCAGTTTCATCATTCAAGGCGATAAATCCACTATCAGGCAGGCAACTGCCCGATAGTTTTCCCGTCTCAAGCTTTCTTGATCTCGACGCGATACTGCAGGCTGAAGAAACTGCCAGAGCCGAAATTTCGGCCGTCAGTTGTGAAAAGCGTGCCGGGTATCTCAGGCAGCTCGCCGTTGAATTCAAGAACCAGATCGACGACCTCACCCATACAGCACACGAAGAAACCGGTCTGCCCCTGAAATCTTTTCTTATCGAAGAAGATTTTGCCCGGATGCTGCAGCAGATTGACGAAGCTGCGGCCCACTGCCTGAATCGCACCTGGTGCGAAGCCGCCATCGACACCAATACTAATCTGCGCTCTATCAGAGGGCCTCTGCCGGGGCCGATTGTTATTTTTGGCCCGGCCTGCAACCCTTTCAGCCTGAATGCCTGTGGTGGCAATGATTTTGCCTGTGCAATAGCCGCCGGCAATTCGATAATTGCCCGAAGCAACCCGGCTCACCCTCTAACCAGCTACAAACTGGCGATGATAATCGGCGAAACTGCCGCCCGAATGGAGCTGCCGGGGGGTATGTTCCAGTTTTTCTTTGACACAACAAGCGATCTGGGCTACCGACTGGCAGCGCACCCGATGATCGGGGCCATGGCGTTTACCGGCAGTCGCAGCGCCGGGCTGCCACTCAAAGCCAGCGCCGACCATGCCGGCAACCTGTCATTTATAAACATGACCGGCATGAATCCACTGATTTTTCTGCCGGCGGCGATCACTGAGCGCAAAGCCCAGCTGGCCAGAGAACTCTGCGACGCGGTACTGGCAAATGAAGGTCAGACATGCAGCAAGCCCGGCCTGGTTTTTCTGGTTGAGAACAAGGAATCATCGACCCTGATCAGAAGCATGGTTGATGAGTTCAATGCCGGCAGTTGCAAACCGCTCATTTCGGATATAGTTGCCCGCCGGCTCGATTCGCAGATATCGGCTTTTGTGCGCCTTGGGGCCAGAAAGCTGACCCGCAAGGAATTTTACCAGCCCAATCCCTTTGTCTACCCTTACACCATTCTGCACGTCGATCTTAAAACCTGGCTTAAAATGGCATCTCAGTTTCAGGAAGAAGCGTTCGGGCCAGTTACCACTTTCATAACTCTCGAAAACGAAAATCAGTTTGTTGAAGCAATAAAGCCTCTTGATTGCTGCTCATGCCTGGGCATTTTTTCCGATACTTCGGGTGGCGACGACGAGCTTTACACGCAAATCGCCCCGGCAGCACGCCGCAAAGCGGCCCGACTAACCAATAACCGCATGCCCGGGTTCACAAAATCAGGCAGCGGCATGGTTCATGGGGGCAATTTTCCGGCGTCAAACCAGCCGGGCTTCACCTTCAAGGGCATGCCGGCGGCAATTCAGCGGTTCACTTCAATCTATTGCTATGACGGCGTCGGCAATAACCGTCTGCCGGCCGACCTTCAGAACCAGAAACCCGCGACCACCATGATCAGATTCATTGACGGCAAATTCACTGACCAATAAGGAGCCAGCCATGCTTAAAGACGGAGAACTTGGAGCCATAATACAACGCGACAAGCAGACCTATGCGGTCGCGCCTCACATTCCATGCGGCGTCGTTTCAGCAGCCACCCTGAGAACAATTGCCGATGCCGCCGAAAAATACCAGGTTGCCGCCATCAAAATCACCAGTGCTGAACGCATTGCACTTGTGGGCATTAAAGAAGAAGACCTTGAAAACGTCTGGCAAGACCTTGGCATGGAAAAAGGCGCCGCGGTTGGCCTGTGCGTGCGCAGCGTCAAAGCCTGCCCCGGCACGGCATTCTGCAAACGGGGTATCAGAGACAGCCTGAGCATGGGCATGCAACTCGACAAGCTTTATCACGGTCTCGAATTGCCAGGCAAGCTGAAAATGGGCGTCAGCGGTTGCCCGAATCAATGTGCCGAAACCTGCATTAAAGACATCGGCCTGGCGGGCTTCAGCAAGGGCTGGAAACTGCTGGTCGGCGGCAACGGCGGCGCGATGCCGCGTCTGGCCAACGAACTGGCAGCAGACCTCGACGATGAACAGGCTCTGGCGATGATTGACAAGCTTATCGCTTTTTACAGGGCCAACGCCAGGCCGCATCAACGCATGGGCTTGATGATTGAGCGACTGGGTGGCTTTGCAGAATTCAAAAAATCATTTGAAGCCTTCAGCAGACCCTAAATAAAATCGTTATCTCTGCCGATTCACTGTCTGTTATGCGCAAAAAAAACCTTTATGCCCTGACAGGCTTTCTTTTCATGACTCTGGCTGCCGTGGTTCTCAACGGCGCTGCGGTGCGGCGTACTGTTGAACGATCACCAACCGACACGGCGGCAAGGGGCCGGCCCAATTACGAAGCCATGTTTGCTGATGGCAAGCTGCGTATCGCAGTATTCTGGGGCTGGGACCACCCACGCGACACCATCATGGGTTCGTTTCCGGCATTCGAAACCCTCAACGGCAAACGCCTCTACTACCGGGGCAAACCGGTGCTCATCGAAATCGGCATGATCACCCAGATCAACAACGATCCGAAAAGCATTTTCAAAAAAGCCCTCGAAGACCCGACCATCGACATTGTCATTTATTCAGGTCACGCCCGTTACGGCGGCGGCATGGCCTTTTCATCTATGGACGACATTTTCAGGTCTGGCAACGGCGATCTTATCGAAGACCGCCATGTCACACCATACCGCATCATAAAGGCATCAGCCGAAGACCTTGAAGACACAGAATTCCCCGCTCACAGCTATAAAATCATTCTGCTGAACTGCTGTGATTCACAGGCCCATTTCAGGGAAAGCTGGGCCAGACGCTTTAATGAGTGTTCGGCTCCCATCGATCTGCTCACTGTCGAATACCCGGTCTTCAACCTCTACGACCACCGCCGGGTGTTAAATCTGCTGCGCGATGTGCTCTCATTCTCAGACTGGAAAACCGTTAAGAAACATTACGACTCAGAAATCCACAAGCGCAAGAACCGCCTGGTAATCAATCCGGTCTATATCCCTGCCGAAAACGACATGGCACTCGACCGCGAATACTAAATATTGCCCCCCCTGCCCTTTTGCTGTACACTGTGTTCTGACGATTCAGCCAAAAGGCCTTGGGGGGAAATATGAAATTGCGTTTTTTGCTGCTCGCTATTTGTCTTGTGCTGTCAAGTTGCCTGGTGATTCACGCCGAAAAGAGAATTATCAGTCAGCAGATTGCTCAACAGACCAACATTCAGGCCGATGACCAGACAAACGTTGATTTTCAGCAGACTGATGACCGCCAGATTAACGATCTGCAGGTAATCAATTCGTCTGAGAATCCTGATTTTGTCAAACCCCACCCAGCGGCTGGTCTTCAAACAATAGGCACCGTCAAATCGCTGGTGCCCTATGAAGACCTCTACAAAGTCTTGCAGCAGGATGCCGGCAAATACTTCATTCTGCCCATCGAAGAATTCGAAGCCCTCAAAAAGGCCAAAGAAGCGTGGCTGGCCTCGGCAACCGCCCCAGTCGCCGATCCACCGCCACTTCTCTACCAGGTTAACAACGCCCGTATTTCGGGTCGCCTCGAAGAGAACTTCGCCTTCATTGACGCCACCTTTAAAATTGACACCTTTACCGACAACTGGCACGACATACCGCTGTTCTGGGGCAGCCTGGCAGTAGAGGCCGTGACCCTCGACGACCGGCCAACGACGCTGCGAACAAGCTGGTCAGCCGGCCAGACCCGCCAGGTTCAATTCGGCAAAATGAACCGGCAAAACATGTTGCTGAATGTCTATAACACTGGCGGAACCACCGATACCCTCAGCCAGAACAACTGGAAAGACGCCATGTTTGTCCTGCCAGTCCAGGGAAAAGGCACTCATGTCTGCAAGGTTTCTCTGGTGGTTCCGATTCAGAACATCGATGATCTTTTTACCCTGCAGTTCAGCATGACCCGCATTCCTTTGTCTTTTATGCAGCTGAAGGCCGCTGATTTTGTTCTTTCGGTCGACAGTACGACTTTTAAAGATTTCAGCGTCGCCGAATCAGCTGGCAGCAATGGCTGCGAATTCATTGGCTGGCTTGGCGCCAACAGTGATATCAGCATCAAATGGCGCCGTAAGTTTTCACGGCAGCCGGCAATCAAGCCTCTGAGCAATGAACCTCAACCAGAAATCGCGAGTGCTACTGCCAGCGCCCCTGCCGAAGTTCAGGTCACCGCAGTCGAACCTGTGCGCCCGGTAGTTCAACCTCTTGTCTATGCCCGCTCTCAGACCCTGGTCAGTCTTGGCGAAACCTCGGTCTACGTTCACAAAACCTTTGATTACACCATCAGTAAAGCTCCGGTTTCGAGTTTTTCGTTCAACGTGCCCGAAGATGTCGAAATTGTTGCAGTCAACGCCGACCGCCCCCAGAGCCAGAAACTCCTGCGCGAGGGCAATCACAAGCGCCTGCGGGTAGATTTTTCACCCGGTCGCGAAGACGTCTGCCAGATCGAAATTGATTATGAAGCCCCGATCGACCTCACCAGCAAACTGATCAGCCTGCCAGAAGTTTCGCCGGCAGGAGTTGAACGCGAACTCGGCACCATCGCCGTCGAGGCTCTGACCTCAGTTGAAGTGAAGCCTGGCAATCTTGATGATAACCCACTGATCAAAGGCGTTTACCCACTCGACCAGCTCGAAATTCCTCAACCTCTTAAAGACCGGGCAACCCGGCCATTGCTGCTCGCCTGGCGACAGAACGTCAGCCCGGCCAACATCATGCTGGCCCTCGAGCGTTATCTTGACGTACCACAGCAAACAGTCGTTGCCGACAGTATGGATGTTAAAACCACCTTCACCACCAACAAATCAAGCAACACGCTGGTGAGCATGAACATCCGTAACAATAACAAACAGTATCTTCAGCTTCAGCTGGCCTCAGGGTCAGAAGTTCTATCGACCTTTCGCGGCGGCGTACCGGTCAGAACAGGCAACGGCAAAATACCCGGCGTTGTGCAGATTCCGCTCGAAATGAGTCAGACGGTGGGCGAACCGGTCGAAATGAACCTGCAGATTATCATCAAAGAACCGGTTGATTCAATAAAATGGCAAGGTAGTCTCGCCTTCACACCACCGCTCGTCGATATTCCGGTTTCTCATTTTTCATGGTATCTCTACGCTCCCGAAGACTATTACCTTTACGGCTTCTCGGGTACCGTCAAAGACCCGCAGACTCGCAAAGACCCATTTTTCTTCAGGGGTTTCATGCGCATGCTTACTGCCGCCTGGTCTCTGATCAGGCACCCTGATACCATTGTTTTCATTTTTTTCACGATCATTGTAATCATGGCAATCGTTGCCAGAAACCTGTTGTTTACGATTCTTGGCTTTTTATGGGCCGCTATCTGCGGCATTTTCGGTTTTGTTTTCGGCGGCAAAGGCTTCAGGCTGATTGAGTTGATGATCGTCATCATTATCATTGGCGTGCTGGCCGCCATGGCAATTCCAAATTTTCGCAAAGCACGCGAACAGGCCCGCGACAAGGCATGCTACGCTAACCAGCGAGTGCTGCTCGGTGCCGTCGAAATGTTCAACATGGATAACCCCAACAAAATGGCAAATCTCGACGTTGATCGCCTCGTCCAGGAAAAATACCTTAAAAACAAACCATACCCGCCAGAAAATGCCTGTAGATATTTTTCCCAGGGGAACATCGGCGAAGACGGCTTTATATACTGCCAGCTGCATGGCCCGATTGAAGGTGACCTCAACCAGGCCAATGCCAGACGTGAAATGGCAAATGAGTTCAGCGAAGCCAAACGAGCCGACACCATGGATCAGGCAATGGCCGGCGCAGCAGCAATGCAAGTTCAATCAGCACCACAGGCTCCCCCCCCAATGGAAAGCGGGAAAGCCTCTTTCGGTGGCGCGAAAGCCCGCGGTATGCTGCCGATTAAAACCAAGTTCGTCATGACCAAAAATTTCTACACTCTCGAACGCGACCTGGTTATGGCCGAAGTGGCCTCTGACGGGGCATTACTGGCCAATGCCACCTGCCCGACCGTGCAGCTCAGTTACATCTGGACTTCAGTGCTGAAATCAGCTGAGATCATCGCCTTCATTCTCGCAATGTTCGGCGCCTTGTATTTTGTGGCCGGCGCCTTTATGTTCGATCCAGCCAAAATTTTCTTTTCAGGCCTGATCATCTTTTTCCTGTCGATTATCGACTTGAGACTTAAAACCATCGGCGATGCAGCAAATGCCGGGTTCTGGCTGGCCATTGCCGGAGCTTTTATCTGGAAGGCAATCTGGCTGGTTACCAATATGAAACCCATGGATGCCGAAATTCCGCCGCCTCCCCCCGCAACACCGCAGCTTAACCCCGAAACCCCACCGAACGCCGGGCGCACTAATCCCATGTTCCTGATACTGCTTGCGGTGACTATCTTCCTGCTTGGCTGCTTACCTGTGTTTGCGGCCGATTACCGCGAGATCAGGGTAATGGCACCTTTCCAGGACCTTTCGAAGGTCATGCCCTCGGGTGATCGGGCGGTTATTATTCCTGAAGCTGATTACCGCTATCTCAAAGACATTGAGCCACCGATGATCAATGAAATCATCGCTCCGGCAGCCTACAGCTTTGAAGGGGTCAAATACCGCGGCATCATCGAAGAGCGCGGTGTCAGATTCAACGCCGAATTTAAGCTGAACCTCTTCAACACCGGCTGGAAAAAGGTCGGCCTGCTTTCAACTGAAGCCATACCTTCTTCTGCTTCGTTGAATGACGAACCACTGCCACTGACATTAATCGAAGACCGTGGCGAGACAGCCTACGGTTTCATGACCAACGCCTCTGGCCCGGCCATGGTTACGGTTGAATTTTTCATTCCGATGGCCTCGAGTGAATACCGGCACTCAAGCCGCTTCAATCTCAATATGGTGCCCGTCTGCATCTCAACCCTGCAGATTACCGTGAACGAGAAAGATTGCGAAGCCTGGATCGACCCTGGCGTCTTGCGCAACAGTGAAAAAAGCCCCGATAAAACCGTGTTTTTTGCAATTCTGCCTCCAACCGAGACGGTCAATTTCGAGCTTTATCGTAACATTACCGCACCAGAGCCTGAAGAAATCAAAGCAACCGATCAGCCGGCCGTTCCCGAAAATGAACCGGTAATCATTGAGGAAAAAACTCGCGTAACCGTCAGACAGCAGAACCTGCTGCACTTCAAAGAGGGCTTTGTCAGCGGTATCAATATCTTTGACCTCAAAATCATGGGCGGCACTGGTATCGCCAGCATTACCTTCCAGATTCCAGAAAAAATCAGAGTGCTCAAAGTCGAAAACAAACTGATTGAAAACTGGCGCCAGTTCGATGCCGACGGCATACGTCGCATCGAAGTCATTTTTAAATCAAGAATTCGCGGCAACACCCAGCTGACCATTGAATTTGAAGAAGATATCCAGAACCTCAAAGATGGCAGCTACCAGGTGCCCGAAATTATTCCGCTCGATGTTGAGCAATCATGGGGTCTGCTTGGCATTGGCTGCATTCAGGCCCTCGATATTTCCGTGAGTGGTGCACCAGAAGGCTACTCACTGATTGTCGCCGCAGAATTTCTCAAAGACTGGACCCGTGAACGCCCCGAAAAAACTCCCTATGCCTTCAAGTTTCTCAGACACCCGAACGAACTGTCGTTGACCATTGCCCGGCCAGAAGACATCGAACAGCAGACGGCAGTAATCGACCGCGCCGAGGCCATGACTCTTCTCAACGAAGAAGGATACCTGCTGACCCGGGTAGTGTATGAGGTTCGCAATAATTCAGAACAGTTTTTAAAAGTCAAACTGCCCCAGATCGGTGATGCCACGACTGAACTCTGGAGCACCCAGGTAGCAGGCCTGTCGGTAAGGTCGGGTTTTGACAGCAATCTCGGCGTTTATAACCTGCCAATCGTCAGATCGCCTATCGACAATGGCGAATCCAAGGCTTTCCCGGTCGAAATTGTTTTTGCCATCAAACTTGGCAGACAACTGGCCGCCTTCAATAAAACCTACATGGAACTACCCTCATCACACCTGCCGATCAGCGAATTGAGCTGGGTGGTCTACCTGCCCGAAGGTTATGAACTGATGCGTGAGACCGGCAACGTTGATCGATTGCTCAAAGTCGCCGATAACCGTTTTCTCGATAACAGCGGTTATTTCTCACCGATGTCTTCATATTCTAACGTTCAGAGCCAGAAGCGCCAGAAATCGCAGTCACAGAACATCATGCCCCAGCGTCAGAGCGAAAAAGTTTTTGGGCAGTCCGGTCTGTTGCCCGTTAAATTCAAGATTCCGACGACAAGCTGGCCCATATATTTCTCAATGCTGCAAATTGAGCCGACCAGCAAGGCTCCATACATTGAGGGCATGCTGATCAACCCAAGAAAGGGCCGCGGCTTTCTGTTTCAGTTCATCATGATTCTGGTGGGCATCATTGCTGCCACCGGCCTGATCAAAATGTTCACCTCAGTAGATCATTACAAATGGTTTATCATCACTGCCATTCAGGGAGTTATTCTCGCCATTGCCGTTTATCTCAAGCTCTACCAGGCCGATCACTTTGTGCAGCTTGGCTTTTCGGCAACTCTGGTGCTCTATCTGCTTTACCGTTTCTTCACCTACAAACCGGCAACGGTTGCCTGAAAAGAAAGGGAGATATTTTGAACAGCGATTCTCTGCCGAACACTCTCGAAAAGCCAGCCGGAAACGGCAGAGGCATGGTTCTGCCGCTGGCAGCGTTTCTGCTGGCCATCTACTTCTGGGACTCAATGCTCGTCTTGCCGATCAAATACCTGACGGTGTTTTTTCATGAGCTGTCACATGGCCTGGCTGCGGTACTCACCGGTGGCGACATCGTCAAAATCGAGATTAACGCTAATCTGGGCGGTGTCTGCTGGACTTCTGGCGGCAGTCGCTTCATTGTCACGAGCGCCGGCTACCTTGGCAGCCTGATCTGGGGCTGTCTGATTCTGCTTGGGGCGGTTAAAACACGCTTTGATCAGCAGATTACCGCTGCCCTCGGGGTGCTGCTGCTTGGCGTAACCCTCATCTGGGTTCGCAACCTTGAAGGCATTGTCATCTGCGGTCTGACCGGCTTTGGGCTGCTGGCTCTGGCTGCTTATACCAGCGAAAGGGTCTGTGACCAGTTTCTCAAATTTCTTGGGCTGACATCATGCCTTTACGTGCTCATCGACATCAAGGAAGATCTTATTGATCGTTCGATCAGGGGGTCTGATGCTTACAAGATAGCCGAGATGCTCTACCTTCCTGACTGGCTGGTCGGGCTGGTATGGTTGGTAATAGCAGGTTTCGTGACCTGGCAGGTTCTCTCTTACAGCATAAAAGAAGAACATTAATCTTAGAGGTGCAACATGGATTTTAATCTTCAGGAACTGCAGCAACTTCGCGAACTGAATCTCAAGCTCGACAAACTTGTCGAGCAGGTTGAAATTGCCCGACTTGACCTTGAGAGTTCGATGGGCAAGGTTTTTATGTTTCTGGCTGATTATCTGAAAATTTCGGCCATGTTCATCGAAACCCAGGATGAGAACCTCAATCAGCGAGTTTTCTCTTACGGCGACTGCGACGACAACATAAAACGTCAGGTACCCCAGCTCCACCAGGTGCTGCGGGCCATCAGCTTTAACTTCAACAATGTTCTCTGGTACGCTCAACCGATTGAAATGGCCGGTTCAATTACCGGGTCGGTTGCCATAGCCTTTGCACACGAGCACGCACCCAGCAAAAACCTTGGAACCGCAATGCTCGACTGCATCAGCGAACTTCTCGATAATTTCTTTTTCAGCATTCATTCAAGCAGCCTCAAACACAGTCTGATCATGGGTGTGCAGTCGGCGCTTAAAAACCATTCAATCGTTGACTCTATCGATGGGGCCGTCTATGTTCTTAAAAAAGAGATACCGTTTAAAAAACTGTTCATAATCTATTCTGATCATGAGCTGACCGGGGTCGAAAACACCAATTACCTTGTTTATGAAGGCGACCAGAGAACTTTCGATTCAACCAACACTCCCCACCCCGGGCTCGAAAGCTTTATAAAAAACGACACAAAGGGTATGACATTCGATACCGAAGCCATGAAGAAGGCCATTGGCTGCGAGCACCTGACCATCACCTACCTGCTCGACGGGCTTATTGATGAAAACCTGATCGGCAAAGTCATTTTCGTACCCGAAGAGGGTCGCAGTTTTTCGATTTTTGCCCGGGAAATTGTGCAGGTATTCGCAGAAACGCTGCGGCAGCGACTGGTCGATTTTAACCGTGAGCGCAACATGCTGCGCAAATTTTTCCCTGACCCGGTTATCTCAAGACTGACAGCTGAGCCTGGTTACGAAAAGCTCTACCTGACGCCCCGGGCCGAGGAAATTGGTATAATTTTTGCCGATATTTCGGGTTTCACCAAGATGAGTGAGCAGATACTCAAAACGCCCGAAAGAATCACCGCTTTTGTTGACCAGTGGTCAAACGGTATCGTCACCAAAGTTTTTCCGCTCGGCGCCTGCCTCGACAAAATTGTAGGCGACTGTCTGATTTTTTTGTTCGGGCCGCCATTCTATGAACTCGAACCGGTCAACATCGTCGAGAAGGTTCTTGAATCAGCAAAAATCATCGTCGATTATACCAACGAGTTTTTGCGCCTGCCTGAGAATGCTGATATACAGAAGCACCCAGACTTTGAGAAATTTGGGGTGGCGGTTGGCACCAACTTCTGCCCGGCGGTTGTTGGGCTGATTGGGCCAAACGACGACCTGACCGCCTTCAGTTCAGGCATGAATATCACGGCCCGCCTGCAGGGTCTCGCGAAGGCCGGCCAGATTCTTGCAACCGAAAGACTCAAAGAGCTTGCCATGGCCTCGGGGCACTGGGAGTTTGCCGGCCCCGAGTCAGCGCCGGTCAAAAACGTTGAAAAACCGCTTGTTTATTATCATGTCAAGCCAGCCCGAAAATGACAGGGTCAGGCGATGATGCATGCTGGTCGGTATATATAATTGAATGCCGTGATGGCAGCCTTTATACAGGCATAACCAACAACATTGAAAAGCGGATAGCCGCCCACAATGACGGCACTGCCGCCCGTTTTACCAGGGGTCGCGGCCCGGTGGTGTTGCGCTACCTCGAGAGTCAGCCAGACCGTTCGAGCGCCACCAAGCGTGAAACCCAGATAAAAAAATGCAGCCGCAGCGAAAAACTGCGGCTCATTGCCCTTGGCGGTTCAGTGGCGGGTTCTGGCGGCAAAACAAAGCGCCGGGCAGCTTCAATAAAAATTACGAACTGAAGCGTTCATCGACAACGGGTTTGAGCTTGCCGGTGCGGGTATTGCGCTTGATTTTGCCCGGCTTGTACCATTCGACGATGATAGTCATCCAGTTTTCTTTTATGGATTCAGCAATCTTGTAAGACCCACTGGCCAGAGCATCGATCACCTGCTGATCGGCAAGCGCCTGGTCGGCTTCGAGTCTAAGGCAGAGCTGATCTCGACCTTTGGCTGTCTGAGCGGCAATCTGAAATGACTGGCTGACGGGCAAACCGGCAAGCCCGGCAGCAACATCAACCGGAAGCAGGTTTATGCCGCCAATGACCAGCAGATCATCGCACCTGCCAAGCAGTTCGAATGACCGCCCCTGAAAACCGCACTGACAGAGACCCGACTCAACCCAGCGGCCAAGATCGCCGGTGCGGTAGCGCACTACTGGCATCAAAACCCGGTTAAGATTGGTTGCCACGATTTCGCCGGCGGCATTACCAGCGACCGGTCTATGATCGACAGGGTCGAGAATCTCAGCGTAGCAGTATTCTTCAAGAACGTGATGTACAGAACCTTCGAGGTGCAGGCACTGCCAGCCGACCGGCCCGGTATCAACACAGGCGTAGCCGGCTGAACGTATGGTCACTGCTCCGATGGCGTCTCTGAGAAAATCACAGGTTTGCGGTCGCAGATGCTCGCCGCCATAAAGAATCTTTTCGATTTTGATGTTGAGACCACGCTTTTTAACTTCCTCTGCGAGGTTAATAATGATCGAAGGCAGCCCGACCACGGCGTTTACCGCAAAAATTTGCAGGTATTTAATTATGTTATCAATGTCAGAAGCACCGCCAACTGGCAGATTGAGGCAGCCAAGATTTTCAAGGGCACGGCCGGCAACGTTGAAGCTGGTCCAGAGGTTGCCGGCAATAAACAGGTTGGCCACCCGGTCGTTGCGGCAAAGACCGGCGTTGCGATAGATATCAGTGAGCACATCGGTAACATAGCGATACTCATCGTTCGAATAAAAAGTGAACTTCGGGCTGCCTGTGGTGCCGCCCGAGGCATAGACATAGCTGTCGGTCATCGGGCCGGTTAGAATAGCCTCTGACTCTGGTGGCGAGTTGCGATAAAACGTTTCGCGGTCGAGAAGCGGCAGTTTGTGAAAATTTTCAAAACCACAACCACCGGCCTGATCGATGATCTGGCGGTAATATGGTGATGCCTGTATCTGTTTTAAAAGTCTTTCGACGCGGCTGGCCGGGTTATCAAGATATTCAACATCGACCCATTCAACGAGCTGGCGCAGCAAAAAGCCACCTTCATGCGGAGCACCGTCGTGCCCCTCGCTCATGCCACCAATTTCGGTAATTCTCTTAACGCCGATACCCAGCAACTCTTCTTCGAGTCTGCTCGAAACCTCGCTCTCACAATAAAGACCGGCAGTCTGCAGATAGGCCGCCAGCGGCCTGACCTGACCTACCAGGGTTTCAATGTCAGCAACAATTTTGATAAACAGGGTTCGGTTCAGGCACGAAATCTTAAAAACCGAGTCGTATTCAAGAACCAGAGTGAAGCTGAAGTCTTCGGGGCATACTAGACGCCCTTCGCCGCGGGCCTCTGACATGCGAGCGAGTTCACGCACTTTGCGTATTTCGACTTTTTCGTCAAAACTGAGGTCGCCAAGCGGCAATTCATCACGCAACTGCAAGAGTTCATCATACAAAGATTCTATCAGCAGATGCGCCGTTTTATGGTCGCGATCGAGCACGTAAACAACATGTGGCGAAGAGCAGGCCTGTTGGTCCCAGCGACAGAGGTCGAGAGCCAACCCGCGAATCATCGCTGCCGCAGGCCCTTTTTTGATACGTTTACCTTCGACCACCGCAAAAGAATAGCGGGGGCCGTTCTCTATCAACCTGGCGGCCGTGCCAATTCGGCTTTTTAGAGACACCAGAGCATCGTGCCCACCCCAGAACACAATAGTGAGGGGTGCCTGCAGAAGTGCAGTCTCGATGGCCTCATCGCCGCCTTTCCAGAGCAGGGCAGCCTGATTCGGCCAGATTATGCCTGCCGGGTCATGCTCTTTGATGCTTTCGATGAATAATAAAGGAAAAACCGGGTCAACCCGCGACATTTTAAGAATATTGGCATTCTTGGTGATAATGCCCGAAACCAGGCTGTCAACAGCACCGACAAAAACATTGCCGGCAGTCAGATGCAGCAGGACACCCCGCGGCATGGCCCGCAGCCTGAAATTGAGATGGGGCCGCTCGCTGCCGCGATCAAGAACAGCAGAATCGCCGAATTCGCCACTGATGCGCTTTTCAAGGTTTGTGCGCCGGCAGATGGCGCTGATCACAGCGAACCCTTCTTCGATCATCGCCGGGCTGAAAAGGGTCAAGCCCGGCAGGATTTTTGCTGCCTGACGGCGCAGGTGGTATTCAGGATCAGCCCAGGCCTGCGAGACCTGATCGAGAATATTCATAATACAGGCTATATCAGGGTCGGCCGCCAGGGCGGCTTTTTCAGATGCCAGGGCCAGAACTTCATCGACCGTTTCAGAGTTAAGCCAGTCGGCATCGACCTGTTGCCCGAAAACCAGACATTTATTCTTTTTCATGGTGTTTTCCGTTATTTTAGCAGGTCGAGAGCGGTTATGGCACAGCCTTTATGTTTGGCCAGACCGGCACGACCGGTTATGCGAAAAGTTTTTCCGGGGCGGCCGCAAGGGCAATCACCCTCGATTATCGCCTTATCGGTGGTCAGCAGCGCAATAGAAGGGTAGCTAGACAGATACGGGGTCATGAGATACAGCAACCCCTCTTCGCCGTCTCTGACCGATTGCATCGTCTCTGGGTCAACGGCCATTGCCCGGGCAAAAACCGGCACATGCAAACGCCCGGCTTCACAGTCAACATAAGGAATACCGTGCTCAACCATGCCGAACAGGTCACGAAGATTCTGGCGCGGCATTCCGAGCACCTTTTCGACGCGATCTTTAAAAATATCCTTGGTAACTTCAAGGTCTTTGTGCATTTTCCAGCCGCCACCAGTAATAATATAAGAGTCTTTGCCAAGATTCAGGCTGATGCCTTTTGCTTCGAGGCTGTTACAGACCTGCCACAGATAGGCCGGGAACCCAAGAATACGCACCGGTTCAGGGCGACGGCTGAAGTCGATCAGCTTCTTCACGGTGGCATCAAGATCAAATTCGAAGTCATTGGCGGCATGGTTCCAGCGGATGGCATAGAAAACCGAACGCCGGGCAGTAAGGCCGGTGAGCATCTTGTCAGAGAAGGCGGTACCGACATTGCCGGCGACCTTCGGGTCATAGGTGAAACAGAGGTAGTTGACCTTCTGTGAACGGTTAACCATGCCCAGTGATGCAAAAATGCTATCGACAATCTTGAGAATTCGCCGGTATGAACGGTGATCAAGCACAATAGCGCTTTTGCGACCACCGGTACCCGAAGAGGTTAACTCAATTTTAACCTGTTTTTCTGGGACCGAAATCAGCCGGTATTCTTTAAAAATGGTCACCAACAGCGGCGGAATCTGCTCAGGAGAATAGTTCTGGCTGAAATCGCTCAAACCGGCACAGGCCAGGAAGGCTTTAAACTCAGGGCAGCGGGCGGCATGCCAGCGCAGCGCCTCATTCATCGCCTCAGCGAACAGCCGGTCGGTGTGGTGGTTATGATCAAAGGCATCTGAAACAGCGAAAAGATCGCCACAGGCCACAAATGGTTTTGCTTCAGCCAATTCTCCACTCCTCGTCAAAATCTGGCTGGCAACGAACCAGAAGGTCATACCAGCATTTCATGAAGGCATCGAGAAAACGTCGGTTATTATCGACAAGATGCATATCCATAAAATCAAGACTTTCAAAAGACCTTGAAAAAACAAGAAAATCTTCGCGCAGGCCGTCATCGCTCATTTTCATTGCCGGGAAATAAGCGCAGGGCAGGAACTTGGCGTCAAGTGCCAGGCGCTGTTTTCTTGGGGTAAAGGCGTTAACCAGCATCTCGATATAGCGCATGCCTGATTTGGCGGCGGCTTCGCAGAACCACATCAGAGTGTTGCGAAGATCTTTGCCCGAATGGCGGTAAGCTACCATGACGCCATTGCCATCGAGGGGATTGCAGTTGACAAAAATATCTGAAGTGCCATCTTTAGCCGAAAAGAGCATATTAGGATCGGTAAACGGAAAAAAAACCTTCTTCATCAGGTCTTTATCCTGGTAGCGATAGAATTTTTCGGTGATATCGTCAACATCGCTCTGCACATCGAATTCGATAACCGGCCCCATCGACCTTGGGTCTTCGCTTTCAAGAACTACGATTTCAGGATCTTCAAGGTTCAGATCACTCTTGATAATATTGTAGAAATCAAGCATCTCTGGAATGAGTTTAGGATTTTTGCGCCGGTATTCAAGACATTTTGGCCCGATAAAGACTTCGAGACCGTGGGTCTCAAATGATTCAACTTTGCGAACATTGGGGAAAATGCCTGTGGACATAAAACCAAGATGCTCAAGAACCACCTGCGGCGCAAAACTGACAGTTCGGGTTGTGGCGTAGATGACATCGCAGGTTCGGGTGCGTTCGGTGAGCCTCTGCAGGCCGTGTTTAACCATGGTTCGCATGACATCCTGGCCGCGAAA
>Ga0116170_10002161_pt1 | contig 19275 bp, 17 predicted proteins | sample AD_JPNHW1_MetaG_FD_89797 | JGI IMG/M metagenome (GOLD analysis project Ga0116170, IMG submission 89797) | Active sludge microbial communities of municipal wastewater-treating anaerobic digesters from Japan - AD_JPNHW1_MetaG | ecosystem: Engineered > Bioreactor > Anaerobic > Digestate | place...
ATAGACTTCTGATACACCCGAAAGAAACCGCGAAACCGCCTTCAGCAGTTTTTTGCGCACTGGGTGGGCAAAACCTGCCAGGCCCTGCAAAAATCTGTCACCAAGAACATTGAGCGCAAACAGCTTTTGCTCTGGCGTGCCAATTCTCAGATATTTTTTGATCGGAAAAACACCGGCCATAGCCCAGATCACCCGCATTTGATCATCTGAACCGGCGATTTCGCCATAGATTTCCTTAAAAACTGCGAGAGCTTCAACTTCTACCGGGTCAGACAGTCTAAATTGGGCCCAGAGAGAGTCTGGGCGCATGCCACCGGGCACAGCAGCCTGCGCTGGAATGGCTGCAACTGCATCAGGAGAACCGGAGGCAGCAACATCTGGTATTACCGGCAGATCTTCGGCGAGCGTATCACCCTGTGGCCCGGCATCTGCTGCTATGCCGCGGCCGGCCCGATAAGCTTTCAACATGCTGCGCAGGTCACGCAGTTCATCGTCAGCAAGAGGAGATTCACCGGCACCCGGAAAAGCCGGCAGTTCGACGCTACGGGTCGCTTTATTTTCATCTTCAGCTGCCACCGGAAACGGAAACAGTTCGTTCGTTTCGCTCATTTTCTAACTCCCCCTCTTAAAGATCGAAACAGCCGGTATCGAGCCAGTACTGGTCTGAAACCATTGTTCGCAATCGCAGTTGGGCACTTTTTTGATTGCATTTTACGCCCTTCGCGTCGAGAAGTTCGGCTACCGTGAGACATTCGCGATTGTTATTGTCCTGTTTGAGCTTAACGACATAAGGCCCGGCGCCCTTAAGCGAGTCAGAGTCAAGAACCAGCTCCCAGAGTGGGTTTACCATGCAAACTTCTGAATCGATGCGGCGAATGCCAAGCATCGAACTTTTGCTTACCTGCAGCTGCGCCTGTACAGAACCCGGCGTCGGAAACAAACACTGCTCGATATTCATCGTCTCACGGGCAAAAGTGCCGATAAAGCATTCGCGCTGGCGAATCAGGCTGTTGTCGGTGACCAGATTCATGCCATCGAGGCAGTTGAGCTTTTCGGCAAACAGCCAAACAGCACCGCCCATGACACAGGTGGTCTTTGGGTCAGCAATACCGCCGCCACGCTGCGAAAAGGGGTACCAGCTGCCCACCGGGTAGCCTTTCAACCCGATTATGCGGGCCGGCTGCACAGGCATCAGGCGCACGAGCATTTCTCTGATGATCGGCAGCGATGAGGGTTTGCCGCCCAGAATCAGGGTGTCGCAGTCAAACTGCGCGATTACTTCGGCAAAAATACGCATTACATTCTCAAATACGTTAGCGATTACCGCGTTAACCTTCGGGCGCGAAATCTGCCATGGAATCTCAGGCAGGGTTATATCGCAGCCGAAATCGCGGCGCATGTGTTCGGCAAAAAAGTCGAGAACCCCGGCGCCCGGCATACGATTGGGGAAAAACCTATCGAAACTGAGCTCGATATCTGGGTCTTCACTGTCGAGTTCGGCAAATTCAAGATGACGATGCGCCATCGGAATCCAGAGTTGGCGGCACAATTCGGCTTTCATGTCATTGAAGCTCTTGTCTCGCCCGCCGCGGCCTGGCCCGAAGAAAATCTGAAAGTCTTCCCATGAGATGTTGGGGTTTTTCTGCTGCGCCCAGCTGAAAACACGCCTGAGAATGAGCTTCTCGATAACGCGTTTGGCAATCTCGTCACCGGCAATCGAAAAACCTTCCGAGAACAGCATTTTTTGTCTGATCAGCATCGGCTGGGCCGGGTCAGCATAGTATTCGGCAATCATCAGATCGCTCGTGCCCCCGCCGATGTCAATACTGGCGACTCTCACCATTTTCCCTTCAGTGCTGGCCCGCACCCGGCCAAGTGTTTCGACCGCTTCGCCGGCATTACCGAGAAACCGGTGCATAACTTCGCCATAAAGCCAGGTGAGCTGCACCGCAGTTGCCTCGTCGAGGTTCAGCTCGACATCGGGCCGGGTCTCAGGGTCTCGGCCCGTCACATGAAAAAACAGGTCAAGGGCCGAAGCCACCCGCTGCCGATATAGATTCTTTTCGGGAAATGACATGCCGCATGGCGTCGTCATGACGATGTTTTTCAGCCGGCGACCAGCCTGGCGATGCCCGCGCGAACGCCGGTATGAATAAGAATTTATCTGGGCGTAAACATGACAGAGAATCTCGGTCATCAGAAATGTCATCAGCGAACTCGGCGGGTAGCATGGCTCGAATGGGGGTGTCGCCTTTTCGCCCATGAACAAACCGTTTTCATCGAGATACTTTAAAAACGGTGCCCCGATTTTTTTGCCCAGCCCGTCACCGGGCAGGTTGAAATACCAAGGAAAATGCCTCTGCTGCTCATCCCACAGGTAGCGCTTCGGGCTTGACATGCCAGTATCGCCGATATCAGAGGGTTCCAGGCGAGCTGCTTCATGGCCGAGGCGAAGAATTCCGGGCCAGGCGAAACGGTTGCCGGCAGAGGGTATCTGATAATCGTTACCGCTGAAAAGAGGTGGCTGGAACTTGAAACTGGTATCGAAAGGCTCGGTATACACGCTGCAGGGTTCCTGCAGATCACGAATTTCGAGTTTGCAGCATTCATCGAGATTCACCGGCCGCCCTGGAATCTGCTCAATGAGAACGCCGCAGGCACGGCTGTTGCCCAGATCGAGCACCAGACTGACATCGATTGCCTCACCCTCTGGGCGAAGCATCGTGATCTCAGGCAGAAGAGCCGCCTGATGCAGGCCATCCATGAGGGTCATAAAAGCTGCAAGTGACGCCGCATAGGGCGGCACTTTATCGCTGCCTTCGGCCGGAACATTCTGCAGAGCGCTCTTAACCCAGTTCAACATTGCCGGAGTCTGCCAGAACGGCAGGTTACCCGGATTGATGATGAAAGTCTGGCCGACATCTTCGTTCAGCAGACCAGTGCCGCTTTTGCCATCTGCGGCGGCATCAGCCCCAACAGAAGTATCTACGGCAATTGCATAGTTGATGACGTTGTCGTCAAGCTGCAGTGGCGGGCGCTGCAGAAAAATTCGCGCCCAGTCGACACTTCGCGAACTGCCGGGACCATCGGCAGTCTTGCGGCCGAACGGCAGCGGCAGCCATTTATTCAGGGCAGCGGCCAGAGCGTCACCAAAACACACCGACAGGCCGCCGATATCTTTGAGATCGGTGCCGCTGGCAGCGGCATTAACAATCGGTTCGGTGCCAAGCTGCAGGCTTATGGCAGAGCTTGGTGACTGCAAGACCCTGAAATGCCATTTTTTGCCGAGCAGCATGTCAGAAAGGCGCAGTTCATTATCAGGAGCGTAAAATGAAATTCCGGTTTCGACAAGAAATTCGATTTTTTCCATGAATTATCTGCCTTCGGTAATGGTTTTGGGATCAACAGCAGGTTTCTCAGCTGGGGCTGGCCAGTCAAGTGCTGCGCGGCATGGCCAGTACATGATAAGGGCAGCAAAAGCCAGCAGCGGAAACTGCATCAGATATGCGATAACAAAAAATTCGACAATAACCACCCCGCACCAGATCAGCAGCGTCTGATTTATTACTCGTTCCTGCTCCTGCATTGAATACCCTCCGGGCAGGTCTAGGCCTGCAGAATTTCTTTCAGCAAGGTCATTGCTTCTTTGTGGCCCTGAGCCGCTGCTTTCTGCAGCCAGCTGTTGGCCTTCTCAAGACTGAATTCAACACCCATGCCGCACTGGTAAAGAGTGCCGAGATAAAACTGCGCGTGCATGTCGCCGGCATCGGCGGCTAGTCTGAACCAGTTGGCCGCGGTGGCAAAATCCTGTTTTACCCCCAGCCCCTTGTGGTAGATCTCACCAATCATGCGGCGCGCAACAATTGAACCAAGTTTGGCTGCCTGCTGCAGCGCCTGCAGAGCTTGCGGCACATCGACACGGGTGCCATAACCTGGCAACAGCGTCTTTGCCTGAGCGACCAGTTCCTCGGCACTGCCGGTGAGAACCAACGGTGCAGCCGCTTTTGGCGACGCTGCCGGGGCGCCGGGAGCTGCAGGCCTGGCAGCAGGTTGAACCGGCGCGGATCTGGAAGCCGGGGGGTTCGCCGGTATGACCGGTGGTTTTGCCACAGCCTTTGCAGGCGAACTGCCCTGACCGGCATTTATCAGCACGCTGCTTTTGATGGGTTGCGCTGCAGTCTGAGGTTCTTGTGACGGCAGCGCGGCCTGAGCTTCTGAAGCGTTGGCATGTTTGCCCGCTGCCTGGCGCTTTCGGGGTGCAACGGCAAAAAGAACCGATTCACCTGATTTTTCTGATTTAACAGGAATTACTGTCAGGCCGGCACAGTCTATTTCTGGCAGGGGTCGCCACCAGGCGCTGAAAATCTTTATCACCCCGCTGGCATCGGTGCCAAAAATGATGCCGGCACGGTTTTTTTCGAACAACCGCATGGTTTCAGTGCTTAAAGTCGGAACAGCCATCGGCTGGGATGCTGACGGTGATGCATCAGGGGCAGATTCGCGCGAAGTTTCGGTTGCGGCTTCAACCTTGAGACCGAGGGAAATCGCCCAGGCCTCGACCGCCCAAGCAGCCAGAGTCGGATTTACAGAGTGTTTACGACCGATTCCGGCAGCCAGCGAATTTATCAGCGAACGCGCAACAACCCCGGCATAGCCTTTTTGCAACTCCCAGGGAAGGCGTTCCTGCAGGCCGGCCCGCAAAGCGGCAGTTTCGGGCGACTGCGTCAGGTTGCCAGCTTTCTGCAACATGCGCTCAAAAATATCGGGGCTCTGAAAAACAGTCGCGTCTTTGCGCCCGACCAGCTCGCACAGAACCTTGAGTATTTGCTCCCTTGAAGTATCCACACCTGCCGCCTTTATTATTGCTGCCTCAGAATAACAAGTTTTGCCAACCCGGTCAACAACTTAGCTGCCGGGTGGCAGACCGCATATCAGGCATGCAGCTTTTTCATCAGCCATGCCATGTTCTGGCCCAGCACCCGCATGGTGTTCATACCTTCTTCGTCGGCAGCGGCGGCGCCAGGCTCCCGACCGACAGCGAGATTCCAGTAGACTGAGCCCGGCACAATCATTTCCTGAATGAAAAACAATTTGTTGATGGCATCAAAGGCATCGGTTGAACCGGCACGGCGCACAGCCACCACAGCGGCACCGACCTTGCGCCTTAGAGCCCGCCCGTTGGCAATGGCGACATAGCCGGCTCTGTCAATCAGAGCCTTGATTTCGGTGCTGACATTGGCAAAATAGGTCGGCGAGCCGATCAAAATGCCATCGGCCTCAAACATCTTCGTAATTACCTTGTTCATCATATCGGTTTCGATGACACAGCGGCCGTTCTTCATTTCGAAGCAGCGACCGCAGGCCAGACAACCGCGCACAGCGTTTCCGCCCAGCTGAATCAGTTCAGTTTCGATACCCTCATTGTTCAGCTCTGCAAAAACCGTTTTGAGAAGCAATTCAGTATTGCCATTAGGTCGCGGGCTTCCGTTGATACCAATAACTTTCATAATTTCCCCCCTGATTTTTATGTGATTATACATCACTTTTCTGCTGACGTCAGCGTTATTGATCATTACAAAATTCTGCATCAGACAATAAACGGCAAAACTGTTCTAAAGCATGAACCAGGGAAAAGCATTCTGCAAAAGCGCATGCAGCTTATTCGTTTTCTTTGTCGGCGGGGCATTTTTGCGCTAATATGAAACAGCAGACATTCAACGAGAAGGGGCTTTTTAGAAAATGAAAGCGAAAAGACCGGATTACTCAGGGCACGAAGCTGAGCTTGGGCTTCTTTCTCAGCTTTTTCCACAACTGCGGCCCCTGGCACAGTTTTTCGGAACCGGTAAAACAAAAATTGACCGTTCAGGGGCGCCGCTTGGCATTCTCATGCAGTTTTTTCTGGCTATGGCTGCGGCAGCATGCTTCATGGGGGCAATCGTTCTTGTGTCGAAGCTCGAGCCTTATCTGCCTTTTCTCGATTCAAGCGAGGGCAATCTGCTGACCAGGTTAGCCGGGGTATTCATCGGGCTGCCCGCTATAACGATCATTCTGCTGGCACTGAATCGCAGTTTCGACCTTTTCTATCTGCTGATCACCGGCAATGACTTTGACAAATCTGGCGACGAACTGAAGCCTGTTAAAACCCTGATGCTGGTGCTCGGCTTCGTCGGCAGCCTGTTTGCAGCCGGGGTCGGTTATTACTATTTCGATGTGTATGCTTCAAAACTGCAACAAAATCAGGAAATGCGGGCTGAACAGCAGGAATATTTTTCTTACCTGAATCAGGGCCGAGCCGCCTGGAACCGCTACATTACGGAAGGCCCGATGCATCGAATTGAGTTCAGCGATGCCGACCTTTCGAAGCGGCATTTTAAAGGCTTCTATTTTTATTCAGTAGATTTTATCGGCACCAACCTGACTGATACAGTTTTTGAAGACTGCCATCTTGGCTACTCAAATTTTTCTGGTGCCATTTTAAAAAATACCGTTTTCAAAGACAGCTATCTGAAGGGTGCCGACTTTGTCGGCACCGACCTTTCGGGCGCCGACCTGAACGGGGCTTTCGGCGACAAAGGCGATTTTAAAAAAGCACTAAATGCAGAAAAAGAAACCGCGAAGCTTCAGCCCTGTGAAAAAAGCCGCTGGAACGATGTTTCATGGTTTGATTTCCGTGACGAAAAATGGCTTGACGAAAAGGGCTACTCGACAAACGGTCGAAAGCCGCACGGCCTCGAATTCTGATCTAATCAGGCGAAATTTGCCTTCTTTCTTTAGCGAATTGTTGTATGAGTTTTAAAACCTTGCTGCTGAAAACATGCTGTAAGTGAAGGAGAACTCAGGATATGATATTATCAGCTTGAAATTTTTTCGGCCATTCAAACTGCATACTTCAGGAGCCAGATAATGATAAAAGCAGCAGCCCGCATAATACTTGAGGCGAAACGTGTATGCGCCTTCACGGGTGCCGGCATTTCGGTCGAAAGCGGGATTCCACCATTCAGAGGCCCAGGCGGCCTCTGGAACCAGTATAACCCTGAATTCATCGAGATCAGCTATTTTCACCAGTATCGCGAACCATCATGGCGCCTGATCAAAGAAGTGTTCTACGATTTTTTTGGCAAAGCCAGACCAAATGCCGCGCACTTTGCGCTTGCCAGCCTCGAAAAAATGGGCATCGTTAAAGCAATCATCACCCAGAACATTGACAATCTGCATCAGGAAGCCGGCAGCCAGACAGTTTATGAATTTCATGGCACCGCGCACCGACTGATCTGCCTCGATTGCCAGGAGTCATTCCCGGTCAGCGCCATCAACCTGAACAGACTGCCGCCTGAATGCCCAAACTGCATTATCGGCCGCATTAAACCTGATTTTATCTTCTTTGGCGAAGGCATACCCGAACCGGCCCGAACCCTGTCTTTTGCCGAAGCCGAAAAATCTGACGTTTTTATCGTCATCGGCACCACCGGCGAAGTTATGCCTGCCTGCATGATACCCCATGTCGCACACGAAAACGGCGCACGCATCATCGAAATAAATACCTGCCCGTCAGCGTTTACCAGTGGCACCACCGACATCTTTCTGCAGGGCAAGGCCACGACAATGATGCAAAGCCTGCTTGACGAAATTAACGCTCAGCAGGCCTGACAATAGAGTTGATTCAGGGGCAACGCCGACCGATAAGGGTCATCATGAAACGGGCCGACCGCTATCAGACAGATCGCGCATCAGCTTTTTTACCGCCAGTTCCTTGGCTTTGGCTTCAACTTCAACAGTTACACGCAGGTCTCGCCACTCAACCGGAAAATCGGCCGGATCAATGTAATCGTGATGCCGGTGCAGACCGCTGCCTTTCCAGCCGGTCAGCGGACTCGAGAGGTGGAAAAGCGGCTCACGGTTCCAGGTCGGCAGGGCGGCGGCAGTCGCAGCGGCGATGCTCAGCCCGTCGGGCAACACCCGATGATGATGTACATCATACACGAGCGGCACATCAAGCTCTCGACACAGGGGCAATAAATCAGCCGGGGTGTAGGTTTTATCGTCGTTCTCAAGAGTGATCAGACCTTGGGCCGCTGCCGAGAGCCTGGCAAAACCATCTTTAAAACGGGCGAGGGCAGCGGTTTTATCGCCATAACCACCACCGGCATGAATATTGATTACATCAGCACCAACCCATTCGGCAACCTCGGCCTGATATTCAATCTCGGCGAGTGAGCTTGCCACCACTTCAGGTCGGGGTGAATTAAGCACCACAAACTGGTCAGGGTGCAGCGAAGCTCGCAACCCGGTTTTTTTAAGAAAACGGCCACACTCTTTAAAAGTTGCCATAACCGCTGCGCCATCAGGCAATTCGCTAACCGAATAACCGACCACCGGGTGCGTCTTGAGCGGCAAAATCTGGCTGTTGATGCGAAAACAACCAATACCAGCCGCGTGGCAATATTTAAAAGCCGCCAGCAGCGCCTTGCTGTTGTCGCCAGCGAGCTCAGATAACTTTTCGAGCTGCTCAGAGCGGCTTTTTTTTAGCAGATGGGTCGCGGTGGCGGTTCTGAACTTGATCGGTTGCTCGACAAACAGGCAACAAAGGCCAAATCTGATTTTACTGGTCACGGTTTTATGTGGTTCCTGACCTCAGCGTGCCGATCAGTGCTGCCCGACCGCTGTATAACTTAATTTTTTCAATGACAAAATTTTAACACATTCAGACCCGAACCGGCGACGCATGTTTACGAAATTACCGACTTTAACCTGTTCATGCTCAGGCGCACCGAAACTTTGCTGAGAAAAAAAATGAGAAAAATGCGAACTCCCCGGCAATTATGATAATATATTAAAAAAAGATCGGTTTTATAAAATTAATCTGGGGATTTTTTCAGGATGAAAATTGAGAAGCATCTCTTGGCTCAGTATGCCTTTCAGAGCAGAGTTTCACCAAAGAGCATCTTTGCAGGTCTTCTGTTGTTGCTGGCTTTAAGCTTGGGGCAGTATAGTGCTGCGGCTCCCGTATCTGGTTCGGAACCAGAGAAAATCAACCTGCAGCTTAAATGGAAACACCAGTTTCAGTTCGCCGGTTATTACGCAGCCATCGAAAAAGGCTTCTATCACAACGCCGGCTTTGCAGTTAATCTCATCGAAGCCCCCGAAACAGGCGAACCAGCCTTCGAGGTTATTGAGGGCCGTGCCGAATACGGTGTTACCGGCCCGGATATTCTTCTGCAACGCGCCAAAGGGCTCCCGGTAGTGGCCCTCGCCGTCATTTTTCAACATTCCCCCCTGGTGCTGCTCGCCCGCAAAGAATCCGGCATCAACAGCATTCACGATCTGTCCGGAAAGCGGGTAATGATCGAACCGGCGGCCGCAGAACTAGAAGCCTACCTGCAAGTCGAAAGAATGTTGCCCGAAAAATACAGTAAGCTGCCACACAGCCACACACCCGATGATTTTATCAGCGGCCGGGTCGATGCTATTTCTGCTTACAGCAGCGACGAGCTTTTTTTGATCAACCAGTCTGGTTGCGAATTTGTGACCCTCAACCCCAGGTCGGCCGGCATCGACTTCTACGGTGATCTGCTTTTTACCACCCAGCACCAGATCGACAAGTCACCTGAGCGGGTCAACGCCTTTATCAAGGCAACTCAACAAGGCTGGGAATACGCCCTGGCGCACCCCGAAGAAATAGTCGACCTGATTCTCGCAAAGTATTCGAAACGCCACAGCCGCGAACACCTGCTGTTCGAAGCCCGCGAAACGCAGCGCCTCATCTTTGCCAACATCGTCGAAATCGGCTATATGAACCCCGGCCGCTGGAAATTCATTGCCGACACCTATGCCGGCCTCGGCATGATCCCAAGAGACTTTCAAATGCAGGGTTTCGTCTATGAAACCGATCCTCCTGTCGATATGCGCTATTTCTATAATATCGCCGGTACTTTTCTGGTGATAATAATCATTCTCTTCAATGTCTCACTGTCGTATCTCGTCAAAAAGCGCACTAAACAGTTATCGATCGCCAAAAACAGTGCCGAAGCGGCAAACCGGGCCAAATCACAGTTTCTTGCCAATATGAGCCATGAACTGCGAACCCCGTTAAACGGTGTCATCGGCTTTACAGAACTGCTCGTCAGCTCAAACCTCGATCAGATACAAAGGCAATACGCCCAGAATGCCAATATCTCTGCACACGCACTGCTCGGCATCATCAACAATATTCTCGATTTTTCAAAAATCGAAGCGGGTCGACTCGAACTCGACAACCTGCGCACCGATGTCATCAGACTGCTCGAACAGACAATTTCAATAATCAGATGCCAGGCCGAGAAACGTGGCATTGAACTTCTGCTTAACATACCACCCGAGGTGCCACGCTTTATTCATACTGATCCGGTGCGACTCGGGCAAATTCTGATCAACCTGCTCGGTAATTCAGCCAAGTTTACCGAAGCCGGCGAAATCGAATTGCATATCAGCTTTGCCGCAAACCCAGATGGCACCGGCCAATTCTGCTTCATGGTCAGAGACACGGGCATTGGTATCGCGCCGTCTGACCGCGAGAACATTTTCAAGGAATTTTCCCAGGTCGACAGTTCGGCAACCCGAAAATTCGGTGGCACTGGCCTCGGCCTGACTATTTCGAGAATGCTGGTTGAAAAAATGGGCGGCACTCTTGACTTTACCTCGGAACCCGGTCGGGGCAGCCGTTTCTTTTTTACCCTCAACAGCCGATTCGAGCATGGCGAACCCCTCAACATGAAAAAAATTGAATCAATCCAACGTCTGCTGCTGGTTGATGATAATCTCGAAAACCTCGTTATCCTCAAACGCACCCTCGAAAACTGGCAGATACCTTCCGAAACCTGCACCAGCGGTAAAGAAGCACTGACCAGACTCCAGAACGGCGAGAACTTCGACGTCATCATCATTGACTACATGATGCCCGAAATGAACGGCATCGAAACCATCAGGCAGATTCGCCGCAATATCGAAAAATCTGGCGCACGGCAGCCAGTTATTTTGCTCTACAGCTCGGTTGATAATCTCGTTGTCCACGAAGAATGCAAAAACCTCAGCGTTCAACTCAAGCTCGTCAAACCGGTGCGCACCGAAGACCTTTATGCAAGCCTCTGCCAAATAAAACAGCAGGCGACCGCTGTCCAGAGCATACCCGTCACGAAGGCCGCTGCACTGCCAGATCTTAAAAACACTCCCCACATAATGGTTGTCGAAGATGTTGCAATGAACCGCATCTACGTCTGCGAAATGATCAAAAAACTGCTCCCAGAAGCACTGATCATCGAAGCACAGCACGGCGGGGAAGCAGTCGAAAAATACAAACACAGCAAGCCCGATCTAATTTTTATGGATATCCAGATGCCGGTTCTCGATGGCTACGAGGCCACCCGCGCCATTCGCCGCCTCGAAAGCGACTCAGGAACCACCCGCGCCCCGGTCATTGCCCTGACCGCCAGCGCCATCAAAGGCGAATACGAAAAATGTATCGCCGCCGGCATGGATGAATTCATCACCAAGCCAATCGACCCGCACCATTTCACCCGCATTTTTCAAACCTACCTGAAACAATAACCTGAATAGCCCAATTTTCCCGACTATTACAGGCCTGGTGCCCTGACACCCTCCTGTCGCCTTGCGCTGTCAAAAAACCGCAAGAGCCAGCTTGACTTTTTATAGATTTTTTACTATTATATCTATTGTAAGACTAGTTTTTTAATGAATTATCTATTGGAGTTGCTATGAAAAACAACTATGACTTCCTTGAACTGCCCCTTGAAACTCTTAAACAGGGCTATATTGAATCACAGCGCGGTTACGAGTGCCTGGCCTGCGGCAGGGAGACAGAAAAAGGCCTGGTTTATAAAGACGGCGAAAGCCTGGTTGACGCCCGCCGCTACATGGAAAACCACCTGAGCCGGTCACACGGTTCGGTGTTCGCGTTTCTTCTTGGTCTTGATAAAAAAATAACCGGGCTTTCAGAGCACCAGTGCGAACTAATGAAACGCTTCTATGAGGGCGTTGCCGACCAGCAGATTCAAAAAGAACTCGAAATCGGCAGTACCTCAACAGTAAGAAACCATCGTTTTGCCCTCAAAGAAAAAGAAAGGCAGGCCAGAGTATTTATGACCCTCATGGAACTCATGCGCGACCACGAAAATGAAAAACCCAGATATCTGCAACCCCACGAAACCGCAACCATGGTAGATGATCGCTACAAGATCACCGAGACCGAAAACGCCAGACTGTTGAAAAAGTATTTTCCAGTTGAATTGAACGGCCGCCTCTCAACCTTTGCGATCAAAGAAAAGAGCAAACTCGCGGTTCTCAGACATATCGCGGCAAAAATTGAGCCGGGTCGCATCTACAACGAAAAAGAAATCAACGCGCTGCTCAGCGAAATCTATGACGATCACGTCACCATCAGGCGGTATCTCATTGAATACGGCTTTCTCGACCGCAAGCCCGACTGCAGCGCTTACTGGCGACTCGGCCCTGACCAGAGCGGTAACCGTACCCCACAGTTCTGACCACAGGCGGCAGACTGACCGGCAGCTTTGCCGTCGTTCAGTCTGCCGCTCAGCACCCTGCCAGGGCTGTTACAAGAAATTGCAGATGCACGAAAATCATGGCAGGCTTGCGTCAGAGCGGCGACTTCATGTTGGCGTCATTCATGGTGTAGTAACCGGGCCATTGCATGGTTTTTGCGATACGGGCCTCGGGGTTCAGGGTCACCCCTTCAAGCACCGAATCTCTGAAAACGTTGAATCCGGTGCGGTCAACGATGTAACCAATATGTTCTTTTGGCAGGCAACGCAGAATATGGCGGTCAACATAGGCCATGGTATTGATAATCACGCGGGTGATGACCTCTTCGGTGACCCGATCAAGAAAAGGCATCGCCAGACGCGGGTTCTTCTTGCCGGTTCTACCCATGATCACGAGGCGGTAGAACTTGCCGGGTTTGCGGGTCCAGGCTGAGGTTGGGCAGGCAAGCACACATTCACCGCAACCGATGCAACGCCGGTCGTCGCGCACCACCTTGCCGCCGTTCATCTGCAGTGCCCCGGTCACTTTGCGCTGACAAGCCTTTGCACAGGCTTCGCAGCCGATGCACTGGTCGTATTCGTATTCTGGAATGCTCAGGCCGATAATGCCGAAATCCTGCATGTGGGCCTTGATGCAATCGTTCGGGCAGCCGGTGACCGCGATCTTGGTGTGAAAATCATTCGGGTAAACAACCGCCTCGATGCGCTGGGCCAGAGCGGTTGTATCGGTGTTGGCGAACGGGCAGACCCGGTTACCGATGCAGGCGGCAATATTGCGCATTCCGGCCGCCGGGTAACCTGCCGCCGGGCTCTCGATTTTAACCCCGTGCACCAGCTCAAGCTCCTTGATCAGCGGTTGCAGCGCCTGATTCACTTCATCCATGCGCGAGAACGGAATATTGGGGATTTCGAAGCCCTGCCGGGTGGTTATGTGCAACTGGCCATCGCCGAATTTTTCGGCAATACCGGCGATCAGGGAAATTTGTGCCGCGGTGAGGTGCCCCCCGGGTACCCTGATTCTGATCGCGGTATGGTTGCGCCGCTTCGTGATTCTGAAGGCATTTTTGATGGTAACTTTTCGATTCAGATCGAGTGACATGCTTGGTTTCCTTAATCGATGAGGGTCGCAGCCTGCGACAGATTCATAACCGGGCCATCGAGGCAGACATAGGTGTTATCGATTTTGCAATGCCCGCATTTGCCGAGGCCACAAGACATGTGCCTTTCAAAAGAGACCCAGATATTATGCACCGGTATGCCGAGCAATCTGAACTCGGCAGTGCTGAACTTCATCATCACCGGCGGCCCGACGACAATCGCCTGAAAAGTATCGGGGTAGTCAAGTTTCAGGCGACGAATGTGCTCGGTTACCAGCCCGGTCTCTCCGGTCCAGCCTTCCTGGGGCTTGTCGATCGTCAGAGTCATGCTGCACTTTTTTTGCCATTCGGCAACTTCATCGGCGAACAGTATGCTTTCTTTCGATTTGAAACCGGTAATCAGGCGCAGTGATTTAACCGGCAGCGCCCCGGCCACGATCTGGCTGATGAGTGGTCGCACCGGCGCTACACCCGAACCACCAGCCACGATGATCAGATTGCTGTTGCAAAGTTTGTCGAGCGGAAACCCTACCCCGTAAGGCCCTCGAATGAAAAGGTTCTCGCCTACCCTGAGATTCTGAATGGCACTAGTCAGGCGGCCAACCGCTCTAATTGTGAATTGCAGCCAGTCTTCGCCGTAGTTACTGATCGAAATTGGTGCTTCACCAATCTTAGGCAATGAAACCTGAAAGAACTGCCCTGGCGTCATCGGCAGCCTGGCAGCCACCGTCATGGTGAATTCGCAGTCACTCTCGTTAACAATGCGGGTAATTTTAACCGGAAACGGCAGAAAAGAATTTTCGGTCATGGTTTGCCACCGCCTTTCAGCGCATCGCTGACCTTGTTGATACAGCTTGAAAATGAGATAAATTCGGGGCAGACATCGTCGCAACGGCCACAGCCGACACACATATTGAACCCGAAGCGCCTGCGAAAATCATAGATCTTGTGAAAGGCCTTAAAGCGCATGCGTTCGCCCTTGTTTTTGCGAAAAGAATGCCCGCCGGCCATATCACTGAAACCATCGAGGTGGCAGCCATCCCAGACCCGGCGACGTTCGCCACACTGCCGGCTGTCAGCATAAAACAGGTCGAGGGTGCTGAAACAACTGCATGTAACGCAACTGGTATTACATCGCCCGCAGGCAATGCAGCGACTGTCGTATTCTTCCCAGAGTTTGTGGGTGAACATTTCGGCGGGCATCGTATCGACCGCCGGCACCCTTACCTGCTTGAAGTTTTCTTGAACAAATTCAGGGCAAAAATCGCTGCCCCGGCCCAGCCCGGCAAAAAACCCGGCAAAACGTTCATCTTTGAGCTGCACCTGAACATTTTCGTCGCCAAACCGCAGTGCTGCAGCGTAATTATCGGTGCTGTTCGCCTGCATCGAGACGCAGAAACAGTTTTCAAAAGACGCGCGGCATTCAAGCATGAAAAAATGCAGACGACGACGACGGCGCTCATAATAAAAATCTGGCTGACCGCCGTTTTCAAGAAACATTTTGTCGAGACGGGCGAAACCATTGATATCGCATGGCCGTAACAAAACGATGATTTCGCGATCATCAGCTGGTTTTGGCGCCACAAAATCATTTTCGTTAAAATGAAAAATCGTCTCATCAGGCGGAAACACCAGAGATTTGGGCGACAAACTGCTCTTTTCGCTTAGTTCGAGTTCGTCAGGGCCAGCCAACGGTGCGTATTTAATCAGGTCGGTATCAGAGAAGCGCCCTTTTCCGGCAAAACGTTTTGGGCCATAAATGCGGTAGCGGCTGGCAAGTGCAGCGAAGAGCGCCGCAAAATTCGATCTGGTCAATTCATAAGAATTCATTAATGTGGCTCCTGGTTATTTATGGCGACTTCGCCAGGCGAGCAGCGCGTCACTCAGCGCCTTGAAATGACCGATCTCTTCGCCAATCAGACGATCGACGGTTCCTGCCGGCATGCCGGCCAGCAGACTGTATTTAACCGAAGTATAAAAAAACACCGAATTTTTTTCGATCAACATCGCCTTTTCGAGAATCTCAGGGTAAGTATCGCCCTTCTCGATCTGGCATTCGGTTGAGATGATACGGTCAGAGGTCAGGGCTTGCAGAAAGGCGGTTGCCTCTTCAGAAACCGTTTCCTGGCGAACTTCAACAGCCCCCTGATAAGCAGCCAGAAGATCGGCAAACATTTTGGCATGACCGGCTTCCATGCCAGATAGTTGATCTAGAAGCTCACGTTCACGGCCTGACGACTGCGACGCCGCTTTGGCGTAAAACTCCGCCCCGCGTTGTTCAAGCATGACAGAAGCCTGCAGTACATCGACGGTATTCAAAACCAGCTGCATTTTTTTTCCCCTGAGATTAAATTCTGAGCGAACAGCAAAGTATACAACAGTGACTTGCCACGTTCAACCAGCATTTCTTCGCAGATGCCCGGGGGTAGAAAATTTTTGAAAACTAATTTGCCTGACTTGAAGTATAATCTGCATAATCAGAAGGAGAAATTCCATGAAAAAATTTGCGCTACTCATAATTGCGGTCTTTCTGGCTACCTGTTTCTCACTCTACGCAGAAACACCCTTCACCGAAGAAACCGTTAAACCGCAGGGCTCAACGAATGTCGCCACCGGCGACACGAGTTCGAAGGTTGACAGCAAGTTTCCGGTTGCCGGCACCGTTGAAGCCGGAAGCAACCTGCGACTCAGGTCTTGGCCCTGGGGCGTGGTTCTCGGCAATTTCGGGCCTGGCACCTCAGTAACCGTCATCGGTGAATCAGGTGAATTTTACCAGGTTGAAGTTAATGGCCAGAAGGGCTACATGCACAAGAACTACATTTCCATACCCGGCGCCCCCGCCTCCCAGGAAGAACCCTACTACCCCGGCGAAACCCGAAGCGGTGGCCATCTTTCGATGTCAGAAGGCAAGACCGCTTCTGACGATGGCTCAAAGAAAAAACCGGCCGGCAATTCCACCACTGGCTCTACCAGTGGTTCCAAGGTTGATACCGGTGCGATTTCCAGTTACAAAGGTGGCAAGTTGTCACCGGCAGAATTCGGCCGCATCTTTGGCCCGGTCGCCCAGGAAAACATGCGCAAAACCGGCGTCCCCGCTTCCGTAACTCTTGCTCAGGCAGCCCTTGAAACCGGCTGGGGTTCATCAAGTATCGGCAACGCCAAAAACATGTTCGGCATCAAAGGCACCGGCCCTGCAGGTTCGATCAGGGTGTCAACCCAGGAATTCGTCGGCGGCCGCATGATCACCATTCAAGACAACTTCAGAAAATACAACAGCTGGCAGGAATCATTCGATGACCACGCCAAGCTTCTGACCAACTCACGCTACGGTTATGCCCTCAAATACAACAAAGACCCGAACCGCTACGCCCAGGAAGTCCAGAAAGCCGGCTATGCAACCGACCCGGCCTATGCTTCCAAGCTTATCAGTATCATGAAGGCTAACAACTTCTACAAATGGGATGTTTAATCAACGAGGTAAATCAATGAAACGCATATTAGCTTCTCTGTTCTGCACTGCCATCATGTTTTCAAGCCCGGTTTGGGCAGATCTCGTCGTGCCGGGCGAAAACAACCCGGTTCTATCTGAAAATTCGCTGCTGCTGAATAACGCCAAATTCAATGTGGTCAAGCGCATCGATAAAGGCACGGTCACCCTCAAGGTGTTCAACAGCGATGGCAAGGAATTCTGGTCTTCGAACGCCCTCGGCGAACAAGAAAAACTTTTCACCATCGATGGTGCCGCCGCCCCCCTCGCCTGCAAAGACCTCACCGGTGACGGCGTGCCTGAAATCGTCACTGCGGCCATGACCGGCCCCGACAGCAGCGCTCTTTACGTATTTAAATATGATGGCGAAAGCAAAAGCTTTACTGCCATGAACTTCAAATACGAAAAAGAGAACCTCACACGCGACTTCCTGGTCTCCGACATGTATCAAAAAGACGGCCAGGATCTTGTGCTTCTGCCCGAAAACAAGATTCGCGCCCTCGGCAAAATCTATGCAGAAGACGCAGCACCCGTACCCGGGTTCTACACCTTCTCTCTGAACGAAAGCCAGTTCCTGTGCTCCGAAATCTCGCCTGTTCCGACCGATGCCCCGGCTGATGATTCGACCACCCCCGCAGCAGCAGACGAAATGCCCTCAACTGACTCAACCCCCGCACCTGCCGATAACGCTGCTGACGCCCCAACCCAGAACTGATTCTGATTCACTGACCGCATAAAACTGCCCCCGCCGGGTAAACCCGGCGGGGGCAGTTGTTTTAGAGGCCTTAATTATCTGCCCCTGTGAATTTAACCCACGGGTCTTGACAAATTGCCAGACAGCAGTTATGCTTACTTGTGTTCTGCCAGACCGCCACCGGTATGGCAGCTGTGGGCCGGTTTATCTGGGGGTTTGCCGGCCAGCAGCCAGTCTGTTAAACCACCTCGGACATCATGCCTTTAAGGATTTTTCTGAATGAACATTTACGTTGGTAACCTGCCCTACAGCGCAACCGAAGAACAACTCAAAACCATGTTTGGTCAATACGGTGAAGTCACCTCTGCCAGTATCGTCAAAGATCGTGACACCGGAAGATCAAAAGGCTTCGGGTTTATCGAAATGACTGAAAACTCAGCAGCCGAAGAAGCAATTCAGGCCCTGAACGAATCAGACATGAACGGTCGCAACATCAAAGTCAACCAGGCACGCCCCAAAGAAGCCCGACCCCGCACCGGCGGTGGTGATCGTGGTGGCTATCGCAGCAATAGCGGCGGCGGCGGTGACCGCGGCGGTTATCGCGGCGGCAACGACAGAGGCGGCGATCGTGGCGATTACGGCGATAAGGGCGACCGCGGTGGTTACCGTGGCGGCAGAGGCGGCGACCGCTTCTAAACCAGTATCTCAGCAACAAATGACCGCTCCGGCAACGGGGCGGTTTTTTATTTACCTCACCTGAAAAAACATTTCCTGGTGCCTGATACCGGCTTCCATAAACTCTTCGCCACATGGCACAAACCCAAGACCAGCATACCAGGCAATCAACTGCTTTTGAGCATGAATCGCCACCCGCTCACAGGTCGGGTCTGCCTCTGCACGCTTCAACAAAGCAAGAACTACCTGCCGACCCAAGCCTGAGCTGCGATGATCTTTGAGAACCGCTACCCTGCCAAGGCGCATCAGGCCAGGCGCCAGCTGATCGTGAAAAATGCGCCCCGTGGCCACCACCTTATCATCTAGCAGCAACAGCAGGTGCTCAGCCGATTGATCGTATTCATCACGCTCAAGCTCAACCGGTACATTCTGCTCATCAACAAAAACAATGGTGCGAATCAGCATAGCCTCAACAAAAAGCGGCTGCAAACCCCTGAAAAACTTAATTTCAACTGACATGATTTTTGCCTTTCTCTGGCCCTAATATAGCACAAACCCGACAACATTTTCAGCCGGCTTTGGCCGCTGCAATACATGCCGGCAGCCACTGACAGGGCAAACGCTTATTTTACTATCTCTAGATGCTAGTTTCGGCAGGTCAGGCGGTTGCATAAGCGACGCTTGTCGAGCATCCCATAGTTCCCTGCAAACGATGCCGCTAAGACCGGACGTTTTGCCTGGAGGGCAAAACGCGGGCGATTGCCGCAG
>Ga0116170_10002162_pt1 | contig 19266 bp, 15 predicted proteins | sample AD_JPNHW1_MetaG_FD_89797 | JGI IMG/M metagenome (GOLD analysis project Ga0116170, IMG submission 89797) | Active sludge microbial communities of municipal wastewater-treating anaerobic digesters from Japan - AD_JPNHW1_MetaG | ecosystem: Engineered > Bioreactor > Anaerobic > Digestate | place...
CGGGCAGCAACCACATCGGGCTTAATAACCTGACCGAACGCTACCGGTTCCTCTCCGGAAAAGAAATCATGGTTGACCGTACCGAAGAGACCTTCCGGGTCACACTACCTTTAATTCATATCCGTTTAAAATCATGAGAGTTTTACTTGTTGAAGACGAACCACTGGCCGCAGCCCAACTGGCATCGCTGCTCACCCAGTTAAGACCAACCGCCGAAATCACAGGCGTTTGCGACACCATCCAATCAGCCGTTTCGTGGTTTCAGAACAACACGGCCCCTGATCTGGCTTTCTTCGACATCCAACTGGGCGACGGACTGAGCTTCGAGATTTTCAAAAACAGCCCGGTCAATACTCCGGTGATCTTCACCACGGCCTACGATCAGTATGCCCTGCAGGCGTTTAAGGTAAACAGCATCGACTATCTTCTAAAGCCCATTATTAAAGAGGAACTGGCCGTTGCACTCGACAAGTTTGACCAGCTTCACGCCAATAACGACCTCAGAATCTCTCCCGAGCTGATTCAATCGCTCATCCATTCGGTGGGAAAAAAGGAGTACCGGAAACGATTTCTAGTCAAGATTGGCACCCATCTCAAGGCCATTACCACCGAAGAGATCCTATATTTCTACAGCTTCCAGAAAGGCACTTTCCTCAAGGCTTCCGACGGGCGGAATTACCTGCTCGACCAAACGCTGGAAGTGATTGAAGAGTTGATCGATCCGGAACTGTTCTTTCGCATTAACCGGAAATATCTGGTTGCTATCGATTCCATTACCGACGTTCACACCTACAGCAATTCACGGCTCAAGCTTAAAGTAAAACAGCAGGAAGAGGACGACTTTCTGGTAGCCCGCGAAAAGGTAAAACTCTTCAAAGAGTGGCTGGAAGGAAAAAGCTAACGCAGAGATCACCCTGTTTTCAGTCTCTTTCCTTCAAATCTCCCGATCGCTTATACAGGATGGTTCTTCACATATCTCCTTTTTCTTTTCTATCTTTCGTTAAAATTGGCGGATATGAAACGAATCATTTACTATTTCCTGCAGGGAGTATTGATTATTGCTCCAGTGGCTGTTACGGCTTATGTCATCTACCTCATTTTCAATTTTGCTGACGGGCTGCTGGTTGATCAGCTAACCAAGCTGATTGGGTTCCGGATTCCGGGGCTGGGGCTGTTGCTGATCGTAATCTTCCTTACCTTTCTGGGATTTATTGCCCATACCATTATTGCGAAACCTTTTTCCTATCTCTACCAGAAGCTTTTAAAAAGGGTTCCCATGCTAAAGACCATCTATTCTTCGATCAATGATCTGTTTTCGGCATTTATCGGGAAAGAAAAAAAATTCAATGTGCCGGTACTGGTATTGATTAACAAAGAAAACGAACTTTGGAAGTTGGGTTTTATGACCCAGAAGACGATGGAAGAATTTGGTCTTAAAGAGATGGTTCCGATCTATTTTCCCCACTCCTACAATTTCTCGGGAGAACTCTACATTGTTCCGGCCACCTCGGTTAAGAAGGTTGATTTACCTCCGGCCGAAGTGATGAAATTCATTGTTTCAGGAGGCGTCACACGGGTTCTTTAATAAAAAAAGAAAGCCCTGCCGATCGGCAGGGCCTAAAAAAAAATCCCCTAAAATAAATCACCACCAATAAAAGCCTTTTTATATATCTTGTATATATTTTCTGTATTTTGATTTCTCTACAAATTTACATCACATTTTGAAGAAAGTCAAGATTTTTACATCTTTTTTTTAAATCTTAACTGCATCTTAATGTAAAAAGATCATTTCAACCACTTATCGAGCCATTTAAAGAACGTTCGCTGCCACAAAATTCCATCTTGTGGCTTTAATACCCAATGATTTTCGTCATGAAATAGAAGAAATTCTGCCGGAATACCTCGAATAATTGCCGCATTGTAAGCCGCCATACCCTGAGTAAACGGAATCCGGTAGTCGTTTTCACCTTCAATAACCAAAATTGGGGTGTCCCATTGGTCGACAAATTTATGCGGCGAAAACTCAAAAGAACGTTGAGCAACCTTGTTCTCCTTTTCCCAATAAGCTCCGCCCATTTCCCAGTTTTCAAACCACATCTCTTCGGTGGTCGTATACATTTGCTCAAAATTGAACATTCCACAATGGGAAATAAAAGCCTTGAATCTTTTCTCATGGTGCCCTGCCAAATAATAAACGGAATACCCTCCATAGCTGGCACCAACACATCCAAGCCGGTCTTTGTTGACATAGGGCTCTTTGGCTGCTTCATCAATAGCCGTCAGATAATCCTGGATGTTCTGCCCGCCGTAATCTTTGCTGATCTGTTCAAGCCACTCCTTCCCGAAACCCGGTAAACCGCGCCGGTTGGGTGCAACAATGATGTATCCGTTGGACGCCATGATCTGGAAATTCCAGCGGTATGACCAGAACTGACTCACCGTACTTTGTGGCCCTCCCTCGCAATAGAGCAGGGTTGGGTATTTTTTCTGGGGGTCAAAATCAGGAGGGAAAATCATCCATACCAGCATTTGCTTCCCATCGGAGGTTTTCATCCAGCGCTTCTCTACCTTACCCATCTTCAACTGGTCCATCAGCGGCTTGGTAACGGCTGTTACCGGCTCATCCTTACCCGTCTCAAGCGAGACCCGATAAAGCTCATCGGGCTGTGACATCGATTGTTTGCGGGCAATCAACTGGTTACCTACCAGCTGAATCGACCGGTAATCATGTACGCCATCGGTAATCCGTTTGATCTTTTTCGAAGCAACATCAATGCTGAAGATTTCATCGGTAGCCTGAATATCACTGATAAAATAGATGGTTTTTCCATCGGCAGCCCAGGTAATGGAGGCTGCACTCTCTTCAAAGTTTTCGAAAAGATTGGTACGTTTTCCGGTTGCCACGTCGGCTATAAACAAACGGGCCTGATCGGATTCGTACCCATCGCGCTCCATACTTTCCCATGCCAGGGTTTTCCCATCGGGCGAAAAAACCGGATTCTGATCATAACCCATAATTCCTTCGGTAAAATTTTTCGTCGCCGAAGTGGTCCGGTCATAGAGGTAGATACCCGAATTGGTAGAGAAAGCATAGGCTTTACCGACCATCTTTTTACAGGTATACGCAATGATCTTCCCATCGGGAGAGATGGCAACCTGTTCCATGCCACCAAAAGGTTTCATCGGGCTATCGTAACGTTCGCCGGGCATGATGTCGCTGGCTTCGTGCATGCCATTCTCATTGTAATCGGCTACAAACAGATGGTTGTAGGTATAATCGTGCCAGCTATCCCAATGCCGGTACATCAAATCGGTTTCGAGACGGGCATTGGCCTGGGGCAGATCCGGATAGATATCGTTGACCGACTGGTCGAGTTTTACCGTTTTCATGAAAACCACAAAAGAACCATCGGGAGAATACTTGAAATCATCGACTCCACCCTCAATGAAACTAATCTGCTTTTTGTTATTTCCATCGATATCCATTTCCCACAACTGTGAATTTCCCGATTTACTGCTCAGGTAGCCAATCTTCTTCCCATCAGGCCGCCACGTTGCACTTCCCTCATTTTCGGCCGAATCGGTTATCCGGAAAGTCACTTTTGTTTTCAGGTCGCAGATGTACAAATCTTTATAACTCTTGTTCTCATCCATCTTAAAATTGGTTACCCCATAAAGCACCCTGGTTTGATCGGGCGAAACGGTTTCTCCTCCAATACGGCCAAACGACCATAATACTTCGGGTGTTAAAAGATTGGATGTCAATACCGGAGTTACAGGTGTATATCCTTTGTCCCCTTCGGAATAAGCTTGGTTCGAAGTAATCATAAGCACAGCAACGATTAACAGATAAAAAGTAATTTTTCTCATTTTGAACAAAAATGAATGAATACTAAGTGAACTACAAAACTATAAAAAATCTATTGGGTTGGATGCTCAATCCGGATACGGGCATCAACGGCCGTAATCGAATCGCCCAAACCAAACAGCGGATTAATATCCAGCTCTTTGATTTCGGTCGCAAACCTCAACATGCTCGATAGCCGGACGATCACTTCGGCATATCGTTTTTCATTGACCGGACGGTTTCCCCGGTATCCATTTAATATTTTGTACCCTTTCAGGTTATGGATCATCGAAAGCGCTTCGGAAAAGGTAAGAGGTGCCAAACCCGAGGTAATGTCTTTGATGGCCTCAACAAAAATGCCGCCCAAACCACAAAGCATGATATGCCCAAATTTTGGTTCATACTTTGCCCCCACAAACAATTCGGTTCCGGAAAGCATTTCGGCCATGACCACCGATTTTGCCCCTTCGATCTTGATCAGCCGGTGAAACTCTTTGACAACTGATTCATTCGACTTGTTGTTCAGGCTTACTCCACCGACATCGGTTTTATGAAGGGGGCCCACCACTTTCATCACCAGCGGGAATTTGATCTGATGCGCTGCCTCCAATGCTTCCTCCTCGTTGTGAACCTCTATTTCGTGAGCGTATTTAATGCCAATGGCATCGAAAAGCTGCCGGATAACCTCTGGCGGCTGAAAACCATCTTCTGCCAGATCAATAATTCTCCGGACTCTGGGAATATCCACACCTTCGAGGAAAATATTTTCATCGGTTGGTGCCGGGGTGTTATAGATTTTGGTCAAGGCACGCCCCAGTAATACTTCATCGGGAAAATTCACATTGCCGTGGGAAAGGAAAAAAGCCAGGTCTTCTTTTACATTGATTACTGAAGGCAAGATGGGATAGATTGGTTTCTTGCACTCTTTCATCTTCCGGTCAAGCATTTTGTACACATCGCGAACGGGGAACAACCCCGGACTACCGTAAATAACCGCCATGGCATCGATGTTTTCGAAATCATGTTCACAGGCATCAATAATTGCATTCAACTGTTTTTCGGTGCCGGTAGCCAGAAAGTCGATCGGATTTTCGACCGAAGAGCCAGGAAAAAGCATCTCCTTCAACTTTTTCTTTGCCAGAGAATCCTCCAGCCGGGGAATATTCAGGCCTCCGGCTTCAAGCGCATCGGTGAGCATGACGGCCGGTCCTCCGGCATGGGTAATAATGGCCATATTTTTACCTTTCAACGGCTTGCTCATCATCACGCAGGCAACCGTGGTCAGCTCTTCCCTCCCCTGGCACCTCACAATGCCTGCCTTCCGGAAAAGGGCTTCAACAGCCAGATCGGGACTTGCCATGGCCCCGGTATGCGAAGCGGCCGCACGGCTACCCGCCACCGAAGATCCCGCTTTGATCGCGGCAATCTTGCACCCTTTACGAATTAGGGAAGCGGCATGGTGAAGCAGTTTGTCGGGATTGCCGATATGCTCCATGTAAAGCAGCTTCACATTGGGCGAGGTTTCCGGATCGTAGGTTTCATCAAAATATTCCAGCACCTCTTCAATACCGGTTTGTGCCGAATTCCCAACCGAAATCACCGAATGGAAATTCAATCCTTTAGGAATAGCCGACTCCATAATAAACACAGCCGTTGCCCCCGAACCAGAGATAAAATCGACCCCACAGGAATGCAAATGAGGAATGGGCTGGGTAAAAACACTGGCATGTTCGGGAGTCAGCACCCCGATGCAGTTGGGACCAATCAGGCAAGCCTGGTTTTCGTTGACAATTTGCACCAAATCGCGTTCGAGTTCGGCTCCTTCCTCGCTCTCTTCGGCAAAACCCGCCGAAACCACAATGAATGCCTTCACCCCTTTTTCGGTCGCCAAAACCTGAACCACCGCAGGACACAACGGAGCAGGAATTGCCAATATGGCCAAATCAGCGCCCGGAACATCCATTGCCGAATGATGGCATGGAATTCCCTGTACCACATCATGGGCCGGATTTACCACCATCAACTTACCGGAGTAGTTTGTGTCGATCAGGTTTTTTAGTAATTTTCCGCCAGGTTTGGTTATATCGTTTGACGCACCCACAACCACAATGCTCTGCGGACTGAATAACTGCTGATTGATCATACCTGTGTTTTTTTGCGAAAATTAAAACTTTTGAAGTATGCTTCTCCTGACATTTTGCAGGTAGTTTGATTAATAACAATTTTGTATCACGAATGGCTCTAAAACATGGCAAAAATTGAAGACCAACGAATACTGATCTGGTGCAATGAGGAAGAAAACCTCCGGCAAACCCTGATTGATGCAGTCTATTTCGCATTGAAACTCGAAAAAGAAGTTTGCCTTTTTGCCCATTATAAAAAAGAGAAGGAAAAAAAGGAACTGGAAAACCGGATTTCGGTATATGCCAATATCATTCAGCAGGATATTCCCCAACTCAGCGTTGCCACCCTGCTCCTCCCGGGAGAATTGGAAGATATCATTGGGGAACTGGGAGAAAAATTTAACTGTATTATGCTCTGTTTCGGGGGGAACCTTACAACACCGTTGTTAAAAGCATTCTACCAATCGGGATTTCCGTTCTACTTCTCGCGGGGAAACGCCCAAAGCGGAAACCGGTTCAAGCGGATCCTGATCCCCATCGATTTCAGGAACAACACCAAAGACGCAACCCTGTGGGGTAGCTATCTCGGACGGTTCAACCAGTCGGAGATTGAACTGCTCAAAGCCAATGACAAAGATCCGGACCTGAAAGACAAAGTTGAGACCATCGTCTCTTTTGTAAAGAAGTTTTACAACCAGTTTAAATTCAACTACTGGATGAACAACGGGGAGAAGAGCAGCTGGGGAATCCACGAAGAGGCGGTAACCAAATCGTACGCCTACGACCTGCTGATTTTCACCGGGAGCCTCAATGTTTCACTGGCCGACCAGATTGTAGGACCATTCGAAAAAAGGCTGGTTAAAAAATCGACCATCACGCCGGTGTTGTTAATCAATCCGCAAAAAGAGATGTACGTGCTTTGTACCTAATACGATACCGGTTTATGAAAAACATTTTACACTCTCCACGCAACCATCCCTAACGGAATTCCATCTTCATTATAATTATCCATGGGAAATTGATTCCCATTAAAAGCCCCGCCGATTATGCAATCCTGACAATCACCAGCCCTATCAAAAATGGCTCATCAAATAATTTTCAACGTTCATCAACACAAACTGGACGTTGATCAACAGAAAACATCCACTGGTTGAAAAAGGGTTTCGACCGATGCTCTCAAATGAAAATGAAAACGGATGTTTAGTATCTTGCCCTCGATTTTGAAAATTCTCCTCTCCCCTGTTTTTTTTTAATATCACCTTGAAAATGATCACGCCCCAGTGGTCATTTTTTTTTGTGTCCAAAAGAACCCACCTTCATCAAACGAACAAATGTCACCCAATGAATGAGAATCTTTCGTATTTTTGAATCAATGGGAAAAAGCAACCTGATACCGGTCTACAGCCTGCAAGCCTTCAGTTCTCCCGAAAGAAGAAGCCAGCAGTTTCAAATCGAAACGTTCGATGCCAACCGCCATTATCAGGTGATGTATCCGCACCGGCACGATTTTTTTGAACTTCTTTTTCTTTTAAAAGGTTCCGGATCATATGCGATCGACAACAACCACTATGAGATAAAACCGCCCTGTGTGTTTTTCCTCTCCCCGGGACAAGCCCACAACATCAACGTTTCACAGGATATCGACGGGTTTATTTTCATTTTTACCTCCGACTTTTATCAGCTCGACCGGTCAAATCCCAATCGGCTGATCGAATTTCCGTTCTTTTATACCATCCAGCAAAACAATCCGCCTTTACATCTTAAAGAGGATGCTGATAAGTTGTTTCTTGCAAATCTTTTTGAACGAGGAATCAAAGAAGCAGAAAAAAATGGAACCACCTCGCTCGAACTGCTCCGGTCGATCCTGGATCTGATCCTGACTTTTTGTTCGAACCTCTATCCTGTCGACAGTGAACTAATCATTAAAGGCAAAGGCCACCTGCTGATTAAACGCTTCTACCAGATACTGGAAGAAAACCTGACCAAGAACCTCACGATTAACAGCTATGCCGGGATGCTGGCCGTAACGCCCAACCATCTCACACAAACACTGAAACAACTAACCGGCAAAACCACCCTCGACGTCATCAAATCGAAACAACTACTAGAAATTAAGCGGCTGCTGGTTCACACCAACATGAGTGTCTCCGAAATTTCAAACTACATGAATTTTGCCGATCAATCCTACTTTTCCAAATTCTTCAAACGGGAAACCGGCGTTTTGCCGTTGGCTTTCCGGAATGAATCCTTGAAACAGCCTTAAGAAAAAGACCGACAACACAGGAAATAAACCAATTTGAACAGATCAACAAAAACAAGATAAAACACTGTCAAATAAAACAATTATTAAAAAGATGAAAACAACTGTTTTTTGGATATTCGAGGAAATATACCTAAAATAGGTGTTTTTTTACACGAATTTGAACCAAATATTTCATTGCTTTGTATTCAATAAAAACAGAGACCGGCGAATGCCAGAAATGATCAACTCAAAAAAACATTTAAAAAAAATAAAAATGGCAAATTATTTCAATTCAATCCCATTACGTATCCAACTGGAACAATTGGGAAAATGCGAATTCATGGACAGTTCAGAATTCGCAAACGGTGTTCAGAAACTCATCGGAAAGAAGGTTGTAATTCTTGGTTGCGGAGCCCAGGGGTTTGCCCAGGGTTTAAACATGCGCGACAGTGGTCTTGATATTTCTTATGCACTCCGCAAAATTGAAATTGATGAAAAACAGGTTTCCTACATCAATGCCTCTGAAAACGGGTTCCCGGTAGGAACATTTGAAGAAATGGTTCCCAAAGCAGACCTTGTTCTGAACCTTACCCCTGATAAATACCACACTCCGGTAATTAAACAGGCCATGCCACTGATGAAAAAAGGAGCTTGCCTCTCCTACTCTCATGGTTTCAATATTGTGGAAGAAGGCATCCAGATCCGTCCGGATATTACCGTTATCATGGTCGCTCCAAAATCTCCGGCTTCAGAAGTAAGAGCCGAATATCTCCGCGGTTTTGGTGTTCCAACCTTAATTGCCGTACACCGTGAAAACGACCCGAACGGCGACGGAATGGAAATTGCCAAAGCATATTGCGTAGCTACCGGTGGCCACAAAGCCGGTGTTCTTCACTCCTCGTTTGTTGCCGAAGTAAAATCGGACCTCATGGGCGAACAAACCATCCTCTGCGGAGTTCTGCAAACCGGATCCATTCTTTGCTTCAACAAGATGGTTGAGAAAGGGATCAATCCAAATTATGCGGCCAAACTGGTACAATATGGATGGGAAACTGTTACCGAAGCATTGAAACTTGGCGGTATCACCAACATGATGGACCGTTTGAGCAACCCGGCAAAAATTGAAGCTTTCAAACTGGCTGCCGAGTTGAAACAAATCATGCGCCCACTCTATGAAAAACACATGGACAACATCATGAGCGGTGAATTCTCCTCAACCATGATGAAAGACTGGGCTAACGGCGACAAAGACCTCCTTACCTGGAGAGCGGCTACAGCTGAAACCTTGTTCGAAAAAACAACTGCTACTGACGAAAAAATCACCGAACAGGAATATTTCGACAAAGGTACCCTGATGGTTGCCTTCATTAAAGCGGGTGTTGAACTGGCCTTTGAAGTAATGACCGAAACCGGCATCAAAGGCGAATCGGCATACTACGAATCGTTGCACGAAACTCCACTGATTGCCAACACCATTGCCCGCAAAAAATTGTATGAGATGAACCGCGTCATTTCAGATACAGCTGAATATGGCTGCTATTTGTTCGACCATGCTGCCCGTCCGTTACTGGCCGATTTCATGAGCAAAATTGATGTGGATGTAATTGGTAAGAACTTCAACGACGGAAAAAGCAACCATGTCGACAACCTGGAACTGATCGCTGTTAACGAAGAAATCCGTTACCACGAGGTTGAAATGGTGGGTGCCGAACTGAGAAGCGCCATGGAATCGATGAAGGCCATTATTACCGAATAAACTCCTTTATTTATTCATATTTCAGAAAAGCCCTGTTTGTACCCCAAGCGGGGCTTTTTCTTTTCTTTGGTGGAATCCTCATTTTTTTTGTATTTATGAAGAATATTTGTATTTTTCAATCAAACTGAACGTTATGATCCATTCAACCATCTCGGTCTTGTCACGCATCAAATTCTTTGCATTGGGAATCATCCTAATTCTCTCTTTTTCCCAATGCAAAATGTACACGGCCTATCACAACATTGTCTCCCTGCAGAAAGAGAATCTCTGCTCCGAAGAGAAAAGAACGCCCCGGCTCGAATACGTCAATTCATTTCCAATACTACACCTTTATGGAACACCTTCCGAAATGGGGCAACAATACGGTACCATCTTAAAAAAGCAGCTTTCTTCGATGGTTGAGCTGGCAAACGAACTTTTTCCCAAAAAGAAGATTGAAAAATACATTCAGGATGGAGAAATAGCCGAAAAGAATCTTCCGGAGAAATTTAAGATTGAACTAAAAGCCATGGCTGAAGCTTCGGGAGTCGAATATTCAACACTTCTTGCACTGAACATGGCTCCCAAAGCGACATGCAGCACCCTGGCTGCATGGGGAAAAGCCACGGCCAACGGCAATCTGCTCATGGGAAGAAATGCCGATTACGACTTCAAAAAAGTGAATAAAGCATTGGGGTTGATTGTTGTAAAACATCCTTCGGAAGGATATGCCACCGTCACAATCACTTTTCTTGGACTTATAGGCGGATTTTCCGGGATCAACGAAACCGGCTTATGTTACGGCAACATGCTGGTTTATAACGGCAAAAACAAAATAACCAATCTGGATGGCCTGCCCATTCAAATCTTAATGCAATGGGGCGGAGAAAACGATTCCTCAGCCAATGAAATGGTTGATTTCCTTTCCAACCAATCGCACATGGTCGATAACAACGTGATGTGTGCCGACCGTACCCAGGCACTTCTCATCGAATTGAGCCATCATCAGAGCAAGGTCCGGGAAGGAGAAGAAGATCTGCTGGTTGCAACCAACTTTTTCCTCTCCCCTGAATTGTACAATCAATACGAACCGTGCAAACGACAAACCACCATCCTGGAATATTCCAAAAAAAATTATGGAACACTAACACTCACCGGCATGCAAAAAGCAATGTACCTGGGAAGAAAAAAAGGGAGTAACCTCCAGTGTGTCATCTTCGAACCCGAAACCTACAAAATATCGGTAAGCATGAATAGGGTTCCTGCCTCCAAAGGTCCTTTCACCGAATTGGATATTAAAAAAATGGTGAAGGATTAGCCTCGTTCTCAATCAGGCTTTCCCAATATTCCAGTGCCCGCCGTGTATGGGGTATCACAATGGTGCCACCCACCACATTGGCAACGGCCATGATTTCAAAAATTTCTTCTGTCGTAACCCCCAGCTCAAAACATTTCCCCAGATGGTATCTGATGCAATCATCGCATCGTAGCACCATCGACGATACCAAGCCCAGCATCTCCTTTACTTTGGGCGACAGAGCCCCCTTCTCATAAGCCATTGCATCAACCCGATAAATCCGCTTCATGACCTTATTGTTTGATGCAAGGATTTTATCATTCATCCTCGAACGATACTCATTAAACTCTTTGACAAGATTTTCCATAAATGCAACTCTTTTTTCAAATTTGTAAACGATACAGACTGAAAACAATTTACAAAATAAAACAGAAAAAGGATACCCCTAATCCTGCATTTTTACTGCCTATTGGTCTAAATCGGGAACAAATTAAATCCAGTTTTTGTAACGCTTTTAGTACGAAAGTTGAACATTTTAACCAGAATGAAAGTCAACGAAATATTCATCCAAAAACACATGTACAATTTATTAATATTTGTTTTCAAAACCACCGCCCCTGAAAAGTATTTAATATCAAACAAATCAATCTAATACAAAGACAACTACTTCCTTTCATCAAAAAAACAACGTTTTATATCGAAAAAAAAGAAATGGAACAGAACAGGTTAATTCTTTTTTGTTATAATTTTAGACCAATATTCAAAATCGGTCTAAAAAATGAAGAAATTGAAAATTGCAGAAAAGAGAGAACGGGTAAGAAAATCGATCATTGATGTAGCCAAAAAGGTTTTTACCCAGTTGGGATACGACAAATCTTCTCTTAATAAAATTGCCGATGAATTAGGAAAAGGAAAAAGTACACTTTACTACTATTTCAATAGTAAGGAGGATATCTTCAAGGAAGTGCTCCGAATGGAATCCGAAAGTATATGGGAACAGGTAAAGAATGAAGTAGCCATGCAAACCGATCCCCGGGAAAAAATCAAAACGTACATGGTAACCCGGATGAAAGCAATTAAAAACAAGGTCAATTTCTCCGAAGCACTGAAAAACGAAATGCTACATGCATATGAATTTATTAACCAGATCAGAAAAGACTTCAACATAAGAGAACAACTGGCCATTCAGAACATTCTCGATTATGGCGTCGCAGAAAACATCTTCGCCATCAAAGACACAAAACTCACTGCCGAAGCCATCGCTATTGCCTTGCGAGGTTTTGAGGTTCCTCTGATTACCGATTTCCATACCGAAGAAGAAATTGAGGAAAAAATCGACGAAATGCTATTCATGCTTTTCAACGGAATGCTAAAAAGATAAAACAAGAAAACAAATTAGAAGAAGCACGAAAACACGTAATTAAAAAGCACAAAAATGAAACGATTAAAAATTCTAGTTTTATGCAGCTTTGTGATTATTCAAGCTTCAGCCCAGAAACCAGCACTTACACTCGATAAGTGCTTCGAAATGGCACTGGAGCATAATCAAAAGATTAAAATGGCCCAACACCAGCTCGGAGCAGCAACCGAACTGTCGAAAGCGGGAAAGACGCTCTACCTGCCCAAATTCAGTGTAAATGGTTCGTACACTCACATGGGCAGTAATTATCTGTACGACTTAACGATCCCTGAAACCACCCTCCCGGTGGGAGAACTCGATGCGAATGGCAAATGGACGTTGCCGGTAAGTATGTGGGCCAATCAATGGGCAACCTTGCCCAACGGAGTTACTGCTCCGCTTGATGCCTCGGGAAACCCGTTCGATCCTACAACTAATCCGGAAAAGGTAATTCCAAAAGAATGGGCATACATTCCGGAGACAAAATTCTCTCTTGAAACCGATTTCAACGACATTATCGCCGCCAATGCCGGTGTCGTTCAGCCCATTTACACCGGTGGTAAAATCAAGGAAACCAACAATATTCTGAAACACACCCAGGAAATTGCCGGAGCAAAGGTAGACCTTCAGGAATCGGATATCATTTACGACACCGAACAAGCCTACTGGAGAACCGTGGCCGTTTCGGAAAAAGTGAAACTTGCCCAACAAGCCGGGAAAATGATTGATGCGCTGGTTACTCGTCTCGAGAACCTTCATGCAGAAGGAATTGTCACACAAAATGATGTACTGAAAGCCAAAGTGAAACAAAATGAAATAAAGCTGAACATCCAGCAGGCTGAAAATGGCTTCAAACTTTCTCAAATGGCACTTTGTCAACTAATTGGAATGCCACTATACAGTCAGTTCAGCATTTCCGATACCACCATTCATGTTGAAAAGGTTACCATTTCAGATTCTACACAGGTAGAAGGAGCCATTTCCAAAAGGCCAGAAATTGAAATTCTCGAAGAAACCGTTGGTATTGCAAAATCAACCGTTGGGTTAATGAAATCGAGATATCTTCCCAATATAGTGGCCACAGCCAACTATTTGGTTACAAATCCAAATCCATACAACAGCTTCGCCAATGAGTTCGGTGGCGACTGGAATGCAGGCGTTATTGTAAATGTCCCGATTTTCCATTTTGGAGATAAAAAACATACACTTGAGGCTGCCCGTCACGAAGAAGAAGCAAGCAAGCTCAAACTGGAAGAAGCAAGAGAAATGATTGCCCTTCAAATACAGCAACTCTCATACAAAGGTTCGGAATCGGTCATAAAAGTTGAACTGGCAGAGAAAACCGTTGAACAAGCCAGCCAAAACCTTTCAATGTCCCAGGCCAATTTCTCGGAAGGAACAATCACCCCCAGCGATCTGCTCGAAGCTCAAACACTTTGGCAAAAAGCCATGAGCGATTACATTGAAGCCAAGACCGATTACAAAACAAACCTCTCGGAACTGAAGAAAGCGTTGGGTGAATTAAACAAAGAAAATTTTAAAAACACGAAATAATTATGAAAACAACTAAATATATCTTGCCTTTGCTCGCTGCCATCGTGGTATTTACCTCGTGCCAGAAAAAAGAGACCACAACCACTACAACACAGGAAGCTGTTTTGGTGTCAACAACCCGGGCAACAACCGGAACTTATCAAACCGCACTGAACTATGAAGGGAATGTTGTTGCTAGTCAATCAGCCAACCTGGGGGCTTCGCTTCCCGGGAAAGTAGAAAAAATCAATTTCAAAGAAGGCGATTTTGTAAAACAAGGTGCAGTAGTTGCCGAATTATCGGGAGAACTACTCACTCAGGCCGAAATTGAAAACGATGCCATCCGGAAGGATTACGAACGGGTGGGACGGTTACTCGACAAACAAAGCGTAACACAGATGGACTATGACCACATCAAAGCAAAACTCGAAGCATCGGATGCCAAAGTAGCCCAGTTAAAGAAAGCCACCATGGTCATCGCACCTTTCAGCGGATACATAACCGAGAAGCTAATGGAGGAGGGTGAAATGTTTTTCATCAACATTCCGCTCGATCCCGGATATTCCCATGCCACCGGTATTGTAAGGTTGATGAAACTCAACCCAATCAACGTGGAGGTGGAAGTAAACGAATCCGATCTGCCCAAACTGAAAAAGGGAATACCCGTAGAAGTAACTTCGGATGTCTACCCCGATAAAGTTTTCACAGGAAAAATCAGCAACATCAAAATGATGCTTTCGACAACAACCCACACAGCTACATTGACCTTTGAAATCCCCAACAATGAGCTATTGCTTAAACCGGGAATGTTTGTCAAAGCTTCCGTTCCGGAAGAATCGGCCAGCGGTGTAAAAGTTCCGATCAATGCCATCTATCGGCAATCAGGTACTGCCGACGACTATGTCTTTGTAGTGAAGCCCGACATGACCGTTGACAAAATTAAAACCGAACGGCTTGAAACGGTTGGCGACACGGTCGTTGTAAACAACCTGGCAGGAAATGAAACCATTGTAACCAACGGAAGAAACAAGCTGATGAATGGGTCAAAAGTCAGGGTTAATTAGTAATATTTAATTTATTAACCTTTAAAAAGTAAACAATGAAATTACCAGATAGAGCCGTGCGCAGGCCGGTAACCACGGCGATGATATTCCTGGCAATTCTCCTCTTTGGAGTCATTGCCATGAAACGGTTGCCTCTCGATATTATGCCTAACCTCGAAATGCCTGCTCTGACAGTCATTACGGTGTATCCGGGTGCTTCGGCCGAGGAAGTAGAGCAACAGGTAACCAAACCAATTGAAGCCATGTTGTCGGGGGTTGAAGACCTGAACAACATCAAATCGCAATCAAAAGAAAATGTCTCGATCATTTCGATGGAATTCAAATGGGGAAGCGAAATTACTGAAGCGGCCAACAATACCCGCGATTTACTCGACATGGTTCGACAGAAACTTCCCGACGATGCCCGTCGTCCAATCCTGTACAAACTGAACTCTTCGATGTTGCCTGTCATGATGTATGGCGTAACAGCCAAGGAGAGTTACAATGGACTCGAAAAAATTATAGAAGATAAAGTTGCCTCACCAATCCGTAAAGTTGAAGGCGTAGGAACTGTGATCTACCTGGGGCAGCCAACCCGTGAAATAAACATCAACATCGATCCGTATAAGTTAAGTGCCTATAACCTGAACATGGCTGCTCTTTCAAAAATATTGGCACTGGAGAACATCTCAATCCCCGGTGGAAATATTAAAGTAGGAGGCCACGACTTCACCCTGCGTGTTCCGGGCGATTTCAAAACCATCGACGAAATCCGTAACATTGCTCTTCTCAACTTCAACAATAAAATAATCCGGTTACAGGATGTTGCCGAAGTAGCCGACACATACAAGGAAAAAGATGTAAAAGCCCGCACCGACAAAGGCGAAGGGATGGTGGTGGTGGTTCAGAAGCAATCGGGATTCAACACGCTGGAAGTTGTCGACAACCTCCGGAATAAGATGAGCGGGGATATCCTTCCGAAGCTTCCGTCGGATATCAACATCACCGAAATCCTGAATGGAGACGAAGTGATTGTTCAATCCATCGGTGGTCTTTCCGACACCTTGTGGTATGCACTGATTTTCGTTGCACTGATCGTATTGTTGTTCCTCCGCGAATGGCGATCGAGTCTGATCATTATACTCACGATCCCGTTCTCGCTGATCATTGCATTCATTACCATGTATGTAATGGGATGGAGCATCAACATCTTCTCCCTGATGTCACTGATTATCGCCATTGGTATGGTGGTTGACGATGCCATTGTGGTGTTGGAAAACATTACCCACCACATCGAAAACGGTGCAAAGCCAAAGATGGCGGCAATCTTCGGCACCAGCGAAATGGGCCTGGCAATTACCGCTTCAACCTTAACCACTGTTGTGGTATTTATCCCGATGCTTTTCATGGGCGGTATTGTGGGGATCATGTTCAAGCAACTGGTTGTTTTGGTTGCCGTAACCATGCTGGCCTCACTAATCACGGCACTATCGCTTACTCCAATGGTTGCTTCACGGCTTATCAAGCCCAAAATCCTGAAAAGAGAAAATCACACCTGGATTTACAGGGTAAGCGAACGCCAGTTACTGCGGGTTGAAACCTCTTACAAGAGATTACTGAACTGGGTTTTGAATCATAAAGCCGTTACCATTGTATCGGCGGTGGTTGTTCTAGCGGTTTGTCTCTGGTCGGTCAAATTTATCAGTAGCGACTACATTCCGAATTTTGATGCCGGCGATGTAGCCATAATAATTGAAACGGAAGTAGGAACCAGCACCGCAAAAACCGATGAGGCAGCTCAAAAAGTTATGCAGATAATTAAAGAAGAAGTTCCTGAGATGAAGGACGGAACGCTGGGAGTCATTGCCGGGCAAACCGAAGAGGGACTTCTGGCTACGGTGGGTTTCAGCGAAGGCAAAAACATTGCAACCATTCTTTGTCACCTCACGTTACCCGACAAACGTGAACGTACTGCAGAACAGATTGGTGTTGCCCTGCGTAAGCGAATCAGCGAAGTACCCGAGATTGAACAATTCCATGTAACTGCCGGAAACATTCTTTCAGCAGCTTTGCTGGGAAACAAACAACCAATCGAAGTGGAAATCACCGGAAATGAATTCAGCTCACTGAACCAGGCTGCCAGCCAGATTGAAAACAGCATCAAAGACATTGCCGGGCTTACCGATGTGGCCAGTACCGTCGATAAGGGGAAAATGGAAATCAACGTAGAAATTGACCGGGCCAAAGCTTCAGCTCTGGGGCTTAACTCCGGGATGATTGGCCTTCAGGTACGTCAAGGCATTTACGGAACCGAAGCCGGCAACTTCTCCGAAAATGGTGAAGATTATAAAATTGTAATCCGCTATTCGAAAGAGCACCGCAGTTCTCTTGGTGATGTGGAAAACATACAGCTTACAAACCTGAGAGGAGAAACAGTTCCGCTGAAGAGTGTTGCCAAAGTTACCATGGCACAAGGGCCAATGTGCATTGACCACGAATCGCAGGAAAGGGTTGTGAAGGTAAAAGCAAACCTCGCTCCGGGAATGGCGCTGGGTGAAGCGGCAAAAGAGGTAGACGCAAAAATCAAAAATCTCCAGCTTCCCGAAGACGTCGATGTAACCATGGGAGGACAATTAACCGACCAAAGTTCTTCGTTCTCGAACCTGGCACTGATCCTTGTTATTGGTATCCTACTGGTGTACATGGTGATGGCCGCACAGTTTGAGTCGTTCCTCGATCCGTTCATTATCATGACAGCGGTTCCTCTGGCTTTGATCGGTGTGGTACTTACCTTCCATATTACCCACCTCACGCTCAGTGTAACCACCTTTATCGGCGCAATCATGCTGGTTGGTATTGTGGTGAAGAACGGTATTGTGTTTATCGACTACATTAACCTGCTGCGCAAACGTGGAAATTCGCTTTACGATGCAGTAAAAGAAGCCGGACGGTCGAGGTTACGTCCTATCCTGATGACCAGTTTTACAGCCATTTTTGGTATGATCCCGCTGGCCTTAAGCAACAAAATGGGCCGTGAGATGTTCTCGCCACTTGCCATTACCATGATTGGCGGCTTACTGGTTTCGATGTTTATTACCCTGCTTATTGTCCCTGCCCTTTATGGCGCAATACACAAGGAAAAACCCGGATTTAATAAAATTAAAAAGGCATAACAAATGAACATGGTATATATAACCTGCAACGCCAGTGTGCAGGAACAAATACAGGAAATACTGGACAACACAAACATTCGTGAATATCAGATTGTCGATCAGGTGATGTCAAAAACCAAAATGAGTGAGCCCCGGTTCAACAACCCGGTATGGCCCGGTTACAACACAGTCTTCTTCTGTCTGATCAACGAAACAGAAAAAGTAGAAACCCTGATGGAAAAACTCAAGGCGTTTAACCAGAATGCTTTCAACGCAACGGAACTGATTACCGTGTGTGTCTGGCCGTTGCAACACTATTTTTTCGGCGAAAATTTCAAAACCGACAAACAGGCTTAATGTGATAATAAAAACAAAAGGAATACAATTCATCCAAAATAGTTGTTGAGTACCAATCGCAAAGCAGAATAGTCAGTCCCAAACGGGAAAGAGCTATTCTGCTTTCTTTATGGGATGCTTTGAACGGATAGCTGGATGTTCCCGTTTGCCATATGGAATATCCAGCATGTTATCAGTCGTCAGGCTGATTAATACCTTTATAAGGAATTATTATTTTTTGTTGTATGTTGTCGCATTGAAAATAATAATTCCTTTTGGTAAAAATTTCATTCCAGTTGTAATGCAATTTACATGAATGTAAGTGGCCGTTTAAAACTGGAAAAGGAATGATTAAAATATAGTTTCTTAACAAGTTACTTGATTTTATTAAAAAAATCCTGTAACTTCTCAAAGCCTTTTCGTTTTTACGAACCGAATGTGCAACACTCGTACGCTGCAAGCGAAGGCTTTGAAAATATTTTTTAAGAAACTTCATCTTTAAATCCATTCCTGAAATTTTTAATTAAATCCTATTAATCAGCCTTATGACTGACTAACA